>Ga0315298_1003331_pt1 | contig 25822 bp, 22 predicted proteins | sample WHS_1_MG_FD_203077 | JGI IMG/M metagenome (GOLD analysis project Ga0315298, IMG submission 203077) | Extremophilic microbial mat communities from Washburn Hot Springs, YNP, Wyoming, USA - WHS_1_MG | ecosystem: Environmental > Aquatic > Thermal springs > Hot (42-90C) | place: USA: Wyoming... | reverse complement strand
GCTTGGTCTGTTGGCTGATTGACCTTGCGATATGTTCTCGATTGACAAAAGTTTTTTGCATTAATTATAGAATAGCACAAAAGTTAATCCAAAATTTAAAATATTAAGTTCAAAAATTTTCAATTGCAACTTTGTGCTTTGAAATTTGCATTTTGTGTTTGTATTGTGGCATTAATAAATTGTGTCTTTACTTTTAACTTTTACTTTTTAATATGGCAACATTATATCGCAAATACAGACCGCAGGTTTTTGAGGAAATTATTGGTCAGGAGCCAATTGTCAGAACTCTAAAACAAGCTCTTGAAACTGACCGGCTTGCCCATGCTTATTTATTTTCTGGTCCCCGCGGTGTTGGAAAGACCACTCTCGCGCGGATTTTGGCCAAAGCGGTTAACTGTGTTGAAACTAAAAATCGGCCCTGCGGCAAATGCGAAAATTGCAAGAGCATTGCCGAGGGTAAATTTATTGATTTGATTGAAATTGACGCGGCATCAAATCGGGGCATTGATGAAATAAGAGTTTTGCGCGACAAAATTCAGTTTGCTCCAAGCGTGGGGAAAAAGCGCGTTTATATTATTGACGAAGTGCATATGTTAACCCGCGAGGCTTTTAATGCTCTTTTGAAGACGCTTGAAGAACCGCCTGACCATACTCTTTTTATTTTTGCTACTACCGAAATCTTCAGGGTGCCGGTAACTGTTATTTCTCGCTGTCAGAGATTTGATTTTCGTCTGGGTAGCGATGAAGAGATTAAACAAAGCATTCTTCAAGTTGCTAAAGCGGAAAAATTAAAAATTCCTGATGAGATTGTCCGTTTGATTGTGAAGGCGAGCGGCGGCGCATACCGAGATGCTCAATCTTTGCTTGACCAGCTTTCTCCATATCTTTCAAAGGGGGAATTAGAACTTAAAGAAGCTCTAAAAATTTTGAATTTGGCTGCTCTTGAGCAGGTTTTAGAATTGATTGATATTTTGCGTTCAAATGATGCAAATCGGGCAATTGAATATATAAACCAACTTGCTACAAGCGGCATTGATTTTGTTGATTTTATGGAAATGCTGATATCTAAACTGCGGGATGAATTGATTCAAAAATTAAAACTTAATGATGATATCAGCTGGGAAAAAAATGCTCTGGAGAGGCTGATTAAAGCGGCGGAGGAGGCTAAGAGTTTGCCTTTGCCAGCTTTGCCTCTGGAATTGGCGGCAATAGATTTAACGCGAGAAGCTCCAAAGAACATCGATGTTAAAGATGTTGAAGTGCAAAATCTTCTGCCCAAAGCCTCTGCTAACCGACGAGATGAGGAGCAGCCAAAAGAGGAAAAAGGTGAAAAAGATAATAACAAAGCCATCCGCGACCCGCAACCTGCTATCCGCGACCCGCAACCTGCGCCAAACCCCAAGCGTCCAAACCCAAGCGGCCAACACTCTAAGGATTTTCCTCGCGACCAACGTAGCGCCATTATTGAGGTGGTTAGCCATAAAAACAAACCCCTTGGCGTGCTTTTGGCGGGGGCTGAGTGGACACTTGACGAAAAAACTCTTTGTTTTACAGTAGAATATCAGATCTACAAAGAGAAAATTATGAGCAAGGTGTGCCGCCAAATATTAGACCAAGCAATTGAAAAAATTTTGGGCGCTCCCCTTAAAATTGAATGTCAAGTTAAAAAAAAGAAAGAGATTGAAGAGGAAATAGAAGAGGTGTTTGGTGAGTAATTTTAAAATAGCAATGCACAATAAAATTACAATTCAAAATTAAGATGGCAAAAGAACAGACAGAACAGACAGGAAGAATTCCGCCGCAGAATATTGAGGCCGAGCAGGCAGTGCTGGGCGCGATTTTAATTGACAAAGATGCGCTTTATAAAATTGCCGGGATGGTTACTGAGGAGGATTTTTATCGGAACGACCACCGTGAGATTTTTGCCGCAATGTTAAGTTTATTTGAAAAAAGAGAGCCGATTGATTTGGTAACTCTAACCGATGAGCTTAAAAAGAGAAAAAAGCTTGAGGCGGCAGGAGGAGCAACCTATCTTGCTCATCTGGCAAATGAGACTTTGAGTTCAGCCCATATAATTCAGCATGCCAAAATTGTGAGCGAGAAAGCAATTTTGCGTCGGCTGATTCGTGCGGCAACCCAAATTATTGAGGAAAGCTACTTGGAAAAAGATGAAATTCCGGTTATCTTGGATCGCTCTGAGCAGGTTTTATTTTCTGTTTCCCAAAAGTTCAATGTGGATAAGTTTGTGCCGGTTAAAGATATTTTAGTTGATACTTTTGACCGTATTAATGAATTGCATGAAAATCGGGGACAACTTCGCGGGGTTGCCTCTGGCTTTAGAGAGCTAGATAATTTGTTAGCTGGTTTTCAAAAATCAGATTTAATTATTATTGCTGCTAGACCTTCAATGGGTAAGACGTCTTTGGCTTTAAATATTTCTGCGCATGTTGCGGCGCGAGAAAAGATTCCGGTTGGTATTTTTTCTCTTGAGATGAGCCGCGATCAGGTAGTAGATGCATTTTTAACAATGGAAGCAGGAATTGATTCTTGGCGGCTGAGAACAGGAAATTTGCGCGAAGATGACTTTACTAAATTAAATTATGCAATGGGAGTGTTGTCTGAAGCGCCGCTTTATATTGATGATTCGCCTCTTGTATCTATAATGGATGTCCGCACCAAAGCCAGACGCCTGCAGGCAGAAAACGGCTTGGGACTTTTGATTATTGATTATTTGCAGTTGATGGAATCTGGAAAAAAATCAAGTGGGGGCGATATCAACAGGGTCCAAGAAGTTTCAGATATTTCCCGCGGTCTTAAAGCTCTTGCCCGAGAGCTCAAAATTCCAGTTATTGCTCTTTCACAGCTTTCGCGAGCAGTGGAAGCAAGACACCCGAAAATTCCGCAACTTGCAGATTTAAGAGAATCGGGTTCAATTGAGCAGGATGCAGATGTGGTAATGTTTATTTACCGGGAAGAATATTATGACCCTGAAACAGAAAAGAAAAATATCGCCCAGATTTTAGTCCGCAAGCACCGCAATGGTCCGACAGGCGAGGTTGAGCTCTATTTTCATCCAGAGTTCAGGCGCTTTTCAACGATTGAGCGAAGGCGAGAGACAGAGGAGCCGGAAGTATAAACTGATTTTTTCTTGCTTGAATTTGATGGAAATAAAATAGAAAATCAGTAATTTTCTCGCGGTATTCTTATTTGGAGCGCAAAATCAATTTTTCTTTCATGTGAACCTTCCGGAATTTCAGTTCCGGCTTTCACGAAGCGAAAAACTGATTTTGCTTCCTAAAACGAATAATGCTCAAAAATTACTGATTTTCTTTCTGGAAATAGAGACGGTCAAAAATCAGTAATTTTTTCGCGGTATTCTTATTTGGAGGCGGAAAATGAAAAGAGCGGACGCTAAAGGAGTAATCGGCAATAAATAATTTTAAATTATGTACCGCTCCAGCGATCCGCTCTTTTCTTAAGCCAAAACCTTTTCCTAACCCGCCTCTTAGGGCGGCCTAAGACTTTGCTTGGCTTATCTCACGAGTGCTGTAAAGGAACCTGATTTTGTCCGATTAAGAAGTATGAGTTCACCCCTCCTTCTCAACCTGACAAATATATCTTACCACATGTTATATAATTTTGTCAAGCCCCAATGCCTCGACCGTCAAGGTGCTTACAAAAAATAAGCTAACTGATATTATAAATTTATGTTTTCCGCTATCAAAAATATTTTTGTTAAGGAGAATTCTGTAAAAGGAGCAAGTATTATTTTGGTTGTTACTCTAATGTTCTCTAATGTTCTTGGCGTTATTCGCGACCACTTTTTGGCACAGAAAATTCCGACTGACCGACTTGATATTTGTTTTGCCGCCTTTCGTTTGCCTGATTTGATTTTTAACGTTTTAATTTTAGGAGCCGTTGCCGCTGCTTTTATTCCCGTTTACTCAAGGTATTTAAAGGAAAAAGGGCAAAAAGAAGCAACAGAACTAGCACAAAAAACGATTACTGTCGGGGCTGTTTCAATTGCTATCTGCTTGATAGTTCTTTTCTTTATTATGCCTGCTGTGATGCGTTGTTTAGTGCCTAATTTCTCTGCCGACAAACGCCGAGATACAATTATTCTAGCACGTTGGTTGCTGCTCTCGCCATTTTTTTTCACTCTCTCTTATTTTTTGGGAGGAATTCTCAACTCACATAAACGTTTTTTTGCTTATTCAATTGCTCCATTGATTTACAATCTTTCAATTATCACTGCTGTTTTGCTTTTTGCCGGCAAAATTGGTGTTAAGGGAGTGGTCATTGGAGTTATTGTTGGCGCCTTTTTGCATATGTTAATCCAGCTTCTTGCTGTATCTAAAGTTGGCTTTCGTTTTGCTTTTAAGTTTGATTATCAAGATCCGGGTGTAAAGAAAATTATTCGCCTGATGATCCCCAGAGCAATTGGGTTGGGTGCAAATCAAATTTTGCTGGTTGCTTTTACCTCGTTTGCTTCGGCTTTTCCCGGGGGAATTGCTATTTATAATTTTGCCGATAATATCCAAACTGTGCCCTCGGTAATTTTTGGCAATTCAGTTGCTTTAGCTGTTTTCCCAACTTTAGCTGGATTATCTCTTAGCAGAGTAGGGGAAAAGAAGGAGTTTCAGCGATTCTTCACGCGTTCAGTGCGGGCAGTTTTATTTTATCTTGTTCCTTCAACAGCAATGCTAATTGTTTTGCGAGCCCAAATTATCCGTTTGATTTTGGGGTATGGGTTTTTCGGCTGGTCGGACACAAAAACTGCTACCGCAACGCTTGGTTTTTTCGCTTTAGGAATTATTGCTCAAGGGTTGCTGCCGCTTTTTGCTCGTAGTTTTTACGCCATGCACGATACCAAAATTCCGATGTATTCATCTATTGCCGCTATTTCTGTCAGTATTATTCTCGGGTTTGTTTTATCCCGCTTATCAACTGATACAGTTAGCGGAATATCTTCTCTTGCTTTAGCGTATTCTATTGGTAGCTGGCTCAATCTTTTGCTTTTGGTTGTTCTGCTTAATAAGAAGATCGCCATTAACTTTAATGGATTGCTTATTTTTATCTTAAAAGTCATAGTTTTGACACTTTTGATGGGAGTGGTTATGCAGTACACTAAAGTTGTAGTTTCTAGTTTTGTTGATATTGACCGAGTGAGATTTTTGGCTTTGCAAATGATTTTGGCTTTGATTGCGGGCGCTGCCGTCTATTTGGGAGCGGCATGGCTGCTTGGCTTTAAAGAGGTCAAATCGTAAAATGGCAAAAAAGACCCGAGCTGATTTTTATAAAGACCTAGATGAGTTTAAGGAAGGAGGGGGCTGCTGCAGCTGCCTGAATTTTGCTATTTTGTTTATAATTACGCTTCTCTTGGTGGAGGGAGTACTTTTTTATTTGGGGAGGAATTTTAAAGCAAAGCCAATTGTAGGGACGGCAACTAAAATAAATCAGCCGGCTGAAGTCTCCTTTTCAAAAGTTGACTTAAATAATCAGGAATTTCAAGTCGTGATTTCAGAAGGGGTTTTGTGTTCAAGGGTAGCGAAGCTCAAGGGATTGCAAAATGGTTTATCCTGTTCCATCAATTATGACGGCATTGAAATAGAAGGGAAATTATCTGCCTTGTCTTTTTCAAACAGTGCTGTTGTTTTGCGGCCAAGAGTTACTGATAATAAACTTGAATTTGAGGTTGTTAAAGTAACAATTGGCAGAGTTCGCGCTCCTAGATTTATGGTGTCACATGCGGGCGATATAGTTTTACAAGCCCTAAGGCAGGATGTTCCCGATTTGAAAGATGCAAAAATAAAGAGCGTTGAACTTAAAGAGGGAATTGTGGTAATCTCTGCTGAAAGAAAATAACTTAAAATGCAAATGTCAAAACGCAAAACTATATCTCAAAACCTTAAAACTTTAATCAAATTTTTTAAAAGTTAAACAGTTTGTTGTTTGGGTTTTGAGCTTTGAGTTTTGAATTTTGAGTTAAAAAAATGAATATTAGGAATTTTGTGATTATCTCCCACATTGACCATGGTAAGTCTACTTTGGCTGATCGCTTTTTGGAGTTAACAGGAACAGTTGAACCGCGCAAAATGAGGGGGCAAATTTTGGATTCAATGGACTTGGAAAGGGAAAGGGGGATTACTATTAAGCTTCAGCCAGTTCGTATGTTTTGGCAACCAAAACATACGAAAATTTCCAAAAACAAATATCAAAATTCTAAAAAAGAAGAAAATTCCAAACTAATTTCGGATTTCGGATTTAGTACTTCGGATTTGTCAGGTTCAAAATATACCCTAAACCTGATTGATACGCCGGGGCACGTGGATTTTTCGTATGAAGTGGAGAGATCTCTGGCCGCGGTTGAGGGGGCGATTTTGCTGGTTGATGCGACCAAAGGTGTACAGGCGCAGACGCTGGCAAATTTAGAGCTGGCAAAAAAAGCCGGCTTGGTAATTATTCCTGCGATTAATAAAGTTGATTTGCCGGAGGCGCGGCCCGAGGAAGTGGCATATGAGGTTGCCGAGATTTTAGATTGTTCGCCTGATGAGATTCATTTTATTTCGGCCAAAACCGGTGAAGGGGTTGAAGCGCTTCTTGAAAGCGTAATTGAAAAAGTGCCGCCGCCCCGTCCGCCAAAAGTTTCCTATCCGCGAGCTCTCGTTTTTGACTCATTTTATGATGATTATCGCGGGGTGGTGGTTTATGTCAGAGTTTTTGATGGAGAGTTCCGGCAGGGAGATGAGATTCTATTTGCCCGGCAGGACAAAAAAACCGAGGCTAGCGAAATTGGTATAATTCAGGTTGGATTAAAATCAACTGGGAAATTATCTACCGGCGAAATTGGTTACATTGTTACTGGTTTTAAGGAGGTGAGTGAAGCGCGTGTAGGGGAGACGATTATAAAATGTCAAAGTGCCAGTCTTCCTGCTGAGCTTTTGCCCGGCTACAAAGAGCCCCAGCCGATGGTTTTTGCCGAAGTTTATTCTGCGTCTGGAGAAAATTATCAAAAATTACGAGATGCTCTTCAGAAATTAAGGCTTTCTGATTCTTCAATTAGTTATGAACCCGTCTCATCTAAAGCTTTTGGTTTTGGTTTTCGGCTGGGATTTTTGGGGCTTTTGCATCTTGAAATTGTCAAAGAGCGGTTGGAGCGCGAGTATGACCTAGAGCTAATTGTGACAACTCCAACGGTTAATATAAAAAAAGACAAAGAAGGAAATTATTATGAGCCGTGGGTAAAAGCGGAAATTATCTTGCCGAAGGACTGTATTGGTGCGGTCATTGGGCTTTTGGAGATGAGGCGCGGAGTACAGCAAAATCTGCGTCATCTTGATGAAAAGGTAATTTTGGAGTATGAGATTCCGCTATCTGAAATTATTGTTGATTTTTATGACCAAATTAAGTCGGTTACCAAAGGTTATGGCTCGCTAAATTATGAGGTCATTGGTTGGAGAGAATCAGATTTGGTAGAGCTTGATATTTTAATTGCTGGTGAGAAGGTTGAGGCTTTTTCTCGAATGGTTTATCGCGGGTTTGTTGAAAGGATAGCGCGGCGGACGGTGGAAAAATTAAAAGAATTTGTGCCAAGGCAAAATTTTGAAGTGAAAATTCAGGCGGCGGTAGGCGGGCGGATTGTCGCGGCGGAGCGGATTGCGCCTTATCGCAAAGATGTAACTGAAAAACTTTATGGCGGAGATGTGACGCGTAAGAAAAAATTGCTTGAAAAACAGAAAAAGGGAAAAAAGAAAATGGCTAAAATCGGCCGGGTTGATTTGCCAACTGATGTTTTTGTTAAACTTTTGAAATATTAGAACTATTGGGGGACGGAAAGCCCGCCAAAGATACAATCTTTAGCGGGCTAGGAAAAGGCATCTTACTGATGCCTGAGAGGTAGACCAAGCTTATAGCATACTCCGTTCACGATGAAGTGTGAGGAGCAGTTGTGTACACAGAGCAAGTCCTGCTTAGCCAGTTCAACTAACTGGTCGAGGCCAACGGAAATGACTTCATTGTCCCTGCGGAGGGTCAGCTTGACTGGCTCTCTGCCCAATTTTTTGCACTCATTTTCCAATTTAAGTAAGTATTCGAGTGTGTCTACCATGACTTCCTCCATATATGGAAGAATATATGGAAGACACCCCATAAAGCAGCGGTATAGCTTGTATACCAGTATTTCAGCTGGATAATCTCTGATGCTTTGCTGTCTCTTATCTGCCATTGCTCTGCCTCCTTTTTGCTTGGTTAGCTTGGTCCTGCCTGTCAAAAAACTACTTGAATTGTAGATGGCGGATAAAGTCTTGTCAAATTGGTAATTTTGCAATTTTCCGCAACCCCATCACCTCTTTCAGAACCAGAAATCGCTTGCTCCAGCGGCAAGCGTTTCTTACGTGCTCGGCTTTTTGTCCCCGATTTTTAATCGGGGAGCCAAGCCAAAAAGCCTGTGCAAGTTTCTTCAAGAGGTATGGGGTTGCTTTAATTTCAGGTAATATTAAGTTATGCCACTTCTCATTTTTCTTGATTTTTTTTGGTCGGTGGCGGCGCTTTGGGTTGATATGCCGAAACTGCCAGATATTCCAATTTGGGCGTGGCCGGCTGTCGTGATTTGCCCGATTTATCCAATTCTTTTGGCGCTGGTTTGGCTTAAGATTTATAGAAAACAGAAGCCAAATCAATACTTGCTGGCGTTTGCTTCAATTCCGAGCGCGATTTTTGGGGTTTTGGCGCTTGTTTATTATCCTGCGCTGATGGCGCAAAACGGGTTTGACTGGCGTGATTTCGGACAAATTTTTTGGGTTTTGTTTTATTCGGGGCAGGGTTGGTGGCTGATTTTGAAATATAAATTTAGAGGGTTGCCGATTTTGGGGGTTTGCGGATATTTAACAGTCAAATTTATTTTGGATTATAAGTTTTTAACTTTTGGATATTTGGAAGTCGGGAATATATCGACAGAAAGTAGAGTTTTACTTTTTGGCTTGGCTTTGTTTTTGTTGGCTATTTTAAGTATTTTTGTTTTGATAAAAAAGACAAAGGGCCTCGACGAATGAAATTCGCGAGGCCCTTGGGACCGCGTTGTCTATTCAACAGTGTTGGCAATGCAGCCGAGAAGTATGTGTCGCCCCCTTTGCTTAAGAAGTAGATAACCCTTCTTAACAACTACCACTCCATTATAGGTTTTTCCCTCCTCAAGGAGAGCAAAGCTCCCAGTCGGCTGGGAAACATGGATGAAGCCGAAGGGGGGACACTTCTTGATACTAATGCTTCCTCTCCGCAGCTCTACTACCATCCAGCTTTCAAGCGTTATTATCCTCATAGACTCCTCCTTAGCTTGAAACAGCAACATTAGAGCTCTCTACGATTCTCTGTCTGATGTTGCTGACAGTTTCCTCGAGCTGCTCTTTCAGTTTCTCGATGCTTTCGTTGTTCTTCACCGTATAGTTCGCCTTAATCCTCCCTGTCTCAACCTCATCCGGATTTATCCGGGATGCGGGATAATCCGGTTTCTTTATCCTTTTTTCGCAGACCTCCTTCCGCGCTGATACCCTGATTATGAAGCAGTGATCAGGGTTAGTGAGTGTATTACACCTGACCCAGTGAGCTTCGTCGTAGAGATGGACATCTGGGATGTGCACAACCACAAGCCGGCTGTCTTTGGGCGCCAGCCGGCGGACTAGGTTCTTGATTCTTGATTCGGCAAGGTTGGGGAGATAACAGTTGCTCAGCTCTCTACGTGTTCTTTTGCTATGCTTGAGCAGCTCTTTGCGAAATCTGGCGGTTGAGGGATTGATAAAAAGTGCCTCAAGATCCCACTTGAGAGGTTCAGTCAGAGGGACCAGAAGATGAAATGCTTCTGGCCAGAGCTCCCGGATTATTCCTGAGGCGACATGCTTGCCTGCCCCGGGCATACCGACAAAACCCAAAATTATGGTTTGTCTGTTGCTATTCATCTTCTCTACTCCTTTGGTGAATGTCAAACAGCATTAAGCCCAATTGCATTGTAAAATTAAAATCAAAAAAAGCAAATAGTTGCTTTGCTAACAAAAGCTAGTTTGTAAAATTATTTATCCAGAGTTCTTTTTTGTTGAATGTTCCTGATAATCGTAAGGCGCGTCGGGCTTTGCCTCTTTTTTCTCCGCCTCAATGAGCTCAACCAATTTATCAATCAAAATTTTTGGGTCGCTGTCATAGACAATTTTAGGATTTGGCCTGTTACAGGCTTCAACAATTTCTTTGATTTCATCCGCCGCGCCGCCGGTTTCAGTTAAAACCCCAATTGGTTTATGGTCCTCAAAAGCTATTGTAAATTCATTTAAAGTGCCAATTCTGCCACAGACAGTAATCACTGCGTCAGAAGCGCGAGTCAAAAGTAAATTTCGGCCAGAATATCCAAATCCTGTGTAAATAATGATGTCAAATTGGTCAATAGGCAGTCTGTAACGCTTGACATGTTCAATCTCGGAAGATGCAGGAGAAATGCCAATTGAAAATCCGCCCGCCTCTTTGCAGCCGACAGCGGCCCAATAGGGAACGCCAATCGTGGCGCCAGTGACCAAAACACCGTTATGGGCAACGATTTCTTTGGCTAAAAGCTTTGTCTTCTCCATTGCATCCGGCGCGCAGGAATCAGTTACTGCTGCGCCTGAAACACAAAATTTATATTTCATTTTACCCTTCTTTATTTTATAAACTTTTGACTAATATTATATCTCAATTATCTCGCCATAGCGGGGGATTGTAGTTTTTATTGCCAATTCCGCCTCAATTAAAGGCCTGAGAGTTTCTTTAGCCTTTTCCTCGCCGTGAACAAGCATAACTTGCTTGACAGCTTTGATTTTTGAAACCCAGAATTTGAGTCGCTCTTGGTCAGCATGGGCTGAATACGATTCAATTGCCTCAACACGGGCTTTAACTTCCACTTCCTCACCCATTAATCTTACTCGTTTTGCTCCATCATAAAGCGCCCGCCCCGGTGTTCCTTTAACTTGATAGCCGACAATTAGTAAAATTGTGTTTTCTTGAGGTAAAAAGAATTGCTCGTGGTATACAATTCGGCCGCCATTTGACATTCCACTTCCGGCAATGATGATTTTAGAGCCGTTATTTCGGTCAAGCGCTTTTGACTCCTCAATGTTTTCAATAAATTTAAGTCCGGGGAAATCAAAGAAATTGTCTCCGCGTGCAAGCAGCGCCTTGGCTTCTTCATCAAAATACTCGGGATAATTTTTGTAAATTTCAGTGGCTTTGATTGCAAGCGGCGAGTCAATGAAGACAGGAACTTTAGGAATACGGTTGTTTTCAATTAGCTGGTTAAGTTCGTAGAGAATTTCTTGAGTGCGCTCCATTGCAAAAGACGGCATTAAAACTACCCCTTTGTTTTTAGTGGCGTCCTCAATGATTCGCTCCAGCCGCTCTCGTCTTTTTTCCCATCTTTCATGGTTTCTATCGCCATAAGTTGATTCCATTACTACATAATCAGCTTGGGGAATTATATCGGTGTTGCGCAGAATTGGCACTGGCGGGTTGCCAAGGTCGCCTGAAAAGACAATAGTTTTCCCTTCAGCTTTAATTTGGACAATGGCCGAGCCTAAAATATGGCCTGCATCAAAAAGGGTGATTTCAATGTCTTCAGCGGGTCTGAAGGTTTGATAATAATCACATGCTTCAAAGAGGGAGGTGGTGTTCATTACATCGTTTTGGGTAAAAAGCGGCTCAACTTTTAAGTCCTTGGCGGTATCTCCTAAAAGTTTGCAGGTGTCTTCTAAAAAGATGCGGGAAAAATCAGAAGCTGCCGCGGTGGCGTAAATTTTACCTTTGAAACCAGATTTATATAAATAAGGAAGGCGACCAATATGGTCAATATGGGAATGAGTAGCAACAACAAAATTTATTTCAGCTGGATTATAAGGAAACTTTTCCCAGTTTTTTCGCTCTTGTTCCTCTCCGCCTTGAAAAAGTCCGCAGTCAACTAAAAATTTAGTCCCACCAGTTTCAACTAAGTAGTTTGAGCCGGTTACACCTTCAGTTGCACCATAGAAAGTAATTTTCATTCGGTGCTCCTTGCATTTCCGCTGGCTGGCGGATTATTTTCGGCTTCTTCTACTCCTATAATCTGCAACGCTGAACTCGTGCCAATGCGGTTAGCGCCGGCTTCAATCATAGCTTGAGCTTGCTCAAGAGTGTGAATTCCACCTGATGCTTTAACACCCATTTTCTCTCCGACAGTTTGCCGCATAATTTTGATATCCTCAACAGTTGGAGTACGCGGGCCAAAGCCGGTTGAGGTTTTAACAAAAGCCGCGCCGGCGGATTGGGCAACTTTGCAGGCATGGATAAGCTCGTCGCGGGTCAAAAAACCAATTTCCATTATTACCTTGAGACCCGCCGGCGCGATTGCTTGGGCGATTTGGCGAATTTCATCTTCAACATATTGCCAGTTGCCGTCTTTGACCGCACCGATGTTAATTACCATATCAATTTCTGTTGCGCCGTCCCCTAACGCCGTTTTAGCTTCGTTAATTTTTTCTTCTGTGGTGGTAAAGCCATATGGGAAGCCGACAACGCAAATAATATCAGTAGTTTGTCCTTCAAGGGCGACTTTGGCATCTTTAACCCGAAATGGCGTTACACAAACACTATGAAATCTGTATTGAATGGCATCGGCACAGAGTTTTTTAATGTCTGCCGCAGTTGCCTCTGGTTTAACGTTGGTTGAATCAATGTATGAAGCAATATCCATTTTCCCCCTTTATAATTTTACAAATTTTGCCCGCCTGCATTACTTTGCTAAATAATGCAGACAAACCCGCCCGCCATCGCAAGCCTGATTTGCTCAGGCGTTGCGGGCGGGTGAACTTTATAAACTAATTTTATATTATACGTCAAAAAGAATTTTCGGCAATTCTTACTTTAATTTAAAAATATTTTTTGGCAATTTCAAATTTTGGAATGCTATCTTGATTTGTATTTGCGCTTAAAATTTAGCACGAGCAGTTTTTGCTAAGAGAGGGCAAAGTTAAGTGCACTCCGGGCTATGAGGGTGAACTTGGGAAACTTAAGGTCAAATTTTAATTTGTAAAACTAATGTTAGATAACTAACTGGTAAAAATTCAATTGCGGATTAAAAAAACCAGCTTCTAGCTGGCAAAATAATAATTTTTTGAGTATTTGTTCTTCGTCAAAGCCACAGGAGACAAATTACAAATCTCTGTTGTTGCGGAATAAGGGTGGAGGGCCTGGAGGGGATCGAACCCTCGACACAGGGCTTAAAAGGCCCCTGCTCTACCGCTGAGCTACAGGCCCCCTTTTTGTTTTAAAACCTTTAGGTATTCTAACACTTTTTTCTAATAAATTCAACGTGTTCTGTGATAAAATATAAATGTCGTCTAATATTGTCTATAAAATGGTAATGAGAAAAAAAATAATTTTGGTTTCGGTTGCTTTGATATTAATTTTTGCTGTAGCTTTGGGTTTGCGCCGTTTTATTTTAGGAGATATTCTGACTAAAACATCAAGCAAGGCAGACATAGCTGCTGAAGCCAAAGCGTATCTTGCAACTTACAAAAACAGATCTTTATATCCGCCAAGTCTGGAAGGCTTAGATTCCAAGCAAATTGTCTCCAAAGTAAGTGACCTCAAAGATACAGATTCAAGAGGCAACGATATTGAGGCTTTCGGCAGGTTTAGGAAAAGTCTGATTGGCTATATCGCCAAACTTGAAGGTGTGGAGTTGGGCTCATTTGGTCCGGATACATCCCCAAAGCTAAAAGAAAAAACCCTGTCTTCAATTGATGAAGGCGTATATGCGGATCAAGCCAATACGATTCTTGAAAATCCCGGTTTTGAGAGTTTGTCGCCTGACGGTTCTCTGATAGGTTGGCAGAAAGATGTCAATGGCGTCTTGAAACCTGTTAATACGGTGGATACAAAGATTTATCGCTCGGGCGCAAGATCGCTTAAATTATCGCCGGGAAATAACGCTGAAACGGAATTTATCAAAGTGGACAAATCAAAGCTTTATCATTTTTCTATTTGGGCAAAAACCGGCGGTAGCGAAACGCAATTTAAAATATATTCGAAATTTTATGATGCTAACAAAAAGCCAATTAACAGCAATGGTACCTATAGAGATTGCAGCGAACAGACATCTGTAAATGGCAATTGGCAACGATATGTTGATACAGCTTGGGCGGTGCCCACAGATGCCGTTTATCTCGCCTTTGTTATTAATACCAATTGTTCAAAAACTGACATATACTTTGACGATGCCAGCATTATTGATGCCAAGGAAGGAATAGACGAGATTGGTTGCCAGAAATCAGGTAACTCTTATTGTCTTGACCTTGGCAAGACTGACCTTGGTGCCGCCAAAATAACTGCGGATGACGGGAAAAAAGTTGACAACACTATATCTACAGATGACGAGTCTGGAATTCGCTATCGCACTATTCCGTGGTATGGCTATAATTTTCAAATTCCTGCTTTTAATGTTGATGATAATGGTAATCCCAAAAGCCCAATGCTTCTTGAGGTTCGTTATAAAGACAATTACGATAGCTATGCCCCAAGTGGCATTACAACTAGTCGTTGGTATCTCGGCAAGACAAACGATCTTTTTGACCCAAGCGAAAATCTGGTTTGGGATAAACTAAAAAAATCTCTGCAAAGCTATACTCCTCTTGGTGGAAGAGGGGATGGTCAGTGGAAGACATCCCAAGCGCTAATTGATATCAGTCCCTATCCCGGACTCAAAGCCAAAGACGGCTTTTTTAATTTGAAAATATTTAAGCAAGGGGAAAATCTAAAAAGCGTAACAACCGGAAAAATTGAGATACCAGTCAGCTATATATCTATAAAATCAATAAGTGTTGCTGACTCTGAAGTATTCAAAAAAAGAGAGCGTGAACTGTTTGGCTATAATAAAATCATTTTTAAGCCAACTGTTGACAATCAGGGGAATGATTATTCGGGCAAACAATTGGCGTTTTTTAGTTACGATACGACTAGATTAATTTACCCCTATACCGTGCCCAGCAAGGACGAAGTTAACAAACCTCTAGAAATCGTATCTTTTCCGGGCGAGTCAGAATCAGTTAATGGAGGTGTCTATTCGCTTTCACCTGCCGATGTTGATATTTCAGTTGAAAAAGCCGACGAAAAATCCGGGATTGACAGCTCCGATATCAAAATTTATCAAGTTGTATATAACCATCGTGAGAAGAACTCAATTGTTCCTGATTATCTATCTGACTATCATGGGCCTCTAAAGGTTGGTTCCGCTGATGCTCCGACGCAAGGTGTTTGGCTTAAGATTAAAGTCCCCCAAACAGCTTCTGCCGGAGATTATAAATTTAATTTGAAAATTAACTCTTCTTCTCAAAATCTAGTGATACCTCTAACGATTAAAATAATTGGCATCAAGCTGGAAGATGCGCCATATCAACTTATTGCATATTCTGCCGACCCCTTTGTCAACGGCGAAACTGTTGATGCCAAACAACATCTTGAATTTTTAAGAGAATATGATTTGACTCCGATGACTTATTTTAAGTCCGATGACTTGGTCCAATTTCAAAACAATGACATGATTATCAATAAAGATAGTCTTGCTGAATTTGATTCTAGGATAAAACGTTTCAGTCAAGCCGGTGTTTTAAAAAAGTATACCTTTGTGAGTTTTAATTCTGTCAGGGACATGTTTTTGAAAATTTATAACAATCAATATAAAAGCAAAGACGATTTTGGCACGATGTCAAAAGATTCTGATATATACAATAAAATTACAAACCCTGATTTTCAAAAAAAATACCGCCAAGTTCTTACCGAATTTGACAAAATAGGCGATAAATATAATACTACTTTCTATTTTTCTTACGGCGATGAGATTAGCGGTAAGTCCAGTCAAGTCATTTGGCAGGCTCTGCATAAAATACACGAAGGCCAAAAAACGCGTATTTGGGAAACAGTTAACAAAACCGATGTTTGCGAAGAAAAAATTGGTTCGGACACTTCGAACAATTCATTAGCTTACTCTGTTCCCGATGATAAAGTAAAGCCGCTTTCTGACACGGTTGATAGTTTGGTTTGGTCGCTAACGACTTCTTTATCATTGAGAAGTCCTTGCCAAGGCGCCACTAATGCTTATTACACAACCAATATCTCGCGTATTAAGGATCCTGTTTACCATCGCTATATTGGTAGTATTTTCGCATACGCTAATCAGGTAAGCATTTTTGCTCTTTATACCATGGGACCCGAAGGTAATCCTTACGATGAATTTGACAAACAACTTGGTTTAAGTGATTTTTGGCGCTATAGAGATAGCGCTATAGCTTATCCCACATCTTTTGGCAGGACATACGCGACACCAGTCACAGAAGCAATTCACGAGGGTTATAAAGACGCTAAATTAATTGCAACTCTGGAAAAGCTTATAAAAGAATGTGAATCCTCAAGTTCAGGGTCATCTGGTCTCTGTGGGCAATCAACTACCACTGCGTTACCTAGTGTATCGTCAACGCCAACACCGCCATTATCACCGACACCAAGTGCGAGTTCTACTACAACGCCATCGCCTAAAAAAATGGTTTGTGGTGATGCCAATAGAGACGGCAAGGTCAATATACTTGATATAAATGTTGTAGTCAGTAACTGGAAGAAAGTAATGTCAAAGTTTAACTTGGTTGATGGTTCCAAAGATGAAAAGGGAACTATCAATGCTCTTGACCTTTCAAATATTACCTCGCATTGGAAATGCTCAAGTGATAAACAAGACTGTATTTGTGATGATCCAAGTCTTTAAAGTTTTGTAAAGCGAGGTAAAAGAGACACACTGCAATAAAAATAAAAAAGGCTTTTGCTATAGATTCCTGCAGGACAGTTGGAAATTTACCTATATTCTAAATTCTTTGAGCCAAGCATTATAGAAGTTTTGTGCGTCAGAGGTTTTAACATCGAGCATCACGATCTGAAACATCTTTTGATCAACGGCATAGTAGATTTCCCAGCGAGAATAGGCCTGCGGCGAGGCGGGAACAGAAATTTTAATTCCGTCGGTCTCGCTGCCATCTTGTTTGGTCAGTTTGATATTATAGTCATCAACCATATTGTCCTTGGTGTCGCCAAAGGCCTTTTCTTTGAGGTGATCAAGCAAGCTTTGGTTTTCGGGGATATTGTAAAAGTCGGTGTCATAGTGAGTGATTGAAACTGACGGCCAACCTTTTTCGCTAGTGTCACCCGACATAAAGGTGTTATCGCCGCCTTCAAGAGTGTTGACCTGGCCCTTGCAAGGTTTGGTGCAGTCGCCAACTGTGTAGTTAGCCGGATACCTAAAGGAATAGCCATATTTATCATTGGTATAACTTTTCCAGTTCGAAGTATCAACAGCTGGCGTGGCAGTTTTGGTGGCAGTTTTGGTGGCGGTTTGGGTGGCGATGGCGGCCGGAGTTGCCGTTTTATTCTTTAGTTCTTCAATTTGTTTTTTATAATTTTCGATACTTTTTTTCTCGCGGGAATAAGCGTAAACGCCGCCGGCGGCTACCAGCGCTAGCAAAACTGCAAGCACAATAGTAAAAATAGAGTTCTTTTTGTTGTTCATCTTTCCCCCTCAAGATTATTTATTTTTATTATATCAAATGTATTTCAAATTTTTATCAATCTGCTAAATCACGATACGAAAAGATTTTTATCTCTCGTAGGTTTCTGTTACATTCTAAAAACGTCCGAAACAATTGTTATTAGATGCGGCGGCGAGAGGTAATAAAAAGAATAAGAGCAATAGGCGAGAGAAGCCAAAGGGTATAATAATCCTTTAAAAAGTGAACGAGGTGTGTTTGGGAAATGATTTGCTCTTGAGTGGCGTCGGGCAAATATTTGAAAACAGTTGCGGCGATTAGAACTCCAGTGATAAAAGAATAGGCGAGGATTTCAAATGGCGCCATTAGGTTTGAGTCACGGCCAACAGAAATGTCAGCTTTAGCCGCGACAATTCCGACAATAATTAGGAAGAGAGAAATTTTGATTGTTGCCGGTGAGGCTCCTGATTGGATCCAAGTATTAGCAATTAATTTTTTGCCCTCAAAGAACTGCTTAATCGGTTCTGCCCAGACCGAGACGATTACCATTCCCATATAACATGAAAGAAGAGCAGCCATAATCTTTTCCCGCTGCATCATGAATCCATACAAAACAGTAATTGCCACAAAAATTCCCAAAAACAAATCCCAAGTTGGAACGGTGGGCGCGATGTTTATAACCCCTCCTTAACAGGACAGCTTTAATTTTCTTACATAACATATTATAGCACAGTATAAAATAGTTTATAAAGTTTATAAAGTTCGTAAAGTTCATAAAGTAAATGCTTGCGATGGCGGGCGGGCCTGCCCGCATTGCTTCGCAAAGCAATGGCGGGCAGGTAAAGTTTAAGCTAGTGGCTCCACCAAGACCTTTTGGTATTGTCTAAATCTTTGAGTTTTTCCCAGAGTTCTTTTTGTTCTTTTGATAAATGTTCAGGGATTTTAACGCGGACTACCAAAATCAGGTCTCCTTTTTGGCCGCTGCTGGTTTTTCTGCCTTTTCCTTGAAATCTAAATTGCGTGCCGTCTTGCACTCCGGGTGGGATTTCAAAATCAATTTTCTCTCCATTCACGCTCACTGAGAGTTTATCTCCAAGAACTGCTTGGGCAGGAGTAATTTCTACCTCAGCTTGAACGGTAGAAAAGGCTTGCGAGAAGAAATCGCTGAAAATATCTCCAAGTCCGCCTAAACCACCAAAACTAAACTCAAAGCCTTCACTGCCTCCAAAGTCAAACCCGCCTCCAGTTTGTCTGCTTCCGGCGGAAAAACCTGAAAAATCAAAACCTCCGCCGCTAGTTCCCGAGAATGTTGAGCCAAATTGGTCATATTGAGCGCGCTTTTGCGGGTCAGAGAGAACCTGATAAGCCTCATTTATTTCTTTGAATTTATCGTGATCGCCTCCTCTATCTGGATGGTATTTCAAAGCCAAGCGCCGATATGCTTTTTTGATTTCATCAGTGCTGGCAGATCGCGGAACACCTAAAATCTCATAATAATCTTTCATAGATAATTTTGTAGCTTGTCAGTTAGTTAGTTTTAGAATTTTGATTACTTGATCATTTTACTAAAAAATAGTCCAAGTGTAAAGAAAAGTTTACATTATTATCTGGTTGGGGTTTGGGTGCTGACAGAGGTTGAGGTTGTTGTGGGACTTGCGTTCTCACTTTGAATCGTTTGTCCATCATATCCTATGATATTAATTCTAAAAGTCTTGTCTTGAAGGCTAATAGTTGTAAGGGCAATTGAGGAGGCATCAAGAGAGCTAATTTTTCCGCTTGCCAGTAAGTTTTGGTAGGCTTTGATAAAACTTGGCGGGGTGGTCGTCGGACTTGTTATGCATTTAATTTCGTCAGCTAAATCGCGTCTCGCGGCAAAAAGTCGCTTCTTTTTATTATTTTGCATTCCGTCAAAAACAACGACCCAATAGTAGTCTTTGGAGAGCTCGTCAGCGTAAAAGAAAAAACTTTCCTCGCCATTGTTAGTAATTTGTGAACCGGGGTATTTAATTTGCACAGCGCAGAATTTTGCCTTATTTTGCAATGACTGGTTGGCGTCAGCTAAGGCAATCTGGTAGTTTTTCTGATAAGTTGTCTCAATTTGGTCTGTGTTGAGTTGAGGAGCTGATTGAGCCGTAGCTGTAGCTAAACTGTTAGAAGCGGGGGTGATTGAGGAAAGGGCAGGAGGTGGGGTAGCGGCTGGAGAAACTGTAATATCTGTTTTTTTCTCACAGCCGGATAAAGCTAAAGATAAAAATATTGCCACCAGAATAAAAGATGTTTTTTTCATTTTGCCCTCTTTGTCTATTTTATCACAACGTGAAACGTCGCAGGCAAATAAAGACCCCGGGTCCTGCCTTAACACGCCGGTTGGCGTAGCGGCAAAAGGCAGGTTCCCGGGGTCTTTATCAGCATCAGCTATTTCTGCTCGTCGGAGCTTTCTTTTTTGTCTTTATCTTCTCCACTATCTTGTGAATTTGTTTTTTCTTTGGATTCTTCTTGAGCAGAACCCTGTGAATAGAGTTCCTGACCGACTTTCTGGATAGTTTCGGAAAGTTCATCAGCTGCCTTCTTGATTTTTTCTATGTCTTCTCCTTTGAGTGCTTCTTTGACTGCTTCAATTTTTTCGGTTACCATCTTTCCTGTTTCTTGCTTAATCTTGTCGCCGGCGTCTTTTAGAGCTTTTTCGCTGGAGTAGACTAGAGTTTCGGCTGCATTTCTAATCTCGGCCTGTTCCCTCTTTTTCTTGTCTTCTTCAGCATGCGCTTCGGCGTCTTTTCTCATTCTTTCTACCTCCTCTTCAGAAAGGCCACTTGAGGCGGTGATGGTAATCTTTTGTTCCTTGCCGGTTGCTTTATCTTGAGCTTTGACATTTAGAATTCCGTTGGCATCAATGTCAAAAGTGACTTCAATTTGTGGTACGCCGCGAGGTGCCGGTGGAATGCCATCAAGAATAAAACGTCCGAGCGTTCGGTTGTCCGCAGCCATTTCCCTCTCCCCTTGCAAGACATGGATTTCAACCTGAGACTGATTATCTGCGGCAGTTGAAAAGATTTGCGATCTACTAGTTGGAATGGTGGTATTGCGTTCAATCAGGCGTGTCATCACCCCTCCGAGTGTTTCAATTCCAAGTGAAAGCGGGGTAACATCAAGAAGCAAGAGGTCTTTAACTTCTCCAGTCAACACCCCTGCCTGAATTGCGGCGCCGAGTGCTACTGCTTCATCGGGGTCAACGCTTTTGGCTGGTTCTTTACCAAAGATTTCTTTGACTTTTTCTTGAATTGCTGGCATTCTCGTCATTCCTCCGACCAAAATCACTTCTTTAATATCTTTGGGCTCAACCCCAGCATCTTTCATTGCATCTTTGCAGGGCTTGACAGTTTTTTCAATTAAATCAGAAACTAACGAGAGCATTTTGGCTCGGGTTAAGCTCATTACAAGATGCTTTGGACCTTCTTTGTCGGCAGTAATAAACGGCAAATTAATTTCAGTTTCTTGCTTTGAAGAAAGTTCAATCTTGGCTTTTTCAGCTGCTTCCTTGACGCGTTGCAAGGCAGAAGCGTCTTTACTGATATCAATGCCGGTTTCTTTGCGGAATTCCTCTACCATATAATCCATAATTCTCTGGTCAAAATCATCTCCGCCGAGGTGAGTGTCGCCATTGGTAGATTTTACTTCAAAGACATTATCGCCGACTTCCAAAATAGTAATATCAAAAGTTCCACCTCCAAGGTCAAAGACAGCAACTTTTCCTTCTTTTTCTTTATCTAGACCGTAAGCCAGCGCCGCAGCTGTAGGCTCGTTGACAATCCTTTTGACCTCAAAGCCGGCAATTTTACCGGCGTCTTTGGTTGCCTGACGCTGTGAGTCGTTAAAATAAGCGGGAACAGTAATAACAGCTTCCTCAACTTTTTCGCCGAGATAGTCTTCAGCGTCTTTTTTGATTTTTTGCAAAATGAAAGCGGAAATTTCCTGCGGAGTGTAATTTTTCCCGCCCATTTTAACTTCAACGGAGTTATTTCTACCTTCAACAATTTCAAAAGGCATCAATTTTTTGTCGCGTTTAACTTCTTCGTCATCAAAGCGGCGACCTATTAAACGTTTAATAGAGAAAAGGGTGTTTTTGGGGTTGGTAATTGCTTGACGTTTAGCTAATTGCCCAACCAATAGCTCACCTGATTTGGTTACTGCGACCATTGAAGGAACAAGCTTGCCACCTTCAGAGGATGGTATGACTTTGGGTTTTCCACCCTCAATTACGGCCGCAACCGAAAAGGTTGTTCCAAGGTCAATTCCAATAATTTTTGCCATTTTATCGTCCTTTCTTTAGATTATTATTTAACTTTCTAATGTAAAGTATACTTGACATATATGAGCATGTCAAGACCCCAAAAATAAAGAAAGCAGAAGGAGGTTATTTTTCTGCTTCTTCAAAAGTTCGTGTCTTATAGGTTTCGTAAATAGTGGAGCCAAAATCTTTTATGCTTCTTTTTCCGGTTTTTCCGGGGTTACCACTACTTGGGCGGGGCGGATGAGAATTTCTCCGATTTTCCAGCCCGGCCGCTCAACTTTAATGATGTGGAGCGGTTTAATACCTTTTGCGTTTTCGGTTCTGACTGCTTCGTGGACATTTGGATCAAAAGCCGTGCCCTTTGCCGGGGCGATTTTTTCAATGCCGAGTTCAGAAAGTTTTTGCTCAATTTGAGTGATAGCAATCAATGCGCCCTTAACCCAATTATCTGATTTTAGTTTTTCAGGGACATTAACGGCTGTCAAGTGAAGATTATCTAAAATGGGAAGAATCTCAGATAAAAATTCGCGCCGGGCGGCATCGGTCCAGCTTTTCTTTTCTGCTTCTATTCTTTTCTTGTAATTCTCAAAATCGGCTTGGGTTCTTTGCCAACCGCGTTTTAATTCTTCAATTTGTTTTTTGCTCATAAAAATCCTCCAGATTGCTTATTCTAGCAAATTTTTAGGAGTCCTTAAAGAGATGGCACAGGTGGAGTGGGAATGTTAGATGAGTCATTGGTTGGTAAAGAAGGTATAGACAAAGTGGCGGAAGGGGAAGGTTGAATCGGTACCGGAGGAGCCACAGGAGTGTTTTCAACAATAGGAGTAGCGCTTGGTATGGTTGGTATGGGAGTCCCCAAGTTTAAGCCGAAGCTTCCTATGTCATTTGATTGGTCAGAGAGCAAGGTTACCTGAGCAGTGGAAGGAATAAATTCTCCAGCATCAGATTTAATAGTGACATTGTAATTTCCTGCCGGAATTTTTCTAATATACCACTCAATTGTATTTAGGCCTGCTGTCTGGAAAGTGAAATCTCTTTCTTTAAAATAATACCTTTTGCTACCATTGGTTGGAACAAAAGTTTCTTTGACTCTAATTGTCCCTGCGGTTGGAATAGTAACTTTCAAAGATGAATGGGCGGTGGCAAATCCGGGAACGATAATATCGGCTTGGATTTTTTGCTGGTAAGCAATTGCCCCAATGGCAATCACTCCAAGAGCCAGAACGCTTGCAACAGCAACATTGGTAAGTTTTTTTGGATTAGTCATTTGTTTGAAATAATTTCTTCCTTTATATTAATGTTAGATGAAAAAAAGTTCGCTGTCAAAATACTTCTTGTCGGGACAGGGGGCTTAGTTGCGAAGCAGCCCCTTATCCCGACACCCAACCCCCGCACGCTTCTTTCAGGAAGAAAAAATGCAAAAAAGTTCAAAGCAATGACAATAATTAAGAATATAAGCAAGTGGCCTAAACAGTTTTTGCCTCCGACCGTCATTCTGGTTATTTTTATTGCTGGAGTGGCATTGGGAGTTGTTTTATCATCATGGCTGTTTGTTTTGGGTCTTGCCGCTGTTTTGGCAGTTTTTTCATTATTTAGCGCAGTTAATCAAAAGAAATTATTTTTTGTCTTGTTTTTGGTCTTTGCACTTGCTCTTTTGTATGCCAGTTTCTTTAAATATTTATATTCAAGCTCTTTATCTAGCGGCTGCGAATTTGCTAGGATTGACTCTGATGTAAAGTCAGCTGGTCAGCTTGTGCGTTTTGGTGTAGTTGACCAAAGCGGCCGGCGGGCAGTTGTTGAAACCAACTCAAATTTGAATTTTGGTTATAAAGATAAATTGAAATTGTGTTTTGATTCAGAACAAATTAAAAACCAGCCGGCATTATCCCGTTATCTTCTTTCCCAGTATAAATCAGATCTTATAATTGAAAATCCAAAAATTGAATTTGAAGAAAGAGGGCGAGGCGCGGTTCGTTTCCTTTATGATTTAACAGACGAATTTTCTCAAAAAATCACTTCTTTGTTTCCGGGGGATGAAGGGGTTTTGAGCAAAGGGCTATTGCTTGGCGGCACGGAAGGTTTTTCATCAAGTTTCAAAGACCATCTTAAAATAAGCGGAACTTCTCATTTGGTTGCGGTATCAGGCTATAATGTCTCAATTATGACGGTTGTTCTGTTTGAATTTTTCCGCTTGATTTGGTCGCGGCGGGCGGCATTTGTTTTATCAGGATTGCTTTTGGTTGTTTTTTGCCTGATGACAGGCGGGAGCGCTTCGGTGGTGCGGGCTTCAATTATGGGCGGGCTGTTTTTGGCGCAAAAAGCGCTTGGCCGCGCCACACCGATTTATCATTTTTTGGTTTTAGCCGCCTTTTTTATGATGCTCCAGAATCCGTATGTTATTTATGACCTTGGGTTTCAGCTTTCTTTTGCCGCCATGGGGGGATTGATATATCTTGGCTCGCCGATTGAAAAGTTAATTGAGGCGAAAGTTTCGCAGGAAGCAGTTAAAACCATCTTAAAGGTTTTAACTGAAACAATTTCTGCCCAGATTTTTGCTCTGCCTATTTTGCTTTCTGGGTTTGGTGTGGTCTCTATTGTATCGCCAATTACTAATGTTTTGATTTTGCCGTTTGTGCCGCTGGCGATGCTTTTGATTTTTATTGCGCTTGTCGGAGCGCTGGTTTGGCCTTTACTAGGTATTTTTTTAGCGGGAATAGCCGCGCCTCTTATTGAATATTTTACTGCTGTGATTAATTTTTTCGGCTCGCTAAAATTTGCCAAAATTTCGGTTTCTGTGATGAATTGGTGGTGGGCAGGAATAATTTATGTTTTTATTTTATTGTTGACGGCTTGGGTGAGAAAAATAAATAAAGAAAGGTTTGTTAATTTTTGTTTATGAACAGTCGTTTTAACAAAATAATCAATTCTTTAATTGTCTTTTCGGTTCTGCTGGCAGTTTTTTTGTGGACGACGATTCGCCAGAATGCCAGCTCTAATGTTTTAACATCGACGGCCGAGGTAGATTTTTTGGACGTAGGGCAAGGCGACGCGATTTTAATTAATCTGCCTGATTCTATACAGGCGCTTATTGATGGCGGCCGCGACAGTAGAGTTCTAGGTCCACTCTCGCGCCATATGCCGAAGTTTGATAAAAAAATTGAATATGTGTTTGCCACTCATCCTGACGCCGACCACATTGGCGGTTTGCCTGATGTGATGAGAAATTATCAAGTGGGAGAGTTTGTAGAAACAGGTAAGGAAAGTAGCTCTCAGGTTTTCAAAAAAATAAATAATATTGTTGAAGAAAAGAAAATTCCTGTTAAGCAGATTCGCCAAGGAGATGAGATTAAATTGTCCGCCCAAGCCACGATGGAGGTTCTTTGGCCTGATGAAAATGCGGTAAAGTTGGCTACTACCAATAATAGCTCGGAGGTAATGCGTTTTAATTATCAGGGCGCGACGGTGATGTTAACTGGCGATGCCGAGGTTGAAGCCCAAGATAAGATTATGGCCAGCCAGCCAAAAGAGAAAATAAAGTCGGATATTTTGAAAGTGGCACATCATGGCGCTGCAAGTGGCTATGATAAGAAGTTTCTAGAAGAAGTGGGAAGTGAATATGCTGTTATCTCAGTCGGCAAAGACAATCCATATGGTCATCCATCGCCAGCTGTTATAGCGGCTTTGAATACTTTGGGGGAAAAGATTTTTCGAACTGACGAAGTAGGGACAGTTAGTTTTGTCTGGCAAAATGGTAAATGGGTGAAAAAATAGTTTTGAGATAAAAAAACGGGCTCGGATCCTGGGAGGGTTTAGGATCACGAGCCCGGCATTAAGGCCCAAGCGCAAGCGGGGGGAGGTCTTGCGCTGGGCCTTGTTGCTTTGGTGAGGGGGCGGGCAGGGCAGGAGGTGGGGCGAGAGAGAGGGAGGGGGGGCTCTCTCTTATCAGCTCTCCTGTGCCCGC
>Ga0315298_1003330_pt1 | contig 25832 bp, 33 predicted proteins | sample WHS_1_MG_FD_203077 | JGI IMG/M metagenome (GOLD analysis project Ga0315298, IMG submission 203077) | Extremophilic microbial mat communities from Washburn Hot Springs, YNP, Wyoming, USA - WHS_1_MG | ecosystem: Environmental > Aquatic > Thermal springs > Hot (42-90C) | place: USA: Wyoming... | reverse complement strand
TAATTATTGTATGTTATCATTATTGTGTTGATCCTAGCGATCATCACATATATATTTGTGATCATGATGATCTTGATCGTGATCTTTTCTATGTTTATAGGGTTGATCGTGTATATGTTAGAGATCAGATGGTTGATCTAGTGTGTTGTCCTCTGGTATATGTTAGGGATCGTCTTGTAACATATGTGTAGGATCCTTCTGTAACATATCTGTGTGAGAAAATGATGATCCACAGCCATGACAATAATTATAGTCGTGATCTATAGACATATTTTAGTCGTGAACTACATATATATTGATAGAGAGAAGATGAGCTACATAAGATATCTAAAATTCGTGATAACATTCATAACAATCACCACAGCCATCATAGTTGTAGCATTTCTACCTCTGATAATAGCCAAAATAATAACAGAAAAAACAAAAAACGAATGGCTAATATACATAGGCGTGGCATTAGAAATCCTATGGATACCATTGATAATGAAAATATGGGAGAAAGCTTGAGAGACACAAATCTGTGGACAAGCAGATGAGACAGATGTTATTATCTCTCCTCAAGACACAAGCCATAACAATCATAGACACAAAGAAAAAAAAGAATCACGACTTCAACATATCAAGAATTTTATCGATTAAACCAGAAGAGAAGCTGTTTCTAAAACACCATGATTTAACCATCTGAATATTAACGTTAGAACCATGGATCTTCCTAATATTAGATACAAGAAAAGCAGCCAACTTATCCTCACAAGAAGAGAGATAGAGAAACATACGAGGAGCACTCCTAGGATAAACAAGAGAATAACGAGAACCTAAACGTCTTATAAACAGCAGCCTAACATCATAACCAGACAAAAGAATATCAAAAACAAGATCATAATCACTTGTTTACATTGCGAATATTCTTATTATAAACACATTGTTTCTATTTGCGTAGGCTGTTGCAGGACTTGACAGCGGTATTACTAAGAGACATACTGTGTTAGATCCACCTCCTGTGTCGTAGATCGACTGATATAATGCTATGCTGTTTATAGCTGTATCTGATGTCGGTGTATATACAGCATTGAAATGAACAGCTCTATAGATTCTAGCGTCAAGCTTGTGATGAGTATATTGAACAGGCGTGTCAGGACTTGGAATATTGTATAGACTGGGAGACCATGTAACAGGTGAAGAAGATAAAACTATATATGCTGAACCAGCATTGAAATCTCCTGATGTTCTAGCTGTAAATGTTGCTCCATCATCTCTTACAACAGATATATCAGCATTTCTATAAGCGCCATACATGAGATCTCCTATCTGTCTGACCCATGGATATGAGTGGTCAATGAAATAGTTTATTGAAGAGCCTTTAGACCAGAAGCCTACTTTACGAGCAAGAAGAGTTGTACGTATGCCTCCACCCGTATCATACAAACCTTGTTGAACGCCTATCTCATAAGCATCAGCAGGTAGAGTCCCTGAGAAGATGATTCTTGTTCTATCAGATAAATAGCTTATTGATATTGTAGTTGATATAGAACCTACACCACTTGCTAATGCGTTTTGAGTGAAAGCCTCTGGAGCAGTCCTGTTTCCATATACTAGATTCGCCACATTATAGTTTACATTCCCAGAGGATCTTAGAGCATAAGATCCTCCGCCTGTATCAACAACATCACCAGCATCAGCATCTCTGAGAGTGCCTATGAAGAGAGCCCAGAAGTTAGACACTAAAATGTTTTCTCTATTATTTACAAATCCTTTCACACCTTTAACATCTATAACGTATATTCCTTTGTCATATTCGTAAGCTTCATATTCGTATCTTTTGTTGTATCTGTTGATCCTAGGCTTTATATATGAAAGATCTTTCAGCACTTGATTTACAACAAGATTGACAAGACCTCGCATCATGAGACCTCTCCCTCACATTGCTATTATCCTCAGAACAATAAGATTATTTTTGTTTCCATAGAATGTCACAGGACTTGAGAGAGGAATAACAAGATGACATGATGTTGTTGTAGAACCATCGCTTCTGAAAATCAGCTGATATAAAGCTACAGTATTTACAGCGATATCAGATGATGGAGACATCACCCCATGTATATAAGTCGTTCTGAGACTTCTAGAACCTAAAATATCATTATGAAATGATGTAGGTGTCAAAGGACTTGGAATACTATAGAGACTTGGAGACCATGAGACTGATGATGATGAGAGAACTAGATAGACAGATCCAGCGTTAGGATCTGCAAAAGTTCTAGATAGAAACACATCTCCATTGATGTCAATCATGATGACGTTTCTATTGATCATTATTCCAAAAAGAAGATCTGCTATCTGTCTAACCCATGGATATAGAAAATCAATGTTATAAACAACAGCTTTTCCACGTGAAAAACTTCCAGTTGTTCTAGCAAGAAGAGTTGTATGTCCGCCTCCACCCGTATCATACAAACCTTGTTCAACACCTATCTCATAAGCATCTTCCGGAAGGATCCCGCTTACAGAGATCCTTGTTCTATCAGATAGATAAGCTATGACAATTGAAGATGCGAGAAAACCTTTTCTAGATTGAAGAGTGTATTGAGTGAAATAAGAAGGATCAACACCTGATCCATATACTAGATATGCCATATCAACGTTTACATTCCCAGAGGATCTTAGAGCATAAGATCCTCCGCCTGTATCAACAACATCACCAGCATCAGCATCTCTGAGAGTGCCTATGAAGAGAGCCCAGAAGTTAGACAGCAGAAGATCTTTTTCTCCATCGCTTTTAGGTTTTACACCGCCTACATCCACGATATATATTCCTTTGTCATATTCGTAAGCTTCATATTCGTATCTTTTGTTGTATCTGTTGATCCTAGGTTTGATAGATGTTATGTCTCTGAGAAGCTCTTTAGAGGTGTATTTTTCAGCTGACGCCATCTGAGATCGCCCGAATAGTTGTCTCAAAAGCTATAGAGAGATTATAGCTGTATTGTGTAGCGTCTATCTGATATATAGACTCGCTTATCTTAAGATCTGTAGAGTAGTATTGTTGAGACATGAGATATCATCTCCATATTAATATTGTTTCAGAGAGAAAATAAAATTCATATGAGGTCTAGACCTAGTTGTGTAGATGGTGATGAGAGAATTGATATTATGTCTAAAAGTGTTGTTGTTCTCAGAGGTCTGAAATAGAGATTCGGAAGACCATAGCCGTATCCAAGACCTAGACCGCTCCAAGGGACAAGCTCGAGAAGTCTATTTATAAGAGAGATGTAATAGCCTTCTATTCTCAATATGATGTCTCGAGCTTTCTTCAAAGCATCAACAATAAGATTATGATGATCAGGCATTATGATGTCTCCAGACTTGACATAAGGGATCTTCTTGAGAATGTTGTCAAGCTCATCAACAAGAGGATCATCAGGACGAAAATATCTGAATAGACTGTTTAAAGCCTTTAGACACTCAACAGGCTTGTTAATATCATCATGTAGAGCCTCATCTCCCTCGTGAACATATCTGAGAAGGCTTAAACATTGATCAAGAACAACATACTGAGACATATATGACACACTCAATTATTTATAGTCTCAAAAAGTTTTTTAGCTATAAGATCCCATCTATACTCGTTATACAAAACTTTTTGTCTCCACTCCTCGAGTTTAGCTTTGTAGTCATCATAGTTATCAAGTATGTCATGTATTTTATCTACAGCATCTTCAACATCAATCTTATAGCCATAGCCTACGTGGATCACGTTATCGTTAAAAACTTTCACTTTCTCATTTATCTTCACTCTCAGAAAATCTGGGAGATAATCGATCCAAGATCCTCTCTCATGACCTATACAAGGGATCCCTCTAACTAACGATTCTAAACAATTGATCTCGAAAGATCCTCCTCTAGAGAAGTTTAGCGTCACATCAGATATATCGTATAGAGCCATCTTCTCGTAATCATTCAGCCATCCATAAACTTGGATCGCTCCTAAGTGCATTACTTCTTGAAAAGCAGGTGAATTAGGAGAGTAAGTCTTTAGAACGAGAACAACATCTTTTCGTTCTCGAGTGAGGATCTCATATGCTTGTCTAACCTCGATCCATCCCTTCCGCTCAGGCGAATGCCATAAATAAAACAGTAGGATCTTTTTTCGTTTAACTGTTTTGTATAGAAAAAGCTCTAAGAGAATTGGATTGATATCTTTCACACTAGAGATCTCCCATACATTAGGAGTTGTGAACCACTCTGGATCAACACCATGAGGGATCCTTATCACATGCTTTTTCACGCCTGATGATTCATAGACTTGTTTACAGAATGATGATGGGACAATTATTTTATCAGCGTAGTTGAGAAGATTCACAGCATAATCACTCATCCGATCTGAATCACACACATCAACAGCTATAAGCTTATCAAATTGTTTCAGAAAAAGATCTAGGTAGTAAGGGATCCTGTCTCTCAGAGAGCTTGTTACAATCTTGTCATAATACTGAATAACTCTGTGGAAAATAAAGATCCATGGATGAAGAATCGTTAAGTATTTAAGAGAAGGTCTGAAACTTGGGAAGCTAAGCTCATCCATCTCATGAACGATAGAGAAAGGATCCTTCATCATATACTCTATATGTTTCTTAGCTACTAAAGTGAACGATACAGTATGATGTTGAGGATACACATAAAGGATCCTCAGCATTTTTCATCTCTTTGGACACAAATTTGTGGTCAAGCTGATTTGTTATCTTGATGCCACGATCTCAAATTCAACATCAATATTTACAGCATCAGTTCTCACTCGAATATATGGATACGCTATTGATCCATACGGTTTCAGTCCTGATCCTGCTCCTGAGAGTGTTATAGTGTCAAAAGGTCTCCATGTTGATCCGTCTCTCGATACTTCTATATATATGTTTCCTGCACCACCAAGATTGTAATATACATTAACGTTAGGTCTCCCGCCTTTATATAATGTTACTATGAGACCTGATGTGTTGTTAGCAGCTGCTATAGATCCGTATGCTGATACAGGTTGAAACTCGTTATAAAGCTCATCAGAATATGATATTTTCACTCTACCATAAGGATCTAATGGTTCAGCTATTTTGATCCCCAGTCTTCCGTATGGATCGATAGTTAGTTTCGATAAGACGTCTCTAGAGTCTTTTGCGTAGCTTGTCACTAGTGAATCGTTTATAGCCTGAGTGATCTGAGACTTGGCTGTGTCATAAAGCTGATAGATTGATATGGGATCTCCATCTTTGATAACAGGTTTTCCTTGGACTAGCAACTGATCGCTGAAATGTCCCGATCTACCGTATATCTCGTTCACATAGATGTCTTGTTGTCCTGTTGTTAAGAAGCCGTATAGATCGTTTAGACTATCAACTACAGCATTCCACTCTTCTGGAAAAAGTATTTCTGCACCTTTGTGTCTCAATCCTCTCCACGAGATCTCTTATCACCTCCATCATTGTTGTTTCTTTTAGCAAGATAAGGCTTTAGACCTCTCTCGACTGCGACTTGAATGAGAAAAGCATACACGAATGACTTTAATGATATGTATAGATCAAGTGTTGATGGGAGACGATCGCTTGGGAGCGTAGATATAAATGTTATGCCTGAGATGATCAATGAGTCTATGAGGATCCAGATCCAAGGCTTCCCCGGATTCCTCTCAGGCGGATCATACAAAAAATCTAACAAAAAAGATCCCTCATACTCTATCAATATTTTAGTTATGATGTTTTAGGCGGTTTCTTAAGTTCTTCACTCAACTTCTTAAGCTCTTCACTAAGCTTAGAGAGTTGCTGAAACGATTGTGTAACTTGTTGTGTAATCTTAGATCCTTCCTCAACCATCTTTTTAATATCTTCTCTAATCTTTTTAAGGACATCTTCAACAGATGTTGTTGATGTGGACATCATCAATCCACCAGTTATATATTTTTTTCATAAACAAATATTTATCATAACGCTCATTCTTAACCTCACGTATCTTCATGAATATGTAGATGATGATCGCAATGTTGATGATGATATAGATGATCATGACAACATAAATCCAATACCAAGGATCCTCAACGAGACTAACCACAGCTCCACACCTCGAAAAATCTCTTTGGACACAAATTTGTGTCCACCGAGGATCTTCTAACCTTACCTCTCGATTTTTTCTCAACCATAGAGGGATCCCGTTTAGAAAGCTTGTGTTATACAGCTAAAAAAAGTTCTTATATAAAAAAAATATGAAAAATTATTTTATTTCTCTTCAGATATCTTTAACATACATGTCTTTGTCTCGTTATCGTATTTGCCACCATATGATTCACATATTACTCGTAGGTATTGAACTATGGTCGAATAGGCATAATTAACGTATTGATATATATCGAGAAAGCTTATAGTTACTGTCTCTGATTTCTCAGACCTTTCTTTGAGTAATAGACCAAAAATTTTTTCAATTTCTAATCGGGCATTTCGTTTTACCATTTTTTCACCAAAAATATTATTCTTAGAGAGTTTATATATATACACACACGCTCTCTCACGTGTATCTATGACCCAAAAACTTAGTAACAAAATCACAAAACTTTAAAAGCTTGATCTATGGTCAAGTGCTCTAGCGATCAAAAAGATTCGCTATTAAGCGCTTATGTTTTTTATTAAAAAATAAACGCTTAGTGAAGGATCAAAAAAGAATCATTTGAATCATGTTTATACATGATCTAGGGATGACCGAAAGTATTATGATTCATTTTTGATCTTGAATCAATGAATCTTTTTTTGTGAATCTTTTCATACTCTAATATGAAAAAGATTCGCAGGTGATGTGCTGATTTTGACATGTTTTTCATATTAGAGTATGAAAAGATCATATATGGATGGGTGTCAGCGATCTTTTTTAAAATTTAGTGACTAGTTTTTTATGATGTGTATACATGTGAGAGAGAATACACACTCTTTATAAATGTTTTTATGTGAATAATTAGATGGTGAAAGAAGATTGAGATGTGATAAAAAGGTTTCTCTTAGAGGAGGCTTTTTCTATGAGGTTAAGAAGTCGAGATATCTCTATCTCTGTTTTCATTGTCAAAAGCCTATTCTGAAAGGATCTTTCTATGTCCTCGAGAGGGATCTCTCAGGTGTCTCGAGGAGATATCATCCTGAGTGTCTCGAGAAAACGCTTGGTGGAAGGATAAAAATCAAATATGTTTACGAGAGATATAGTGAGAATGTTCTTCTATGTGTTGATTAACGTCCTGCTCTAGTCATCTATCTCGCTATTATTCTCGCTCTTCTAAGTTCTGCTGTTCTTCTCACAAGTGATATTCTAAGCTCTGGGACTCCCATCTTTCTCAGGTTGTTAAGCTCGTTCTCTAGTCCTGTCTTGTCTAAAACTCCATAGGCGTATGCATTTATGATCTCGTTCATATATGTTCTTATTTCTGCGCTTGTCTGATATGTTGTTATATATTCTCTCCACATCTGTTTCAAAAGATCTTTCGTAGCCTGATCCACAGGTAAGACGTCTATCATCTTCACAACTCTTGTGTAGGCAAGATCAACAGCTTTATCTGTGTATCTACTCATCCCAGCTAATGCTCTTGGAGATCCTAACACATTATTGAATGCTATTCTCATTTGTTCTGCTGATATAGTCTTCTGAATTATTATCTTCTCAAGATCTTCATATCCATATGTTCTTAATGTCTCGAATACAGGATCAAGCTGTTTCATATCTATTATAAACTCTTGTGCAAGTCTGAACATGACATTAGCATATCTTCTTACTTCATCAACTACAGGTCTGAGATAGATGTATTTCGCCCATATGTAAGCCCATACGCCAGTGATCCTTCTTGCCTTGAGAACTTGATCTATGTAGTTTCTAACTTCTGGAATATATTCAGACATAGCTACTAGTTGTGATGGTGTAGGTATATACTCTCTTGCACTCTCAATTAAAAGCTCTAGGTCTGCTCTCATCTTTATAATATCTATCTCTCTATCTATGAATCCATACTCTTTTGCTTTTGAAAGTATCTCGTTAAACATCTTCTCATCTATAACTCCTAGTCTGAATCCTTTTAATGCTGTGTTTATAACAGCTTTATAATCTGATTTGACAGGCTTGACAGTTATATATCTGATCCATATCGAGATCCATTCACTCGGGACTCTTCTCTTAGCTAATGTCTCCATGATGAGCTCCGCAGGTATATTAACGTATTCTGATAATGTAGCTAATACAGATGGTGTTGGAAGCCATATCTTGTTCTCATCTACTAGCGTCTCTAGTTCTAAGACAAGATCTCTTATTGTAAGCTCTTCATCTGTAACTCCATATGCTTTGACAATACTGATTATCTTATCTTCAAGCTCTTTAGGTATAGATATGTATCTTTTTGCTCTATATAAAGCATTCACGAGGATCCTTATCTCATCAGCAAGAGGCTTTATCTTAGCATATTTCTCAACAATTTGTCTAAACAATGGATCTACTCTATAATACTTCATAAGTTCCACAGCCTCAGGGACATACTCTGTCATTCCAATCAATGTCATTAGCGTAGGTCTCCAGCTTTTAGCCTCATCTATCAGAAGCTCAAGCTCTGATTTCATCTGTATAAGTGATATCTCTCTACTTGTGAATCCATACTCAGATGCGATTTTAATCATCTTCTCATAATCATCTTTTGATACAACTCCATATCTAACTGCTTTAAGCATTGTTGTTAAAACTGTTTTGAAGTCTGATTTGATAGGTTTCATACTTATGTATTTTCTCCAAAGATCTTTATACTCCTCAGGGACATTATATCTAGTTAAAACATCATCAATCACCTTAGGATCCACATCTAGATACTCTGAGAATGTTGCTAATGTTGATGGCGATGGAATGCTCTCTTTCTTTATAACGCTCATCAATGCCTCTACAAGCTCTTTATAAGCATTTACCTCTATATCACTCATATAAGCATATTTTGATATAACATCCATAAACTTCTTTAAGTCATCTACTGATACATATCCATATGCTACTCTATACAAAATCCATCCTGATACACGCATCCACCAAGCTCTGATCCTCTCTTTAGCCTCTATGTCTTGAGCTAATTTTTGTAGCTCGATCCACAGCGTCATATATTTCTCATCAATGTTTATGCTCATCTCGACTCCCGTAATCTTTTTCGTAAGCTCTCTGTAGTGAGCGTCTAAAACACTTACAAGTGTCTTAAGTCTCTCTTTAGCATCATCAACTGAGATCGCAAGTGTTCTTATTCCACTCTTTATGTATCCATAGATCTCTCTGAACACATCCATAACCCTATCGATAGCCATCCTAAGCTGTAGCAGTCTTCTCTCGTGAGGCATCCATCTCACAGGCAGATTGATCCATCCAGAAGTCCATACTTTTTTCTCAGGATCCCAATAGCCTACGAGATATGATACTGTTAATAATCCAGCTAGGTATTTTTCAGCATCATCAACTGTTATAAGCCCTTCTTTAAATAGATTCAGCCATCCGGTTCTTAAAAGTGTCATCTCGTCTGAGATCACCATTATGTTTTCAGCAACAGTCGTTACAGGGATCCACGCTGGATGTAGTCCTGTCGCTTGTAACAGCTTGGAGAACCATCTCAGATCAACCTGTATAGGTGTAGCAGGAGACGTATCCATCAGCTTTGGAACAATCTCAACCATAGGAGAATAGCTCTCGAATTTCACTCCAAGCTTATCAAATCTTTCTCCCATCATCTGAAAGATCCCGTATCTAGACATCCATCTCATATCGATCTTAGTAGGAATATCTGCAGCTACATCTATCATCAGCCATGAATCAGCTGTCCATCCACCTAATTTACTAATGATCTCTCTACCAATGTTGATCTCATACATTGTTGTGTTCTCTGTGAACCATGAGAAGTTAGAATACTCGATCCATTTGAAATAAGTGTTTAATGCTGTCTCAAATGCTTTCAACTGGTCTGGTCCTTGTATAGCTTTTTGAATATCGAGTGGTGAGATCGGTTTTCCTGCTTTAACTTCTTCAGCTTCTCTATCAAATACATATTTAATCGTGTCTGGAGCTTTGAACCACAACATTCCAGCTAATGCTCTCATATAGAACTGCCACAACTTTTCAAATGATGGATATTTGAATGTCAATAGATATGTCATTGTAGTAAGATCCTCGTTCCACCCACGGATCCATCCTACTTGTTTCATCACATCTACTCCAGGAAAGATGTCTCTCTGTGTCATTCGTGCCAATTCACTATGTGTAGGAAGCTCGAATAACGGGCTTATAAAGATCTTTCTTGAGACTCCGAATCGATCTATAAACTCTACTGATAAAACCTCTGGTTTTGATGTTATAAAGTCTATATACCACTTTGGGAGACCGTATATAGTTAGATATACTTTGATTGTTGAGAGGATCTTTTCAAGCTCTTCTGTCTTCAATGTCCTCGTTATCGGATCATATGCTAACACTAATGATCTTCTGCCATACTCAAATAGCTCTGTCTCTGTCAAAGGCTTTAGAAACATGTTTATCTTGGCTTTGTCAAGAACATCTTTTGGAAATAGATCTCCTATGATATCTCTGATCTTTTTGTCATAGTAAGACACTACACGAGGTATATACAACTGTTGTAGATTGACCATAAACATGTTAGCAATAGCCATAGAAGATCCTAATGCGTATCCTGTGAAGTAAGTCTCTAAACCTCTCACATACGCATCTATAAACTCTTTCACTTTTATGCTGAATCTTATTCCACCAGCCTTCGATCCAGCGACCTCAGGCTCTATAGTTAGACTATAGTCTCCAAATGTCCCTACGATGCCTCGTAATAATAATGGTATTATAGTTAGCTCCCAAAATGGATATGCCAATGATCCTCCTACGATCCACAGGTTTTCAGCTACTCCACGTTCTTTTCTTAATGCTTCTTGAAAGATCTTTTCAACTTCATCAGCAGTCTCGAGAGCAGGTATATATATAAATGGTGATCCTGATCTAAACCATTTCAATATGAATGTCTTAGCCCAATCTTTCACTCCTTGGATCATCCCAAAGATTCCTTCTGAAATCTTTTTACTGAGATCTATTATACGATCTTTGATCCAGTTGGCTCCCTCAACAAGTCGGTCCCATATCCATGATAATCCCTTGTAGATCAGTTCTCCAAAAGCTTTCACTCCCTCATAGATCTTTTCGCCTAAAAATGATAATGCTTCAACTATTGGTTTTAAGATCTTTTTCTTGATGTAATCCAAAGGATCTTTTATAAATTCTTGTATCTCGTTATATATTGTCTCGAAAAAGTTTTTCAATCTCTCAAATTCTTTTCCTAAGAGACCTGGAAGATTTAGAAGAGCATTTGTGAATCCCATGAATGCAGCTCCTACTTGTTTTATCACATTTGTAGCGTTTTCAAACCATTCTCTCGCTCCCTCTGAGAATGATCTTAGGGATCTAGTGAACTCATCAAATTTAGTTGTTATCAGTTCTGCTAATCCACCTACTCCTTTCTCTACATCTCCTATGAATCCTTTTATCTTGTCTCCTACATCTGTTAATGCTTTTCCAAGATCCTCACTAAATTTAGTAACTCTTTTAGTAAGCTCTTCAAAAGCTCCTGTCAATGCTTTTACTATTTCAGATGCAACTTTAGAAGCTATCTCTGGTAGTTTCGCTACTGTATCAATAAACCATTTGAAGCCTCCACCAATTTTTTCAGCAAGATCTGTGAAAGTTTTTACTGTTTTATCAGCAAGATCTCTTATCACATCAGGTAGTTTAACAACATGATCAATAAACCATGACAATCCACCACGGATCTTCTCAACAAGATCTCCAAAAAATTTCGTCACCATATCTATAAAGGATCTTACCATATCAGGGATCTTAGCAACTTGATCTATGAACCATGAGAATCCACCTTTGATTCTATCGGCTAAATCACCAAAGATTTTTGAAGCTGTGTCTATGAAGGATCTTATTACATCAGGAAGTTTCGCAACTTGTTCTATAAACCATGAGAATCCTGATTTTATTTTATCAGCTAAATCGCTGAATATTGATGTCACTCTACTCACAAGATCTTTTATAAGATCTGGCGTCTTAGACACTTGATCAATAAACCATGACAATCCGCCACGGATCTTATCAGCTAAATCTGAGAATGTTGAGACAACTTTATCAACAAGGTTTCTCACAAGATCAGGGATTTTAACTATCTGATCGATAAACCATGAGAATCCTGATTTTATTTTATCAGCTAAGTCTGAGAATACTGATGTTACAACTGTTGATACACTTCTCACCATGTCTCCTAATGTTGACAATCCTCGTGTGATCGCATCAGATATTTGTGATGCTAATGTTGACAATCCTGATGCAACATCTTTCAGTAATGATGATGCTTTCTCTCCTACTCCTCGTAGTATATCAGCGACTGCCCCAGGGATCTTTGTTATGTTATCCCATATCGTTGAGAACAACATATACACAATGTTTTGTAGTGATGGAAGTGTCGAGGCGATCCAGTTTAAAACATCACGGATCGGCGTGATAACTACGCTGTTAATAATGTCTGCAAGTCTCGATAAAGCCCCGGGGATCCCTGAGACAATGTTTAGTATAGTTGATACTGTATCAGAGATTGGCTTGGCAATACTCTCATAAGCCTTCTTTATAGTATCAATAAAGCTTTGTAAAACAGATGCTAACCAATCTTTCAGCTGTCCAATCGGATCTGTTATACCTAGGACGCTTGATGAAACAAGATCCCAATCGATATTGTCAAGATCCTCTAGTCTCAAAACAGATGAAGAGTATTGTGTTATAGAAAAAGAAAACTCATGATCAACAGCAGAAGACAAATCTATATCAAGTAGAAGACTAACATCTATGTCTTCTAAAAACTTCTCATCAAAAGGATCCTTAATAGGATCCTTCATGTCTCACACCTGCTTGTCCACAAATTTGTGTCCAAGGACACACACTAGGACACACGCTCATCAGAATGTTAGTGAGTATCGATCTCTAACAGTTTTTATTCTGAAAGCTCTATAAAATCTGTTAGCCCACTCTTCTGCTAATTGTTCAAGCTCCTCAGGATCTTTTGTAGGATATTTCTCCATGAGGACGTCTAAGCAAAATTGTTTAAGCATTTTCATCAGCTTGTTCTCATCTATTTTTCCCATCCTATATGTCTCTTGGAATAATGATAATGTAGCTATTATGTCTGCTCTTGTTCTTGCATCTGTTATCCCATCTAGAAACTCTAGAACAAGCTCTTGATATGTCTTACTCACGTTATCACCATATATATTATTGTTTCAAAAGTTATTTGAATTCTTCCTCAAGGATCTTTACTAACGCTCTTAATAACAAATCTTCTTTCTTCACACCATATTTCTTCTCGATCTCTTCAAGCTTGATCATTGTCTTCTCTGGTATCTGAATACATATCTGATAGTAAGGCATCTATCTCCCCAGATTCTGCTTTTAATTCTCCAAGTAATATCTTTTTCAATGCTTTGATCCTCAGTCTTGTCCCTGTGTATCTTTCTCTAAGTTTTCTCCTCATTATCTCACGGATCTTCTCAATTGTTTCCGGAGGGATCCATACTCGAGCATGGATCTCTCCACCATATCCTTTCATACTTGAGTTGATCTCTATCTGTATAGGGATCTTCATTTTTCTAAACATCCATCTCTGGGTCGAGTAGAGGAAATTTGTAGCTAATTTCACCGCCATTGACGCATAATGTTGTATAAGCTCTTCTGTCATTTGATCAATGAATTTGTTTATGTAGTCATCTTGATCTAGAACGATCTCTTCTTTAGAAATCTCTTTTGTAAGCTCTTCTCTAACTTCTTTATCAATCTGTTTTCTTATTGTCATAAGCTTTCCAATAGATAATATGTCTCATAATTACTATATTAATATTGTTTCGAGAAGTTGTTACATATAACATCTTTAGACAAAGTTTTCTCGAGAAGAATCTATTAATCGAGTGATAGTATGCCTTTATATCATACAGGACAGATGAGATTTAAGAAATACAGCGTAAAGCTTGATCCAACAACTATAGGAACAAGATTCACACAAGTGAGAGATGTAGCTCTCGAGAGAGCACAAGAAGGATTGATAACATGGGCAAGTGTCCAAGAGCTTGTTAGACCAATCTTAGACAAGTATGGTGTAACCGGTCCTGATAGAGCTAAATACCTTGGTTTTGCTAACAAGCTACTTAAACATATAAGTAGAGCAACAGGTGATTCAGCAACAGCTTTAGCATCTGGATTGAAGAGCTTCTATGTAACATCTTTCAAGGCAGATCCAGCGATATTAGACGAGATCATTCAAGTAGTCGCTGGTTGGGTAGCTCCATACTAACGATAGCATAAACGTTTTTTCTGTAAAAAATATTCTTTTTTTTCTTTTTCATCTATTTTTTATTTGGATACACATATGATTAGGATCATGACTTCTAACAGAGCTATCTCTCTGCAGAATGTTGCTATTGATATTGTGAAAGTAGCTAATATGTATAATATCGAGGCTACATGGATCGACAGGATGATCCCTTCTTTTCAACTTAGAAAAAACAATGAGATAGCTATAATAGTCATGGCTGTAGATCCTCTTATAGCATCACCATGGATCCTTCTTGCTCGAGATCTTAATCACGCTGGTGTGAAAAACGTTTTCTACGGTCCTACAGAAGGCAAATTGAATAGAAGATATGTTTATGACTGGATGAGAGAAGTGAACTTCATAGCTGTCTCTAACTATGTTAGAGACAAGCTGATAGAGGCAGGTCTGAAAGTAGTTGATGTTGTCCACCACGGGATCGATATAGAAACAATTGTTCAAGTGAAAAACATGAAGACTTTAGGACTAGGATATTTAAACAGCATCGGCTTAGATCCTGAGAGACATGTCATTGTTACAACAATAGCTAACTCTCATCCTCGAAAAGGATTGGCTTGGCTTGACAAAATCATTTCAGAGATAGAGAAGAGAGATCCATCTATCAAATTTCTCGTTATAACAGAAGAGAAAGGATCAACATACTTCAAAAAACATGACAATCTTATTCTCAGAACAGATTTTGGAAAGCTTCCTCGAAACACTATTCTATCGATAATAGCTAACTCTCATATTCTTGCGATCCCATCACTTTCAGAAGGATTCGGTCTCCCAGTTCTCGAGGCAATGGCTCTTGGGACGCCTGTTGTTCACACAAGTCTTCCACCTTTGTTAGAGTTCTCCACAGGTTTTGTTGTCCCAGCAAGACAGATCTCTCTATACGATCGTTTTGACGTAGGATCCTCAGGGATCCTTTTTGAACAACATATCTATGATGTAAATGAGTTTTCAGATGTGATTCTTCAAGTGATAGACATGTATAGAAACAAAAGAGAAGCATTGATCGATTGGAGAGCTAAAAGTTTCGAGGTAGCATATAAAATGAATATATACTCTATGTATAAAAAGCTTCTTAAACATCTAGTATCAACACCTGATGAAGACTACACACCTAAGATCCCTCAACTTGATTTTTCAGATCTCCCTAAGATCCCTCAATATACTCCACATGATGAACATGATGTTGTATCTGATGAGATCTCTGAGGAGCTTCTCAAAGAACTTGATAAGCTTAAAGAGAAAGCTAAGCTCACAAAACCATTACGATACCCAGGTGGAGATTGGTATATAAAAGATGAGATAATAGATCTTCTCGTTAAATCAAGATCCAAAGCATTGGTAGAGGTTTTCGGCGGTTCTGGTGTCATATCTATGTATGCTCCTCGAGATGTCTTCAAGACAATTGTTTATAACGATATTGATAGACTTCTCACAAATTTCTTTATTGTTTTAAAAGAGAGTCCTCGAGATCTACAGAAGAGACTTGTTTTAACACCTATATCTCGAGATGTTATAAGAAGATATGTTGAGCTTTACAACTCTGGAGAGATCCACAGGCTCGATCCTGTTGAAAAAGCTGTAGCTATTTTTCTATTGACTAGAGCAACTTTTGATGGGAGAAGAGAGACTTTTCAGACTGATGTATCAATGTCTTTAGCTAAAACTGTTAAAAAACATACTGCTTTGCTAACTGAGTATTCAAAGATGTGGCAAGATGTGACTATTGAGAATCTTGATTTTCGAGAGCTCATCAAAAAATATGATAGAGACTATACTGTTTTCTATTGTGATCCACCTTTCTTGTTATCATCTCGAGAAGGACGTAGCAGATATTATAAGTATCTCTTTAAAGAACAAGATATGAAGGATCTTCTGGACATGTTAGAGAAGATAAGAGGTAGATTTGTTCTTAAGCTTCCTGAGGATCATATGAAGATTGATTTTATAAGAGAGTGGATCGAGAGAAACAAGTATAATATAAAGACTGTTGAACATGTTCTCTTAATGAAAAGCGTCATTGGTGGAGAAAGAGAGAGACAAAAGACATTATTAATCTATAACTACAGTATATAATTGTGAGAATATGAGTTCTAAGCTTTCTGAGTTGATTAGAGAGCTTGATAGACAGAAACAGATGTATCATGAGAAGCTTCTTAGTGTTGATGGCGAATTCTCTCTCATGTTAAGATCTTTTCAAATATACGATCTCATGGTTGATATTTCTAATCTTCTTATCCCAGAGTTCTTCATGTCCTCGTTGTTAGGATCTTTAACATTCAGCTTAGATCTTTCAGAGCTTGAGCCTCTCAATCTCGAATTCGACTTTAGATTTCCAACTTTGGATGAGTGGATGGCTGGTGTAAGCATTGTCATTGAAAAAATCGTTCCTGATTATGCTTATTCTCTGAATAATTTTATAATGCGAAACATAAAGGATCTTTATCAAGGAGATATATTCAGATCGCTTGTGTCTAAATGTGTATATGGAAAATCTGCTTATGGAAAATGTTATGCGGATCCTCAGGCTGTCAGAGAGTTTCTTAGAGCGTCTCTATACAAGATCTTTAACAAACACTATACTTTTACGCAAAGAAGATTAGCTTTAGATTCTCTTGCTGAAACTCTTGATCTTAACATTAGTCTCGTTAGAATGCTTCACGACAAAATCTCTATGACAATAACTTTACAGACTGAATGTTTCACACTTGGATACTCAGTATTGTCAAAATCAAGACTTTGTCAATCTACTCATCACAGCCCACAACTAGGGATCCTTCCATATGTTGATTATGATGGAAATGTTTCTGAGGTTCAAATAACTAAGTTAGCTGATGTTCAATTCGGTTTCATCCTTGGGACATCAGTTCTAGGCTTCTCATATCTAATGCCTAAAGAAGACATATACAAATCAGTTTTCAAAGAGCTTGTGAAAGGATCTTTCGTATACGGATCTCCAGAAGTTTTTGATGCTTTGAAAGAGAAACTCGAGAGATTTAGAAGAAGGATCTCTATAACACCACAGGCATTTTCTAACTATGTTAGAGGAGACGAGGCAACTGATTATCACAAGGCTGATAGAACTGAGATCTGGGGAGAGCTTATGAGCATGAGATACACATTAGAATCTTATGTAGATGCTTTCATAAGATCTATGATGCCCGACCTAGATCCTTTCACAAGAAGAAAATACATAACAGCAGCTTTACAATTGATCGGTCATGTAGGAAAAAGACATAGATGGGGCTTCAATGTGTATAAAACACTTGAAGAACAAGATCTAAAAGATCAATGGATAAGCTATTGTAAAGGACAAGGATTAGATCCATCTATACTTGAAAATCTTTATGAGAACATGAAGACATGGCTCCCAGACTTCATAAGAAGAAAGCTTGATCTAGGAAGAAAACTCAGACTAGAGAGACTAAAGATCCCTCTGGATTAGAAAGATCTCTACACCATTTATAAACCTTGATCATTCTCAAGGACGTTAAGTTTATAAGCTTCCTAACATAATACTATAATGACAAAGGTGATAAAATGAGCGAGGAGACAATAAGTGAAAGGAAAATAACGTCTGAAGAGATTGAATATCTGATTAGAAAAGCTAGTGATACTGAGCTTAAATATTTGTTAATTGTTAAGCTGATAGGAAGAAGCGGAGGATGCGGATATCTATATACATACGATGAAGAGATTGAAGTGATATATGGCAAAGCAGAACTAGTGGTTCTAGAGAGAAGCAGATATGATTGTGAATGGGAAGAACGATTATTAGTAATACCACTTAAAGTTCCAACGATTGTAAAAGTAAGTTTTAGAGATGACAACCCTGAAGTAACTAATACAGACACCTTCTACATATTTACAGCAGAAGGATGGAAAAGCATAAGAGTAGAAGTCCCGAAGTGATCTTTTAAAACAATTTCTTTTTTTATCTCTTTTTCTTTTTTATCTATCTCTTTTCTGTCTAAGATCTCGTTTTTTATTTCTCATCGCATTTCTACGCTAGTTTTTAAAATCTCTCATCAGATATCAGCTTGACCATAAATTTGTGTCCACGAAAGTGTCCACAAAAACGTCCTGAAAAGATCTTCACACCATTTTTAAACCTTGATCATTTCTTCCACGTTATGTTTATAAGCTTTCTAACATATTTCTATACTCGAGAGTGAGATAATGAGCTTAAAGGTGAAATGTAGAAAGACGAGAGATCCTATCTATTGGCGTGAGAAATGTATTGATAAGATAATATTGGCGTTAGGTAGTGATAAACATGAAACTGCTTTAGCTATATATCTCTCTGAGACAATTTTTAGTGATGAAAGCTTTGAGAAGAGACTTGATAAAGCTATGGAGCGTCTATCAAAAGAGTTTAATGTAGAAATTGAAATAGAATAGATGATTTTTTCAAATTTTTTTGTTTATCATCTTTTTCTCTCTAAAAATCTTTTTACGTCTCCTCGTCCTTTATTGTATTTTATTTATATATAGTATATATAGGATATTATGAACTTTGATCCTATTTTTAAACCTTGATCATTCTCAAGGGAGTTATGTTTATAAGCTTCCTAACACAATTATATACTCGAGAGTGATAAAATGAGTGAAATAGAGAGAATTGAGGAAATAAAAAGAAGTATTAGAACAAAACTTTTAACACTAAGTAATAAAATCTTAGAGGTTGATGAATTTAAAAAAGCAATATTAGAAGTGGCTCAGAAATTTGATTGTGAATGTGAATATTGGTTTGATGAATATCCTTATATCTACAGCTATATGCCATTAGAAGAAGCGAATGAATACATATCATTTGAGAAAGGAGTTGATGAAATAGTATGTAATGAGTATTATATAGAGCCAGAGCTTACAAAAGTATTAATAAGAGTATATGGAAAAGATTATATACTACCACTTGAGGTTGGAGAAATAAGTGTAGAAAGAGCAGAGAGAGAGTAATTATGTTCATAAATCAATTATTTTTTTTATTCTCTCTCTCCCGCATCTCGAGGGATCCTATCCCTCGAGAGCGGATGGAGGGGTGAGGTAATGAGTAAAGAGAAAAATGAGTATGAGGTATTACCCTGGCATAACAGAGGCTGGTGGTGCTACAAATATCTGGATAGCTGGGGAAACTATCACTCAGAAGTGAAAATCCCATGGAACGATGTTGTTGCAGATGTGGAATTTGGCGGGGGATATGGATATGATAGCTGGGCATCAACTTATTACTTATTAGATACTAGTGAAGTGATTCACCCATCACATTATGGCTCATCAAGTTATTGTAAAGTTTATAAAAATGAGGAAGTTATAGTAAAATCAATAGTGAAGGGCTTATGGGCTGAAAAAAATCATCCAAAGATAAATGTCTATAACCTAGAATTGTTCAGACAAAAGTTTCCATTGATCTACAAATTAGCTAAATACTATTACTGTAAGAGACATTTTAGCTATTTAAGTGTAGTTGTATATGATAAGAGATATAGAAGCATATGCTCTGATTAACTAAAACAATTTCTTTTTTTATCTTTCTTTTTCTCATATTTTTAAACCTCGATCATTCTCAAGGGAGTTAGGTTTATAAGCTTTCTAACACAATACTATAATGACAAAGGTGAAAAAGATGACTGGTAGAGTAGTCTTGTTAAATGCTTTGCCATTAACAGCGATCCCATATGACACATCAACTATACTTGTCAAGCAGCTTTCCATAGAGAGATTTAGAGAAGAGCTTAGAAACTTTATTGAGAAAGGTTATGAAGTGATAAGCTATATAAGACATAAGGCTACTGTGGATCTTCTTGAGAAGATGCTTAACATCAAGATAAATGTCTCTAGTGAGTTATACAAATTTAGTGAGAACGATCTTGTGTATGTAGTGACGTTAGCTCCTGAAAAGATTCAACGAGGACAAGAGATGACATCAATTGAATTAAAAGACTTAGTCTTCTACTATGTTGTGATAGTGAAAGGTGCGTGGATCTAAAGAACTGATTTTTAAACAGTCTCTTTTTTTCTTTTTCTTCATCTCTTTCTATGAACCGTTAAGTTTATAAGCTTTCTAACACAATTTATCAATTGGGAGTGATGTAATGTCAAAAGAGATAAAGATTTGTCCTAGATGTGGAAAACCTTATCTATATCTCGAGTCTCACACGGTAGGTGGAAGAACTTATCTCTATGCTGTTCATGGACGTGAAGGTAAAAAGAAGATAAGATGTTATCTCGGTCCTGCAGGTTCTTATGAATATGTCTCTAGGACACATGATATTGATTTCAGAGGTTATGCTGATAAAGATCGTTATGTGAAATATCTTGATGAGATTATCGAGTTTCTTACTGAGAACGAGAAGCCTCTCGAGAGTAGAGTCTCAGAGTTCTCTTTGATGTTGAAATTGAGAATGTTATCAAGAAGAATTGAGAGAATCACAGATGAGAGATTAGAGAAGTTCTTCAATGATGTTATTGTTGATGTTGAGGCTACTATTGACTCTCTGAATAGAATCGAGAATAAAACTGATGAGATTAACGATCTTATTGAGAAGCTTAAGGATCTTTATAACGAGTTAAAAATAATGGGGAAAGGATGGAGATTTTTGAAGATTGAAGCTCTTGAGAACATGATTAATAAATATAATGAGCTTGTGAAAAAAGCTGAAAAATATATCTGATTTTTTGTTTACATTATTATTCCACGTCTTTTTAACTCTTCTCTTCCATACATAAAAATCAGATATTTGAATTTCGAGATCTCTATAAGGATTTTTCTTTTGAGGTCGTCTTTATCTGTAAAGTCTATCTGAAAGATTTTTGACATATAGTCTCCACATCTTACTTGACATGATGCTTGATAAAGATCCCATGGCAGTTTATATTTCGAAACTTCTAATATTGTTAATATACAGTTCTCTACCTCGATCTCTACTGGTGTAATTGTTAGTGTTAGAAAAGGCTCTCTTCTGCTCATCTTCTCCTACCATGTCTCTCGAGGAATTTATGCATCTTCTTAACGTTAGAGACTACTTGTTTAGCAGCATCAAATAAGTCTTTAAGCTCTTCTCTCTCATACTCATCTTTTATCTCTAGTGTTGCTAACTCGTATGAAAGTTTTTGTGCAGAACCAAGGAGATCTATAAAGATCTCTCTCAGTTCTGCTGTGACTTTATCTTCCTCTTTTTGGATCTCTTTTTCAACTTTTTCTTCACTCAAAACATGTTCACCATATATAATGTTTTATATAAAACATTTTATAAGGGATATGCCACATGAAAATATCTCTGTTGAGACACATCTGTTTTTATCACGAGTATAGATTCTCCTATGGGATCTTAGGGATTCTAGGGATCATGACAGGACTAACAGATGCTGCTATAGACGACTTTACTGTTAAAGCATTCATATGGTCAAGTCTAATTGTCATGACAATGATGATAATAGCATACGAGTTTATAGTCATGGAGACGCCTAAAAAACCTCTTCTACAAGCTGCTTTATTCATTTTGTTAGGTCTCTCAGGTCTTGTTAGTGTTCATCACTTAACATGGATCTTCACATGGATCCTTGTAAAAGGATCTCTACCAAAGATCCTCTGGATCGCTCCTAACATCTATCTCGACTTTACAATATACACTTTGATTATGTTTACACTATTAGTCATATACACAACATATCTTATACTCATCAACATTCTCTCGTGTGAAGATGTTCAATAAAACTAAGCTCATATACTAGTGTTTCTAGTATATACTAGTAAAGCTTATATACTAGAAACACTAGTATATACTAGTGGTGCTAGTATATGACAAATGTTAAAGAAGTCTGTGAAGAGTTCTGTAAGCCATATCATCCAGATCTTTTTATTACATCAGCTTTAGATCATGAGCAATGTCTAAGGGATTGTAAGGATCTTTATGACATCCTTAAAGAATTTGTTGATTCAATAATCATTAAGAAATGTAGAGAAGACGTCTCATGGAGATCTGAAAAAGTGAGAGAAAAAGTTTTCAAAGGATGTGTAGGCTACTACATTAACACGCTCATAGCTTGGAAAGATCTTTCAGAGAAGTTTCTAAAGATGATAGCAGACGAGATGAAGATAAAAATTTAACTTTTTTCAGGTGATGTATCCTTATGCCTTCTAAAGGCTATAGTAATATCACGGTGAGAAACGAGATTAGAGAAAAACTTGATGAACTTAGACAGAAGATCGGCATCAGAGATCTTAGTGATTTACTAGTTTTTCTAGTAGATAAATACAATGAATTTACCGTAATTTACGGTAAATTAACAGATTTAATGACAAGACTTGAAGATCTTAAGTGTTTAGGTGAAGAACTTTTCTCTCGAATCGAGAGATTGAGAGTGAAACTTGGCTTCACAAATGTTTTTGAAGTAATCAAATTTCTCCTCGAAACCTACGAGGCAGAAGAGGAATACCTTAGATTCAGAAAAGAAGCTCTCGAAAAACTTGAGAAGATCGATAGAACAATAAAAGAGATAGATGAAAAATTGAGGAGAAGCTCAGCTTGACCATAAATTTGTGTCCACGAAAGTGTCCACAAAAACGTCCTGAAAAGATCCTTACACCATTTTTAAACCTAGATCATTTCTTCCACGTTATGTTTATAAGCTTTCTAACATATTTCTATACTCGAGAGTGAATGAGATGAGTAAACAAATAGACTTAAACAAATTAGAAAACAAATTGAGAGAAAAAATTAAAAGCCTGAGATACTTTATGGTGCCTTTCGAATACTTTAGAAACGAGATTATGAGTGTGTTGAGAGAATTTAATATTGAATCAGATTATTGCAATTATTTCGTTAATCTTGGAGAAACAATTGTTGAAGACGAGTATAGAGATTACACTATAAGATATGAAATCGCTACAGACGAATTATCGTGTGAAGAGATTTCTGGAGAAATAAAGATGAAGAGAGTAATATACAGAAGTAACGATATCATGGATCCAGATGTTAGAATAGATGTGATAGATGTGTTAAACATATATTTAGATATTGATTATGAAGATTTTGAAGATGATGACTATTATGATGTTGAAGATTTTGAAGATGATGATGAAGATGTTTATTGGGAAGATTTTGAAGAATCAGATTATGATGTTGAAGATCCAGAAGATGATGATCCGTAAACATAAAATCAGTTAATTTTTTTCTTCTTTTTCATCATTTTTAAACCTCGATCATTCTTAAGGGAGTTATGTTTATAAGCTTTCTAACACACTCATATACTTGGGATTGACATGACCTCAAAAAGATCCTCTATATCACTCTCGAGAGAGATATACGAAAAGTTAGACTCTCTATCGAAAAGAACTAGAAAATCAAAACAAAACATTATCCTTGAAGCATTATCACTTTATGAGACACAAATAAGAAGACCAAGGATCAAAGAGGATTTTCCTATTACTGATAAGATCATTTGGTATATGATGAAGCTATCAATGAGTATTGGAGCTTTGAAAGAGAATCCTACTGAGACTAATCTAAATAAGACTATGAAAACGATCTCTCAGATAAGAGACAGACTTAAAGTGAACACAAGCGTCCTTGAAAAAGCTGTTCAAGACTTCTATATCAGTATTAAAACACTTCCTGATGATCCCTCGTTAAGACATGATGTCATTGATGAAGTGACTATGGAGATAAACATGGCTCTCAAAAGTGTTTTAATAGAGATCTTCTTTAACTACATTTATAAAGAGGCTCCTGAATCAGAAGAAAAAATAGAGGAAAAGAAAGAATAAAAAAAATCATATTTTTCTTCTTTTTATCGTTATAATCAGGTTACCATCTTCAAAAGTCTTCTCATCATTAACATAATACTCTTTCTTCTCTTTTTCTCTCTCGTTTCTCTCTCTAATAATCTGCTTGTATAAGTCTATCTTCTCTCTGATCAATCTATCTGATAACACCATCTGTAGTCCCATTCTTATAAGCATTGATCTATCAACATTAAGAATGTTTTTCAAAGTCTCTATCTTTCTGAAAAGATCTTCTGAAAGCTTAAATGATACTACTCTAACTTTCTTGTTATCCAAGATCCTCACCAAGGATCTTTCTAAGATCCTTGACATACTTCCTTATTGATACTTCAGAAACGTGATACACTTTTGAAAGCTCGATCTGTGTTACAGCAGTCATACACTTCTCAGACGCTATATATATTATTGATGCTGCTAAAGTCTTGTTATTCTTAAACAAATTCAATAGTGATATCTCTTTCATCATAAGTTCTCTAAGCTTGTTAAGGATCCTTTTGATAGTCTCTCTCAGACACTCATCGTCTCTTATGTTATAAAACTTCTCGATATTCTTCTCCACATCATTAATCTTATTTATAACAATTTTGAGATCAACATTATTATTATTCTTATGAGGAGGATCTTTAGAAATATCTTTTTCAACACTCATATTCAGCCTTTTGATGATAATGTTATACATTTTCGTGATGTCTCGAGAGTTCACAAGAAAGATCCTCTCCATCTTCTTCATAAGTCCATTCACATAATAATTGTTTATCTTGTATGCTAACACTATCGAGGCAAGAACTACATAAAACTTTCTGCTAACTCTATTTGTCTTTGAAACATATTTTCTTATGATGTATGCTGATGTCTTTAATACTTCCTCAGGAATATTTATCTCGTTCTTTAATATGTCTCTCACTTGTATCAACATTCTGAACATCTTTATCAAAATTCTATCATAGTAATCAAGTCTCTTTTTACTCTCGAGATGTATATACATCAAATTCTTTGGGATGTCAAAGGTGAACAACCCATAGTCATGATAGAGAGGACGTAATATCGTATGTCTTGATCTTCTCACATACTGGTCCTCATCATAAAATCTATAGTCGAAATTTGTGTCAATAATTTTCTCCTCAAGAACTTCTCCTGTTTCTTCATCAATATATTCTCCACGTGTAGGATCATAGATCACCATTTCATCTCCCTGCATATATAATATTGTGTTAGAAATCTTATAAATTTATCTATGATCATATACGTGTAGTTTATAAGCTTTTTAAGATTAAAAACATGACAATAGGGATCTTGATGAGAAGAAAATGTGTTGAAATAGATAAAGATGTTCTCGAGAAGCTTTACAAAGATTTTACTGATGAAGAAATCGCCAAGATCTTTAATACTAACAAGATTTGTGTCCTCAGACAGAGACTTAAATACGGCTTGAGAAAATATGGAAAAGGATCTCTCAGATTCAACAAGCTTATTGAAGATATCATGAATGCTCTCAAAGAGAAATGTTTCCTAACATATAAGGATCTTGCTTCTCTAAACATTCGTTCTCGTGATTATGATTTTGTTTTTGATGTTCTTTTGTCTGGTTATGATGTCAGG
>Ga0315298_1003329_pt1 | contig 25835 bp, 23 predicted proteins | sample WHS_1_MG_FD_203077 | JGI IMG/M metagenome (GOLD analysis project Ga0315298, IMG submission 203077) | Extremophilic microbial mat communities from Washburn Hot Springs, YNP, Wyoming, USA - WHS_1_MG | ecosystem: Environmental > Aquatic > Thermal springs > Hot (42-90C) | place: USA: Wyoming... | reverse complement strand
CGCCCGCCCTAGCCCTTCGATTTCTCGGCGGACCACCACCCGCACCTTCTTCGCCACCCGCTTATCCAGCCCCGCCACCGCTTCGTTCACCCGCGCTCCGATCTCCCCGCCGAGCTTGTGCCACTCGTGCCAGATGCACAACACAGAGCCTTTCCATTTCCCCAAGAACCCCTCCCCCCTCTGTTCGCCAACATACTTCAGAACCGAGTCCGGGAAGTCGAACCTTTGACCATCGGAGTTGGCCATGTTAAAATTGGTTGAAACTTGGAAAGGAGGTGGTGCTTATGTCTGGGCATTCCAAGTGGGCTCAGATCAAGCGGCAGAAAGGGGCAAACGACGCCAAGCGCGGCCAGATTTTCACCAAGCTTGGGCGCGAGATCACCGTTGCCGCGCGCCAAGGTGGAAGCGATCCTGAGGCCAACTATCGCTTGCGATTGGCAATTCAGAAGGCCCGCGAGCAGAATATGCCCATGGAGAATATTGACCGGGCGATCAAGCGCGCTGGCGGTGGGGCCGACAGCGCTGCGCTCGAAGAGGTAACCTATGAAGGATACGGACCGGGCGGCACGGCAATTCTGTTGCAAGCCTTCACCGATAACCGCAACCGCACTGTGGCCGAGATTCGCAACTTGTTCACACGCGGTGGTGGAAGCCTCGGCGAAGGTGGCTGTGTGGCTTGGCTTTTCGATCAGCGAGGCGTGATTACCGTCGAAGCTGGTGAGCGTGATGCCGATGAGATCGCACTTGTAGCGATTGATGCCGGCGCCGAAGACGTGTCGGTTGATGGCGAAAGCATTGAGGTCTATACCGCACCCGAAGATTTGGAAACGGTGCGGCGTGGTTTGGACGCTCAGGATCTGCACGTTGTCAGCGCTGAGTTGGCAATGATTCCGAAGACTACCGTGAGACTCGGCGAAAAGGATGGCTTGCAGGCGCTAAAGCTGCTGGAGCGTCTCGAAGATCTCGATGACGTGCAGAGAGTCTTCTCCAACGCGGATATCCCCGAAGAAGTGCTTCAGAAATACGAAGGGTAACGTTGCTCGTCCTTGGTATTGATCCTGGCACCGCGATTATGGGCTATGGCATTATCGACGGTGCAGGCAATAGCCTAGCACTAGTGACCTATGGGGCGCTGACGACCCCGGCAGACGCGCCTGTCGAGCAGCGGCTTCGGATGCTATATGATGGGCTGATGGAGCTAATCGAGAAGTACCGTCCAGAGGCGATGGCAGTCGAAGAACTCTTCTTTGCGCGAAACGTCCGTTCAGCCTTGACCGTTGGTCAGGCACGCGGCGTGGCTTTGCTAGCCGCGGCTCAGAAGAAGCTGCCGGTTTGGGAGTATACGCCCCTGGAGGTCAAACAAGCGGTGGCTGGCTATGGCAGGGGCAAGAAGGAGCAGATCCAGACGATGGTGATGATGCTTCTTGGCTTGACCGTTCGGCCGGATCCTGACGATGCGGCCGATGCCCTCGCCGTTGCTATTTGCCATCTGAACGGTGCAAATCTACGCGATATGGTCGCCAGCCGACTGGAGAGGGCCCGATGATCGCAGCACTACGAGGCACGCTCGAGGAACGAGGGGGCGACTGGGCAGTGATCGGCGTAGGCGGCGTCAGCTTTAAGGTCACCATGCCCACTTCGTCGCTGGCTGCCATCGGCAGCATAGGCGACTTCGTGAAGGTACACACACATTTGTACGTCCGCGAGGACGCACTGGCGTTATTTGGGTTCGTCACGGCGGAGGAACTGAGCCTCTTTGAGACTTTGATTGGGGTGACCGGTGTCGGTCCTAGAGCCGCGCTGGCGATCATCTCGGCTATGGATGCCGACCGGCTGGCCATTGCCGTGGCCACCGAGGATGCTGACGCCCTGACGAGAGTGCCGGGCATCGGCAAGAAAATGGCTGGACGGCTGATCTACGAACTGAAAGGCAAGATCGAGGTGCGCGAGCCGTTACTGGTTCGTGGTTCGGTCGCTGCGGGGGACGGCGACGTGATGGCTGCGCTAACGGCGCTAGGATACACCACCGCAGAGGCGGCGAGGGCCGTCGCTTCATTGCCAGCTGACGCAGACCTGCCGGTTGAAGAGAAGATCCGGCTTGCCCTGCACCATTTCGCCGGCTAGCGGGAGCCAGTCTGGTTCGCGATCCCACCACGGAGTGGGCGGGCAACAGCCGGCAGCCAGTGGAAACCGAATAGACGGCCGCACTGCCAAAACAGACACTGATACCTGATAACCGACAACCGCTTGCTGGTCTTTCCATTATGTATTGCTCGCATCTGAGTCTCGCCAATTTCCGCAACTACTCCCGTCTAGAGCTAGATCTTTCCCCAGGTGTGACTATCGTTCAGGGCGATAACGCACAGGGGAAGACGAATCTCTTGGAAGCGATCTTCTTTCTGGCCACAACCAGGTCGCCACGGACCACAGTTGATCGAGAGTTGATCCATTGGCTATCCCTATCCGAACAACTCCCGTTTGCACGGATCGCTGGTACAGTTCACCGATCAAGTGGCGACCTACGTGTCGACATCTCGCTGATGCTGAGGGATCAGCGGGAAATGGATGCGAATAACGGATCCATTGGTACCGCGCAGCCCATGGTGAAGCGTATTCGGGTCAACAATATCCCCCGGCGGGCCGTCGAATTGATCGGACAGGTCAACGTGGTAACCTTTAGCCCCGAGGACATCGACCTCGTGGCCGGAAGCCCTAGCCAGCGCCGCCGCTACCTCGACATGACTATTGCCCAGATCGACAGGGTTTACCTTCGAGAGTTGCAGCGCTATAACCGGGTTCTCGCTCAGCGCAACCATTTGCTGCGGTTGATCCGCGAGCAGCGTGCTCACGTCGACCAACTGCCCTTCTGGAATGACCAACTGGCTGACGCTGGCAGTTATCTTGTTGCCCAGCGCCAGCGTGTCGTCTGCCGTTTGAACGAGTTGATCCGAGACATCCACCCGCGGCTAACTGGTAGGGCAGAACATCTGCAAATTGCCTACCTCTCGACGGTTTGCCCCCAGCCTTGCACGGCTGGTGCTGGGCACTTAGTGGAGGCGAGTGATAGCGCCTACCTTCGGGATAGTTTTGGCAAGGAGCTTAGTCGGATGCTGGAGAAGGAGATCGCCCAGGGTGTGTCGCTACTCGGGCCACACCGGGATGACCTCCAGTTTGTGGTCGACCGCGCCGATCTAAACATCTATGGATCCCGTGGCCAGCAGCGCACGGCATCTCTGGCAACCAAGCTTGCCGAGGCGCAGTTGATGCGGGCCGAGACCGGCGAACAGCCGATCTTGCTCCTCGACGACGTACTGTCCGAACTGGATGCCAAGCGTAGGCAACATCTGCTGGAATCTGTAGATGCCGGGCAACAGGTTCTAGCCACCAGCACCGACCTCGACCACTTCACCTCAGCGTTCCTTGGCAGGGCGACAATCCTGCAAGTGGAGCAAGGGTGCATCTTCGCTGCCGATACGGCAGTTTTCAAAGGCGCCGGCCAAACGTAGGGGAGCGCGTTTGTGCCATCCCCTGTCGCTACTACGGCACTCTCCCTTCGACAGCGTCAACTGACCTGAGACTACCAACCCCATACTCAAGAAACCGTCCTAGCGAGTCCCATGTCCTCTGATCGTCCGCTCAGCCGGAGGACCTCCAGTCCCAGCACCGGACCGTTTGCATTGGTCCCTTCGTAGCGACCGCGGCGACATAGCCCAGGGCAGGAACTAGTTGTCGTACGGACCACGGCCCGTTCCCATTTTGCCGCCCCTGATCGTCGAGAAGCAGAATCGGCACTCCCGGCGTCGGTGTGACATCAACTTCATCCAAAGGCATGGAAAGACCCTCGCCCCTGGCTTTGACATAAGCCTCCTTACGGGTCCAGAGGACAAAGAACGCCTCTTTCTGCTCCTTTTCCGGTAGGGTATGGAGAAACCCTACCTCCCGCGGCGAGAAGTAACGCTCGGCGATCTCCTCAGAAGCGAAATCGGAACGGATGCGTTCGACGTCGAGACCGATCTCCCGTCCCACCGTCACAGCCACCAACGCCACCCTTTGGGTATGGGTGAGGTTGAAGAATAACTCATCCGGATTTATTTCTGGCACAAGGTAGGGCTTCTCGTGGGTTCCGTAGCGAAACCGAATGTGGCCTGGTGACATGCCTAAGTATTGCGCCAGGATCTTCCTCAATGACCCATGCGCGATGATGAAGGCCTCTCGGTCCCGGTCAAAGCGAAAACGCGCGGCTCTGGTTTCTTCGTCTTCCGATAGGACCGCCGAGAGGGCCTGTATGTGCGAGACCTCCCGATCGAACATGACCCGCCAGACGTGAATCTCATCGCCCTTTAGTGCCAAAGTTCTTGGCGGAAGCCGCCAGGAAGCGCTCGTGTCTCCCCAGAATCGTGCCGCCGGCTTGCCTTTTCTTTCCATATTACCTTCGGGCGCGTTCCATGCATAGGCTCAATTTGTGTGCTAAGTCTCGCACGAGCGGCTCGGAGAAGATGCCCACATGGTCCCCAGGTACCTCGTGCACTTCTAGCCCTCCGAGCGCGAGCTTCTCCCAGCCGAGTCGCGGATCGCAACAGTAGGTGCGGGTGTTCCAGTCACGCGCACGGAAGTAAGTGATTCTTCCCGGGTAGGGCTTGGGGGTGTAAGTGTTGCGTAAGGCTCGGCGGTTGATCTCTTCGATATCGTCCACGCTATTGCCAGGATGGCTTGAGCTGCGTGAGTGCCAGTTGTAAAGGATCCTTTGGCGACGTATTCGGACCTTCTCCCGCAGTCCGTTCAGCCTCGCGTGCGCATAGGCTAGCTTGCTATCTTGGTCCACCCGAATAAAGTTCTGGAGATGGATGCCAACCCTCTGCCAAACCGGGCGCAGCTTGGTTTGTCCGGGGAACAGAGAGTCGATCAGCGCAAGTAAAGCCACCTCCTGGTCTTGAGCCATGAGTTGACGAGCAATTTCCACAGCCCAGATTCCTCCTGCGGAGAAGCCTGCCAGATAGTAAGGCCCCTCGGGCTGAAAGGCGAGGATCTCCCTCGCATAATGGGCGGCCATCTCGTCTATGCGGGTGAAGGGAACCTCTCCTTGGGCAAGGCCATGGGGCTGCAAACCATAGACCGGTTGGTCGGGTCCGAGATGGCTTGCCAACCCCCGGTAGTGCAGCACGCCAACACCGATCCCATGGGCAAGGAACAAGGGTGGCCTGTGGCCTCGGGGCTGAATAGGAACAAGAGAGGACTGTCTAGCAGCACGCCTCTCTTCACGGAGAATGCCAGACAGGTGCTCGATGGTTGCGCCTTCAAGCAGGATCGACAAGGGCAGCTTCTTGCCGAATTGCTTCTCGATCCGGGCGAAGAGGTTGGCCGCTGCCAACGAGGTCCCACCGAGATCGAAGAAATTGTCCCTGATGCCAATGGGCTTGACTCCTAGAACAGACTCCCAGACGCGAGCCAAGCGCCACTCATACCCGTCGCGAGGGGCAACAAAGGCCTCTTCAAGTTGTGGTCGGTCATGGCTTGGTTTTGGCAATGCTTGGCGGTCTACCTTGCCGTTAGGTGTCACCGGGAACGAGTCCATGAAGACGAAGGCCGATGGTACCATATAGTCTGGGAGCCTCTCGCTCAGCAGTCTACGCAATTCTGAGACATTTGGGGCCTGGCCTTCCGGGATGATATGTGCCACGATGCGCTGAGTGCCGTCATCGTCTGTCGTGGGAATGACAAGCGCGGCTGCAATCATCGGTAGCTCGAGTAATGCCCCCTCGACCTCCAACGGCTCGATCCGGCAACCCATGACCTTCGCCTGGAAATCCTTCCGGCCAAGGCACACAAGGCAGCCATCCGGCATTATCAGCCCCATATCTCCTGTACGGAAGATCTTCTTGTCTTCCCCTGCATAATCTAGCGAGAGCGCGACCCTCGTCAGTTCAGGCTTGCGCCAGTAGCCTTCAAATAGATAGCGACTCCTAATCGCGATTTCGCCCACTTGGTTTGAGCCCGCGCTACAACCATTCTCGTCAAGCAGCAGGACCTCGGACCCCTCCCCGGTGTAACCGACTGGCACCAAGCTAGCGGGACATCCGGTGTCCTTGTTCAAAAAGAAGTGGCAGATTGCATTCAATTCTGCGCAGCCATACCTATTGAGAAATATCCAGTCTGATGGGAAGAGCCGCCTAAACATCTCGACGTCTTTCCGGTAGAGCGGCTCCCCACTTGAGCAAACCAGCCGAATACTGGCAAGCTCAGTTTCTTTAATTGGCAGTCTCGCGAGACTACGCAAGACGGTCGGCACTGAAAGAAGGACAGTGATTCTCTCCGCGGCCAACCAGTTGGGCAAGCCGAGCAGCCCCTCTTCTTTCAGCTTGAATAAATAGACGCTGGCACCGTTGAGCAAAGCGGAGAACATGGAGATGACGGATGCGCTGAAGCTGAGCGAGGAGATGAGAGATAACCGGTCCTCTTTGCAAATGTGTGTGGCGTTTGTCTGGCTCATTACCATGTGAAGCGCGTTCCGATGGGTCTGAATGACTCCTTTGGGTGCCCCGGTTGAACCAGAGGTATAGACGACGTAAGCGATATCGTCCGGTGTGACACGAGGGTGGGAGATCCGGCCAGACGATGATGGGGAGACTTCTTCGTAATCTATTACCTGATGCAGATCCACAGGCAATTGTCTAAGAAGGGTTCGGCACGGGCCATCGGTGAGGACTACGCGTGCCTGCAGGTCCTCCAACATGTAGGCAAGTCTAGCCGCGGGACAACTCGGATCGAGTGGTACGAAGAACTTGCCTGCCTTCAGAGTGCCGAGAATGGCAGCAATGGCAGGCGCGTCATGTTGCATGAGCACCGCAACTGGTTCTAAGCCCTCGCCTCGCCGGTCAAGTATTGCCTGCGCAATGCGATCCGCTGTCTTGTTTAGCCCATCGTATGTGAACTGGTGATACCTTGTCTTGACTGCGATCCTGTCGGCATGCTTCGCTACCTGTTTCTCGAAGCGGTCCGGGATCGACTGCTCAACCTCCTCCTTCTCGAATTTCTCAAAGGGGTTAGTTAGTTCGACACGGCGTCTCTCGGTTGGATGAAGCGAAGGAATGCCTGCGTCAAGCTTAGCTAAGTTCATCATCGTTGATCGCTACCTCTGATAGTTGGCGCAGCGCCAACTACTTGGCCTGAACCAATACCTGTTCGAGCAGGATCCGGTCATCCTTGCCATCTACCTTCAGTCGCTGTCCAGTGGTGGGGTCGTACATCCCGATCTCTAGCTGCATCGTGCCGGACGGTGCGTCTTTGTCGACCACGATCTCGTAGGCGTCGACAGTCACCTCATCCTTGACCCATCCCGTGGTCGGTGCTGCTCCGCCGGCGGGGATGCTGTCGCGTTGCCCCCAGATGTGACTGGTTCCGTCCAGCAGATGGACGAACACAGTGTAGCTACGGCCGATAGTTCCTTGGGCTTGCCAATATAGAGTGAGTTTCAGCTTGTCGCCGGGCTTGAGGTTGGTTGCGCCGATATCGTAACCCAGGAAGGTGATCGAGTTGCCCAGTGTCGCTCGCAATGGGTGCTGGATGTTCGCTGGGACCTGTGTCTGCCGCGAGCGCTCGGCGATCCTAATCTTCTGGATGGTGATGGGCTCTCCAATCAGTTTATCGCTGCTGCCGATGGCCACCTGCAGTTGGCTTTCTCCCGGCGGGGCATCTGCCGGTATAGTGAACCTTAGCTGACCTCGCCAGCGATCACCTTCGACCCACCGGGATGTGGGGTACCCGTCGCCCAGTGGCGGCAGGCGAATCTCATCGTACGCTTGTCCCTGGGCCACCAACCTCAGGAGCAACTGGAGATCCTGATCGGGTTGTCGCAGCGCTTGCCAGAAGAGCGTCACATCGGCGCTGGCGCCCTGGGAAAGCTGGTCCGGCGCCGGTTCGTAGCCGATTAGTTGGAGGTCGCCAAACCGGGCATTCATAGACTTGGCCATCTGCAGGTCTTTGCTTGATGGCGGATTGGCCGGCGCTGAGAGATGGAGTCGTGCTAGCGGTGCGCTTGTCCCCTGTGGCGTGTCCCTGAGTCCTAAGACGTTCAGTCCGGACGATTTTCCCCCGGTTGTGCTGTATAGCTCTGCCTCCACTGTGTAGTCTCCCGGCGGTGTGCCAGGCAGCACCGGCAGCTCGTAGCGACCGAAGATGATCTCACCTGGTTTCCAACGCGTTGTGGGATAGAAGTAGTTCGTTGGCCGGTGGTCAAGCCGCCCCCAAAAGTGGCCAGCCTCGTCTTTTATCCGCAGCGACAGAGAGTAGTCGCGATCAAGATTGGCCAGCGCCTGCCAGTAGATGGTCAGCGGCACCGTGCCGCCGGAACGGCCCTCGATGACCGGCAGACCGCCGGCCTCCGCCTGGGTCTCCGTGGCGTCGAAGCCGAGGATCTTGACCTTGTTCTCGTAGTTCACTTCCACACGCTGTCCGATCTGTGGCTCGGCCGCGAAGTGCGCCCCGGCGGGCACCTCCCAATATTGAAGGTCGATACCCTGAAAGAGGCGCCCGACGGTCAGCCGGCGGGCCTGGTTGCTCAGTAGTGTGTCAAGGAAATCGTTGGGGTCGACGACGTCGGCTTGCCAGCGCACCACCCACAGCCGGTCATGCCCTTCCAGAACCCGGTTCAGCGTATTGGCGATGTTATAGCCGAGGGTGTTCTGAACGGAGAGGGTATACCCTTCCGGCAGCGGGGTCCAGTTGTCCTTATGGTAATAGTATGTGAACACCGGGAAGGCGTGCCCGGAGATGAGAATGATCGTATCCTCCGACCCTGCGTGCGCATCAATGTACTCCGCCACGGCGCGCCAGTCGTCGCGAGCAAAGCGGACATCGGTAAACAGACTCCAGACGGCCGTGACAAAGACCACCACCAGGAAACAGGCCGCGAGGACACGGACGCCAGGGGCCAGAATTGCCACCAGCTTGTCAATCCAGTTCCCCAACCATCGTGCGGCTTGCCTTGGGCTAGGCCAGGCTCCAGCTAGCCATAGGGCGATCACCAGAAACATGGCTGGCGATACGAGCAAGAGATAGCGGGGATGGAACTTCGGCCGGCCGTAGGTGATCACGAAAAGCAGGAGTGTGGGTATTGCCGGGTAGGAGAGCAGCAGAATGGACGAGAAGGCACCTCCTCTGGTTGCCAGCCAGATAAGGGAGAGCGCAAAGACGCCCACCACGCCAGCAGCGGCCCAGGTAGCGGCAGAACCGTCCAACGAATGGCCGACACTGAAGAGGAGTGCGGTCTGCTTCAACGCGTCGACTATATCCAGCGCTCCTTGATAATAGCTGGTATCCTCGGTCAGGCGGTTGAGAGTATATCCTGCCCACGGCAGGTAGGCCATTCCAATGGCGAGCGTCGCGGTCAAGAAGGTGAGACCTGTTGGTAGTCGTGTCCGAAGGGACCCGGACCACCAGATGAGGGTCGAGAAGGCGATGAAGGCGACCACGAACAGGGCGTAGAAGTGAGTGTAGGCAGCCACAGCGCCGACTACAAAGAAGGCCAGACCATGGCCGAATAGGTTGCGGCGATCAGTCAGCGCACCTGGCCGGATCATCCTGAGGAAGATCCAAACCAGGAGTGCGCTCAGGAAGACTACCATGCTGTACATTCGCGCTTCCTGAGCGTACCAGACATAGGTGGGTGAAAGAGCCGCCAGGACTGCAGCTATTGCACCTGCGCGCCATAAAGATGACCGCCAAGGCCAAAGCGAAGCGTGGCCGGCGTGCCAAGCCGGCTTGCCGGCCAAGGGGGAAAGATCGGCGGCCATGCGCCAGAGCAAAGGAATGGTAGCCACACTGCAAAGGAGCGATGGAAAGCGTGTGGCAAACTCTGACGTCCCAGCCAGCTTGATCCAGAAGTGGAGCAGATAATAATAGAAGGGAGGGTGAATGTCGGCGGCAGTGCGGCTCGTAATCGAGGTCAGGTTCTGGACAGAAAGATAGACGCTAAACCCTTCGTCGTACCAGAGGCTCTGCCCGCCAAGATGATAGATCCGCAGGCCAAAGGCCGCCAGGACGATGATGGCAAAAGCTCCCAGCGTTACTAGGAGCCGAAGGTCTGTGCCTGGCCCTTGTATCCCATCTTCTAGGGGCTCGCGCTCTTCGAGGCTAAGGAGTGTATCCAAGCTTCCTCTTCACACTTCAGGGAACCGCCCGAAAGGCAACCAGTCGAAAGATCCTTCGAGCACAGGCAGTATAGCTAAAGCTCTCGGTCTTTGGCAAGAGCTGGGCAACGAAGAGGGGCTTCGGCCGGTTCCCGATTGATGAGAGGCAGCGGCATAGCATGATATCGATGCAAGGATTGGTAGTCCTACATTCGCTGGCGTCCCGCTGCGGAGGGACATGGTTGACTCCGTGGTGATTCGTTGTGCGTTTGATCTACACAGTGATATCCCGCCGCTGGAAGATAAGGCTAGCAGCAGCCAGACAGGCAACTGCGGTGCCGGCGAACACGGCAAGGTCTCCCCATGGCATCACGCCCGCGTCCAGTATCTGGCGCGGCTGGTAGTAGTGGAATAGCGTCAAGTACTTTATCCACTCCAGTTTCGTCCAGTACGCAGCCACGAAGTTCATCAGGTACAGCGCGAGGGTTATCCCAATGGCGATCAGCGTTGGCCGGCCTCGGTCATCGGCGAAGCTGGACAAGACCGCCGCGAAGCCGCCGATGGCGACGAAGAACGCCAGGCCCAGCAGGCCTACGCCGACGTAGCGGCCCACGTCGATGCTGACATTTACCAAGATCGCGCCGAGCCAGATGGCGGCGATGCCGGCGACAGTGACCACGACCAAACCGGTCAGGAGGACGGCAACTTTGCTCCAGAAGACCCGCTGACGGGAAATCGGCGCCGACAACAACAGTTCCATCGTGCCGGTCTCGATTTCCTTGGCGATCATCGCCCCTCCGAAGGAGATGGCAAAGGCCGCGGCCATGAGCACCCACATCAGGTTGAGAAACTCGGCGGTGATGAAGCCGGTGAAACTGGCCATGCTCCCTTCGATGCCGAAGGCCTTGAGCATGGCCTCTGGCATCATCTTCATGTAGTCGTCCATCAGCTTGGCGTTCTGACTTGCGGTAGGAAACATGAGGGTAATCAGTAGCGCGTAGGCTGCTATCCCCAAGCCGAAGCCCAACAGTGTCCATCGCTGATCCCTAAACAGCTTTCTAATCAGGTTCTGGCTCATCAGTCTCCTCCTCCCACAGATTCGGCGGAACCCCCTGAATTCGTGGGTGCCACAGGCTCTGGTTGCGCCCCTGCCTCCACGGCGCCATGATTGTGGTGCTCGTAGTATTGCAGGAAGACTTCCTCCAGGTCCGGTGTTCCGAAAGTCATGTCCACGACTTCGTGGTCGCCAAGCAGCTTCAGCAGGGGCGATACTTCGCGGCGTACCCCAAGCTGCAGGTGTGTACCGTCATTGGACAGCACCGTGACCCCCGGCAGACGCGCGAAGATCGCTGGATCGACCTTTTCGGCGAAAGTAACGTCCATTCGCCGCATGCGCCTGGCTTTCAGCGCCTCTACTTCCTCTACCGCGACGAGTTTCCCTGCGCGCACGATGCCGACCCGGTCGCACACTCGCTCGACCTCCGGCAGCATGTGCGACGAAAGGAAGATGGTCTTTCCCTTTGCCTTCTGCTCTTGCAGCAACTCGATGAACTCCAACTGCATTAGCGGGTCTAGCCCCGAACTGGGCTCGTCGAGGATCAGTAATGGCGCATCGTGCATGAAGGCCTGGATGATCCCGATCTTCTGTTTCATGCCCTTGGAAAGGCCCTTCACCCTGAGCTTGAGATCGATCTCCAGCCTCTGTGCGAGCGCCTGCATCAACGTGGGGTCGAATTTGCGCCTGAACCGACCCATAAAGGTGAGAAGCTGTTCGCACGTCATGTTCTCGTAGATGTTGATCTCCCCTGGCAGGAAGCCAACCAACCCGCGGATAGCCACCGAGTCGCGCACGATGTCGTAGTTCATGACCGTGCCCGCACCATGGGTGGGGCGGATCAGACCGAGCAGCAGGCGAATGGTCGTGGTCTTTCCCGCTCCGTTCGGCCCAAGGAAGCCGAAAACCTCTCCCTCGGCGACCTCGAAGTCAAGGTCTTGGACTCCCAGCTTAGGGCCGTAGTACTTGGTCAGGCCGATGACCTTGATGACCATCGCAAACCTCCTGCATCTGGAATCATTCATGATCTACGTTTGCCGGACGGCGAAGTTTCGTAGTTGTCCTCGACATTCCGACGAGAAGCCCCCGTCGCTTCGGCAAATGCGTCTCGGTCATTTCGCTGCTAAGCCGGAAGCCGTGTCCCCTGGAGACAGCCTCTGTTCCGTTGGCAGAAGGACAGAATTACAGGAAGAGTGAGGAGACGGACCTTCCTATGGGAGGATGGTGTAGGTGTTCATGCCATCGATAATGGGTTGGCTTTCCTGGTCGGTTAGGATCAGTTCCTCGCTCATGAAGCTGAACCCGAAGAGGCCGCGATCGTGTACGTAGCTGATGAAGCTGGGAGTGAAGATGTCCTTGACCTCAGCATTGAGGGTGTCTCTCGCCTGTTGCATGCTTGTCGGATCGCCGGCGATGTAGTCGGGCTTGTAGTGGGAGACCATGAGGTGGGGGTTGTACTGTCGGAAGACGTCGCAGTTGCATTTGATGTTCTCGACGTTGACTGGGTAGGTCCTCTCCATCGCCTGGAAGCTGATAAAGTCCATCTGCTGCATCGTCTGGGCAAAGAAGGGGATCATACTGAGGCCGCCGCCGTCGGCGGGGGCATCCCACCGCGTCTGCCAGCCACCCCATGAGAAGCTGACCAAGGCATTGGCCGCGAAAGATTTGATCCTGTCCCGGGCCTGCAGCAGATTGCTTTGCAAGCGATCATAATAGCCTCCGGTCTGGCTATTGTGGACGTTGTTCGGCTGGACGAAGGTTTGAAACTCGGTGGCCAGGCTGAAAAGCACCACGTGCCGGCCGTCGTTCGGCCCTGCCAGGTAACCGGCCAACTGGGCCATGTCCGCGACATACTTTGGCGAGACGTGATACGGCGTGGGCGGATCGGTGGTGGGCTGTTCCCAGGTAATCACATGCAGAACGTAGCTGCGAGACCACCAGCCGGCAATCTTGCCCGACTCGTACCAATAGCGAAAGAGACTGAGGTCAGCGCTGCGATTGAACCAGCATGTGAGGATCTTCGCCTGGGAGTTTAGGACCAGCGGGGACTGAACGGCCTGATCGGCCTCCGGACCAAGTCCGAAGAGCAAACCCCGGAACACGCTGGCACTCCCTCCCTGATTCGTCATCACGAGGGGCAGAAAGGTTGAATTGGACAACGCCGCCAAGGAACGGGACGGGAGATAGCCGGCGACCACTCTGACTAACAATAGGCTGGCGGCTAGACCACAGCCTAACCACAAGGCTGTCAAGTATGATGACCGGGCTGAGGTGGGACTTCGGTAACGCCAACCGGGAGCGCGGTCGATCTTTGGCCGGAGGAATAGGATGGGCAAGAGAAGGATGATGCGTATGGAACGGTGAGTTTTCGGCTCATGATTCAAGCTTCGCCATCCACAGTGCTCTTCCGCCGGGTCATCGAGAGTCCTCCGATTGTGGCTTCATAACCGCTGTCTGCCAAATCAGGCGCTTCCCTTTAGTGTTCAGGTTGTGTTTCTTTAAGACACCGTAGATCGCCGTGTGGCCGATGTGGACATTACCGAGATGCCGCTTGTTGAGGCTAGCGGCGATCCGCCCGGGGCCGTGGGTGGGATGTTCGCGGACGTATTCCAAGATCTGGGACTCGATATCGACGCCGAGTCGCCGCGCGATCCCCGGCCGGCCGCGCCCGCTGATGCGCAGTCCCTCTTCTCCAAGTTTCTCTCGCCTGGTTCTGAGCTTGTAGAACCAAGTCCGCGACAATCCGAAGCGGCGGCACAGTTCGCTAACACTGTATTCCCCAGTATCATACTGTTTGAATAGGTCCCGTCGTTCGCTGTAGATCTCGTCTTCTCTCACCTTGCTCTCCGTCTAGGCCGCTACGATCTGCCGGTACTCTCCGAAGACTTGGCGCAGCACGCCGCAGATTTCCCCAAGAGTAGCGTAGGCCCGCACTGCAGAGACGAAGTGCGGCATCAAGTTCTCTGAGCCCTGGGCGGCTTCCCGTATTCGCGCGAGGGCTTCGCTCACGGCGGCGCCATCGCGATCCCGACGCACCCGGTTCAACCGCTCGAGGTGACGCTGTTCGCCTACCGGATCCATCTGGAGTAGGGGGATAGGGGTCTCATCTTCCTGAACGTACTCATTCACCCCCACGACGATGCGATCCTTCGCCTCGACCTCCTTCTGATAGCGATAGGCTGAAGCGGCGATCTCCCGCTGAAAGAAGCCCTGCTCGATCGCCGGAATCACGCCGCCTAACGAATCGATCCGCGCGAAGTAGTCATAGGCTTCCCGCTCAATCTGATTGGTCATCGCCTCGAGCATGTAGCTGCCACCTAAGGGATCGACGCTGTTCGTCACGCCGCTTTCATGAGCGATGATCTGCTGCGTCCGCAGGGCCACACGGGCCGCTTCGAGCGAAGGAAGGGCCAGAGCCTCATCCATGGAATTGGTGTGCAGCGAATGTGTGCCGCCGAGAACAGCCGCCAGCGCCTGAATTGCCGTGCGGACGATGTTGTTCTCCGGTTGCTGGGCGGTTAGGGTACATCCCGCCGTCTGGGTATGGAAGCGGAGCCAACAGGAGCGCTCGTTCTTCGCTCCGAAGCGCTCGCGCATCTCGCGGGCCCAGATGCGCCGGGCCGCCCGGAACTTCGCAATCTCCTCAAAGAAGTCATTATGAGAGTTGAAGAAGAAGCTGAGACGCGGTGCAAACTCGTCTACATCCAGACCACGCTCGATACCCGCCTGCACGTAGGCCAAACCGTCGGCCAGGGTAAAAGCCAGTTCCTGAGCGGCCGTAGCGCCGGCTTCCCGGATGTGATAGCCGCTAATGCTGATGGTGTTCCATTTTGGCAAGTGCTGAGTGCCGAACTCAAAGGTATCGACGACCAGCCGCATCGAAGGCTGTGGAGGGAAGATGTACTCGTTCTGAGCGATGAACTCCTTGAGGATATCGTTCTGGATCGTCCCGCCCAGTTGTGCCATCGGGATGCCGCGTTTCTCCGCGGCCACGATGTACATCGCCCAGATAATCGGTGCCGGGCTGTTGATCGTCATAGAGGTCGTCACCTGGTCGACGGGAATACCGTCGAAGAGGATTTCCATATCGGCCAGAGAGGAAACCGCGACTCCACACTTGCCGAATTCCCCCAACGCATGCGGGTCGTCGGTGTCGTAGCCCATCAGCGTAGGCATGTCGAACGCCGTGCTAAGTCCGGTCTCCCCGTGCCCGAGAAGGTACTTGAAACGCTCGTTTGTTTCCTCCGCGCTGCCAAACCCGGCGAACATGCGCATGGTCCAGAGCCGGCCGCGGTGTCCTGTCGGGTGAACACTGCGCAAGTAGGGGTACTCGCCAGGAAAGCCAATATCCTCCAGGTAGTTGGTCGTGTCGACGTCGAGCGGCGTATATACACGTTTCACCGGCTTGCTGGAACCGGTGATGAAGCGGGGCGCTCTCTCTCGTGCATTCGCCGTCTTTTGCTCCCAAGCGAGCTGCGCTTGTCGCAGCCTGTCGAGTTCTGTCTTATCCGGCATCAAGTTTCTCCCTCTTTGGATCTTCCGGACTCCGTGCAGTGGTGACTGAATATCTGCTTCAGCCATCAGAGGGTAGGACAGGCGCTGGCGTACACTAAATCCCGTCTCATGGCTGATGGCTGGCAGCCTCCCAGATTGGTTGAAAAATAGTCTACTGAACAGCCTTGGGCTTGTCAAGGAAACCCCGCGCGGAAAGCGCAGGATTTCCTTGACACTCCTGACAGTGGGAGTATAATTCAGACACGATCTCATTCGCTTTGCTCAGAGTGAAGAGGATTGCCTTTCAAACGGCTTCATCGCAAAGAGGAGTTTGAAGGCACCGGCATCGGCCTCGCTACCGTACAACGCATTGTTCAGTGTCACCGAGGACGTCCGGGCTAAAGCGAAACCGGGGGAAGGAGCGATCCTCCATTCGCTTTGACTAGTGCAGGAGAGGGAAGCAGCAACTGTAGGCAAGGCCCGCCTCTTGGTGGAAGACAATCCTACCGGCGAGGCCTTGATGCCAAGTGTCTTCAGGAAGAGTAACATCCTGAATGAAGTCGTCGTCGCGAGCGACGGAGCCGAGGCCTTGGGCTACTTGTTTGAGACAGGTGGTTTCGAATTCCTGGCGATGACAAGTCGCTGGTCCTATACGGTGCCGAACTTGTCTGGGACAGGTGGTTTCGAATTCCTCTTCTCGTAGTCGAAGATCCCGGACCGGTGCTGACTTGGCGCTGCTGGTGTGTATCGCGGTAGATACACACTAGCTCTTAGACGAATCGATGCTGCGGATGCGACAGAAGAAGTACGATCTGCGTCCACCTTGCCGTTCCTGTTGTAGACAGACGGGGGGGGCTATGAACTACGATGAAGCGCTAGCCTATATCCAGAGCTTCACTGACTACGAGAAGACAACAGGCTACTTGTACGCTCCAGAGAACTTCGACCTGCGTCGCGTTTTGGATCTCTTGCACCGTCTTGGCGACCCTCATCTGCAGGCCAAGACGGTTCACGTCGCCGGCTCGAAGGGTAAGGGTAGCACGGCATCATTGGTCGCATCGGTCCTGCGAGAAGCAGGCTACCGTACGGGTCTCTTCACTTCCCCTCACCTGCTCGACTTCCGCGAGCGCATCCGGGTTGACGGGGAGATGATCGGCCAGGAGGAGATGGCCAGGCACGTGGAGAGGATGCAACCGCACGTCGACGCGGTGCATCAGGATGCGGCGTACGGACGGCTGACCACCTTTGAGCTCATTACGGCACTGGGCTTCATGTTCTTCGCCGAGCAGAGCGCCGACTTTCAGGTGATGGAGGCTGGCCTCGGCGGACGCCTTGACGCCACCAATGTCGTCTCTCCGCTGTGCTGCGCGATCACCGCTATCAGCCTCGATCACACGGCAATTCTCGGCGACACGGTGGAGAAGATCGCCACGGAAAAGGCCGGGATCATCAAGGAAGGACGTCCGGTGGTTTCTTCTCCCCAGGTCGAGGAGGCTCTGGCCGTGATCGAGCGGACCTGCCAGCAGCGGCAGGCGCCGCTGACCATCGTCGGACGGGACGTGCGTTTTGGGAAGGGAAGACCCGAGGATGGCGGTCAGGCCTTCTCGGTGGAGACACGGCGTCAACGCTACGATCTGTGGATCCCATTGCTCGGCGCTCATCAAGTGGAGAACGCTTCCACGGCCATCGGGGTCTTGGAGGCGCTCTGCGATTCCGGCGTGAACATAGGCGGTGATGCCATCAAGCAAGGGTTCCGGCGGGTGGTCTGGCCGGGCCGCCTTCAAGTATTGAAGCGGCGCCCGCTGCTGGTGGTGGATGGTGCCCATAACGGCGAGTCTACGCGTCGCCTGGTCCAAGCCTTGCAGGACAACTTCGCTTTCGGCCGTCTGACCGTCGTCCTGGGTACCTCGTCGGACAAGGATATTGAGGGAATCTTCCGCGCTTTGCTACCCGCCATCGATTGTCTGATCGTGACCCGATCACAGCATCCCCGGGCGGCGGCAGCAGAGTATCTGGCGGCACGCTGGGCCAAGCTGGGCAAAGAGGCGATCGTCACGGCCAACGTCGGCGATGCGATCGCACTGGCGATCGCCGGTGCCGGCGACAACGATCTAATCTGCGTGACTGGCTCGCTTTTCGTCGTCGCCGATGCCCTAGCCGCTTGTGGGGTAGAGATTCACTTCAGAACTGCCGGTAGGTAGACCTTGTTGGGGAATCTGATCGCCGCACACGAGAGCGTCAGTTGATGCGAAGAGCTAGGCTCGGCAATCATGATCTGGCCTGCTTGAGGCGTCATGGTGCTCATAGTCGTGACGCCGGTCGAGAGGTCGACGTTGTGCACCGTGTACGCGGAAACGGTATCGAACCCTAGCTGCTGCAAATCGAAGGTCACCTCCACGCTAGTGCTGTCAGTGACTGTGGCGACGATTTGTTGCCGACCATCGTCTGTCGTCGCCTCCACTGTAGTCCAGTGGCCTGCCCCGGTCTGGCGCACTCCGAGCCAGTAGTAGGCTTTCGATTCGTCCGTCTTAATCGACAGCGTGTGTGGCGTCGTGTTAAGGGTGTAGCGAGCGAAGAAGGCGGCAGCCCAATCGGGGCCGTACTCGGCCGGTATCACGTGACCTCCTGCGAACCAATGAATCTCGACGTTGTCGGGCCCGTAGCTCTGCACCGCCGTGTAGAGGTCTGTGGCGTGGTGTGGTAACACCACGTCATCGGCCTGCCCATGGATGATCGCCAGGGGGACGTGCTTCAGATTCGAGGCGAACGAGACCGGCGACCGGCGCGCGTACTCGAAGGCCATCTCGCTGGGCGTGCCGCCAGCCTCGGCCGCGATTTCGCTTTGGAGAAGGACTGACTCGTCGTACCATTTGGCGAGATCGGATATTCCGTCATAGTCGACGGCGGCAGCGAACACATCAGGGTATTTCGCCGCCGTGACCACCGCCGCCATGCCGCCCATAGAAAGGCCCGTGATGTATATCCGCGATGCGTCGACCTGATACTTGGCGCGCACGACGGCCAGCGTATCCAGCGTGTCGTGCTGCGCGGCCCGGGCGGCCAGCGAAGTATCACCCGAGGTTCTTTCGCCATGCATCTCCGGCGCGGCCAGGAGCCAGCCCTGCTGTTCCGCCATGGGGCCAAACGCGCTGATCATCGTGTCGCGTCCCGAGGATTGCCCAACGCTGGCATCCCAGCCATGGAGAGCGATCACGATGGGGTATCCTGCCACGGGAGGTGGCTTGGATGGAACTTGGAGGGCCGCCCACTGCGTCGACCCGTCGTAGCTGCTGGTGAAGGTGAAGTCTTCTCGCGTCGACCCCGGCACGACGGCCTGCGAAAAGGAGTCACATAGCATCGCCGATGCGGCCTGCCAAGCGTCAGCGCCATTTCTCGCGTCGTTCGGCCAGGACCGATCCCCAGGATAGCCCAGGAGCAAGAAAGAGGCGGCAATGGTCGCCACGAGATAGCGCCGTCTGCTCTTGGCCGCTAACAGCCGATGCGATGCCTTGCGCCTCCACAACGGCATCTTCCGCTTTTCTCCCATGACGTCCTCCTTCCTGCCGAACACCGGCCGCCAGTCCAACGATCATGCCTGTACCGCCCCCTGCGATTTGCAGGCCTCCGGTGGCTCTGCCTATGTCGACCTTCGGGCCGGCGATTTCCTTTCCGAGTGTTGCGTGACGTGAGACATTCAAGGCAAGCGGTCATCCAGAAGAGCAGCAAGTTGCATGCCAGATACTCTTTGCCCGATGGTACGATTCTTGCAGCAAGCCGCTTGGCTGATCGTCTAGTATTCCCTCTGTCGGGGCGGACGATCTCCGATTGACAGAAAGGAGCGATTGCCAATGGAAAGGGCATACCGGCACTGGCTTGTCAGGCAGAATTGGCTGGACTCTGTCTCGGAGAGAGTTCAGGGAGTTGTCGCCCAGCAGATGCAGGATCTTGGCCTTCGGGTGACCGATATTCTGCATGGCACTTGGCTCAGGCACCCGCTTCATCCGGCGCTGACCGACGTGCCAATCGGCGCTTGGTCGGCTGCTGCCGTGATGGACCTCGTGGGCCTTGCTGGCGACGAAAAGAACCCGCCGCTGGCGAGAGGTGCCGATGCCGCTTTGGCGGTGGGCATCGCCGGGGCGGCAGCCGCCGCCGCTGCAGGCCTAGCCGATTGGCGTTGGGTTTTCGGTCATCCGCGGCGGACTGGACTGATTCACGCTGCTCTAAACACCACAGCCCTGCTCCTGAACACGATTTCGTTGGCCTGTCGCCTGAGTGGTGACCGGCAGCGTGGTGTCGCTCTTTCCACCGCGGCCTACGGTTCCTTGCTGTTCTCGGCTTGGCTTGGGGGAGACCTTGTTTATGAGGACGGGATTGGCATCGATCATACCGCCTTTCAGCAGGGCCCGCGCAGCTTTGTTCCCGTGATGAAAGAGGGTGATCTGCCTGAAGGTCAGCCCCACAGGGTGGAGGCCAGCGGTGTACCGGTGATGCTGCTGCGCCGAGGGGACCAGATCTATGCGATCGCCCACACTTGCTCCCACCAGGGCGGACCTCTCTCCAGTGGCACCCTTGCAGACCATACGATTACTTGTCCCTGGCACCACTCGCAATTCGACGCCGTGGATGGCTCGCTCATCCACGGTCCCTCGACCTTCGATCAGCCACGCTACGAGACGAGAGTTCGTGACGGCCAGATCGAAGTTCGCTTGGCGGTTGGCTCAAAATAGAGGATGCCATTGTTGCCCTGGCACGCCTTGTCACCGCCTAGGAAGCCTCTTGCCGCGCATCACCATGGCCGGTAGACGAGCCCCACTATAGCACCGAAGACGATATGGAGGGCAAGGGTAGCGTAGCCAAGCTTGGCCGAGCCGGTATTCCAGCCAAAGGGCCCAGCCCCGGATAGAGGCAAGACCAATAGATTCAGCAAGACCACCCAGACTACAACGCCGTAGAAAGCGCCCGTGATCAGGGAGACAAGGACGTTTGTGCTCCAGGCTGCGGTAATCGGATAGAACGTAACCGCGTAGAGCTCGCCAAGGAGGATGCCGTTGATTGAGTGGCTTAACGTGCCTACTACCCACCAACCCGGCGCGTCCCCACCGAGGTACCGCTTGCCGCTCTCGGCGACGTCAAACCGGGGAAGCCCCAAATGGCCTTCCATCCAGTAACCAGCCAACGATAGCATATAAGCCCCGGCGAAACCGCCGAACGCGGCTAGCCAGAAGTTCGGGTCAGTCATTTCCGCAGCCCATCTCGTCCCGCCATCGCGGACCGCTTACCAGAATATGCTCCAACGGGAAATCGTCCCCTCGACCTTGAAGCCTTTCGGCACCGAGCGCAGGCGTGTCTGAGTCTCACCATAGGTCCTCTCGATGCTCACTTTCAATTCACCACCGCCAACGTGAAGGCCGTCGATTTCGATTCGATTTGTGCCCTGGGGCAGATATGGATCAAGGTAGATCTTGCGCCGAGCAGCGTCGACAGACAGACCCAGAAGTGACGTCAATAACAGCAGTGGCGTCCCGCTGGCCCAAGCCTGAATGCCAGAAGCGATTGGATATCTGACCGGAAAAGGGAACTCATCCTTGCCATATCCGGAGAAGAGCTCGGATAGCCGGGCCTCTGGTCGCGCCTCCATTACTTCGAGCAATCCGCGAAAGACCATCCCTAGGTGCTGCTTATAGCCATGGCCGGCAAAAGCTGAGCCAATGATCGCGTTGTCATGGGGCCACACCGAGCCAATATGATAGCCCAAAGGCGAGTATCCTCCTTCAGACTTACCCAGAGTCCTAATGCCCCACCCGCTGAACATATCCGGCGAGGTCAGGCTATCTACAACCGCTTGGATTCTGGCTTTCTCGATTATGCCTGTCCACAAGGCTTGGCCCTGGTTTGAGGCCAGGCCGTCCACCGGCCTCTTGTCTCCGTCAAGGGCGACCGCATAGCAGTTCCGGTGTGGCAGCCAGAAGTCTTTGTTGAATCTCTCGCGTAGCGAACTCGCTTGGCTTCGTAGCTGCGTGGCGCGATCATGTTGGCCCAGTCTCTCATAGACTTCCGCCATGCGTGTTTTGGCCAGATAGGCGTAACCTTGTACCTCGCAAAGTGCAATGGGAGGCCTAGCAAGATGCCCGTCCTGAAACTGGATGGCGTTCCCCGAGTCTTTCCAACCCTGATTTTCCAGGCCGATCCCGCTCCTGTTGATATATTCGATATACCCATCGCCGTCGACGTCACCATAGTGGTCCATCCACTCCAAGGCCCGCTCGGCGTTGCCGAGAAGTTCGCGGACAAAACCCAGGTCGCCGAGGTAACGGTATACTTCGGAGAAGACGATGACAAAAAGGGGCGTGGCGTCGATGCTCCCGTAATAGGGCCATTTGCGGATCCACAGCCCACGCTCGGCGATCTGTCCCCGGCGGTATTCGTGAAGGATTTTGCCCGGCTGCTCTTCGTTCTCCGGGTCGACTTTAGTGCCCTGGAACTTGGCCAGCGCCCTAAGGGTCCCCTGGGGGACCTGAGGGAGGTATGGCAGCGCCTGATAGGAGGCGATCAGAGAATCACGGCCGAAGAGAGCCGTGAACCAGGGAATTCCCGCGGCGACGACGAAGTCTTCTTGTGGGATGTCGGGCCCCGTGAGCCGTAGCGAGGCGAAATCCTTGATGCTGCGCTCGTATGCTCGCTGCAGTATATCGTTATCGGTGTTGAGGCGGGGAGCCACGGCGAGCAGGTTCTGTTCCTGCTCGTTCAACTGGCTTGCCTCTCCGGTTCGCTGCGCCTTTTGATGCCCATGTACGACGGCTGGCTTTGCTGCCCTAGCAAAGGTGGAAACGTCCACACACAGATGCCAGGTTCCGTGGTGATCGATGCTTGCTTCAACGAAGGCTTTGTCCCCGGAAGGGGAAATCTGCAAAGGGCGGGAGAAGCGCATGGATGTAGTGGGGTTATAGCGGGCTCCACTGTAGTTAAGACTCAGGGACAGGCCATCTGGGGAAACTGTTGCCCAATACGATCCCTGGTTCCGCTGGCCCAGGCTCCCGCCAGTAACCATCCGTCCGCGCAACTGAAGTATGTCGATGAAATCGGCTCCGAAATGGATCTCCAGCGGCAATTTGACAGTTGAATCGGAGAAATTGGTGATGCTGATATCCTCATGGAGGCCATCGCCAACCGTTTGCGAGCGGACAATAGAGACCGAGCCTTCATTCATGCCGTCGAGGGCGGGGTTGGTCAGAACGTGGACGGCACGATAATAAGTGACGTTGCGAGAAGTCAAAGACTCCGGAACTGCGCCGCCGAGACGAAGCTCATAGCGCGAGAGGAACCTTGTGCTCTGAAAGTAGAGGCCAAGATCGGCTCCTGGCTTCACATCGCCAGCGTCGTCGACGATGAGAAATATTGAATCCCAGTTTATTGTGATGGGCATCTTTGAAACTCGCTACGGATCGATCCTTCCCGTGTAGAGCAAGCAACGGAAGGCGAGCATGATCTGTGCCTGGGCATTGGCAAGATTCTTGCTGGACCTCAGGGCGGCTGTTGCTGTCCGGCATTACTCGCCAAGCCGGAGATGATGAACCGGGCGCCGCCTCATCCCTTAGTGAACAGGGATGGTGAGGGACGCCTGCCGAATAACATCACATTGAAGAGGAGTTTGGAAAATGTGCTATACCTGCGGCTGTGGGATGCCTGATAACGATCAAGGTAATCCCGACAACATTACCAACGAAGACTTCATCAAGGCGGCGAAAGCCGATCAAGAGTCGGTCGAGCAGGCCAAGAGAAACACCCTGGAACTTCTCGAAAAGGAACTCCGAAGAGAAAGAAGAAGCTAAGACTCCCTTGCCGGTCGGGATGTCCGACAGCAACGGTCGGTACGAATCAGTGGGAAAGCGTCCGGTTAGCGTGCAGGCATTCATGACGGGCGCTTCCCACTTTCGTCAGTCAAAAGGAGACAGGGAAATGCCAAGGCCGGTACCCAACACACCAGAGTTTGCCAGGCAATGCATCTGCGGGCGCTGCCCGACCTATCCGGATGGCGACAAAGGCTTCTATTGTTCCCTCGGCGTCAGCGACAAGCACCCCACGCGACAGGGATGTATCTGTCCGCAGTGCAACGTGTGGAGTGCGAACGACCTTGGAATAGGGGATCCGACCATCTATTTCTGCATCCAACCTGTCGCCTAGCGGCATCGACATGGCTTCCGTTCGCGGCCATGGAACGCAGTGCAAATGAGGCAAATCGTGAACAGGTCAATTCAGATTGGTGACTGTGTCAAGATTCCCGATGGGCGTACGGGTCGCGTACGCGAGGTTGTGGACGGCAAACACAAGGTGCGCGTGCGACGGACCACGAGCAAGACTCATCAATTCCTGGTCCTTTCCGACACCGACTTGGAGCGTATCGACTGCCCCAAAGGATGGATGAGTCCTGAAGGCTACAATCGCTATCTCGCCGAAACGCTGGCCAAAATGCGAGAGCGAAACGCCGCCAGGGGCCGCTAAGAAGATCTCTTTGGACGCTTTCGCTAGGTGTTGGCAAACAGCAGAGGGTTAACCGAGATGGAACAAAGAGTTGACTGTGGAAACACAGCAGAAGCCCGCCAGCATCATATACACGACTGGGCACTCTAACAGACCCCTTGAGGAATTCATCGAAATCCTGCAGGCGCACGGGGTCTCTCTGGTCGTCGACGTGCGCACCGTACGGCGCTCCCAGCACAATCCCCAGTTCAACGGCGACACGCTAGCACAAGCCCTCAAGGCGGCAGGAATCGACTACGTTCCCCTGCCCGGGCTTGGCGGTTTCCGCCACCCTCAGCCGAATTCGGTAAACACCGGCTGGCGCAACCCTTCTTTTCGCGGTTATGCCGACTACATGCAGACAAAGGAGTTCGAAGACAGCTTGCTAAGGGTGATTGACTTGGCCAAACACCACCGAGTCGCGCTAATGTGTGCCGAAGCAGTACCGTGGCGATGTCATCGGTCTCTCATTGCCGATGCTCTGCTTGCCCGTGGGATCCAAGTCGAGGACATCTACACTAAGGCCAGCCCCAGGGCTCACCACCTAACCCCGTGGGCCAAGATTAGTAACACGCACGTGACCTATCCTCTGCGAGAACCCGAAGAGAGCCACCTAGCCGATCAAGGTCATTCAAGTGATCGATTAGCGGGGTGAAGGCCGGAAGACCATCCGACAATAGGCGTCGCCTTTGGCCTGGCATTCTGGTTCGGCAACTTCAAACGGCCGGCCTCTCAGCGTCGATAGCGCCCCAGTGATGAAACCACGTAGCCAGTGGCATTTGGCGCTATCGGCCTGCCCCTGCCAAGCCGCCGCCTCGAAATCATCATTCAGAAGCGCCTCTCCACTGAAATCCTCTGCCGCTTGCAAGGACACCACTTCGCCCCAGCCAAAAACCTGCAGGTCGTGAAATCGCTCGCGCAGCAACTGAGCGTCGAGTGTGACTCCCAGCGTGCTCGCCAAGGCCGGAACCCCCGAGGCGGCCATCTCTCCCGCCGCTTCACCTAGGCGAAATAGCAGGGCCTCCATTTGTGCTCCCTGCGTCTCCACCAATTGTCGGTAGGTAGCCCCAATGATCGCTCTGGCGAAAACTACCACTGGTGTTCCTACCACCTCCAAGACGTGCTTTTCTGAGGCGGCGAGGCCGTTGCCGGTGTGTTCAACGTCGACGACCTCAACCCCCGGTTGACGCTTGAGACTTTCGACCACCCGCTCCAAGCCCTCGCGGCAGGCCGTAGAGTCGAGAACCAAAACACCGAAGTACTTGTTTCGCTCCGAGTCGAAGTAGGCGTATTGAAGCTTAAGCGACGTCCCGTTTACCTCTGCTTCTTGGCGCAATCTATCGAACGTTGCCCATTCGTCAGCATAAACGTACGTGTATGTCAAGGACTGACCTGGATCAAGATACATAATCGGCAGTTGTATCTTTGTAGGCTGTCTCTGCATCAGGAAACCCCCTTCTGGCAGCCAATGCCATCTCTGGCGGATCTTGCAGTCGCGGAGTGATGGCCTGCCCTTTTCCTGCCAATGTCGTCGCGAGCTAGTAAGCAGAATCCATGCCCGCTGTCACGCTCCGATGATTGATTGGCACAGCTAATGCGGTTAATCTGAGGATTGCCAGGAATCTGATGCCTTAACGCGTCGTTCC
>Ga0315298_1003328_pt1 | contig 25836 bp, 19 predicted proteins | sample WHS_1_MG_FD_203077 | JGI IMG/M metagenome (GOLD analysis project Ga0315298, IMG submission 203077) | Extremophilic microbial mat communities from Washburn Hot Springs, YNP, Wyoming, USA - WHS_1_MG | ecosystem: Environmental > Aquatic > Thermal springs > Hot (42-90C) | place: USA: Wyoming... | reverse complement strand
GCAGCACCATCATTAGAAGGTGCACAACCAACTTTGACAACGCAAGTAGAAGGATTGGGAATAAGCGCTCCAGTAGTTCCTGAGGCATTAGCCCCTGTAGGCATGGAGGCAAGTCCGACGACCACAGAGATAGCTCCACTTGCTGGAGGTGAGGTAAGCGCTTCAGCAGTTCCTGAGGCATTAGCCCCTGTAGGTATGGAGGCAAGTCCAACGGCTGCTGTTGAGCAACCAACAATCCCAGCGCCAGCAGGGATCATTGCTCCTTCAGCATCTCAGGGTATAACAGAACAGGTTGCCCAGACAAATGTTGCTGGAGAGGTTTCCCTAACCCCGTCCTCATCTGCTTTAGCTCCAGCATCTGTATCTTCTGCACCAAAGATTTCTCAGCAACCTATTACTCAAGGTTCACCAATTGCATCTGTTGAAAAGAAACACGAAGAAAAGATTGCTATGTTGACACCTATTCCTTCTGCTGCTCCAGAGATAAAAAAGATAAAGATTGTCCATAGTGTTGTTATTACGCCTATACCTCTTATCTTTAAAAATAATGAAGCAGTCTTACCAAAGGATGCAGAAGAGGGTTTAAAGGATGTAGCAGAGTATATGCTAAAACACAAGGATCTTAAGCTCGTTATTCAAGGATACAGCGATGCGTATGGAAGTGAAGCATACAATAAAGAGTTGTCTTATTACAGGGCTTTATGGGTAAAAATGGCGCTTGAAAGATATGGTGTTCCTTCCAATCGTCTTGTTATGAAACCTATGGGAGCAACCAAACAATTTGGTCATAGCAAAGCAACCTATGCACAGAATAGAAGGGTTGTACTTAAAATAGTTAAATAATATTGAATAATAGGTTCGCATGTAGATTCTGCGTGAACCAATCCAGTAATGAAATAAATAGCCTTTTGTTTGTTTTGTGTTTCTGAAGGATTGCAACTCCTGTTCAGCTTGTTAAACCTTTATCTTTTTATATGCATTTTGTGGCTAATTCTGGTAAAGTAATTATATGTTATGATATAATTTAACAAATAATTCCAATGTATGGATGTCATGATAAAATACAGTAAGTTTAATCCAAAAAATGCAATAGTGAAGTTTGTTCATTCGCTCTGGGTACTCATGCGAAGGCAAGGGTTGTGCGATCCACCTAATACCACCTTTTCCAAAGGGGAGAAAGGTGGGCGTTGTAAAGGATGTTTAAATCCTCTGTATGTTTATATGCAATTACCCGGCATATCCTCTTTGTTGAATATTAAAAGCATACATATATTTGACGCGCGGTCCATTTCCCAGATGAATACCCCCTCCCTCATTACACGAACCTTCCTGTTTTACAAATACAATTTTTTGGGTAATGCTAAAAAGATATTGGTTTTATGTATATTCCTGGTGTCAATGTTTTGTTGCCCTGTAATCTCTAAGGCTGATACCAATTATCTCCAGGAAGGCATAAGATATTACGAGTATGGTGATTACGATAATTCTATAAAAATGCTTAAGCAAATAGATACAATCTCTGGAACGACAAAAACAGATGTAATGGTTCACCTCTACCTTGCACTTGATTATTACGCAAAGGGTATGAAAGAAGAAATGAACGACGAGTTAAAAGCCATTTACATGAAAGACCCTGATTTTGTTATGAACCCGGTGTTAGTACCGCCAGCAGTAATATCAGCTTATTCAGATATAAAAAAACAGGTAATTTTACCTGTGCCTTCAAAACTGAAAGAACACAATTACTGGCTTAGAATAATACCATTTGGTGTTGGACAATTTTCTAAAGGGGATGATAAAAAAGGTACTATATTGCTTATTGCAGAGGTAACAGAACTTGCAGTCAATGTTTCAACTTACTATATAAGAAAGTCAAAAGAGAATAGAGATGGAAGTTACAATAATCCTGTTTGGGCTAATAATATGCAGGCAGTACAGCTTACAGCTTTTTGGCTTTTTGTCGGAACAGCATCATATGGTATTGTAGATGCATTTGTATGGAGGATGCCTTAATGGCAAGTTTGATATTTAAGACCAATCCCCGCACCTATATGATTACGAAGAAATTAACAACTATAGGCTCTTCTCGTAATGTGGATATTAGTGTTCAGAGCAAAGATAATGATCTGTTGTGTTACATTGAAAAAGGTATTGATGATGTATACACCATTGAGTCAATAAAAGGAACTGGCATACAGGTTAATGGTAAATTCACAAAACGCAGTAAGTTAAAATTTGGTGATCTTTTAGAACTCGGGCACGAGCTTGCAGTGTTTTTAGACACGGATGAAATTACGCAAACAGGCAAAGAAGATACGCCTTTTAAAGACATAGATCTGTTATCAGAAAATAAAGAACTCAAAGAAGTTTCTAAATTGATACTTAATAATTTGATGGATAAGGTACATGCGGAAAAGGGTATGGTACTGTTGATTGAGAATGGTGAACCAATTATACTTGTTGGTGCAGAAAAGGATGGAATGGATTTTCTTACTGGATTCAGTGAAACAATAATAAAAACAGTCTTGCTGGATAAAAAACCTATTATTTCAAATAATGTATTAAATGATAATAGGTTCACGCCTACAAGGAGCATTATTGCATTAAAAATAATAGCTACAGTGGTGGTGCCAATAATAAGAGATGATATTACCTATGGTGTGGTTTATTTATGGAATTCAGATCCAAAAAATATGTTTTCAGATGAAACCCTTGCCATTGTAAAATTTTATGCATGGATCCTCTCCATTCTTATAGAAAATGAGAAATTGAAATATGGTATACACACAACAATGAAACGATTCAGGATAAATCAACAGATCAGGGTCTGGCACAATCTTATTTCAATGAACCGGGTAATGATACAGGTATTTGAGCAATGCGACAAACTTATCAATGTTAAAAGCAATGTTGTTTTTTATGGAGAAAGCGGCACAGGGAAAAAATCACTTGTAAGGGCAATATATGAAGCCTCTTCAAACAATGCAGATATGTATATGATAAAACTGAAAGATAAACCAGCAGAAGTTATACTTGATGAACTTTCTATATTAAACAGTATGAACAATACTTACAATAAGTTTCTATTTATAGCGATAGATGGACTTGAGTATATGCCGGAGGAACTCCAGCAAACCCTGAATGCTATAATTGATAAACTTAATTATGCAAGGTGGTTTTTTTTGATGGAAAAACATCCTGATGAGGTAAGCTCCTTAAATAAAAGGATTAGAAGTAGGTTAGGAGAAATTATTATAAGATTACCATCGCTCAGAGAAAGACAGGAAGATATTGTTCCACTTGCAGAAAGATTTCTTGACCAGTTTTCTACGATGTACTCAAAAGAGATTAAAGGTTTTACTCAAAAGGCAATACAGACTTTACAGGGTTATAAATGGATAGGGAACATTGAGGAATTAAAGAATGTTGTAAAAAAGGCTGTTATGGAGACGGATTCTGATTTTGTAGAGTATGATTCGTTAGAAATAGTTCCTCAGGATATAAATTTTACACCCCTTGCAAAGGCTAAATCAGATTTTATGAAGCGTTACATAAAAGCGGCTTTGGAAAGTACAAATGGAGATAAACTAAAGGCTGCCAGGATGTTAAAGATAAGTCAGAGAACCATATATAAATATATTGATGATTAACAATTTTATTATTAAAAGTAAGGTAGCTTTAAGTTTGTTAGCAACAGTCGTATTGGCTTTAAATAATTGTGGTGTACCGGACAACATACATGGCAAATCAAATGTGAACACGCCACCAATAATTACTAATTATTATCCTCAACAGGCAAGTATATCAGCATATGATGGAGAATTATTAAATTTCTGGATAATTGCTACGGATCCTGATAATGATCAACTTATGTACGAGTGGCAATTAAATGGAATGAATGTTTCAAACGGAACATACTATGATTTTACTGTCAGCATAGCACAGGGCACAAGACAGGTGCTGACTGTTGTGGTAACGGATTCCGCTGGGTTGCAGACGGAAAAAACATGGTTGATTAATGTGACAAGGTAATTGAAGGATTTATTATGAAATATCTACCCAATAATGCTATAGTAATAGAATTAAATAAACAAAGGCTTAAGACATATATAAGTAATGTAGATTCAGCCTGGCTTATAGCCTCAGGCATACTGAACCCTGTTACATTTACCAGTATCGTAGAATACCTCGTATTAAACAATTTTACAGGCATTATTTTACTTGATCTTGCTGAAGTGCAAAAGGTTGTATATGCAAAGAATGGAGAGATAGTTTTTGCCCGCTCCAGTATTAATGATGAGAGGCTTGGTGAAACCCTCTGCAGAATGGGTAAATTAACAGAAGAAGCCCTTATAAAGGCATCAAAAGAGATAACACCAAGTAGAAGGCTTGGCAGAGTATTGGTAGAAAATGGTTATATTACGCCAAGGGATCTATGGCTGGGCGTTAAAAGGCAGATATTTGAGATATGGGGAAGCTATCTCCTACCTGTAGCTGATAATGTAGATAAATGGTTTCATATAATACAATGTCAGATTGATGAAGCTAATGTAATAAAACCAAACAGCAATATGCTTGAAAGCCTTTTTGAATTTTTAAGGGAAAAAGTGGAGCTGTTGAATATAGTAATAGGTTCAAATGACATGGTTCATTTAAATAATTTTCCATGTATGGTTTCATTCAATGCCTTTGAAAAGGCAATTATAGATAAGCTTTTAAAGAACAATGATATGTCAATAGCATCACTTGCAAAAGAAATAAATGCAGATGAGTCTTCAACAGAAGCAGTATTAAAGCCATTGGTTTACACAGGGGTATTAGGTATAATCAGAAAACCAATTGAAGAAGAGTACAAGACACAGGATAAAAAGATTGAAGAATTGTTAGAGCTTATGAATACAATAATGACCAATATTGCCGAAATAATGAGTACCAAAGCTCCACATGTAAATTTTAAGGCAAATGTGAGAGATTATGTAAGACTATCAAATAGTATATTCAAAGATTGTATTGTAAATGATCGGGGTGGTTTTGATCTTGGTGCTATGATGGAGACATACAAAAATTCAAAAGTGCTTTCACCTTACAGTGAAGCTGTTACCTTTATTAAGGAATTGATCCAGTTTGAGCTTTTTGAGATGAAGAATTATTTACCCAAAGACCAGACTATAGAGTTAGAAAATATAATAAATGCATTAGGGTACAATGGCTGAGAAATTTAGAGTGGATAGCTTTATAAAAAGCTTATCTAACATAGAGCTTAACGAATTTCTGAAGAAACAGGAAGAATTAGGTATTTCCGGGAATGCAAAAATAGATGTTACAACTTTTGGTGATGTCTACATAATAATAAAAAAAATAAAAGAGAATAGATCGATTGATTCTGCTCAATTAGTATTTATGGGGGATCTATCGCATTTCAGCATAGCTGATATCTTCTCAATGTTAAATAGTTTGCAGAAAACAGGTATGTTGATAATCAAATCTGAAGACAAGATAAAAAGTGTCTACTTTATAAAAGGTGAGATAGTATTTGCCTCATCAAATCAACCTGAAGACAGACTTGGATACATTCTTTATAAAATGGGCAAACTTACAAAGGAGCAATGGGAATTTGCTGAAAAAAAGATGTCATCAGATACAAGGTTCGGGGCTGTTTTGTTAAAAAACGAACTTATATCTCCTAAGAATTTATGGTGGGGGGTCAAGTATCAAATAGAAGAGATTGTTTATAGTATTTTTGCCATTGTAACAGGTGAATTCTTTTTTGTGGAAGGCGCCATACCTGAAAAGGATCTTGTTAGATTCTCACTAAATACCCAGCGTATGCTTATGGAAGGCTACAGGAGACTTGATGAATGGAAGCTTATTACACAAAAATTTCCTTCTGATGAAACCAGGGTTAGACTTACCTCCAGAATGCCTAATATTGAACTTACTCAAAATATGCAAGCAATGGTAAAATTGATAAAGGGTGATATGAGTATATCTGAAATAATAAGATTAACACAGCTTGGTAGATTTTATACATACAAAATTTTATATACCCTTTTAAACGCAGGCTTGATTGAAATAGTTGGTGAGAAAGAACAGGAAAAACCCTTAGATAATGTAACAATTCAGGTGCTTGATATTGTAAAAAAATACAACATTATATTTAATAAATTATTCAAAGTAATAAAAGAGGCAAATCCGAAGTTTAATCAAAACGAATTATTTGATAATTTTGTGTCAGAACTTTCAGACAGTTTAAAGAATTTGTTCAACGGAGTTAGCCTTAATAAAGATGGGGAACTTGATGAAACCAAACTGCTTATAAATATTGAAACAATGCGAAAAACAAAATCTGACGCTCTGGATAAAGTTGCTGGTTTGTCAGGATTATTTATTTCTCAGTTACTTCTTGAAGGTATGAATGAACTTTTAAATTATGAAATCTTTATAGCAAGGAATCTACTTCAACCAGATGTGTTTGATGCATTAAATGAACAGATAAAAGCTATACAATATGAATAGCGTAGATTTTTCAAAGAAAATTATTGTGGCTGTTGATGAAACTTCAATGTCTAAAATAAGTAAAATAATAGACACTACGGCTTCATTTATAGATATATATAAGATTGGTAGTATTACCTTTACAGCATACGGTCCTGACATTATAAAAGAATTTACAAAAATGGGTAAGAAGGTTTTTCTTGATTTAAAGTTTTTTGATATACCCAATACTGTATCAAAGGCTGTGAAACAGGCGGTTTCCTATGGAGTGAAGATGCTTACTTTACACACCCTGGGTGGCTATGAAATGCTAAGAGCGGCTGTTGAGGCAAACAATGGTGAAGCAATATTATTAGGAGTAACAATACTTACAAGTATTGATCAGACTCAGCTTGAGAGGGTGGGTATTCATACCAGTATAACTGATATGGTAGGTAGTCTTGCTTCTCTTGCTTTAAGTGCTGGTGTTGATGGACTTGTTGCATCCGGTCATGAGTTAGAATATTTGAGAGATAGGGTAGGAGACAAAGCTATTATAGTTGTGCCTGGTATAAGACTTCCTGGCAAAACATCAGCAGATGATCAAAAAAGAATTGTTTCTCCTAAAAAAGCTTTTGATGCAGGTGCGGACTATATTGTAATAGGTAGACCTGTAACAGAGAGTGATAACCCTGAAGCTGTGATAAGAGAAATAATGGGAACTTTAATATAAGGAAGAATAATATGATTTATGAGTTTGAATGTGATAAATGCAGTACGATCTTTGAAGTTAAAGCTTCTCTTTCAGAAAAAGAAAAAGGACTTAAGCCAAGATGTCCAAAATGTAATTCAGAGAATACCCATCAGATAGTAACATCATTTTCTACAATTGGATTATCCAGTGATTTTTCATCTCATTCAAGTGGTGGCAATTCACCATGTTCTTCATGTACATCTAATGCATGTGGTTCATGCAAACATTAATCAAAAGATGCAATAAAAAGTTTGTTCATTGCTCGAGACACCTACCGAGGCGTGAAATGATGAAGCAATCTATAGTGATTGATTCGCCTGCGGCTCGCAATAACAATGCAATAATATTTTTATAGCCCAGAAAATGGGACTGGTATAAATGTGATCACCAGTATGATCATAGAAAGCCAGGCTATCAGCTTTCTTTTAATATCCAGTGGCTGAAATGGATCTATAGGACTTGGATGTCTGATACCCAGAATAAGTATAATCAATGCCCAGAAAAGCCATACTTCCCATCCCCATATTCCTATAATAACGAGTGTTATAAGAGCCAGTCTCGCGATAAGGTTATACCATTTACCGAACAGAGCATAAGCGATATGTCCACCATCAAGCTGCCCTATTGGTATGAGGTTCATTGCAGTTACAAACATACCAATCCATCCTGCAAAGGCAATCGGGTTGAGTCCAATTTCGTAACCAGGAGGTACATCCGGGCGTACAATTGAAGAAATTAGTTTTACAAGTAAAGAGTCACCTAATTTTATACCACTTCCAGATACTACTGGAACAAGCGGAGATAATTTGATTCCAATGATCAAGGCAGGTAGTGCAACCATAAATCCTGCAAGTGGTCCAGCTGCACCAATATCAACAAGCGCATTACGATCCGGTATGGGTGATTTCATCCGTATAAAGGCACCAAATGTTCCAAGAATATTTGGTGCTGGTATAAAGTATGGAAGTGTTGCTACAACATTATGATATCTAGACATAAGGAAATGCCCCATTTCATGGGATAGCAAAATTGACATTAGTACTAATGCAAAGGGTAAACCTTTGTATGCTTCTGATGGATCACTGAGTGGATTAACTCCATATTGGAATGCTCCAGCTAAAACAACTACAACAAAGGTTATTAAAAACAATATCAAAGGGGTCAGTACCTTTATTTTAGGTTTTTCTGGTTGTTTCCAGCCGTAATAATCATCATGCAGCCTTTCAAGGTCTATCTGACTGTTATCCAGGTAATCTCTATTCATATTTATCTTCTTTCTGTATTAAAATAAAAGCATAGTTTTTAAATCTATAAATTATCAACCAATTGCCATATTTTCAATGGCTTATCTATATAATTGCTTATGAGTGTGGTAGTTACATCAAATATGGATGATGGTATATTAGATATTAGAAACTCATTTATATTAATAGAACTGGTATTGACAAGCTTAATCCATTTTAACATTGCCTCCGGCATTGTAAATACACGGGTATTGTTTGGTACACATGCATTACATACCCATTTTCCTGTTTTGATTATATAGTTCACATTGTTGTCCATGAATGGAGTTCCACACAGCTCACATTTTTCAATAGCCGGTAATAAACCGGTTTCTTTTAGCAAATGCAATTCATAGAAGAGCCTGATCTTGTTTAGAGATTTATTCGATTCAAGGAATTGGAGTGTTTGAACAAGGATATCAAATAAGCTTTGATGTTTTTGATGTTCAGCGAGCATTGCATCTGTGATGGAAAGAATATAAAATAACATTACGATCTTCTCGTAGTCATTTTTGATGTGAATTAAGTAATTATTGATTTTTGCGTGATTCAACATCATAAGATGATATGGACTCTTTTCTGTAAACCCGAATTCTCCTATATTTCCTACTTCAAAAGCGCCTGGAAACCTCTTTTTACTATTTATTCCTCCCTTTACTATGGCTTTTAGTTTTCCTTCTGTTTTTGAAAACACGGTTACGATCAGGTCAGATTCAAGATACTTTATTTTACGAATAATAATTCCAGGGGAGGTATAGATGTGCATTATACTATGAAAAGGTTAATATTTTCTTTGAGCAGGTCAAGTTCTTGCATTAGCTGTAAAATTGTATTGTCCAGCTCTATAATTTTTTGTTCATTTTCCTTTATTTGATTTATTAATGCCCTTGTAGAATTAGAGGAAAGGGTTAATTGTTCCTTTACATCAATAGATAAGCTATCGTTTATGTATCCTACGAATGTCTTTATATCATCAACAGCATTATTTAAAGGTGTTAAACTGTTATCATGTAGACCGAAGAGTTCATTTAGGTTTAACAATTGATTTCTTACATTGTTAAAAATATCAATAACATTTGTAATATTCTCTGCCGTGGTTGATAGCTTTTCTAATAGAGTATCGATCAATGCGATTAAAGAATCATTTGATGAATTTGGTAGAAGGCTTTTATCCGAGATAAGTTTTTCATCTTCGTTTATTAGATTTAAAATGAGCTCATCAATTAATGTTAACAGCCTTCCAGTTCTCTGTGTAGAGGCAATAACACCGCTAACGGATTGTTTTAAAGTGGATGTTATACTTCTTATACCCTGTATCTCTGTAGCTATTTCATCAACATTTCTTCTAATCTTTATAATATAGTTAGCAATATCAGCTGAACCAGTTCTTGCCCTTCCTGCAAGCTTTTTAATTTCTTCTGCTACAACTCTAAAGTTTTTACCTTCTGTCTGTGGTGAAGCAGCAAGAATAAATGCATTTACAGACAGTAAATTTGTTCGTTCTGCTACATTGTTTATTATACCAAGCATTTCATCAGCCTGCTGTATATGAGAGAGAAAGGTTGATAAAAAGTTGAGCGTATTTTCCGTTATTGTTTGCGCTTCATTTAACATAATTTCTATATCTTTTGTAAGCTCTGAGGTGTTATTGCTTAGATTGGTTATATTATTTATGGAATCTCTAAATTCTTTTAGCGAAACATTTATATTAGAAACATCTGTTTTTATGGAATTGTAAGTTGTGTTTGTGGAAAGTAGTATATTTTTTAATTTAATAACATTGTATTTTATATCCTCATAAACCTTTGCATCTTTTTCTATAAGTTTTATTATTCTCCCGGTGTGGGTTAAGTAACTATTTATAGACAACTTGATCTCTTTATTCTTTTGTATAGCAAGCAATAAGTTCTCACTATTTTTATCAACCATAGCTTTAAAAGGAATACTTATATCCGTTATCTGTTTTGATATCTCCCCTATAGAGTTTGTTGTACTAAATAGATTATCAGTATGGTTAGCCTGTTCTGTAATTATTGATTTTATCGTAGATATATTGTTTATGGTTGAACTGACCATCTCATTCATCGTAGCGATATTATCATCCATATTGATTTTTGATTCTTTAAAAAGTTTTACAAGTTTTCTTAGATTTAAGGACGCTATACCTATCTCATCTGTAGAAACCAATGCAGGTAATATATTTAATTTTTTATCGGAAAGATTTGCTGAATAATGAAGGAGCTTTTCCACATGTGATACAATTTCTTTGGATATAAGAAAGGTAGTAATGAGAACTATAAATAAAATAAAAATACCTGATAGAAGCATAGTGGAAATAAAGCGACGAATAATATCTCTGTAAACATTGTTTTTAATACCGATAACAAGAAAAAATGTATTACCGTTCAGGTTAATAGGTTTATCAAATTGAACTAATGTTTGATTGTTTTGTTTATCTTTCACAAAGTTTCTTGTATCTAAACCCTTTAAGCGTTTATCGCTTAAAGGAGCGTTAGAATAGTTTATTACCTCTTTGCTTTTAGGATTGTATAAATAAAATCTATATTCATTTTTAAACTTGCTGGAAAATTCCTTTAAGATGTTATCCGCATTAGTATTACTATTCAATGCGTCTGCTATGAGTGACGCTGATGTTGTAGTATTATTGTATAGATTTTGCTCTAAATATCTAAATGCATTATTAAAAACTGAATAAGCAATTACAATAAATGCACCTATAGATATAATTGTAAAGACACCAATGATTTTATACTTTAATGGTATAAAGATTCCTTTTGCTTCAATGATGTTTGACTGTCTGATTGCCCTGGAAATGTAGAAATTCGTTGTTATTTTTGAGCTGTATACCTGAAGTATTGTAGTTATCATTATCAAAAATAAAGATATAAGAAAGAAACCTGTAAGAGTAGGTAATCCATTTTTTATTTCTATTACACCTGTAATAGTTCCCGCAAGTGGGTAAATTATTAGGTTTATTGTGTAGGTGATGATAATAAGAGGAATTATTTTTAATGGATATTTTACCAGCGTATTAATAGCTTCATTAGAAACCGAATTGTATTTTCCGTTTAACAATTCCTTTACATCTCTTAAAAATAAAGGATTAAATGAAAAGAATATTAAACTAATTAGTGCAGTTGAACCAATAATAAGAAGGATATTAAAGAGACTATTATGTATTTCTATGAGATTAGTTTCAGAAAGTAAGCCACTGTATATGCCTGTAGAAATAAACAGGGCAATGCTGTAGAAAATGGTTAAAATCTGATTTGCTTTTTTCATATTACCCTATACCTTTTAGGTTCTTCGTTTATTTTAGCCGACATAGCTTCAAGTTGTTCTCGTATATTTAGAAAGTTCATCGCCTTCTCTAATTTTTTCTCTCCTTCTGAAAGTTTATCAAATAATCCATGTATTTCGGATGTTTTAGTTTTAAGAATATTCAGATAACCAATTATAGTATTAATGGGTGTATTCACTGTTAAGAGTTCCTTCAATACCTGGGATATTAAATCGCTATAGTTTTTCCAGTCATTGATGACATTATTTGTTATATCTCTAAATTCTTTTGAGTATTTATACATATTGGTAATGTTTTTTTCTACATAAACAATCCTTGCCTTTATAAGATGATGTATCTCTTTTTTAGTTATTCCGGCTGCAGAGATTGTCTCCAATGTTGCCATAAGATTATTAATTGCTTTAAAGGTATTTTCATATGACAGCTTTATCTGGGAGGTTTTATTTACCAGATCATCTATTGCTTCTTTAAAGAGATTTATCTTGGTATCAATATTGTCTATAAATTTTTTCTTTTCTAACATATTCTCTTTGATTGTATCTTTTTCTTTAACCAGTAATTCTGTTAGGTTTTTTACCTCTAATATCTTTGTTTGTGTTACATCAGCAAGTTTAGTTATTTCATCGGAGATAACATCAAATCCTTTACCCGATTCTCCTGCCTGAGCTGATATAACAGAAGAATTCATCGCTAAAAGATTTGTATCGTCAATAACGAGGTCTATTTTGTTGAGATCCACAACTATTTTCTCCACATTGTCACCTAATGAAGAAACCAATGAAAAGACGCCATTGAACAATACATCTAATTTTTGTGTGTTACTTTCATCACTTTCGATCTCCATTTTTAGCATGTGCATATTATTTATAAATGAATTAAGTGTTGCGTCTATTTCTCGTGTGCTGTCATTTATTTTTAAGCTAATTGTTTTTAGAAAATTGTAGTTGTCATCATGTACACTCTCCAGACTTTCTATGTCCTGTTTTACATTTCTTATTGTAACGAGTAATGTTTCACTTGATTTGACGATAGAATCAATTGAACTATCCAATCCGGATAAAATATTTTTATTTGTATCCAATAGTTCTGATAGTTTATCGCTATTTATGATAGTGTCATTTACGGATTTTACCAGGCCCTCAATGTATTCTGTAAATTGATCAAGGGTCTTTTGTACTGATATTACAATCCCGGCATTGTTTTTTATTTCTTTGTTTAGTATCAATATATTTTCTTTTGTTTGTTCTAAAGAGTTCATGATCTTATGTGAAATTCCGGTAATATTTGAACTAACAGTTTTAATTGTTTTAATAACAGACCTGATCCCTTCTGTAGTCTTTCTTATACTGTTAGCTACTATGCCTGTTTCATCTTCTACAAACAAACCAGTCATGAAAGAAAAATTTCCGTCTGTTAGCCTTTCTATAGCCAGACCGATTGTTCTAATGGGCAGGTAGATATCTATTGTTATTTCCAGAGAAACCAGTAGAAGGGCAAATATAATCGCGAGAAGCAACCAATTCATGGATTTCGCAAATATATTAAGCGTGTTGTTATAATCTGTCCATGAGTAAACACCTACCAGGTATAAGTTATTATTAAGATGTTTTTTTATTAAAGTAATACCAAGGGTTGGATCGTTATAAATATCGGTGTTGGCAAGCCTTTGTAATGGTAAGGTTTCTGCATAATTATCAGATATACTGAAGATGTCTGTAAATGTATTATCCATTAAAAGTACAAATCCATTTTTTCCTAACCTTATTTTTTCCAGCTCTAAAACTGTTTGCTCAGGGGGTAGATTTTGCGATAAAATTGAATTTACCTTTGATGATAAAACATCAAGGGCTAACCTGGAAGATGAAATCCCGTTTGCTCTAAGTGCATCTTCCATTAATTGGATACTGATAGTTCTTGCAAATATCAAAAATATAAAAATAAGTAATGTAGCGCTCAAAAAGATCTTGGTAAATACTCCTAATCTTTTTTTAATGTTGATCTCTTCTTCCTTCAGATATTCCTGGGTCTTTATAATATAAGGTTCTGTTAATCTTTGATAAACAAAATATTGGAAAATGTTGGCAACAGTTGCACCGCTTATTATAGCGAACATAGTTTTAAGTGCAACAGCTAAACCTGCATGTGAAAATGCATAAAGAAGTATGAAATAAACTATAGATGCAAAATACCATTGTACTGCGGAAAGAGTTGTAAAATACAGTGGGAAATAAATAGCAGTATAAAATGCTGTTTTAGAAAGTTTATTGTCAATATTGTTGTTCTGGACGCGTTCTTCAAATTCTTTCATAATTGAAAATGGTCTTATGCTTCCAAAGTACTGTATAATTAATGCGATGAGTACCACAAATATTGTGGTAATGGAGATAAATTTTAGTGTTTCAGGTGTAAAAACTATAGTTTTGATTGCTATGTAATAAATGATAGCAACAGCGATGATTGTTATTAATGAATTTGCTATAGTTATTTGTTGTTTAAACTTCATGTTACATACATATCGTAAACTTATATTTTGTCAATAAAGAGGTGTTTAACTTTTTTCTTGCTAAAATATATCCATGGATGTAATTATAAAAATATGAACGGCAAACTTTTAAGCGAATACGATACCCCGACAAAAGAGCATTATTACATTCTATTGATGAGCTGGGCAGGGTGGGTATTTGATTTTTATGACCTTACCCTCTATACATTCCTCCTTATTCCCATCGGTAAAGAACTTCACCTGTCCAATATGCATCTTTCTTACATACTTGGTATCTCACTTGCTGCAACAGCCATTGGAGGTATTATCTTTGGGCTGCTCGCGGATCGCTACGGCAGAAGAAGCGTTTTGCAATGGACAATACTTACCTACAGTATTGGAACATTCTTGAGCGGTCTTTCTCCTGACTTTTATTTTTTGGTGTTGTTCAGGATTATTACAGGCATAGGTGTAGGAGGTGAATGGGCAACCGGACAAACCTATGTTGGTGAAACATTTCCCCCAAAGGTGAGGGGTAGATTTGGAGCATTCATGCAAACAGGGGCACCGGTCGGAGTGGCGCTTGCTGCATTGGTTGGTGGGTTTTTGTCTCCTGTGATCGGCTGGCGTGCATCATTTATGGTTTCTGTATTGCCAGCTGTACTGGTCATTGTGATAAGAAAAAGGCTTCCTGAATCAGACCTCTGGGAAGAGCGCAATCGCATTATAAAGAGCGGTAAATTGTCAAAGGCTATTGTTGAGCAGGAGAGCGGAAGCAGGTTTTTATCTTTGTTTTCACCAGAGTATATAGTAACCTTTTTAAAGGCACTTTTACTTGCCATATTTATTATGTCTGCATACTGGTTCACTTATTCATGGCTACCTGGCTATCTTTATGAACAGAGGCACTTCTCCATGACAAAGTCTGGTTTATGGATGATTATAACGCAAACCGGGGGGTTTATTGGTTATGCAACCTTTGGTTTTGTTGCAGACAAATTGGGCAGAAGACCGGCATTTTCAATCTATGCATTCCTTATGGCTACGGGTCTTATTATGATCACTTTAATGTGGAATGTAATTGCTCATTATCCCTATATAATACTTGCCTTTATGTTTATGGTAGGATTTGGTACAGGATTTTTTGGTGGATATGGTCCCATTATGTCCGAATTATTCCCAACAAAGATTCGCAATACTGCTATGGGCACTGCGTTTAATCTTGCAAGAGGGGTACAGTTCTTTACACCGGTTGTGATCGTTGTTGTTGCAAGATATTATGGGCTTGGTGGGGGTATATCAATTGCATCTTTATTTGCTGTACTTGCAGGCTTGTGGATATGGGCATTCCCGGAAACTAAAGGTAAGAAGTTAACAGCAGTAGAACAGATAAGAGGATAGAGGAATGATGGGCGAAGAGAAGGATAGAAAGTCAAAGAGCTGGGGAGTTTTGGGAATTGAATAAAGGGCTGGATTCCCATCTTTGCGGGAATGGCGGAAGTTTGAGAAAGAGGGATGAGACGATCTATAACAGGTAAGTATATAACCGTTTCTGAGAAAAGTACACATTATAGACTTCCTGCATGGTTAGCTTTTATATGTTATTTGATCCTTACCATTATATTTACTTACCCAATTATTCTGCATCTGAATACTAAAGTTATAGGCGGTGGAGATGCATATATGTTTTTATGGGATATATGGTGGTTTAAGTACGCAATCTTTACGCTTCACACAAACCCTCTTATCAACAATACCATTTATTATCCCATGCATAATATACCTATGGTATGGTCAACCCCTCTCAACGAGCTTGGATCAATACCCTTTCAATCTATGTTCGGCAATCTCATTACCTATAATCTTCTGATCCTTACGCATTTTGTATTATCAGGATTTTTTGCCTTTATCTTCTTAAGAAAGATTATAAAAGATGACCTGCCTGCGTTTGTAGGCGGTGTTGTTTATACATTCTCCGTTTACCATTTCGTTGTGAGTAGCGGCATGCTTGGGCTTGCAACGATTGAATTTATACCATTATTCCTTATGTTTTTTCTGAATTTTATTGAAATACAAAACATAAAAAATTTCGTCCTTATAACATGTTTTGCAATTCTGGTTGCACTTTCGGATCCCTATATAGCTATCTACTTTCTTTTCACTTTTGCGATTGTATTCATTCTCTATGCCTTATTGTTTAACCGTTCATTGTTCTTTACGGAAAAGAGGTTCTGGGGGCTTTTCATATCCAGCGTTATAACAGTTGCCAGTGTGTCATTTTTTTATCTTCCTATGGTAAAGACTGTAGAAGGATTAAGTTCTGCCCATAAAATGACACATGATGTGGTAATTTATTCTGCGGACCTCTTTGGCTATTTTTTACCTACCCACAGCAATTTCTTATGGGGTAGATTTTATTCAGATAATAAATTAAATCCAACCATTGCACATTACTTTATAGGCTATGTTGTTTTGATAGTAAGTTTAATAGGTATATTTGCATCCAAATTGAAGTTTAAGGCTTTATTTATATCTTTTCTCCTTGTTAGCTTTTTGTTATCTTTGGGACCTTATCTACAGGTAAACGGCCCTGTATTGATTAATTTTCACAATGCATATCATTTTGTTCCCATGCCATACTATGTATTCTGGAAGATACCAATCCTTAAATTCTTAAGGTTTCCAAATAGATACAGCTTATGTGTAGAATTAATGCTGGCTATTTTTGTTGCATCAGGTTTATCTCTGATGATGCGTAGAAATGTTTCCAGTATCATTGCTACGATATTTTTATCATTGATTGTACCACTTGAAGCTACTACAGGCATACCATTTAATACATCGGATGCAGTTATACCTTCCATATACAAGGCTATAAAACACGAGCAGAATATAAAGGTTGTTTATGAACTGCCATCAGGTAATGAATTTGAGCTTCCCTATGTTGGCTATTCATATATTTACATGTATTATCAGACATATCATCACAAGCCCATAGTATACGGGCACATTCCAAGGACACCAAATCATGCAGATGATTTTACACTATTGAATCCATTGCTTCAGGTTTTCAGTGAGCCAGAGGCTTTAAGTTATGGTGATATTATTGATAGACCTATAATCAACTATATACCATATGGTCTGAAGGCATTGGACGATAATAAGGTTTCTGTTGTTGTTCTGCATAAAGATTTTTTATCTACAGGTTTTGATAGGAATACTGAAAAAGCCCTTTATGGGTTGCTTTTAAAGGTGTTTGGACAGCCGTTTATAGATAACAGCAGTATAGCTATGTTCTTTGTCCCGCACAATGATAAATTTATTTTCAAGCCCGTAATTTATCTTGGGAATGGATGGTATCCACCAAAGTACTATGCAAATGGTATTGCCTATAGATGGATGTCCAATGATGCAGAGATAAGGCTTTCTCATTGGCGTGGTGGTCCGGCAAAGATTGAGTTTTCTGTGTTCAGACCATTTAGCAAGGTAACAGACCTTGATGTGTTTGTTGATGCCACACTTATAGCACACCTTGATATATCTTCTATTGTGCCGCCAAATGTAGGCAGGATTACAATACCATCTGTGTATTTGCCATCCGGGAACAGTACCATTGTATTCCATGTGGAACAGGGACCTTACGAGCCGTTTTTTATACAAGCAGGTTTTCCTGATGTAAATCTCTATAGCCTTGCAATAAGTGAAGTGAAGATCGTTTCTGCAAAATAGGCTATTGCATTTTTTTGCAAAGTGAATTTATTATAAATAAAAAGGATTTTGAACTTTTGTGTGAACAATTTTTTAATAAAGGCTAAGGAAAGGAAGCAAATATATGAAGTATATCATATTGCAAGGTGATGGTATGGCGGATTACCCTATAGATAGACTGAAAGGCGGAACACCATTATCCGTTGCCCGTAAAAAATATATAGATGGATTGGCAAAGAAGGGTATAATTGGAATGGTTAAAACAATTCCCGATGGTATGCATCCTGGTAGTGATATTGGTAACATGTCCATTTTTGGTTATGATCCTAAAAAGTATTATACAGGCAGGGCTCCAATAGAAGCAGCAGGTCAGGATATACCACTTGAGCCTGATGATGTAGCTTGCAGATGCAACCTTGTTACACTTGCAAAAGGGGGCGCCAACATTATAATGAAGGATTACAGCGCGGGTCATATAACAACTGAAGAGGCTGTGGAGTTGATTAATTCAATTGCATCTTCAATAGAGCATGATGGCTTTAAGTTTTATCCAGGTGTGAGTTACAGGCATCTTATTGTCTGGAAAAATGGTAAAGACAAAATAAACACCTTTCCTCCACATGATATAACGGATAAAAATATAGCAAACTATATGCCCGATGGTGAAGGTGCAGATAGACTTATATATCTAATGAAATCTTCATGGGATATATTAGAATCGCATCCCATTAATGTGAAAAGAAAATCCCAGGGGAAAAATCCTGCCAACAGTATCTGGATATGGGGTTTGGGGAAAGCAATGCAATTACCAAGGTTTAAAGAGCTTTATAATATTAAAGGGGCATGCATATCAGCTGTTGATCTTGTGAGAGGTATAGCAAAGCTTGCAGGTTTTGACATAATAAATGTTCCAGGCATAACCGGGTGGATAGACACAAATTACAAAGGTAAAGCAGAATACGGATTAAATGCTTTAAGGGATCATGATCTAATTTATATACATGTAGAGGCTCCTGATGAAGCAGGACATAACGGAGATGTTGATCTAAAAATAAAAGCAATAGAAGATTTTGATGAAAAGGTAGTCGGAGGTGTGCTTGAAGGTATAAAGCAGTTTGGTGATTTCAGAGTTCTTATAATGCCGGATCATAGAACACCTATAGCACGAAAAACGCACACAGAAGAACCTGTTCCGTTTTTGCTTTATGATTCAAGATATAACACTAATAATGCGAATACATATGATGAATTTGGAGCTGAAAAGAGTAAGATATTTATTAAAAATGGTTTTGAGCTTATGCCACGGTTCTTAAATCCAGAAGATTGGTTTTAAGAAGTACCCGATATCTTATCCCCTTAGCAAAGCAAAAACGGAGGGGGACAGGTTTTGCAAATGCAATTTTTTGATTAAATCAGAACGAAAATTCTTGACATAAACGAATATTTTTAGTTATAAACTGGAAAATTTATGTGTCAAAAAACTTTTGTATTATTATGCTATATTTTAGTACTGCTAAGCATGCTTTTAGTTGTAGATGTTAGTGATGTTGATTTTTCTACTTTTAAAGCAACACAGTCATGTTCAATTGTATCAACTGATGGGCTAAAACAGGTGTTTACATATACTGTATACACTGCAAACAATGCAACCTTCATAAAGGATAAAAAAGCTTATGAAGAGCAGGATTTAACCTATGATTTAGATGGCTTTGATGGGATATTTAATTGTTCAGATAATGTAGTGTTTGAGGATATAGAATGTAAAATGTTTAATCTTTCCTTTAGAAACCATTATACATACTTACACAAAATACGGGGTGTAAGAAGGTGTTAGTTTTGGTGTTTTTCATTAATTGTTCGTGTGGTTTATCCTTGGTTCTCTGTCTCCATTTTTGTTGCCTTCCTTTTTATCTATTTTTTGAAGATATTTTAGAAAATATAAATTTACGCATGTCAGATATTCAATTATATATTGTTGATAATAAAAATGAGTTGCCGGAAAAAAATCTAATTTTTGGTTCAGGTTTTGGTTTAAACAGTGGGTGTTTAAAGATATAAAAATAAAGGTAGGAGGAATAAATGGAGAATTATACGTTATACGCAAATAGTATTGAGTATTCGGTAAAGATGAAATCCTCTGAGAAGTTATTTGGTTTGTTAATGGGCATAAGATCACCTTCGCGTTATCATCATTGTATAAGGGTGAGTTCGTATGCTGGAATCATTGGCGGTGCAATGGGTATGTCCAGAAAGCAGGTAAGATGTCTGGAGATTGCTGGATTGATACACGATATAGGTTTTTCTGCGATAAATGATAACATTTTAGAAAAGAGGACCACTCTTACACCGGATGAATATGCCTACATTCAATTACATCCGATTATTGGAATGAAGATTTTGGATTGTTATGGTTTTCCTCAAGATATAATGAAAGCAGTTGTTGAACACCACGAGGCATTTGATGGCTCCGGTTACCCGCTTGGATTGAAAAGGGAGCAAATTGGCATTTATGGTAAGATATTATTTTTGTCAGAGTATTTTGATACAATTACCACTGATACTCCATACAAAAATGCATCAAGCATTGATGAAGCGATACAATCAGTCAAACAGTTATCTAATAAAAAGTTTGATCCAGAGCTTGTAGATACACTGTTAAACTCAGAAGAAATATCGCATTTTTATATGCATAAAGAGAGTATATGTAAGAACTATCCAGTCCCTGGTTCTAACCTGGATAGTATTATAACATTTTAGACAGCAACCTGCACCGACATACTGACTCCATGTAGTCTTACTTTTAGTGTATTTAGTTTATTTAGTGTATTTAGCCTTTGTGCAATAATTTGATAATGATCAGTGGAGCTTTGAGTAAATCGGAATCAGCTGTCAATCAGCTGGAACGAGATGGCTGATTTGAATAGACAATAAGGTTTTATCAGAGATGTTATTTCTGCAGAAGCAAAAAAGCAAGGAGTAAATGTTTGTATTATTTCACCACAATTTTAATAGTTGATGTAGGCGAGCCTTTATAACGAAACCATGTTACATTTTCCTGCACCATGTCAAATTCTAAAAAATAGGTTCCGGGTTTATATGGAATATTGATTTTTAAGTTAAAATGTACCGATTCTCGTGGTCGTATTTCATGGGGCAATGGAATCCTCGGTTCAAATCCACTGATCGGTCTATGTGAAGCAGACAACCATCTATAGGACATATTAATTGTATATTTCAGGGTCTTACTTATATCTTTTGGCCATTCAACCGGACTTGCGTTTTCTAATGTAACAGGCAATTGAATGTTTTTTTCGTTTGTAACAATCTCTTTATACGGGAATGATATCAAAGCCTTGTATCCCTCGTCGGGCAAAAAAGGATTGAATTTATTGCTTAGAAATATTGCTCTCAAATAAATATCCCACGTAGTTTTGTCATACGGTATATCCCCCCTCCAGTACTGAACCATCGTTAACAAAGAAAGCACTACACAAAGAATTGTTAGTACAGTAACGGCGAATTTGACCAATTTGTATTTATTACGGAGCGTTGCGTCATAGAAAGAAGCCAAGGGCAACGCTAACAGGGCATAGCTTTCCACGAATGCCCTGTGACCAAATCCCACACCAAACCACCAATTACCCCAACTGGCAATGATATACAAATTTAATGGAAGAAAGACCAGGATTGGTATAAAAAACTCTCTTGATCTTTTTGCCAGATACCCAAGACCGATTATGCTAAAAACAAGTACCGGAGACCAAAAGAATAGTCCTCTTCTTACACTGAAAAGCGCATCGAGAATATGCGGCGAGGAAAAATTGAACCCCTCATTACCATAAGGCATGATGATCCATTTATTGGTTGTATATTTCCATATTAAAAGTTGAGGAATAAAAACAAGCACTGATACTATACATATTATAAGCAGGTATCTTATGTTTTTGATAAAGAAGATGAATCTTTCCTTTACTCCGGTAATGTTTATACCATAAAGGGGAAAGACTACCAAAACCAATCCGTTCGGTATCCTTACTAAGGGTATAAGCCCCGCAATGATTCCCAGAAGTACCGAATTTTTATAGGAGTCAGGTTTACTGTACCACTCAGGAATAAAAAAGATGAAGATTGAAAACAAAAAGAAGGAAAAGACATGGGAGAAAATACTATCAAACGTGCCATAATTAAATAGACTGGTCGCAAATGTCATTACGAGTAAAGTAACCAACGTAATTTTGTCTATAAAATATCGTTCCATGGTTTTCTTTAAGAAAAATAGCCCGAATACCATATAAAAAAGTCCTGCTACCCCAACTGAATACTGATAGAAAAAAGAATATCCATTCACAGGATAACTAAATATTATTGAAAGGATATGACCTAATAGAAAAAAAGGCAGGAGCAGTACAGCTTCCCCAATATTGTACTTGTCTAAAAAAACTCCGGTGGATGGTATTCTGCTCATTCCGGCCAATGATAGTAAGTGAGGATTTTGATCAAATCTTTTACCTGCTATTTTTTTCATTGACGGATCCCTATAGATTAAATAAGAAGGCAGATATACATAGTATCCTTCGCCGTCGGAATGGATGGGAGGAACACTAGACTTGTCTATGTACATGTACAAGAAAGCGTAGGTAATCAGAGACACTATTGTAATAATTAAAATTATATGTTTTGAAATAAGAGGTATGAGTTTATTTTTTGTATCCATCTTGTATGCCTTCTACCTCAAACAAAACGGATAGCCTCCGACGATCTCCGTTGTGGATATACCTGTCCGGAACCCACGTATGATCTGCGATTATTGTTGTTGTAGAATTAGGAGGCACAACTAAAGCAATATTCGTAGAGGTATTTACCTTATAATGATATTCAAATATCTTGTCTACGGAAGGTATTCCGTAGTTGGATACAGTGATATTTATCGGGGTTCCATTGTGCAGCCATATGCCGCTTAGTTTTACCTGAACAATAGTATCATAAGTGGTTATTTCTATTTGCCTACCAATCCAGTCCATATTTTTGTAGTAGGTATTATATTTATCTCCAGAAATGAAATAACCCGGTTTAGAGTTTATAGTATCCAACTTCCACAGATATACATCGTCCGCAAGTACAGGCTCCTTACCAAGAATATGGCTCAAAAAAGATACTATAACTTGCTCATTTCTGGTTGGTCCAACAATGACATATTGTATATTGTTGTATCTCAGATAACCGTACATCTCTGCTGTAATACCGGAATCTATGGGTGGTGATTTACCCTGTTTCTGTATAGATTCTATAATGTTTATAAATAAAGAAGGCATTGGACCAAAACCGTATTGATTTATTGCAAACCCCTCAGGCATTTTAAACCACATATCGCTATATGTCTGCCACAACATAGCTGTTCCTTCAGCCCCTTGAGATATAGGAACAATAAAGACGTTACTGCTCTTTTGTATATAATTTTTAAAAACCGAATTATGGAAAAACGCGGGTATTGATGGTTTTTGCAATGGATAAGGTGATGCAGGGAATACAGGCACGATGAACACCAGCCCTAAAGCAAAAAATGCATACGCTATAAATTTTCGTATTCTTGGTTGCGCACCCACTCCTGCAATAAACAGCGAGATGATAATACCGGAAAATAAAGTTACATACATCGCAAACCGATTTGGTAACAGGTGTTCCAGTAACGGTAATGAACCAAACAAAGACCACGGCAGGGGTATCTTTGTTATATGTCCATTTACATGGAGATACGGACCAAGAGACAAAATGGCTGTGATTAATGTTATATAAGCTAAAAATTTTACAGTTTTGTTTTTGTACCATTTTACAACGGTGTATAATATGATGAATAAAAATGGTAATCCTATATATCCATCCCATTCGCTTGCATTCCCGGTGAATTTTGAAACGATGTTTAAAGTCTCGCCGGTTTTTAACAATTGAAAAGGTCCTGGAATAATAAAGTTTAACAGATCAGTAACAAACACATTTTGTGGCTGAAGTACACCAGAAGGTCTGGCTGGTCCTGCAAATTGTATGTATAAGAACGGCAGGGAGAGTATAAAGAATACCCACACGCCTACAAACATGATTCTTACAATATAACTATAGTGTTGCTTTAAATCTTTTATATTTAATAGTCCAACTACAATTATAGCGAATATGCCAATAATTGTTTCAGAAGCAAGCAATTCTTCACCCACAAGAAGCTGAAGAAAAAGTAATATTCCAAGCATTATTCCTGATTTCCACATACCGATCTTACGAGAAACAAATATGTCATATCCTAACCAAACTAACAGTGGTGGAATAAAGGCCAATGTAACATGAGGATGTCCGAGGGATTGCGCTATCATATAGGGTGAAAAGCCATAGATAAGCCCGGAGAAAAAAGATGCAATATGAAAATTGACAAAGCGTAAGGTTGCTATATATGCTGCAAAGGCGGAAAGGCATAATGCACCTATAACGATAATATTATATGAGAATATTGCGCCAAAAAGCTTTGTTAAAGGCGATAAAATAAACGCGGGTAATATTACAGAAGAATTCCACATAAGGTTAACTCCGTTGGGAAACAATATATGTTTACTGATCAAAGGGTTCTGAAAATGTGTAACAGCATATTGTACCCATTTTATAAACCATATAAACAGTTCAGGATCAGCTCCGTTTCCTATGTAGGATGTTTTCAGATGCAGTATTGCAGGGTAAGTGACTATGAGAGAAATAATCCCGTAGAGTAGAAGAACAGCCAGTTTATAAATTATAGATTTATTGCAGATAAGCACAATATTACATAACCCCCTTAACCGAAGAAATTAACTTATCTCCTATCGCATTCCATGAGTAGTATGTTGCCACGGTCTTGAATGCTTCTTCACCAATGGACTTCTACATGTTCTTCTCCATAAAAGTTTCTACAATAGTTAAAAATTACAATGAAACCTACTTTGCAGGGGTTACGGTAGAACTTTGTTTTTCTTGTGAATGGGCAAGAAGCTGTTTAAACTCGGGAGAGTTAACGACACTTTGTATCCACTGAGATCTTGACATCCCTGTTGATAGGGCAATACATGCACCTTTAAATCCATCTATATCAGGGGCTCTATTTAAAATGACCTGATATGTAAAGTAAATAAATTGCGAGTTGGTTAATGTGTAGGTTTTATTATTCTTACTAGTAGACATACCTTCATTAGGACAAGTAAATTGACTTGGAATAACAATTGTTCCTTCCTCTTGCTTTTTAGTACATGAATACGTGCCAAAAAACAAAATGACTGTTACAAGGATGATTATTGTAGTTTTAATACGACTCATAAATACCTCCTTTAATTTTTAGTTTCTTTTTTAGAAGAACTGATAGCATAATTTCACCCCGTGGTCAATTTTTTTTATTGTATTGCCTCTTTAACCGAAGAAATTAACTTATCTCCTATCGCAGCCCATGAGTAGTATGCTGCCACGGTCTTGAATGCCTCTTCACCAATGGACTTCCTAAGGTTTTTGTTTTTTAAAAGAAAGATAATAGCATTTGAGTAGGCTACAGGATTATCTTCTATGATTATGTCTTTGCCGTTTTTTACCATAAGCCCTTCTGAGCCCTTTGAAGTAGAAACTACAGGCCTTTTTAGCGCCATAGCTTCAATGATTTTTGTCCTCGTCCCGCTCCCCTGAAGTAGAGGGGTTACTATAACAGAGCATTTTGATATAAATTTTAAGGCATCAGAAACATATCCTGTTACAAAGATATTTTTTTTATCCGATAATGCCAGGATCTCCGCGGAAGGCTCTTTTCCTGCAATAT
>Ga0315298_1003327_pt1 | contig 25846 bp, 20 predicted proteins | sample WHS_1_MG_FD_203077 | JGI IMG/M metagenome (GOLD analysis project Ga0315298, IMG submission 203077) | Extremophilic microbial mat communities from Washburn Hot Springs, YNP, Wyoming, USA - WHS_1_MG | ecosystem: Environmental > Aquatic > Thermal springs > Hot (42-90C) | place: USA: Wyoming... | reverse complement strand
GGCTATTTTGAGTTCAGATAAAACTAATTTGGTTTGTTTATCTGAATCTTGATAGGTTTCATATAATTTTAAAACTGCATCTTGGAAAGAAAATTGCTGGTCTTTGAAAATGTTGAACAGAGTCATGTAACGTTTTTTGATCCAATCTTCTAAATTTTGCACTTTACTCCTTTTCAAATTAGGTTAATAAAATTTACTTTACTTATCCTAAGTTTAATAAAATATCAATTTCTGTCAAGTGTTGAGTAATCCTTTACTTTTAAAACTAAAATACGCATCTTTTGTAATAATTATATGGTCCAGAACCTCAATTCCTAAAATCTTGCCTGCTTCTACTAATCTTTTTGTCATTTCTAAATCGTCTTCTGATGGTTCGGGGTCGCCGGAGGGATGGTTGTGTGCCAAGATTATTTGAGCGGCTAAGTTTCTGACTGCTGGTTCAAAGACTTCCCTGGGGTGGACTAAGCTGGCGTTGAGCGAACCAACAGAAATAATTTCTCTTTTAATTTCTTGGTTTCTGCTATCTAAATAAAAAACAACAAAATGTTCTTTTTTATGGTTACGTAGGTCTTTTAATTCTTCCCAGACTTCTTTGGGTGTGAGGTAGATTTCTGCTTTTTTATCTTTGAGTAATCTTTTACCAAGCTCAAAACAGGCGACAATTTCGCAGGCTTTGACCGGGCCCAATCCCGGATAGTCTTTTAAATCGTTAAAGGTTAAATTCGGTAGCTTGTTAGCGCTAAATCTTTTTAAAATTTTATTTGCCAACTCAACTACGTTTTCTTCTTTTGTTCCTGATCTTAAAATAATCGCCAAAAGTTCAGAATTAGAAAGTTTTTCCGGGCCATACCGAATTAACTTTTCTCTTGGTCTTTCAACTTTCGGCAGCTCTTTAATTGGCTTTTTAATCTTGCTGTGCATAGTTATTTTTTCATTAAATCGTCAACGCTAACACCTAAAGCGTCGGCTATTTTTTGACGGTTTTAATTCTGGGATCTGACGTTGTCTCAGATTCAATTTGCGTGATTGCGTGCAGGGCAATCCTGCAAGTAGCGAACGAACTCCCCGCAAAATCCTTCAAATTTCGTCTGGTCGGGGTGCCGGGAGTCGAACCCGGGTCGCAGGACCCCCAGCCCTGCATAATAACCGCTATACGACACCCCGCCATTAAAATTATAGCACATCATTCCGGTAGTTGCCTCAACCTCAACTCAACCCAACCCTCCCCAACGAAGCCCTGTCAACCTCAAAGTTTCTGGCTTTTCTGCTTACTAAAAAGAGGCGGCTCAAAATCAGTCGCCGCCCTAAATGCATGAGCTCTTTTTGATTTAATCTTTCAACCGCTCTGCCTCTTTGGTAGAGGCTTGGTTTTTCACCACCGAAGGAGGACCAATAATCACCCATCGCCCTTTCCGTTTAATTGCTTGAATATTCCCCTGCCGAATTAAATTATAGATGGTTGTTTTACTCACGTGGAAAAGAGAGGCAAGATCCGAAGCACCAACCTCACCTCGTCTCAAGAACCTTCTCGGACGGTTCGCCTTTTGACGTCGTACAATTTTAATCGTATCTTTGTATTGTTGTAGGTAGGGAATGACTTCTTTTTTGAGAACCAAGCGACCTCCAAGATCATGTCGAAGCGGCCCCAAAAGCCCTTTTCGCGCCCATTCTAAAATGGTGCTGTGGTGGCAGTTTGTTTTCTTTTCAATCTCAGGAATGGTCACCCAATTACGAAAAAGATCAATCACCCGGGCTGCTTCTTCGGCGAACAAGACAATCCGTGCCCTTTCTCCTTTTTTCTTCACCCTCTTACCTTCAATCGCTTTTTCCTTGAAATAGGTATACAAAGTGGAATAAGCAACCCCCAGATAAGCAGCCAAGTCAGCGAGAAAACATTTTTGATTCCAATCCAAATAAGCATGCAAAAACTGAGCATCTTCGGGAGAAAGGCCAAACTTTAAAACGAGTTCGCTGATTTTGTGTTCTTTTTCTTTGGCTAAATACTGATGGGTACCGCACATCGTCACCCACGCTGGAACTTGAGATGAGAGGGTCCGACGGCAACCTGAAACACTACATTTCCGCTCTCCTTCCTTTTTAGACAATCTTTTCACCTCCTTTAATTTTTAAAATGCCGGTGATTACTCCTTTTGGATATTATTAAATCAAAATTGTCCTAACAATCAAGAGGAGAAACCAATTGGTATAAATTCCTCTGGCCCTTTTTGGGTACTGCCTTGGCCATCCCCTTAGCCATCATCACCCTGTTGGGTTATTATCAACTCCTTCCCTTCCCCTTTCTTTCGGCTGCCTTGCTCTGTTTGATGCTTGCCTTCCCGTTTGTCTATTCTGCCATCAAATACACCTTTTTCTCGAAGATACCAAGATTCTCTTCGGAAAGAACTTCCTTCAAAGCACCTTGGGGATGCTTTTAATCCTCATCCTCTTTGGCAGTCTTTTCGTCTTTTTGAAAACTCAATTTAGTCAACCAGAAAATCTCTTCTTGCCCTATCTCCTCTTTTATCTTGTGATTGCCAGCCACCCGGCTTATCATTGGCTGATTACCTTCAGCGAAGGCCTGGTTAATCGGTTTTCTGGTGGGTTTTCGCTCGTCAATGATGAAGAGGTCTATCAGGCAATTCGTCATTATCATCAACCCGAGAAATTAGAAAACAGCCCCCTCCTCCGACTTTCGCTTGTCTCCCAAAAACTCCAGGAGCACTCCGCCAAAACTCCAGTTGATGCCCTGAGGCAAATCATCAAAGAAACGATTGAATATTTCAAACCAGAATCAGACTATCAGCGTCGGACAAAACAAAATCTGAAGTATCATTTTTTAAAAATGATTGCCTTTGACCAAGCAGAAGAAGAACAAATTCTCTGGGAATTGGGGTTTGAGGATTATCCGGTCAGAATTATGTTCAAGGAAGGCCGAAGTCGGCCGCCTCTTTTCCGTCCCTCCTCACCCAGCGACTACAGCTACACCTTTCGCAATGCTTTTTTGGCACTTAAAAGAGGCTATCCATGAGCTTGCCTGGCGGTTGAGTTATTTAGAAAAATTGGTCCAAAAGAATCGCAAGTAACCGCCCTTATCCTTGTTCACGCTGAATGCAAAGAAGGATGCTTGGAAAGATAACCAAAAGAAGGCTTTTTGGTTTTAGTGGCAAAAAAGAACCAATTCAGACAAGACAATCGCAAGAGGCTCCCTGGTGGAAATCGATTTTGACGGTGATGCCAAGATGTTATATATTAAAGATGCCCTGCCAGAGTCGGTAACAAGGTTGACCTTAATTCACTTTCGAGGGAGTCTCACTTCCTTAACTTAAAGGAGTTAAGGAGAGGACACCCACTTAGGTCTTAGGCCAACGCTTGGCCGGACTATGGCAGGGCGAAGGGGAAGGATGAAGTTAACCAGCGCGGCAGTCGCTTTAACCCACAAAAAGGTTTCTTTGGGGCAATCATTGGTCGCCTTCGCCGAGCCTCCGTTTTATTTTTTAATCGAAATCAAAAACCCCTGGCCTTCTTTCAATGCCCTGGCCTATAAAATCATTCAAACGGTCAAGCGAGAGCCTGACTTTGAAAAAGGGCTTTGGGCGATTAATCAAATGCTGAGCAAAATTAGTGAAAGAGGGGAAACAGAATGGCTCGACACCCTCTCCGCCATCGCCCTCCACATAGAAGATGACCGACTCGAGGTCAGTTCCTTCGGGCACTTAAGATGTTATCTTGCTCGCGAAGGGCAACTGAGTGAAATCACTGCTGACCAACCCAAAGAAGCCAATCCCAAAGGCGCCTTTGCCTATCTCCTCAGCGGAACACTCAAGGAGAATGACCTCTTTGTGGTGGGCAACAATGATTTGTTTAACGCTTTGCCTGCTGAGAAGATAGCCGAGGCTTTGGCTCATTCTTTTGAAGAAGCGGCCGAATCCATCTTAGATGCCTTTAAAAAAGAAAAAATCAAAACAGGTGGTGGATTGTTAATCAAGATTCAACAGGGAGAAAACCCCATTTTCCAAACCGTTAACCTGGATCAGGAATTGGGTCTTTCTTTGCGACATCTTTTTGCCTCCTTTTCACAACAAGCGCAAAAAACAGGCTCCCTCCTTCAAAAAGCCAAAGAAGAAGCGGTCGAAAAAACAAAGGAGAGTCTCAAGGAAATCGAAAAAAAGCAACGGCTGGCTTCTTTTTTGAAAAGACTGAAACAAAAACAGGTTCTGGCTGCTCTTTTGGTTTTGGTCCTCTTGGTCTTTTTCTTCCGAACCGCTTATCCCTATTTGAAAAAAGAAGTCATCCAACCCTATCAAAACGAGCGCCGCTTGATTATGCAGGTGGAAGACAAATACCGTCAGGCCCAGGAAATGGCTAAGACAGACAAAGGCAAGGCAACCCAACTCTTTCAGGAAGCGCTCTCTATGCTGGAGACGGTCCGTTCTAAAGAAAAAAGGGAGCTGAGCGCTAAAATCAATCTCCAGTTGGACAAACTGAATCAAATCAGCCGTCTCAAAGCGAAAGAAATCCTCAATTTGAATCCACTGGGCAATGCCTCAATCCAGCAAATCTTTGTCGTCGACAAAGACATCTTTGCCATCGACTCCCAAAATAACCGCATCTACCAAAATAAAACCAATCCTAACTATCTGCCGCAAAACTCAGGTCGTTTCATCGCAGGCGCTTATCAAGACCAGGAAAATCTTCTACTGCTCTATCAAGAGAATGGACTCTACGAATATAACATCATGGAAAACAAGGTCGCAAAGGCGAATACCGTGCTTAATGAGCCTTGGCACAGGGCGGACCAAATCGGCTCTTACTTTACCAATGTTTATCTTTTGGATGCTCGTGAGGGACAAATCTACAAATATGAAAAACTGGCGGTCGGCTATTCCAAAGCCTTGGCTTATGTTGACACCAAAACAGTCGATCTCAAAAACAGCCTCTCCCTTGCGTTAGACGGTTATATCTATGTGCTGAAAAGCGATGGCTCGGTTTTGAAGCTTTTGGGCGGCCACCTGGTCAAGGATTTTGCTCTCAAAGGAATTCCCAAACCAAATGGTCGACTGCAAAAACCAACCAAAATCTTCACCAACACTGCCTTAGAAAGTCTCTTTATTTTGGATGGAAACACCATCTTACAGTTTGATAAATCGGGTAATTATCAACGAATGTTTGTCCTGGAAGAGCCCAGTCAGATTGAGGATTTCTGGGTGAGTGCTAAAAACAAAAAAATCTACCTACTCTTCCAAAACCGAGTCTTTGAATTTTCATTGCGTTAACAAAAACACAGGGTACCAAAAGACTCCTCCAATTAACAGACCAACCAAAAAGCCGGCCCAAAGCTGTTTTGGGGTGTGGCGATGAAGATAGAGACGAGACCAGAAAACCAAAGGAAGAATAACCAAGCAAGGCCAAAACCACAAGCCATCGAGGTCGAGCAAAAACAAAACAAAGAGGGTGGCCCAAGACATGTGGAGGCTGATTTTATAGCACTGATTGATGAGAAAAAGTGCCCCGACCAAAAGGAGTTGGGTCAAGGTGACGGAAAAGAGGGGTTCGGGTTTGTTTAGGAGGCAAAGAAAGAGTAATTCCGAAAAGAAAACCACCACCGCCCAGGCTAAGACAAAAGAGCGATTTTTTAAAAGGTCTTTGTTGCCCAAGACATCATCAATCGGTCGCCCTTTTTTGATCCAACGATGGATTAACCAGGCGGGCAAAAGACCATGCACCAAAACAGCGTAAATCGCAAAGACCAAACGCTCCCTTTCAGAAAAACCACTTCTTAAAAGAGCCAAAAGAATCAAAGCCAGGCTTAAGATAAAGGGATTAAAAAGCAAAGAAATCAATTGGGCTATTTTTTCCATTACATCCTCTTGGGCGCTTCGATTTTCATTAAACGCAAACCATTCTCCAAAACCATCCGGGTAGCCAAAACCAGAGCAAGACGACCGGCGTTTTTTTCTTCCAAAACCGGACACTCTTCATAAAAATGATGAAACGAGTCAGCCAATTCCAAAAGATAATTCGGTAGACGATGAGCCTGAAAATTCAAAGCAATCTCACAAAGTAAGTCAGGAAATTGAATCAGTTTTTTGAGCAATCGGATTTCAGCCGGATGAAAAGGAATGGCTGGTTGGGCTGATAACACCCCTTTTGCTTTTTCTAAAAGACTATGGCAACGAGCAGAAACATACTGGATATAATAAACTGGATTTTGAAGAGATGGCATTTTCGCTTTTTTTAAATCAAATTCCAGATGGGCATCAGCTGACTTAGAGAGATAAAAGAAACGGACCACATCTAAACCCACTTCATCAATCAGCTGATCCAAGGTGATATAACGACCGGCTCTTTTGGACATTTTGACTTGTTCTCCCTCTTGAGTCAATGAGACAAACTGATGAAGAATAATGGTCAATCTTTCCTTAAAACCAAACACCTCGGCTGCCGCCAACATTCGGTTGACATCACCGTGATGGTCCGCCCCCCAGATATTAATCAAGCGGTGATAACCCCTTTGGAGCTTGTTGAGATGATAGGCAATATCAGTTAAAAAATAGGTATATTCGCCGTTTTGCTTCACCAAAACCCGATCCTTGTCGTCTTGGAAGCGAGTAGCAGAAAACCAAAGAGCACCATCTTTTTGATAAACAAGATTCTTCTGCTTCAATTCCGCAATCACCTTTTCGACCAAGCCAGAGCGGACGATTTCGCTTTCCCAAACCCAAGAATCAAATTGAATCTTTGCCTTTTTCACTGTCTTTTGAATCAATTGAGTGAAAATCAACTGGGCGGCTTTTTGTCCTGCCTCTTTTGGGCTTTGGCTTTTGATTTTTGGCTTCAATGCCTCGATGTACTCTCCTTGATAAAGCCCTTCCCCTTTTTCTCCTAATACTGAACGACCCAAATTCTCAATTTGAGTGCCCATATCATTGACATAATATTCCCTGGTCACTTTGAAACCAAGAAATTCAAATAACTGAGCCAAAAAATCTCCTAAAAACCCGCCGCGACCGTTACCCAGGGTGAGCGGACCAGTGGGATTGGCTGAGAGAAACTCAATTAGAATCGACTGCCCTTTGCCCAATCGGCTCCTACCGTAATCTTCCCCTTGCTTTAAAATTTCACCAAGCGCCTGAGCCAACCATTCTTTTTTTAAAAAGAAATGAAGAAAACCGGGTGGCACGACCGTCTTTTGGGCAAGGAAATCAGTCTCCGGCAGTTTTTGAATGATTTCTTGAGCAATCTTTAAAGGAGATTCTTTTTTCTTGGTCGCTAAACGGAGGGGTAAATTGCTGGTATAATCGCCAAAACCGTCTTTTTGGGGTGGAATTTCCACGGAAAAAGACTCTCCTTCAGCCCATTCGGCTAAAAGTTGGGTAATTTTTTCTTTAATCGTCATCACTCTTTGGTTCTGATTTTGGCAAAACGGCGCCGACCGACCTGCACCACCAAACCATCTTTCAGCGGAATCCGCTCGTTGGCATCTTCAATCAGCCGACCACCTATCTTTACTCCCCTCTGCTCCACCAACCGCCGTGCCTCAGATTTGCTCTGGGTCAGCTTTAATTTGGGCAACAATTCAAAAACCGGCCATTCTCCTTGAAGGACAAATTCTGGCATTTGAGAAGGAGGAAGACCTTTCTGAAAAACGCGTTCAAACTCACGCGCCGCCTCCTCTGCTTTTTGACGGCCATGGTAAATTTTAACTATCTCAAAGGCAAGATAAGCCTTTTGGTCCCGCGGGTTTCTGAACTCATTCAATTTTTCTAAGGGCAAATCGGTACACAATTCCCAGTAAGAAGGGAGCAAAGAGTCATCTAAAGACATTATCTTACCATACATCTGGTTGGCTGGTTCACAAATGCCAATATCATTGCCCAAACTTTGAGACATCTTTTTCTGACCATCTGTGCCGACCAAAAGCTCAGTCATCATCACTTCTTGAGGGGTCAGACCCAGTTGTTTCATCAAACGACGACCGGCCAGCAGATTGAATTCCTGATCACTACCGCCCACCTCCAGATCAACCTTCAAAACAACAGAATCATAAGCCTGTAAAACAGGATAATCAATCTCGTGAAGCCCAATTTCAACCTCGTTCTTCAATCTCTGACTAAAATCATCCCGCTCCAAAATCCGCTGGAGACTAAAAAGGCTTTTGATTTGGAAAAATTGAGCCAAGCTCATCTGGGAATACCACTTTGAATTGCGCTGGATCTCGGTTTTGCGAACATCAAGAATCTTGCCCACCTGTTTAAGATAGGTCTGGGCGTTTTTCTCGACCTCCTCTTTGGTCAGGATTGGTCGGGTCTTTTTGGCACCGGAAGGGTCACCAATGGTGGCAGTAAAATCACCAATCAAAAAGATGATTTGATGACCCAACGCTTGTAACTGAGCCAATTTCCTTAAGGCAACCGCCTGCCCAAGATGGATGTTCGCTGAAGTGGGATCAACGCCAAATTTAATGCGCAAGGACTTTTCTTTGAGCCGCCTAAGCAGGCTCTCCTTGTCAATCACCTTCTTAATACCGCGTTTGAACAAATCAGCCGGAATTTCCATTTTTTCCTTTGTTTACATTGTACCCTTTTTTTGCTATTATGCCAATGGAATGCGGCTAAAAGCCTTTTTTCAACATTATTTTCAAAATATCAAACATTGTTTCAAACCGAAAAGATACGGAATAAAACCCTTTCTTTTGGCAGGACTACAAACCCTGCTCATCTTTTTGGTTATTTTTCTGCTCTTGGTCATCTATTACCTCAAAGACCTGCCCACCCCGGGTCGTCTCCAAAAAAGAATCTCGGTAGAATCAACCAAGATTTTCGACCGCAACGGTCAACTCCTTTACACCATCTATGGTGAAGAAAATCGGATTATTTTAAGCAAGGACGAGATTCCCAAGATTATCAAAGAGGGAACCATCGTGGTTGAAGATAAGAATTTTTATCGCCATTTTGGATTGGATTTTCGGGGCATTTTACGAGCAGCGATTCATGACCTCTTCCATTTGGGTCGCGGGCTGCAAGGTGGCTCTACCTTGACCCAACAATTCGTCAAAAACACCCTCATCGCCTCGCCCAAACGGACCCTCTCGCGCAAAATTAAAGAGGCAATCTTGGCGATGGAGGTAGAGCTTTTTTATTCCAAAGATGCCATTTTGACAATGTACCTCAATCAGATTCCTTATGGCTCTAATGCCTATGGTATTGAAGCAGCGGCCCGGACCTATTTTAATAAACACGCCAAAGACCTCAGCTTAGCCGAAGCCGCTGTTCTGATTGCCTTGCCCAAAGCACCAACCTATTACTCTCCTTACGGCACCCATACCGACGAACTCTTCGCCCGCAAAAATTATGTTTTGGATAAGATGGCTGAGCAGGGTTACATTACCAAGGCCCAAGCAGAAGCTGCCAAGAAAGAAAAATTGCACTTTGTCCCCCGCCGCGAGTCGATTCTCGCTCCTCATTTTGTCATGTATGTCCGGGAACTTTTAACCAGCAAATACGGCGAGCGCTTGGTTTCAACCGGTGGGCTCAAAGTGACCACCACCTTGGATCTCAATCAGCAGAAACTGGCCGAAGAGGTAATCAATAAATGGGGACCATTGAATGAAAAACGGGCAGGGGCAAAAAACGCCGCGCTCATCGCCCTTGACCCCAAAACCGGTCAAATCTTGGCGATGGTGGGCTCGCGGGATTACTTTAATCCGGCCATTGATGGCAATGTCAATGTCACTACGGCCAAACGGCAACCCGGCTCTGCCTTTAAACCCATTGTCTACGCCACTGCCTTTCAAGATGAATGGGCGCCCGCTTCGGTTCTTTTTGACCTGGAGACAGATTTTGGCGGTGGCTATATTCCCAAAAACTATGATGGCAAAACCCGGGGTCCGGTAACCATCCGCACGGCTTTATCGAATTCTTTGAATATCCCGGCAGTCAAGATGCTTGCCTTGGTCGGTATTGACCGTGTCTTAAACCAAGCCCGCAACTTTGGAATTACCACCTTAAATCGAGGCAAAGAAGCATATGGTCTCTCTTTGGTGTTGGGCAGCGGAGAGGTAAAATTGCTTGAGTTAGCCAATGCCTATGCTGTCTTTGCTAATGAAGGTTATTATCATCCACCCACAGCCATTTTAAAGGTCGAGGACCAAAAGGGCCAGGTGATTGAGCAATGGCAGCCAGATCAAGGCCGGGAAGTCATTGAGCCAGAAATCGCCTATGAAATCTCTTCCATTCTTTCGGATAATAATGCCCGGGCACCAGTCTTTGGAACGCGAAGTTGGCTCTATATTCCAGGAAAAACAGTGGCCGCCAAAACCGGCACCACCACTGCTTATCGTGACGCCTGGACACTTGGCTACACCCCTTCTTTGGTCACTGGCGTCTGGGTGGGTAACAATGACAATTCACCGATGTCAAATTACCGCGGTGCCGGAGCAATGGTCGCTGCCCCTATCTTCCATGATTTTATGACCGCGGCCTTGGCAAAAAAGCCCAACGAAGAATTTCCTCGACCATCTTCAATCAAAGAGATCGAAGTCGATGCCTTGACTGGTAAATTGCCCATCCCAGGTGGACCCACCCGCCGGGACATCTTTGCCCCTTGGCAGATTCCCAAGGAACGCGCCTTTGCCAAAACAATCGTCAAAATCGACAAGCTCTGCGGAGATAAATTAGCCACTGATTTAACCCCACCTGAGTATGTGGAAGAAAGAATCTATCGGGTAATCCACTCGGAAATGCCCGATAATCCCAACTGGGAAGCGCCGGTGCGTGCTTGGGCAGTGGCTCATGGTTATACTGATCAACCGCCCACTGAATACTGCTTGATTCATTCACCGGAAAATCAACCGAAAATCCAAATTACCCAACCAACCAACAATGCCTCTGTCTCGGGAATTTTGAATATCCAAACCAATCTTTCTGCTCCAAACGGCGTCAAACAGGTGGAATTTTATCTTGACGAGATCCTCTTTGCTACTGTAACCAACCCACCTTTTGCTGCCACTTATGACACCAAAAACCTCTCCCTTGGTGCTCACACCCTTTCCGTCATTCTTTATGACCGGGCTGGGTTTAAAGCAAAGGACAGTGTTACCTTTAATGTGGAACAAGACAGCCAACCCCCTTCCTCTCCCTCAAACCTCTCTGGCAGCCGCAGCGGTAGCAATGTTGTCTTAAGCTGGTCAGCAGCCAGCGACAACCTCGGCTTGGCGGGTTACTTTGTTTACCGCTCTTCTGATGGGGTGAATTTTAGCAAAATCAACAGTACTCCTTTGCAAACCACTGGTTATTCTGATCTGCCGCCTGCTTTTGGGGTCTATTACTATGTCACCGCGGTGGATACCGCTGGCAATGAGAGTCACAAAAGCAACACTATCGGCCCCCTCTAATTCCTTTGGGCTTAACGAAAATCATCTTGCCTGCTACGCTTTGATAAATCCGCTCTACCACGCAATCAACCTCTTCCCCGACCAAACGCTGTCCTCCTTCCACCACAATCATGGTCCCATCAGGCAAATAACCCACTCCTTGGTCTTTTTCTTTGCCCAAGGCAATCACCTTCACCCGCAGACTCTCACCGGGTAAAACAAGGGGGCGAAGGGCATTAGCCAGTTCATTGATATTTAACACGCGCACTCCAGAAATCTCGGCCACCCGGTTCAAATTATAGTCACCGGTTAACAAGCGCGCTCCTCTGGTTTCAGCCAAACGAATCAACTTTTTATCCACGACCGGCTCCTTAAAATCGGTCTCGACCACCTCAGTTTCAACCAAAGGAGATTTGCTTAAATTTAAAAGAATCTCCAAACCGCGCCGACCGCGCGCCCGCTTAATTGGATCCTGACTGTCAGAAATCCGCTGCAGTTCATCAATGACAAAACGCGGGATAATCAGTTTCCCTAAAATAAAACCGGTTTTCACTATCTCTTCAATCCGACCATCAATAAATACCGAGCTATCAACCACAATCTCTGGGACAGGAGCAACCTTTTTGGGTCGATTCAGAAGATGGGTGAGTAAAACATTAAAAAAGTTGTTCCAACTACTCGCCTGACCCAAAAAGAAATCCAAACTGGTTGCGGTAACCACGATGGTCACGACCAAAGGCATCCATTTCCCCCAAGGTCCGGGCAAACGACTCATCGGATCAGCCAAAAGATCTCCCAAAAGCAAGCCGACCAAAAGACCAATAATGCCAATAAAAACATAGAATGAGCCATAGCGAAGCAGTCTTCGACTGATGGTTAAAAAAATTAAGCCAATCACCAAGAAGATGACCACAAAATGCAAACCCGAAAGATTACCAAAAGCCAGTTGTGAAAAGTCCCAATTTTTCATCAGACCTCCTTTTTAATCTTCAAGCGCCTCTTTTAAGGCGACTTCTAATCTTTTCGTTTGAGGACCAAGATAATGTTCGAAACCCAAGGCCTTGGCTTCCTTTAATCTTTTGTTCAATTGACTGACCGGACGAATCTCGCCAGAAAGACCCACCTCACCCAGGAGGACTGTTTTTGGCCGAATCAATTTATTCCGAAAAACCGAAAAGATGCTCGCACAAACCGCCAAATCAGCTGCCCGGTCTAAAATAGTCATCCCACCCACCACATTGAGATAAACATCATAAGCTGCCAAAGGCAGGCGCATCCGTTTTTGTAAAACCGCCAAAAGCAGATCCAACCTCTTCAAATCAAACCCAGAAACAATCCGTTTGGGGTAGCCAAACACGGTTTTGGAAAGCAAAGATTGAATCTCGACCAAAAAGGTGCGACTGCCTGAAAGAATGGGCGCAATCGCAGAACCCGGCGCTTCCAGCCGTTCTTCCAAAAAAGCCTTGGAGGGATTGTCAATCTCTTTCAGCCCCTCTTCTGTCATCTCAAACACACCAACCTCTTCTGTCGGGCCAAACCGGTTTTTAACACCGTGGAGAATCCGCAGGTTTTGGTATCGCTCCCCTTCTAAATATAAGACCACATCGACCAGATGCTCGAGGGTTTTGGGTCCAGCGACCGCTCCTTCTTTGGTGACATGACCCACCAGGATAATCGGAAGGTGTTTGGATTTGGCCAGCATTTGCAATTTCAGGCCGCATTCTTTGACCTGGACAAGGCTGCCGGGTGTGGAAGGAAAATTTTCATCATACATTGTCTGGATAGAATCAACAATGACCAAGCAAGGCGGTTCTATCTCGGTTAATTTGGAAATCGCTGCGATGACGAGGTCGATGTTGGTTTCGGTCAAAAGAAGGATTTTCTCGGTCTCAACCTTTAGTCGGCTCGCCCTCATTTTGATTTGCTGTTTTGATTCTTCCCCTGAGATGTATAAAACAGGTCGGCGAGCGCTCTTGGCTAAGAAGGAAGCGGTTTGTAATAAAAGGGTGCTTTTACCAATCCCGGGCTCCCCTCCCAAAAGAACCAAACTTCCCAAAACCAAACCACCACCCAAGACGCGATCAAACTCCCGGCTGAAAACAGAAATCCGCTCCGCCCCTTCTTCTTTTATGTCGGACAATTTTTCGGGGGTCGGTGGGGTGCGTTGGGTTTTGGTCGATTTGATTGTTGGGGCTTGAACCAGGGTATTCCAGGCACCACAGACAAAACAACGACCGTTCCACTTCGGTGACTCTGCCCCGCAGTTTCGACAAACAAAGATTGTCTTTTCTTCCATCAATCACTCGCTCTTTTTAAAATCAAGAATCTTGAGTTGGAGTTTGCGTCGCGCCTGCCATTCATCTACTTGAAGTTGAAAAACAAGATCCAAAAGCTCACCGGGCTGAACCTTCCTCTTTTCTCCTCCATTAAACATTATACCTTCTAATCCCTGAAAAAGAAACTTCAGATGTTGAAGGTCTTTGCCAACGGTTTTGACCGCGGTCACCGGCACCCTTTCCATCAAAAAGACCGGCTCCGGATTACCGAAACCAGTTGGCTCAAACTTCTCCAACTCCTCCCAAAGTTCCCAATTAATCTGAGAAAGGGTGATTTTGCTATCAATTTTAATCTGGGGCTTAATGTCTTCTTCGGTTAATTTCTTTTCAGCAAGCCGCAATAACTCTCTTTTCAACTCCTCCAACCTTTCAGTTAAAATCGAAAAGCCGCCCGCTTTCTGATGACCACCAAACTGAAGAAGATAATGACCGACCGCCTCCAACGCTTCCACCACATGAAACTGATCAATCGAACGAACCGAGCCTTTGGATTCCTTTTGACCAATCTGTAAAACAAAGGCAGGGCGACTATATTCATTGACCAGCCGAGAGGCAATTAAGCCAATGATTCCAGTTGGCCAATCTTCTTGTCCTACCACAATCACTCTTTTATCCAACCAGCCTTCGTTTTCAATCTTCTCTTTTGCCTGAGCGACCGCCTGCTCTAAAAGGCGTTGTCTTTTTTGATTCTGCTGATGGAGCCAAAGAGCCAGTTTTTGAGCATAAAGCGGATTTTTGGCCACCAAAAGATAAAAAGAAGCGTTGGCGTGGTCCATTCGACCTGGTGCGTTCAAGCGTGGTCCGATGATAAAAGAGCTGGTGGAAACATTAATCTCTTCTGGCTTAAGCTGGCAAACCTCAAAGAGCTTTTTCAAACCAAGGTTTTTGGTTTTACGTAAGACAATCAAACCAAATTTGGCAAAGAGCCGATTTTCATCAATCAAAGGAACCACATCGCAAATCGTCCCCAAACCAACCAAATCAACCAGCCATTTCAATTTTTGAGGATGAAAAAGTTCTTTTTTCGTTTGAACCAAGGCTTCCGCTAACTTAAAAACCACCCCCACGCCAGCCAGCTCTTTAAAAGGGTAAGGACAATCTTTTTGTTGGGGGTTAAGGATCGCGGTGGCCGGCGGAAGGAGGCGAGGAACCTTGTGGTGGTCACAAATAATCACCTTCATCCCTTCTTTTTCTGCTTGGGCGACCTCTTTTTGGCTGGAAATGCCGATGTCAGCGGTGATGACGAGCCCAATCTGCGCTTTTTTAAACTCGGCTAAGGCTGCTTGGGTTAAACCGTATCCTTCGCTTCTTTCTGGAATATAGACCATTGGCTCTCTGCCAAAATGTTTGAAAACAGAAAAAAGCAGGGCCGCACTGGTGATGCCATCAACATCAAAATGAGCAAAAAGAGCGATCTTTTTCTTGGCCTTAATCGCCTTTAAAATTTCTGAGACCGCTTTTCTGACTCCTTTCATCAGAAACGGATCATGCTGACCCGTTTCCCAATCAGGATTTAAAAACCCCTCGATCTGCTCTTTGGTCCTTAAACCGCGATTGTAGAGTAACTGCAAAATAATCGGATGAAACTCCAAAAAAGACTCAAAAAACTCCTTGGGCGCCTGTTTGGCGATCTGCCATCTTTTTTCCATCCCCACCCCACCATTCTCCTTTTAAAAGCGAAACCATTTTTTATTTTAACCCAAAAAAGAACTGCTCACCACAGCCTTTTTTATTTTTTACTTGTAATAAACGCGACCCTCAATCCTCAAATCGATATACTCGTGAATCTCATCCTTTTTTGCCTGATAAACACGAACCAGGTTCTCTAATTGCTGGTCAAGGTCTCCCTGGGTATCAAAGATGATGGAAAAGCCTTCGGTTTGGACCACCAAATCAAAGGTGGTTTCACCCGATAGGGTCAAAGCCTTTAAAGGCAGACCGGTTTTGGGAGTAAATTTCAGGTTCAAATTCTTCACAAAATAGACAAACAAAGGATTGACCACCTGCTGGTTGAGCTCCACCGGCACATTCCTCAAATCAACTACCTGAGGCAGTTGTGATTTTGCTATCTCCTTAATCGCCACCCCGCGGTTATCCAAAAGATACTTCTTCCCTTGCGACTCCCAAACAATTCCTTCTGGCCGAAGGGTCAGTTCGATCAAAAGAGTGTGCGGAGGACGTCTTTTGATGCGCACGGACTGGACTTCGGGTTTCTGAGCGAGTCTTGCTTGTAAAGAGTGTTTATCAATCAGCCAGAGATTTTTCCCCTTGACCTGACTAACCAATCCTTCAATTTCATTGGCTTCTTCGGTCATGACAATTTTTTCAATGGTAAAAAGAGGACTCAAAAACAAAAGATAAACCAAACCAAAAAACAGACCCAAAAGAAAGACCCAACGCACCAAAAACCAGGGGAAATGATGCTCCTTCTTGGGCCGAGGAGTGGGATAAAGGGAAACAAAGCGGCGGGGTAAGGGCTTAAGTTTTCTTCTCATCCTCCTCCTTTAAAGCCAGTTTGATGATTTCGAGAATCAGCGCTTTAAAATCAAGACCGGCTGCCTTGGCGGCCTTGGGCACCAAAGATTCTTTTGTCAAACCAGGAATGGTGTTGAGCTCCAGAAGATAAAACTGGTGATTCTTTTGAGAAAGTATCATATCTGTGCGCGAAAGACCACGGCAACCCAAAGCCAAATGAGCCTTCAAAGCATATTCTTGGGCTTTTTTGGTCAGGGCTAAAGAGAGGCGCGCCGGCACAATCTCTTCGGTGGTACCATCATATTTTGCCTGGAAGTCAAAAAATGTCTTTTTAGGAACAATCTCAATCACTGGTAGGGCTCGTTCATCCAAAACCGCTACCGTAATCTCTTTTCCTGGAATATATTCTTCCACCAAAACAATCTCATCATACCGAAAAGCCTCTTTGACCGCTTTTTGGAATTGGGCAAAATCCTGGCAAATAGAAACACCGATGGAAGAGCCTTGCCGATTCGGTTTAACCACCACAGGATATTGAGCCGGCTTTTTAAGGGTCTTGCCCCTTTTTAAAACGAGATAGCGCGGCACAGGTAAGCCGACCGCCTGGAAGATTTGTCGCGAGCGGTATTTATCCATCGCCAAAGCAGAAGCCAAAACACCAGAAAAGGCGTAAGGGATTTGAAGCAACTCCAAAAAGCCTTGAATCGTGCCATCCTCTCCATAAGGACCATGTAAAATAGGCAAAACCAAATCAATCTCTTTTTGGTGAGCGAGCAACTTTTTGAGCCCATCCTTGGGATCATAGACCTTCACCTCATAGCAAGGGTCTTCTTTTAAAACCCGAAGCACCTCTCTTCCTGAAGCCAAGGAAACCGCTCGCTCGGCTGACCACCCTCCCATCAGCAGGGCAATTTTCAATTTTTTCATTCCCAATCTCCGAGATATTCTATCTCTTCTTCTAACACAATACCAAATCTTTCATAGACCCTCTTTTTCAACTGCTCGGCTAATTGACGAATCTGACTGGCAGTTGCCTTACCTTTGTAGTTGATTAAAAAATTGGCGTGCTTCTTGGAAACCCGCGCTGCCTTCGCCTTCATTGTCTTAGCCCCTACCTGCTCCAACAACCAACCAGCAGGAATATGACCAGTCTTCCGGATGGTCTCTAAAATTTCACCATCCGAAATACCACTCATCCTCAAATATTTCTCTGCCCAAGCTGAATCCACCTGGGGATTTTTGAAAAAACTACCCGCTGAACGCTCATTAGGCTGTTTCGCGCTCCGGATTTTCTGGAAGTGTTGAATCTTGCGGAGGATTTCTTCGCGACGGTTGGAGGCAAACTGTAATTTTACTGAAAGAACAATCGGTTTGGGGTGAAGGTGGCGGAGACGACTCTCTCGATAGCCGAATTCAAACCAACGCTTGGTCAGCCGTTTAATCTCGCCAGAAGGGAAAAAGAGGGTGGCGGAAATCAAAAAATCACCAATTGAAGCTCCCATCACTCCCGCATTAGACACCACCGCGCCACCCACGGTTCCTGGAATCCCATACAAAAACTCCAAACCGCCCAAATCATAGGAAGCAGCCTCAGCCACCATTTTAGACAAAAAGACGCCAGAATCAGCAATCACCTGCGATTTTTGGGCAATAATCGAGATGTTTCTTGCTTCGTTTTTAATACAAAGCCCACTAAACCCCTGATCAGCCACCAAGACATTACTTCCGTTCCCCAAAACAAAGAAAGGAAGATTCAGTTTCAAGGCCAGTTTGATCGCTTTCATCAAGTCAGAAAGGGTTTGGGCAGGATAGAAATAACGCGCCGGACCACCCAAACCAAAAGTGGTGTGTCGACTCAATGGTTCGTTTTCTAAAACACCTTCTTTTAACTCCTCTTTCAAAGATTCAAGCACGTTCATCTTGCTCTCCCTTTTTTAAAAGAGAAAGGAATTGCTCACCAACTTGATAAATTTTGGTTGCGCCCATGGTTAAGACCAGATCATTGCTTTTGCAGGTCTGTTTCAGATAATCAAGCAATTGCCCTTCTTTAAGATAAATCACTTCCTTCTTTTTCTGACGAATTGCCTCAACCAGCTCTTCGGTGGTCACCTTCACCTCATCGCGACCAGGCACCCCAAAAATGTCGGTGACAATCAGAAGGTCGCAATCAGAAAAGGCCGTGGCAAAATCTTTCAAAAGATGGTAGGTGCGAGCATATTGGTGGGGCTGAAAAAGACAGATAATCCGCCTCAAAGGGTACCATTGCCGCGCCCCTTTTAGGGTCGCCTTGATTTCTGAAGGATGATGACCATAATCATCAACCACCAAAATACCCTTTGCCTCTCCCTTAATTTCAAACCTTCTTTTGACCCCAGTAAATTGATTGAGGGTCTTTTTAATCACCGAGTGAGGCACGCCTAATTCGTGACAAAGCCGGGCAGCCGCTGTCGCGTTCAAGAGGTTGTGCTCGCCAGGAATCTTTAAGGAAAGACCAGGCCAGGGTTTGGCAAGAGAAAAGGTTTTCACCTTGCAAGGAGCACTCTTTTTGAGCCAGTTGGTCAAAGGGTCCTCTTGCCAGAGAATCAAAAGACCGTTTTTGGGAAGAAGGCGGACGAATTTCTTAAACGCTTTTTTGATTTCCGGCATTCCTTTGGGATAGGTGTCAAGATGCTCCTTTTCGATATTAGAAATCAAGGCAACCCGAGGACGGAATTCTAAAAATTGCCGGCCATATTCGCAGGCTTCGACAACAAAATCCTCACCCTCATCCCAATCGGCGTTCCCCCAACCCTTGATGTCACCGCCAATCAAAAAACTGGGTCGACGACCAGCTTCTTTTAAAATCAAGGTAACCATCGCAGAAATGGTCGTCTTGCCATGGGTTCCGGCAATCGCAATCCCTCGCTTTTCTCTCATCAATTGACCAATCATCTTTGCCCGACTGATTACTTTAATCCCCAATTGTTGCGCCTTTTCTACTTCTGGCCAAGCCAATGAAGAGGGAGTAATCGCCGCGGAAATAACCAAAGCATCAATGTTTTTATTGATATGATTCGGGCTGTGCCCTTTTTGGGTCAAAATACCCTCCAAACGAATCTTCTGTAAATCACAACCAGAAACCTGCTCCCCCTTTTTTTGAAGGATGCGGGCCAAGCCTGACATTGAACTACCAGCAATGCCGATAAGATGATATCTCATTTTACCTTAAACTGATTTTAATTTTATAATCTCGCTGGCGATTTTAAAAGCGGCTTTGGGTTGGGCGAGGCTTTTTGCTCGTTGGGACATCTTTTGAAGTTCCACCGGGTCAGCAAGCATCTTCTTAATCAACTTGAAAAGCGTTTTCGGTGAAAGCTCATCTTCTGAAATCACCACCGCCGCTTTCTCTTTCTGGAAAAAGAGGGCATTTTTGGTTTGATGATCTTGAGCAGCGTATTTTAAGGGAATCACAATGCTGGGCTTACCCACGGCCGCAATCTCGAAAAGGGCATTGGCGCCTGCCCTTGAAATAATCAAATCCGCCTCTTGCATCAGTTGTGGCATCTCCTCTTTAACGAAATCAAAGACGCGATAATCCTTACCCAGCTTCGGTGGAAGCTTCTTTTGGATCTCCTTAGCCTGGGCAAAGTTGGTTTTGCCCGTAAGATGGACCACTTGAGCGATCCTTAAAATTTCAGGTATCATCTGAAAAATCGTCTCATTAATCGGCTGCGCTCCTTGCGAACCACCCATCACCAAGATGGTCGGTTTTGTTTTTTTATTCGCTTTTGAAACCCCTTTTTGGAAAAAATCCTCGCGAATCGGGTTGCCGGTGTAAACCAATTTTTTCAAAGGCAGACCAGAATAAAGTTGCAGCGGAAAAGAAAGACAAACCTTCTCTGCTAAACGAGCAATCAAACGGTTAGAAACTCCCATGACCGCATCTGATTCATGAGTGATTACTGGAACATGACCAAGAAAGGCTGCCAACACCACTGGCAAACTGACATAGCCACCCTTCGCCAAAACCACCTCTGGTCGAAATTTTAAGATGATGGCAAAACTTTGTAAAAACCCCAAGAGAAAACGAAGAAGGTCCCAAAGATTGGCTAATAAAGCAGTGGGTCGGTTCAACCAATATCGTCGCCATTTTCCCCAAGAGATAAAATAAGCAGGCAGACCTGTTTCCTTTAAAATCTCCTCTTCCAGACCACCGCGACCACCCAAATACAAAACCTCCAATCTTTCATTGGTCAACTCTTTTTTCAACGCTTCGTAGACAGAAAGGAGAGGATATACATGACCCGCTGTCCCGCCACCAGTCAAAATGACCCGCATCTTCACCCTACCTATTCTAACCTATCCTGGCCTATCTTGACCCATATTTTGAGATATTCAAAAGAATGCCCACCGCAGCCAAGGAAACCACCAAGGAAGTCCCACCGTAAGAGATAAAGGGAAGAGGCACGCCAGTGAAAGGAAAAAGACCAGAAAGACCAGCGATATTAACAAAAGCCTGAAAGACCAACCAAGTGGTAATCCCGCCAGCGAGCAATCGACCAAAGGTATCAGGGGCTTTGAGGGCAATTTGATAGCCTTTATAGGCGATCAAACCAAAAGCAAAAAGCAAAAGACTTACCCGCAAAAAGCCCAATTCTTCTGCAATAATGGCAAAAATGGAGTCAGTATGTGCTTCGGGAAGAAAGAGGTGTTTTTGGTAGGATTGACCAAAACCGCGACCAAAGAGCCCACCCGAACCAATGGCAATCAAGGCATTTCTGATATGATAGGCAATCCCTAAAGGATCTGATTCCGGATGCAAAAAGGCAATCACCCGAGCCATCCGGTAAGGAGCGTATTTGACCAAAAAGACCAAAACCAAGAATCCTCCTACCAAACCAACCAGAAGATGGCCGATGGGTATTCCGGCCAAAAAAGCAACGGCAAAACCCACTCCTGTCAAAATGACCAAACTGCCCAAGTCAGGCTGTTTCATTAAAAGGAAGGCAAAAATAGCCAAAAGAAGAATAAAGGGAAGGAAGCCTTTTTGAAATTGAGTAATCTCCTCTTTTTTCCCCTCAAACCAGGCGGCTAAATAGATAATCAAGGTCAGCTTGGCAATTTCTGAAGGCTGAAAAACTGCCCCACCAATCCCAATCCAACGAGAAACGCCCCGAAAAGACTGCCCAATGTGCGGAACAAAAACCAAAACCAAAAGAAGCAGGGTGAACAAAAGCAGAAAATGACTGACCTTGCGATAAAAGTGATAGTCAATCCCTTGGCAGACCAACCAAGCCAAAAGACCCACCACAAAAGCACCCACTTGCCGCATCAGATAATAATCATTCCGACCAAACTGCTGATAAGAAAGGACTGCCGAAGCAGAAGAAATCATCACCAAACCAAAAACAACCAAAGCAAAGACACAAAGAGCCAAACTATAATCCGGTTTTTGTTTGAGATAACGTCGATTTCTCATTTTAAAAGAGACAAAACCGCTTTCTTAAATTCAAGACCGCGCTGGGTCGCGTTTTGAAACATATCAAATGAGGCACACCCCGGCGAAAAAAGAACCACCTCACCTAATTGGGCTTTTTGAGCCGCTTTTTGTACCACGGTTTTGATTTTTAAACGCTCCAGATTCAAAATCTCAATCGGTTTTGCTTTTTGCTTTTGGACCTTTTGAATCAACTCTTTTAGTTTGAAGGTCATCTCCCCGATTAACAAAACCGCTTTCACCGGACTTTCGAAAATCGCCCTGGCTAATGCCTCATAATCCCCGCCCTTGCTGCGACCGCCACAAATTAAAATGATTGGGGCAGAGAAACTCTTTAAGGCAGCGATGGTGGTTTGAGGCGTGGTCGAGTAGGAATCATTGATATAGGTCACTCCGGCAATTTCCGCTACCTTTTCCAATCGATGCTCCAGTCCCTTAAATTTCCGCACCACTTTTCGCACCTCAGAAACCCGCGCTTGAGCCAAAAAGGCAGCGGTCACCGCGGCTGAGATATTTTCCAAATTGTGTTGACCAAGCAACTTCACCTCATCGGTCCGCAAAACCGACTCTTCCCTACCTTCAGCTCTAAACACAATCTCCCCTCTCTCTTTGTCCTGCCAACGAACAAAGGTGCCTCTTTCAACCGGCTTTTGAACCGAAAACCAATACACCTGAGCCTTGGTCAGTTGAGCAAACCGCCGCGCCACCGGACAATCTTTATTAATCACCGCAAAATCATCCTCTGATTGAAACAAAACAATCGGCTCTTTTGCTTGGTAATATTCTTGCTCGCTCTGGTGGTAATCAAGATGGTCAGGAAAGATTCTCAAAACAACCGCAATCTGGGGACTCTTTTTTAAATCAATCAGCTGAAAGGAAGAAAGCTCCAAAACGACCCAATCATCTTTCTTGAGCTTTTCTAAAACAGAAATCGCCGAGACACCGATATTGCCAAGAAGATAAACCCGATTTTGCGGATTTTCCTTTAAGATGGTGTAAATCAAAGAGGAGGTGGTCCCTTTGCCCTTGGTGCCGGTAACAGCGATGATTTTGGCGGGCGCCAGTTCAAAAAAGAGATTGGTCACCGAAGAAACCTCAACACCTTCTGCTTTCGCTTGGGCAATCTCCTTTTGATTGGGGGAAAGACCAGGGGTCCGGAAAATGAGATCAAAATCAGTCAAATTCCGAAGATAATCTTCACCCAAACGCCAATGAACCGGAAGTTGGGACCATTTTGATTTCAAACCAACATCCTGGTCACAGACAGTCACCTTCGCCCCTCTTTGCAATAAAAAATCAACCAAGGGACGATTTTCTGCCCCTAACCCCAAAACAGCCACCTGTTTGTTCTGGAAATCTCTCATCACTTTTTCATCATAGCAAAAACATTGCTTCTTCAAAACCTATTTCCCAAACAACCCGATCGCCAAACCAATGACCGAAAAAACCGCACCCAAGACCCACAGCCGCATCACCACCTTTGGCTCGGGCCAACCCTTTGCCTGAAGATGAAGATGTAAAGGGGCAGACAAAAATACCTTTTTCCCGCCCGTGAGCTTGCGATAGAAAACCTGGATAATCACCGAAAGGGTCTCAATCACAAAAACAAAGCCAATCACCGGCAAAATCACTACTGAATTAGTCAAAAGGGCAACCACCCCCAAGGTCGCTCCCAAAGCCATGCTGCCGGTATCACCCATAAAAAAGCGGGCAGGATAGATGTTGAACCACAAAAAGGCCAACAAAGCACCGACAATCGTCCCGCAAAAGGCAGCAATTCCCACCTGCCCCTGCACCAGCGCAATCACCCCATAGGCAAAATAGGCAAAACCCAATAGTCCGCCCGCCAATCCATCCAAGCCATCCGTGATGTTGACCGCATTCATCGTGGAAACAATGACCAAAATAAACAGAGGAATATACCAGAGACCAATCGAAATGTCACCGTTGGAAGGGATATGGATTCCTTTTTCTCCCCAGCCCAATTTGACATAAAACCACCAGGCACCCAAACCTGCAATCAAAAGCTGCCAAAAGAGTTTGTGACGGGCACGCAGCCCCCGTTTGCGAAAGATATTCAATAAGTCATCAAAAGCGCCCAAGAGACCAGTTAATATGAGGGTGAAAAGAGGGAGCCAGGTCGCTTCGCGAGAAAGATTGAATAAAAGAGTGACCAAGGCAGTGGTCACCCAGATCAAGATGCCGCCCATGGTTGGGGTGTTTTCTTTGGCTTGGTGGAGTTGGTTGTAGATTGTTGTACCTTCTCGGGCAATCTTTTTGCCCAATCGGAAGCGAAACAAAACCTTGACCCAAAGCGGTGTCCAAAGCAAGGCCAAGATAAAAGAAATCGCGGTCAGCAAAGAGATGCGTTCTAAATAACGACTCGAAAAGACAATCACTTCCATTTTGACTCCTTCTTGATAATAGCCTGGACAATTTCTTCAAATTTCATCTTGCGAGAAGCCTTTACCAAAACCAAATCCCCTGGTCGAATCTCTTTTTTCAAATAGTCAATTAATGCTTTCTTATCCGGGAAAAAATGGCCACCTCCGGCTTCAGCCATCTCTTGGGCTAATTGACCGGTGGTCAAAAGCAAGTCGGCACAAGAACGGGCCATCCGACCAATCTGTCGGTGCCATTGAGCTGCTCCTCGACCCAATTCCAACATATCACCCAAAACAGCGATACGGCGTTTGGCTAAGTGCTGTTGGGCTAGTTTTTTTAGTTGTTTGAGAGCATAAGCCACTGACAGAGGATTAGCATTGTAGGTATCGTCAATGACCAAACTATTGTTGAGCCCGGCAAGGAGATTTAAGCGTCCTTTTAAGGAGGGTAAAGGCGGTAGATGACGAATGCCAAAAAGCTGAGCCATTTTTTTGGCCACTGCCAAGGCAATATCTCCATCTTGAGGTACAAAATAGAGAACCTGAGCCTTGGTTTTCTGAGCCATCTTTGCTACCAAAGGATCAGCCTGATTTAAAATGGCGTATCCATCATCCGGCAAAGCCTCAACCAACCTCCCTTTTTCCTGGGCAATTCTTTCTAATGTGTGGAAGGTTTGAAGATGGGCCGGTCCCACTGCTGTGACCACACCAATTTTGGGTCGGATAAAGGAGACAAGATAGGCAATGTCATTGGGTTTGTCCGCTGCCATCTCCAAAACAAGCATCTTCGGATAGTGAACAAAAGAAAGTTGGTACCAAAAAGCCTTCCCCAAGGCAAAGACCAAAACAAAAGGCCAGAGGAACCAAACTGGTGCGCTTTTAAAACCCAAGATGGCCAAAGGCAAGCCGATTTCAGTGTTGAGATTACCTTCGCTTTTTTGGACATCAAACCTTTCTTTTAACACCCGCCAGATCGCCTCCTTGGTTGAGGTCTTGGCGACGCTGCCCGTAACAGCAATAATCACTGGCTTTCTTTTTTCAAGAACCCAACGACTCAACTGCTTCAATATTACTTGAACGAGATAGAAAAAGGGTCTGGTTAAAATCTTGAAATCCATGGAAATCGCTTTTATTCTATCACACTTTGATTATTGATTGGGGCTTAACTTGAAGTAATTTAAAAGAAATTGAGCCATTTCGCCAAAAACAGGTGCAGCAGAAGATTCAGCCCACTCGACAGTTTGAGGTTGGTCAATCTTAACGAGCATCACAAAGCGAGGATTTTCCGCGGGCGCAAAACCAACAAAAGAACCAATCGTCTTCCCTTCCTCGTACCCCTGACCATCCTGGCGAGGCACTTGAGCCGTGCCTGTCTTCCCAGCCACCCGAAAACCAGGCACCCGCGCCTTTTTACCGTGTCCTCGTTCGACCACCGAAACCATCATCTCCGTCAGCGTGGCCGCGGTGGAGGGTGAAATCACTTGTTTTTCGGCTGTTTTCTGAATCTTTTGTCTCTCTCCAGAAGGAGAAACAATCTCATCAACCAGATGAGGCCAGACCAACTTACCACCATTGGCAATCACTGCCACGGCTGTAACCATTTGGATGGGCGTAACCGCGATACCTTGACCAAAGCCCATCGTCGCAAACTCTGATTCTCGCCAAGACTGATATGGTCTCAATCGCTTGGTTACTTCGCCAGCCAAATCAATTCCAGTGAGACTACCAAAACCAAAATTCTTCAGATACTGCCAGAATTTTTCTTTGCCCAATTTCCTGACCACATAAACCATTCCGACATTGT
>Ga0315298_1003324_pt1 | contig 25849 bp, 22 predicted proteins | sample WHS_1_MG_FD_203077 | JGI IMG/M metagenome (GOLD analysis project Ga0315298, IMG submission 203077) | Extremophilic microbial mat communities from Washburn Hot Springs, YNP, Wyoming, USA - WHS_1_MG | ecosystem: Environmental > Aquatic > Thermal springs > Hot (42-90C) | place: USA: Wyoming... | reverse complement strand
GTGCGCAGCACCAGGCGCAGTCCACTCGCCGCTCCGGGCGCCACCGCGAGGCAGGACACCCCCGATTGGCGCAGGATCGCTTCGACCGAACTGCCGCCGCGCACGACGCAGCGCACCGTGTGGCCACTGCGCACCAGCGCGATCGCGAGCGCCGCGCCGTGCTGCTCGGTGCCGTAACCGCGAGTGGTGGAATCCGCAAACAGAAATTTCATCGCCCCGCTCCCTCGGCCATGACGGCCCCAGATCGCGCCGCGCGGGTCTGCGGGCAGTGCAGCGCGCTCCCGTCCCGTTCGTCAGGACTGCGCCATCGCCGCCGGTGCGGCCCGGCGCGCCGTCCCGCGCCCCGCGAGCAGCGTACACCAAGCCTCGAGGACTGCCTGCACCGGAATCTGCGCGGCTCGCTCATACTGCGGCGGGCCGCCGAGACCGAGCACCGCCGAGCCGCTCGGACTGCGCGGCAGCCACACCCCCTGGGCGCAGACGCCGTACAGCACGACGGCCGGCAACCCCAGCGCCGCGGCCGCATGCGCCGGACCGGTGTCCACCGAAATCATGCTGTGCGCCGTCTCGATCAGCGCAAATAGCGGCCGCAGCTCCAGACCTGCCACCTGCAGGTCCGGCAGGCCGATGGCCGCGCGCATCGCCTCGAGCATCGGGATCTCCTCGCGCGCCCCGCGCAGCACAATGATCGCCTCGGGCAGGCGCACCCGGATATTGGCAACCAACTCGCGCCAGTGCCCGACCGGCCACGCCTTGTCGTCGCGGTCCTGCCAGCGGCGGCGCCGGCGCGCACTCATGCTGCGGTGATTGCCCGGCTGCAGCAGCACCAGCGGCCGGCCGAACCAGCCGCGCGCGCGCAGCCATGCATCGCGCTCGCGCCGCTCGTAATCCAGCACCGCGAGCCGCGGGGCACAGCGACGATAGTCGGCCGGGAGCGGATAATCGGCCGCCTCGAGTGCCGGCGGCGTGCGCGCCCCGAGCCGCAGCAACGCGTCGACCCAGTGGCCGCGCTCGCCCGGCTCCTCATCGATGAACAGGCAGCGGTCCGGATCAATGCCGCTCGTGGCGAGCAGCCGCTTCACGCGCGGCAGCTGCCGGTATTGATATTCCGCAATGTAGATCGGACCCGGCGCGCTCGCGCGCAGCGCTCGCACCAGGTGCGGCCATTGGCGGGTGAAGGGAAACGGCGCATGTCGCGGCAGGCTCCAGCAGTGCGCCACGTCGGGATGGCCGAGAAACACACTCGAGTTCCACGGCCCGGCGCCGACCACCTGACAAGGGGCCCCGTAACGGCGGTGCAGCATCGAGAGCAGCGCCGTCTGCATGATCATGTCGCCGACCCGGCCATGGCGGATGACGAAGGGCTGAATGGAATGCGCGCTCATCGATGCGATGCGGCCGGAACCAGACCCGTTATTGTGCTCGCCCCGGCGCGGCAAAGTGTAAGCAATTGCACGCTGGCGTGCCGCGCCGACGGCCTCGACGCGCTCACGGCAAGAGCGCCGCCCGCCAGCACTCGGCCACCGCCGTCAGCTGGAAGCGACGGTCTGGGCCGGTCACGGGGCGTCCTCCGGCGCGCCAGGCACGGATGCGCTCCAGGTACGCCTCGAACAGTCCGAGCCCGCCGGCCACGCGCGCCGGCCACGCACGCCAGTGCGGCGGCAGTGGCGCACACAGGTGCTCGTAGGCGCGCTGCGCCCCGAGCACCGGCAGGATCTGGCGCTCATCGGCGAGGATTTCGCGCGCTGCACCGCAATCGTGCGTGAGCACCGGGGTGCCGAGCGCGTTGGATTCGGCGAACACCAGACCGAACGTCTCGGGAATCACGAAGTTGGGAAAGAAGGTGCACAGTGCGGTGCGCACCTCGGCGTGGATGCGCGCCTGCGGCTGTGGACCCAGGTAGCGCACGCCCTCGAGCGCCCAGCGGCCCTGCTTGTAACCGGGATTGCCCACCACGAGTTCAAGATCGGGCATTTTGCGGCGCAGGTGGCGAAAGGCATCGAGCGTGTATTTCAGGCCTTTGTTGGGCGAGGAGAAAAATACGAGTTTGCGCGCATCGACGGGCGAGCCGTCCGGCTGCAGTGCCGCATCGATGGGGTTGTAGATCGTGCGGGCGCGGATCGAGTCGGCCGCCTGCATCCAGCGCAACGTCGCCTCGACCGACGCGCGCTGCGTGTCGGAGACACAAATGATCTGTACCTCGAGTGCGCGCAGCAGATCAGCGCTCGAGGCGAGCCAGCGCGCGCGGCGTGAGCCGGGCCGCATCCGGTCGTGCACCCAGAGCAAGACGCGCGCATTGGGATAGAGTCGTTGAACGTCCGGCAACGCTCGCGAATCGCGCACCAGGACCACACACCCGACGGTCGGGTCGCGCTGCGGCGGCTCATAGCGGCCATTTCGATTCATGCGATTGTGCTGCGCGACGCGTGCCCCGAGTGCATCGGCGATGCGCACGACACTCGCCTCGGTCCCCCCGATCGCTTCGCGACCGAGCGTATCGCTGTCATAGGCGCGTACGCAGGTCGGGTCGTAAAAGACGAGCGAACTCATCGTCGCGTCATGCGTCGCAGCGCGGTGCGCGCCGCCACTCGCCATTCGATCTGCTCATGCGTACTCCGTGCTGTGCCGCAACTGCGGCCGAGAGGACATCCGCTGCGGACCGGGGTGCCGCTGCGCTGCGCAGAGATTAACTTCGTTGCGACCCGCGGCGTCAAGCCGCCCGTCATTGCGCCCCACTCATTGCCGGGCGCGGCGGGTACGTCGCGCCGCCGGAGCACGTGCTCGCACGGCACGCCGCGCCGGCGGCGTGTCCGACACACCGGAAAACCCGCCGCGCGTCTTACGTTGCTCGGGCCTCAGCAGTCCGAGACGCTCCAGGCGCGCCTCGATGGCGCGCAGCGTACGGCGGTGCTTTGCCGCGAGAGCCGCCGGCGTCTCACCGTCCTTGTACGCGGCGAGCAGTTCGGCCTGTTCCGCCTCGCTCCAGGACCGCCCGACGTTGTCCGGCAACTGCGCGCGCCGCTGCGCGCGGGCGCAGGCCTGCTGCAGTGCGTCGTGCGCGCTGAGCAGCGCGCGCAGGACCTCGGCGCGGTGCAGCACCGATCCGTCCGGCAGCGGCTCGCCGCTCAGCGGATCGAGCCCGTGGATCAGGGCGTTCAGGACCTCGACGGCGCGCGACGGCTGCATGGGTCTGCTCCTGCGGATCGGACCGGGCACGATTGTCGCGAAGGCCGACACACCCCGCGAGCGCATCAGCCGGCGCGTTGCGTCAGATTTGCCTCACGGGGCGCACGGCCCGTACAGTGCGGCGCCGGTCACCGAGGATTTCCGCCCGATGCGCACATTCGCCTGGTTCTTGCTGCTGATCGCCTTCAGCCTGGCCTGCATGGCCGCGTTCACCTATCCGGCCTGGCTGCTGCTGCATCCGCATTTCAGCTTTCCGTTCCACCGCATCGGCGAGCGCATCGGCATGCTCGGCTTTCTGCTCGGCTTCGTGCTCATCGCGCGGCGGCTGCGCCTCGCCGACCGCGCGAGTCTGGGCTTCGGCGCACCGAAGCCGGTCTATGTGCGTGAACTGGCAGTCGGACTGCTGATCGGCGCGCTCACCATGTGCGCGGTGGTCGCCAGCATGGCAGCCCTCGGACTGCTCGACTGGCAGCAGGCCTCACGCTACGGCGCCGGGGCACTCACAGGGCTCATCGCCAAGCGGCTGCTGAGCGGACTGGCCGTCGGGCTGATCGAGGAGACGGCCCTGCGCGGGGCGATGTACACGGGCATCGCGCGCGAGTCCGGCGCGCTCACGGCCATCGTGCTCACCTCGATCATCTTCGCCGCGACGCACTTCCTCGGGGTCTTCCACATACCCCCGGCTGCGGTGAATCCCTGGAGCGGCGTGGCGCTGCTCGGCGGGACGCTGCGCGCGTTCGATCATCCGCTCGGCATCGCCGATGCGTTCCTCTGCCTGACGGCCGTGGGCGTGGTGCTGGCCATGGTGCGCTCGATCACCGGCAACACCGCGGCGAGCTGGGGCCTGCATGCCGGCTGGGTGTGGGTGATGCTGGTGGTGCACGGGCTCGCGCAGCCGAACCGCGCCGCGCCGCTGCAGTTCCTGCTCAGCCGTCACGACGGCTTCACCGGCTGGCTGGTGCTGCTCTGGACGGTGCCGCTCGCCTGGGGCCTGGCGCGCTTCTACCGCGCGCGCACGCGCCGCGCGATGCACGCGGTGCGCCTCGCCTAAGGCGCCGGGGCGTGGCCGGCGAGTGCGGCGAGCAGCTTCTCGTGCAGCCCGCCGAAGCCGCCGTTGCTCATGATGAGCACGTGGTCGCCGGGGTGGACCGAGGCGGCCAGGTCGCGCGCCAGCACGTTGACCTCGCCACGGCCGTGCGAACGGCCGTGCAGCGCGCTCAGCACCGGCGTGGCGTCCCAGCCCAGATCCGTTGGAATGTAGAGCCACACCTCGTCGGCGCCGGCGAGTGACGCGGCGAGCTGATCACGGTGCACGCCCATGCGCATCGTGTTCGAGCGCGGCTCGAGCACCGCAATGATCCGCGCCGTCCCGACCCTGCGCCGCAGCCCGTCGACGGTGGTCGCGATGGCCGTGGGATGATGCGCGAAGTCATCGTATACGCGCACGCCGTTGACTTCCCCGCGCAGCTGCATGCGGCGCGCAACGCCCTGGAACGACTCTAGCGCCGCCAGCGATTCATGCACCGGCACGCCCGCATGGCGCGCCGCCGCCAGGGCCGCGAGCGCGTTCTCCATGTTGTGTGCGCCCATCAGATCCCAATGCACCGTGCCGCACGGCTCGCCCCGCTCGAGCACTTCGAAGGCCGAGTAATCGCCCGCCGCGCTCAGCGGCCGGGCGCTCCAGTGCACCTGCGCGCCGGCGCTGCGCGAGAACCCCTCGAGCGGGGTCCACGAGCCCATGGCGAGCGTCTGCTTCAGGTGCTCATCGGCCGCGTTCCAGATGATCCGCCCGCTGCCCGGCACGGTGCGCACCAGGTGATGGAACTGCCGCTGGATCGAGGCCACGTCGGGGTAGATGTCCGCGTGGTCGTATTCGAGATTGTTCAGCACCGCCGTGCGTGGCCGGTAGTGGACGAACTTCGCACGCTTGTCGAAGAAGGCCGTGTCGTACTCGTCCGCCTCGATCACGAAGAACGTACCGCCGCCGAGCCGTGCGCTCACCCCGAAGTTCTCCGGCACCCCGCCGATCAGAAATCCCGGCTCGAGCCCGGCGTGCGCGAGGATCCAGCTCAGCATCGAGGTGGTGGTGGTCTTGCCGTGCGTACCGGCCACGGCGAGCACCCAGCGTTCGCGCAGCAGCTCGCGCGCCAGCCACTCCGGACCAGAGACGTACGGCAGCCCTCGATCGAGCAGCGCCTCGATGACCGGGATGCCGCGGCGCATGACGTTGCCGACCACGACCACGTCGGGCCGCAGGTCGAGCTGCTGCGGCCCGTAGCCCTCGATCAGCTCGATACCGAGCGCAGCGAGCTGGGTGCTCATCGGCGGGTACACGTTCTGATCGGAACCGGTGACCCGATGGCCCGCAGCGCGCGCCAGCGCCGCGACTCCGCCCATGAACGTGCCGCAAACCCCAAGAACGTGAACGTGCATAATGGTGAAGGATTGTACCGATCGGAACGCCATTGCACCCAGCTGCCACACCTGAGGCGATCAACGACATCGCCGCGCGCCTCGCCACTCAAACCGCGATCGGCATCGACACCGAGTTCCTGCGCGAGCGCACCTACCACGCCGAGCTGTGCTTAGTGCAGCTGTCCTGGGAAGATCAGGCCGCCTGCGTCGATCCGCTCGCGCGGATCGACCTGAGCGCGCTCGCCGCGGCGCTCACCGGTCCGACGGCCGTGAAGGTGCTGCACGCCTCGCGCCAGGACCTCGAGGTCCTGTTGCCGGCGGTAGGGCCGATACGGCCGATCTTCGACACCCAGATCGCCGCGGCGCTGGCCGGCGAGACAGCCCAGATCGGCTACGCGGAGCTGGTGCGCCGGACACTCGGGCACGAGCTCGCCAAGGGGCAGACACGCACCGACTGGTCGCGCCGCCCGCTCACCGCCGAGCAGATCGAATACGCCCTCGATGACGTGCGCCATCTGCTGGCGCTCAAAACGGCGCTCGAGGAGCGCCTCGAGCGCCTCGGCCGTCTGCCCTGGCTCGCCGAGGAACTCGCCGCGCTCGAGGATCCCGCCGCCCTCAGCGTCGATCCGGAATCCGCCTGGCGGCGTGTGAAGGGGCTGAGCGGACTCGATCCAGGCCGCCAGCGCCTGCTTAAGTCGCTGGCGGCCTGGCGTGAGCGGCGCGCGCTCGAGCGCAACCGGCCGCGCGGCTGGATCCTCGCCGATGGGCTGCTGCGCGACATCGTGCTGCGCGTGCCGCGCACCCGGGCCGAGCTCGCCGCCCTGGAGGGCATGACGCCGGGGCTGCTCGAGCACAGCGGCGCGGCGCTGCTCGAATGGGTGCGCGTGGCGGACATCCCCGATCCGGCCCCGCAGGTGCTGCGGCCCCGGCCCGATCCACAGGTGACGGCGTTACTGAAGAAACTGGGTGCGGTGCATCAGGCCGTGGCCGCCGAGCTCGCGCTGAGCCCGGAAGTCCTGGCCACGCGCCGCGACCTGGAACAGCTCGCGGCCGGGAGCCAGGACGGGCCGCTGCTCACCGGCTGGCGCCGCGCGGTCCTCGGAGAGCGGCTGCTCGCGGCGCTCTGAGCGCGCACGGCAGACTCGCACGTTCAGCCCGAGAGCGCCTGCTCGAGCCGGGCCGAAACCGTCTCGAGGTCGCCCTCGGCGTCAATACTGCGCAGCAGGCCCTGGTCCTGGAAATAATTGACCAGCGGACGGGTCTGCTCGTCGTACACGCGCAACCGCTCGGCGACGGTCGCCTCGTTGTCGTCCGGGCGCTGGAAGAGCCGGTGCGCCTCGCCGGTCTTCGGACAACGCTCCTGCTCGAGCGCACCGGCCGGCAGCGTGAGCAGGTTGACCACCCGGCCGCAGTCGCTGCAGGTACGCCGCCCGGCGATCCGGCGCGACAGCTCCCCGTAATCCACATTCAGTTGCACCACCGCATCGAGCGGCTGACCGATCGCACGCAGCAGTTCGTCCAGCGCGCGCGCCTGGGCGAGATTGCGCGGAAAGCCATCGAGAATGAACCCTTTGCGGGTATCGGCTTCACCGAGACGCTCGCGGATCATGCCGAGCACGATCTCATCGGCGACCAGCCGGCCGGCGGCCATCGCCTCCTGGGCCTGAAGTCCGAGCGCAGTGCCTTTGGCAACTGCCGCCCGCAGCAGATCTCCGGTCGAGATCTGCGGAATGTGATGCCGCTCCACCAGCCGCTGCGATTGCGTGCCCTTGCCCGAGCCTGGAGCCCCCAACAGGACGATGCGCATGAGTATGACTATTTTAGTGCCAAAGGTCTTGCACCATACCGGGGCGCTGCAAGCCGGTCAAACGTCACTCGTACCCCCTCGTCCCCCCGGGCGAGGCGGGCCGCGCTGCGCTATCCTTGGCGCTGACGCGACAACACGCGCCCCGGGGGGGCGCATGCCATGAAGCACACCGGCAGAAAGAATGCGTTCTATGCCCAGTCGGGCGGGGTTTCGGCCGTCATCAACGCCTCGGCCTGCGGGGTGATCGAGACGGCGCTGCGCCGCAGCCGCCACATCGACAAGGTCTACGTGGGCCGCGACGGCATCATCGGCGCGCTCACCGAGGACCTGATCGACGTCGGGCGCGAGAGCGCGGCGACCATCCGCGCCCTGAAGCACACGCCGGGAGGTGCGTTCGGATCGGCCCGCTTCAAGCTCAAGAGCCTCGAGCAGAACCGTGCCGAGTACGAGCGGCTCATCGAGGTGTTCCGCGCGCACGACATCGGCTACTTCTTCTACAACGGCGGCAACGACTCGATGGACACCGCGCTGAAGGTGTCGCAGATCGGGGAGTCGCTCGGCTACCCGATCACCTGCGTGGGCGTGCCGAAGACCGTGGACAACGACCTGCCGCACACCGACTGCTGCCCGGGCTTCGGTTCAGCAGCGAAATACGTGGCCGTCTCGACCCGCGAGGCGGCGCTCGACGTGGCCTCCATGGCACGCACCTCGACGAAGGTCTTCGTGTTCGAGGTCATGGGTCGGCATGCCGGCTGGATCGCCGCGGCCGGCGGGCTCGCCGGACGCAAGCCGGGCGATGCGCCGCACATCATTCTGTTTCCGGAGATTCCGTTCGAACCCGAGCGCTTCCTCGAGCGCGCCCAACAGTGCGTCGCGGATTACGGGTACTGCGTCGTGGTGGTCTCGGAAGGGGCTGCCTACAGTGACGGCCGGTTCCTTGCCGAGGCGGGCACGCGCGACGCATTCGGACACGCGCAGCTCGGCGGCGCGGCCCCCGTGGTCGCCAACATGATCCGCGAGCGGCTCGGCCACAAATATCACTGGGCGGTCGCGGACTACCTGCAGCGCGCCGCACGGCACATCGCCTCGAAGGTCGACGTCGAGCAGGCCTATGCGGTCGGCAAGGCCGCCGTGGAACTCGCCGTCAAAGGGACCAACGCGGTGATGCCCACCATCGTGCGCAAGCGCGCCAAGCCCTACCAGTGGACGATCGGGCACGTGCCGCTCAGCGAAGTCGCCAACCGGGAGAAGAAGGTCCCGCGTGAATTCATCACCGCCGACGGGTTTGGCATCACCGCCGCCTGCCGGCGCTATCTCGAGCCGCTCATCGCCGGGGAGGCCTACCCGCTGTACCGCGACGGCCTGCCCGATTACGTGCGCATCAAAGGCGTTCCGGTGCGCCGCAAGCTGAAATCGACGTTCAAAGTCTGACCGTTCTCGAGTCCTGCGGCCGCACGGCTGCCGCGAGCCGGGCGGCCCGCGTCCGATGTTTCGCGGCCGTTGTGGAGTGACATCCAGGGGGAGAGCGACTGATGAGTCCGAATATGTGGCTTGGAGCGGCGATCGCCGCCGGTGTACTCGCCGTGCTCTACGGCGCGATTTCGACGACGGCGATTCTGCGCCTGCCGGCGGGCAATGCCCGCATGCAGGAGATTGCCGCGGCCATACAGGCCGGGGCCAAGGCGTACCTGAAGCGCCAGTACAGCACCATCCTGCTGGTCGGGGTCGTGGTCTTCCTCATTCTCGGGTTCTTCCTCGGCTGGCCCACCGCAGGCGGTTTCGCCGTCGGCGCACTGCTGTCCGGCTCGGCCGGTTACATCGGCATGAGCATCGCCGTACGCGCCAACGTGCGCACCGCAGAAGCCGCCTCGCGCGGGCTGAACGCGGCACTGTCGGTGGCGTTTCGCGGCGGCTCGATCACCGGCATGCTGGTCGTCGGGCTCGGCCTGCTCGGTGTGGCCGGGTATTTCACCGTCCTGCGCCACCTCATCGGTGAAGCCGCGGCGCTGCACGCCCTGGTGGGCCTGGCCTTCGGCGGCTCGCTGATCTCGATCTTCGCCCGGCTCGGCGGCGGAATCTTCACCAAAGGCGCGGATGTCGGCGCGGACTTAGTCGGCAAGGTCGAGGCTGGCATTCCGGAGGACGATCCGCGCAACCCCGCGGTGATCGCCGACAACGTCGGTGACAATGTCGGGGACTGCGCGGGCATGGCGGCTGATCTGTTCGAGACGTACGCCGTCACGGTGGTCGCCACCATGCTGCTCGGTGGACTGCTGTTCGGTGGGCACGGCAACGGCTCGTCCTTTACCGCCGCCGTCTACCCGCTGGCACTCGGGGCGATGTCGATCGTCTCCTCGATTATCGGTACGTTCTTCGTCTCGACGCGCGAGGGCGGCAAGATCATGAACGCGCTCTACAAGGGCGTGGCGGTCTCCGGCGTCGTCTCGGCGATCGGGTTCTATTTCATTACCCGCGCGCTGATGCCCGAGGAAGGCATTGCACTGTTCGGCTGCGCGCTGATCGGGCTGGCGCTCACCGCTGCGCTGATCGTGATCACCGAGTACTACACCGCTACCGAGTACAGTCCGGTGCGTAAAGTCGCGGCAGCCTCGCAGACGGGACACGCCACCAACATCATCGCCGGCCTGGGCGTATCGATGAAGTCGACCGCGCTGCCGGTCATCGCCGTGTGCTTGGCCATCTGGGGCTCCTACCGGCTCGGTGAGGTCCATGGCGTCGGCCTCTACGGCATCGCCATCGCCGCCACCGCCATGCTCTCGATGACCGGCATGATCGTTGCGCTGGATGCCTATGGACCGATCACCGACAACGCCGGCGGCATCGCCGAGATGGCCGGACTGCCGAAGCAGGTGCGCGACATCACCGACCCGCTCGATGCGGTCGGCAACACCACCAAGGCGGTCACCAAGGGGTATGCGATCGGCTCCGCGGCGCTCGCCGCGCTGGTGCTGTTTGCCGATTACACCCACAACCTGCAGGCCGCCGGCAAGCTGGTCGCCTTCTCGCTGTCCGATCCTGCGGTCATCATCGGCCTGTTCATCGGCGGCCTGGTGCCGTACCTGTTCGGTGCGCTGGCGATGGAGGCCGTGGGCCGCGCGGCCGGGGCGGTGGTGAACGAGGTGCGCCGGCAGTTCCGCGAGATCAAGGGCATCATGGACGGCAGCGCCAAGCCCGACTACTCGCGCGCCGTCGACCTGCTGACCCGTGCGGCGATCCGCGAGATGATCATTCCCTCGCTGCTGCCGATCCTGGTGCCGGTGGTGCTGGTGGTGGTGATGAACTACCTCATGGGCCCCGGGGCCGGCATCAAGGCGCTCGGTGGACTGCTGATCGGCACCATCGTCACCGGACTGTTCGTGGCGGTGTCGATGACGACCGGCGGCGGTGCGTGGGACAACGCCAAGAAGTACATCGAAGAAGGCAACTTCGGCGGCAAGGGCTCCGAGGCGCACAAGGCCGCGGTGACCGGCGACACCGTCGGTGATCCGTACAAGGATACGGCCGGTCCTGCGATCAACCCGCTGATCAAGATCATCAACATCGTTGCGCTGCTGATGATCCCGCTGCTCTGAGACAAGCGCAGTCCCGGTGACTGCGGCCGCCGCCGGCGGCCGCAGTCACGCTCCGCGGGGCATCTCAGGCCTGGCCGGCGCGCGATTGGGTGAGCACCGCACTCACCAGCCGGTTCAACCGCTCGCAGTAAGCCGCCACCGGCGCATCGGCTTCCGCCTGTTTGCCGATCAGCGCCTGACGGATGTCTGCCAGACGCCGCTCGATGCGCTCATCGACCGTCATCGAGCGGCAGATCAGCGCACTGACGCAGGCGGAAATCTCTGCATCCAGAGCGCGCGCGTCGCTGCCCGCAATCTCGACTCCGGCGAGCTCGCTGGGACAGCCTGCGGCGAGATGTTCACACCATAGACGGGCAAGCTGCATAGGCTCTGGGCGTCCTTGCCGCTCGTTCTCGTATGGAAATGGACGCTCTTCATACCACGGTCGCGACCAAGTTGCACCGGACAATTGGCAGCTGGCGCGAGGGATCCATGTGGGCCTGCGCCAACAGATGCCGATTCAGCGCGACGATACCTGCGGTAACCGATTGATGTGCAAGCGGCAATGCGCCGCCGGGATTCGTTGCATTTGCGTCAACGCCGCAGCTGCGGCGCGCGATGCTCGACGAACCGGTAACAGACTGTTACTGTTGAGCGTGCGAGATAAAACGGCGCCCGAGGTCCACCCGTGCGATCCACAGAACAATTTCCAGTGAATAAAACCGACGAGGAGTGGCGACGGACGCTGACTCCGGAACAGTACCGGGTCCTGCGCAAACACGGGACCGAACGCTCCGGCACCAGCGATCTGAATTCCGAACACCGCAGCGGAGTATTCGTCTGCGCCGGCTGCACCCAGGAGTTGTTTTCCTCGGAAGCGAAGTTTGAAAGCGGCACGGGTTGGCCGAGCTTCTTCGCACCGCTGCCGGATGCGCTCGGCACACGTGAGGATCGCGGGCTGTTGATGCGGCGCACCGAAGTGCACTGTGCGCGCTGCGGCGGACATCTCGGCCACGTGTTTGCGGACGGACCGAAGCCGACGGGACAGCGTTACTGCATCAACGGCGCGGCGCTCAGATTCCAGCCGCGCTGAGACGGCTCAGGCCGCCAGCGGCAGCGGCTTGGGGCGCGCGATGGCGTATCCCTGCATGTAATCGATACCCATGCGGCGTGCCACCTCGAGCGCCGCACTGTCCTCGACCTGCTCGGCGATCACCTTGAAGTTCAGCTTGCGCGCCAGCTCGATCATCGCCGTGACCATCGCCTGGTTGACCGAGTCGCGCGCCAGGTTGCGCATGAACGAACCGTCGATCTTCAGGTAGTCCATCGGCAGAGTGCGCAGGTTGGAAAACGAGCCGACGCCGGAGCCGAAGTCATCGAGCGCGAAGCGGCATCCCATGCCGTGCAGCACCCCGACGAAGCGCCGGGCGTGCTCGAGATTGGCTACCACCGAGGACTCGCTCAACTCGAAGCACACCTGCGAAGGCGTCACGCCGGTGCCATCCAGGCACTCGACGACGAACTCGAGAAAGTCCGGATCGCCGAGCGTCTGCCCCGACACGTTGATCGCCACGCAGCGGCGCGACGGGATCTGCAGCGCGCCGCGCCCGAGCGCCGCGAGCGTGGTCTGCACCACCCAGCGGTCCACCATGCCCATCAGCCGGTAACGCTCCGCGGCACGCACGAACTCCGCGGAGGAGAGGCTCTCGCCTTCGCCCTCGTTGAGCCGCACGAACACCTCCATCGCCGGGCCGCCCGGATCATCGCCGTAGGCCGGCACGATGGGCTGCTGGTACAGCTGGAAGCTGTTATCGCGCAGCGACGCCTGCAGCCGCTGCAGCCACTGGATCTCCCCGCTGTGGCGGGCGAGCGCCTCATCGTGCGCCGAATACACCGCCACGCGTCCGGAACCGCGCTTCTTCGCGACGTAACAGGCCGAGTCGGCCGCGACCAGCAGTTCCTCGGGCGCGCCGCTCTCGCGCGAAATCTCCACCAGACCGACCGAAACGCCGAGATTGAAGATCTTGTCGCGCCACACGAAGCGATGATCGGCCACGGCACGGCACACATCGTCGGCGATCTGGCGCGCCTTCTCGAGCGGGCAGCCGATCAGCAGCATACCGAACTCGTCACCGCCGAGCCGCGCCACCGTATCGCTGTCGCGCACCGCATCGCGCAGCACCTTCGCCACTTCGCGCAGCACCCCGTCGCCGGCCACGTGGCCACTGGTGTCGTTGACGACCTTGAAGCGGTCCAGATCGAGGCAGCACAGCACGTGCTGGCCGTCGCCGCGGTGCCCGCTTTCGGCCGCCTCCTGCAGCCGCCGCTCGAACTCCGGCCGGTTCACCAGCCCGGTGAGCGCATCATGGGTCGCCTGGTAGGACATCTGCCGCGCGATGCCGCGTAGTTCCGAGACGTCGTGCAGCAGCACCAGCGCCCCGCTCAAGCGCCCGCCCGGGGCGCGGATCGGGGAAGCCGACAGCTCGATCGAGCGCTCGCTGCCGTCGTTGCGCGCCACGAGCAGTGCCCGGCGGCCGAGATTGACGGCGATGCCGCTGCCGAGCGCCTGGCGGACCGGCTCGCTGATCAGCCGCCGATCCCCGTCCTCAATCAGGTTCACCACCTCGCCCAGGGTGCGCCCGAGCGCCTGGTCCTGGGGCACCGAGATCAGCCGCGCCGCGGCCGCGTTCAAGTACATGATGTCCCCGGCCCGGTCCGTCGCCACGACCGCCTCGGTGAGCAGGTCGAGCGCCGCGAGCTGTCCGCCGTCGGGCATGCCGTCCGCCGCGTGCGCCGGGGCGGCGCCCTGCTCCGGGAGCACCTCCGTGCCAGTCATCAGCAGCGCCGGACCGTCGTAGTCGAGGGCTGCGACCAGCAGCTCGATGCGCACCACGCCGTCGGCGCCGGCCAGATCGACTTCATAGCACTCCGCACCCGCCTGGCCGGCGAGGCGTCGGCGCGCGTTCTCGGCGACGAGTTCGGCGTATTCGGGCGTGACCAGTTCCGCGAGCGTGCGCCCGATCAGCTCCTCGGGCGTGACGCCGAGCAACCGCGCCAGGGCGGCATTGGCGTACACGATGGTCTCGCGCTGCACGAGCACGGCCTGTGGCAGCCGCTCGGCGAGCGCCATGAACTCACCGTGCTCTGCCGCCCGCCCGGGGTGCGGCGCCGCGGCGCCGAGCAGCCGGTTCAACGCCTCTACCAGCTCGCCGACGGCCGCAGCGGCCTGGGGCGCATCGGGGACGCTCAGCGTCGGCCGCTCGGCCGGAAGGCGTTCAATCTGGCGCGTCAGGGACTCGAGCGTGCGCCGTTCGCGATGCCGCAGGCGTTCCGAGCGCAGCACGAGGACGACCGCGGCGAGCAGCGCCAGCAGGAGGCAGAGGGCCCAGAAGATCGACATTCAGCTCAGCTTCCCTCGGGCGGCCGCTTCCAAAGTGCTCCGCGACTTATTGGTTATATCCGTACGTGCAGATCGTGCACGCGCCGAGCATAGCGCATGGGGTAAGGCGTTCCAGCGCTATTTCACCATATCTCGTCGCAATTCCGCTTGGCAGGAGCGCCGAAAACCCGTAATTTTCCCCTGCCCCGGATCCGGGGAGGCGATTGATCCGATTGGAGTCCCGTCACGATGCCGGCTGATGCCCGCGAACAGATGATCGAACACCAGGTCCGCGCCTGGGATGTGCTCGATGAGCGCGTTCTCGACACCCTGCGCAAGGTGCCCCGTGAGCACTTCACGCCCCCGCAGTACCGCTTCATGGCGTATGCCGACGCGGAAGTGCCCCTGCCGGGTGGCCAGCACATGCTGCGTCCGAGCGTGGTCGGACGGCTGCTCGCGGCGCTGGAACTGACGGGCCGGGAGCGGGTGCTCGAGATCGGCACCGGATCGGGCTTCGTCACGGCCTGCCTGTCGAGTCTCGCCAAATCGGTCCAGTCGCTCGAAATCGTGCCCGAGCTGGCCGATATGGCCCGCCGCATGATCGGCTCGATGGGACTGCGCGACATCGACGTGGTGCCGACCGATGCGCTCGCCTTCGAACCGACCGGCCGCTTCGAGGCGATCGCCGTGACGGCCTCGATGCCGGTGTACGACAGCCGCTGGCAGCGCTCGCTCAGTCTCGGCGGGCGGCTGTTCGTCGTCGTGGGCGACGCCCCGGTGATGGAAGCGAAGCGGATCCGCCGGGTGGCCGAAGACGCCTGGACCGAAGAGAGCCTGTTCGAGACGGTCATCGATCCGCTCGCGCACGCGCAACGGCCGGTCGCATTCAAGTTCTGATCCGGGCAGCCGGTGCCGCCCGAGGGACCCGCCGGTCGGCGGCGGCGCCAGGCTCTTTCTCATCGGGTGCAACTTTGCGCCCTGTGCGGTGTTTTAGGGAAACTTATGCGAAGCACCCCTCGTCATCTGATTCTGGCAGCAGTGAGCGCAGCGCTGGCTCTCGGTCTTTCGGCCGCGGCTTCGGCGACGAACTTCCTGCAGGTCTACCACGAAGCGTTGCAGAACGACCCGACCTACCGGCAGGCGTACGCGATCTACATGGCGGCACGCGAGGCGCGCCCGGAGGCCTGGGCCGCGCTGCTGCCGCAGATCTCCGCCACGGCCGGCAAGACCTGGAGCCACTCCGCCGGCAGCAGCGGTCAGATCGGCAGCACCGCGAACAACACGTTCTACACCTACAACCTCAGCAGCAGCTCCAATACCGCTGCCAAGCAGTGGAGCCTCGACCTCACGGAGAACCTGTTCTCCTGGACGGACTGGATGAACCTCAAGGCGGCCAACAAGCAGGTCGCCGAGGCCCAGGCCAACTATGAGGCGGCCGCCCAGAGCCTGATCCTGCGCACGGCGACGGCGTACTTCAATGTGCTCGCCGCCGTCGACACGCTGCACGCTCAGCAGTCCTCTCTGCAGGCGCTCACGCTCGGCCTGACGCAAGCCAAGGAGCGCTTCAAGGTCGGACTGATCGCGATCACCGACGTCGAACAGGCGCGCGCGGCGCGAGACACCGCAGCAGCCGCGGTGATCACCGCCAAGCAGACCCTCGCCAATGCGCTCGATCAGCTGCAGGTGATCACGGGCACGCAGTACTCGGACCTCACCGAGCCCGGCGCGACTCTGCCGCTCGCCATGCCGCATCCGGCCGACCAGCAGGCCTGGGTGCAGACCTCACTGAAGCAAAATCTTGCGCTCATCGCGAGCCGTATGGCTGCGGATGTCGCCCAGGACAACGTGCGCGCCGCATTCGGTAGCGACATCCCGACGATCAGCCTGGTGGCGAGCCGCTCCTACAGCAGTAACAACACGAACGAGACGATTTTCGGCCAGGAATTTCATGGCCTGGGCGCGACCAGCAACGATCGCCAGATCGGCATCGAATTCTCACTGCCGCTGTTCAGCGGCGGCGGCGATGAGGCACGGATCCACCAGACCCAGTACCAGGCCATGGCCGCCCAGGATGCTGTCGAGCAGGCCTCGCGCTCGACCGTCCAACAGGCTCGCGACGCTTACCTCGGCGTCATCACCGGCATCGCCAACGTGCGCGCGCTGCGCCAGGCGATGACCTCGAGTCAGACGGCCTTTCAGGCGACGCAGGCCGGCTACAAGGTCGGCACCCAGACCGAGGTCGACGTGCTCAATGCGTTGAGCTCCCTGGTGGCCGCACAGACCAACTACGCCACCAGCCGCTACAGCTACATCAACAGCATCATCCAGCTGCAGTATGCGGCCGGCACGCTCACCCCGTCCGAAGTGGCCACCATCAACGGGTGGCTCACCAAGACGGTGAGCGTCGGCCCGAGCGGCGCCATGACCCCCGAGGGGATGACCCCGCCGCCGGCGCCGCCGGAAAAATAGCCTGCGGCCGCCCGCTCAGGCCGCGGCGCGGCGCGGGGTGAGCAGCCCCGCCAGCGCATCCACCGCGACCTGGGCGCCGTCGGCGAGCGACAGCGCCGCGATGTGTCCGATCATCGCCTGACGCTGCGACTCATCCTCGATCACACCGCGCGCGACCGCCGCGATATCGGTGGCATCGAGCCGCGCCGGCAGCGCAACACCCGCCTCGGCGCAGCGGCGCACACGAATCGGCTGGTCCCGATTGATGGGCGCCGCGACGCACGGCACGCCGCAGGCCACTGCCTGCAGCAGCGTCTGGCCGCCGTTGGTCACCACGAGACGCGCCCCGCGCATCAGCGCGAACAACTCGTGCTGCGGCAGAAACGGGTGTGTCGAGAGCCCCTGCGGCTGCGCCCCCTCGCCCGGTCCGACGTACACGGTCGGCACCCCAGACTCGGCGAGCAGCACGGCGGCGGACCGGAACCGCGACGGCGCATCCGGGGCATTGGGCGGCGCCGCGCCCCCGCCCGGCACGACCAGGACGGGACCCGAGGCCGCCGCGGCGTCTGCTCGCGGCGCCTCGTGCGCGCCTTCCATGGGCGGCAGCACGATGTCGAGGTAGCGCGGGGCAGGCTTGCCGCACAGCCAGCGATTGAAGCGCTCGAAGGGAACCGGGCCGCCGGAGATGAAGCGAGGAAAGGCGATCCAGTGCTCATCGATCAGGCGCATCCAGCGCAGACGCGCGGCCTTCAGCCGCTTGCGGCGGCGATAGCTGATAAACACCACTGCCGCGCCCACGTCGCGCGCGGCGCGGAACTGCGCGGTGCGTCCGGCATTGGCAAACACCACCACGTCCGGCCGGAATGTGTCGATGGCCGCAACGACCTCTGGCGTATGAAACGTCGGCGAGGACGGCAGCAGCGTCGCCTCGAACGGGGTGCTCGACGCATAGGGCGCGTTCCGGTTGACGAGGAAGTGGATCGCGGCGTGCGGCCAGCGGCGCTGCGCGGCCTGGGCGATGGCGAGCGACTGGAAGTACTCCCCCATCCCGGTCGGCCCGGAGACCGGCACGAACAACAGGCGAGGCGCGCCGGGCAGAGCGCTCATGTTCGCCCCGGCGCGCACACCCCGGACCGGCGGTGGCGCGAGCTCACGCGCCACTCGGCAGGAAGCGGCGGAAATACTCGATGGTCGGGGCCAGCCCGTCGGCGAGCGCGACTGTCGGCCGCCAGCCGAGCAGTTGCTGCGCCTTGGTGATGTCCGGCTGGCGCTGCTTCGGATCGTCGGCCGGCAGCGGCGCGAAGGTGATGCGCGAGCGCGAGCCGCACTGACGCACGACGACCTCGGCCATCTCGCGCACCGTCATCTCGTTGGGATTGCCGAGGTTGATCGGTCCGGTGAGCTCATCGGGGGAGTTCATCAGGCGCACCAGGCCTTCGACCAGATCCGAGACGTAGCAGAACGAGCGGGTCTGGCTACCATCCCCGTACAGCGTGATCGGCTCCCCGCGCAGCGCCTGCATCACGAAGTTCGACACCACGCGGCCGTCGTTGGGATGCATGTACGGCCCGTAAGTGTTGAAGATCCGGGCCACCTTGATGCGCAGCCGGTGCTGCCGGTAGTAATCGAAGAACAGCGTCTCGGCGCAGCGCTTGCCCTCGTCGTAGCAGGCGCGCGGCCCGATCGGGTTGACGTTGCCCCAATACTCCTCGGTCTGCGGATGCGTGGTCGGATCGCCGTACACCTCGCTGGTGGAGGCCTGCAGAATCTTCGCCCGCACGCGCTTGGCGAGCCCGAGCATGTTGATCGCGCCGTGCACCGAGGTCTTGGTGGTCTGCACCGGGTTGTTCTGGTAGTGCACGGGCGAGGCCGGACAGGCCAGGTTGTAGATCTCATCGACCTCGACGAACAGCGGGAAGGTGACGTCGTGACGCAGCAGCTCGAAATTCGGGCTGGCGAGCAGGTCCGCGACGTTCTCGCGCGTGCCGGTATAGAAATTGTCGACGCACAGCACGTCGTTGCCTTCCTCGACCAGCCGCCGGCACAGATGCGCGCCGATGAACCCGGCACCGCCGGTGACCAGGATGCGCTTGCGCAGTGAGTAACGCGTGTTCATAGATTCCCGTGCCTGCCTTGAGCCCGGAGCGCTGCGCGCGGGCGTCTCAACGGTACGCCTGGTAGGACTTCTCCTCGAGAAGCCGTGAGCCGAGCGCTAGGTTGATGCGCTTCTTCACCGCGGCGCGCTCGTCGTTCTCGATGTACACCGAACGGGCGAGCTCGATGAATTGCGCATCGAAGGCGCGCTCGGCCTCCTTGGCGCGGATTCGGTCCTCGATGTCCCACAGCCGCTCGTTGACCGCCTGCAGCGCGCGCTCCTCGGTCGCGACGTCCACGGTGCCGCAGGCCTCGCGCCAGGTCTGCTCGAGCAGCTTAAGTTCCAGGCGCACGTTGGCGAGCTTGGCCGCATCGCCGATCCGCTCGGCCTTGATTCTGAGAATGGTGATCTTGTCGAGCAGTTCGCCCGGGGAGATCGGCACCAGAATGTCTTTCATGGCCGCAATGCTAGCAATTCGTCGAGCTTTGCGGTCACCTGCCGCACCTCGATCAGGTCCATCACGCCCGGCACCTCGATCTTCGTGGTCCAGGGCAGCGCCTGCGGCTCGCAGCCGCGCAAGCGCCGCGCCGCCTCGGCGTAGGCATCGACGCACCAGCGGCGCGACAGGTACGGTCCGCTGCGCTCGGGATTGGTGGCCGCGTACAGCCCGATCACCGGTGTGCCGACCATGGTGGCCATGTGCGCCGGACCGGAATCCGGGCTCACCAGCACGGCGGCGCGCGCGAGCAGCGCGAGCAGCTGCGGCAGCGTGTCGCGTCCGATCTGGTTGCACAGCTCGAGCCGAGTGGCGCGCTCGATCTGCTCGCCCATCCGACGCTCGAGGGCCGACGGCCCTCCGGCGAGGATCACCCGCATGCCATGGCGGCGCACGGCGTGTTCGGCCAGCGCCGCGTAGCGTTCGGGGCGCCAGTTGCGCAGCTCATGACTCGAGCAGGGACTGATCACGAGCGTCGGGCGCTCATCGGGGATGAGGCGCTCGGCGTACTCGAGCGCCTCGGCCGGCAGGGGCAGGTCCCAGCGCAGCACCCGCTCGGTGATGCCGAGGGCGACCGGAAAGCCGAAGAAGCTGTCGAGCACGTGCTCACGGGCGCGCGCAGCGATCTGCGCACTGGTGAACAGCCATTGCAGCTCGCGCGCCCGGGCACGGTCGAAGCCGAGCCGTACCCTGGCGCTGACCAGTCGCGACAGCAGGCTCGCACGCAGCGACAGCTGCATGTGCATCAGCACGTCGAAGCGGCGCCCGGCGAGGCGTGCGCGCAGCTCGCGCGCCGCGCGGAGCCCGGCGCGCTTCTCGACGGTGATAAACTCCACCCCCTCGATCAGCCCGAGCAGCCGCGCCTCCGCCTTACCGATGATCCACGTCAACTGCGTCTCGGGCCAGCTGCGCTGCAGCGTGCGTATCACCGGCACGACATGGCACGTGTCGCCGAGCGCAGAAAGCCTGAGGATGCACACGGAGCGCGGCGGTCGGTCTGCGGGCAACATCACGGGGGGAGTCGGAGTGAGGAGCGCGATCCGGTGAGCGCGAACGGGCCGCTCGGGCCTTTGGTGAAGCACGTGCCCATCGCGGGCGGCGCCATGCTATACAACGCGGCGCTGGCCCGCAATTGGCAACCAGAGTGGTTCGATCCGCAGTACTGGGCCGCGCAGGGACGACTCACCGGCACCGCGCGCGGACGCGGCACCGCCCATTTCGTGCAGGTCGAGGGGCGCGAGCTGGTGTTGCGCCACTACCGGCGCGGCGGACTGCTCGCGCGCCGCTACGGCGATCGCTACCGGTGGCGCGGGGAGCTCGATACGCGGCCATTCGCCGAGTGGCTGCTCACCCATCGACTGCATCGCGCCGGACTGCCCGTGCCGATGCCGATCGCCGCGCGCTACCTGCGCGAGGGCGCGTATTACCGCGGCGACCTCATCACCGAACGGCTGCTGGCCACCCAGTCGCTCACCACCGCACTGCAGGCGGCGGCCGTGCCGCTGCTCACCTGGATCGGGATCGGGCGCTGCATCCGCCGCTTTCATGACCTCGGCGTCGATCACGCCGATCTCAACGCGCACAATATTCTGCTCGGCGCCGAGACGGTCTACCTCGTGGACTTCGACCGCTGCCGACTGCGCCCCGACGGCTTCTGGCGCGACGGCAACCTGGTGCGGCTGCGCCGCTCGCTGGAGAAGGTCACCTACGCACTGCCGGCGGAGCGTTTCACGGAAGCGGACTGGCATGCGCTGCTCGGCGGCTACCAGTCCCCGCCCGCGCTGCCACCGCGGAACCCGTAGTGCGCCGGCTGTACCGGATTGCCGTGACGCTCGCTGCGGGGCTGCACGCGGCCCTGCTGTGGCTGCGCGCGCGCCTGCGGGGCGAGCGGCCCGCCCCGCCCCTGGCGCAGCGCTTCGGGTTTGCCCCCGCGGTGCCCGGCCGGCCGGTGTGGATCCATGCCGCCTCGGTCGGCGAGGTGCAGCTCGCCGCCACGCTGGTCCGGGCGCTGCGCGCACGCGACCCCGGACTGCCCTTGCTGATCACGGCGTTCACGCCGACCGGAGCGGCGCGCGCCGCCGCACTCGCTCCGGAGGTGACCGTGCGTGCCCTGCCCTACGACCTGCCTGGGGCGGTCGAACGGTTCCTGGCACGCACCGAGCCTCGCCTCGCGATCGTGCTGGAGACGGAGCTGTGGCCGACGCTGTTCGAGGGCTGCCGGCGCCACGACATCCCGCTGTTCATCGCGAACGCCCGGCTCTCCGAACGGACCGCGCGCCGCTACCGCCGCTTCGGCGCACTGTTCGCGCCCACGCTGCGCACCGCAGTGATCGCGGCCCGCAGCGCCGAGGACGCCGAGCGCTTCCGCTCGATCGGTGCGGATGCCGCTCTGACGCACGTCACGGGCAATCTCAAGTTCGACTACACCCTGCCGCCGGACATCGGCGTGCGCGCCCAGGCGCTGCGCGCCCGTTACGCCGACGGACGGCCGCTGTGGGTCGCCGGCAGCACTCACGAGGGGGAGGACTCGGCGATGATCGCCGCGCACGCCCGCGTGCGTGCGCGCCTGCCCGCGGCGGTGCTGGTGCTGGCGCCCCGCCACCCGCAGCGCTTCGAGAGCGTTGCGGCGGCGCTGAGTGCGCAGGGTGTGCCCTACGTGCGTCATTCCCGCTCGCCCGATCCGGCGGCAGCCGCGAAGGCCTCGGTGGTTCTGCTCGATACGCTCGGAGAGCTGCTGGAATTCTATGCGGCGGCCGACGCCGCCTTCGTCGGCGGCAGCCTCGTGCCGATCGGCGGACACAATCTGCTCGAGCCCGCCGCACTGGGGCTCCCGGTGGCCACCGGTCCGTCCGACTTCAATGCCGCCGAGATTGCCCGACTGCTGCTCGAGTGCGGCGCAGCACGGCGGGTGCACGACGCGCAGGATCTGGGCGAGTGCATGCTCGAGTGGCTGGGCGACCCGCGGGAACGGGCCCGCGCGGGTGGACTCGGCCGCGACGTGGTCGCGGCCAACCGCGGCGCGCTCGAACGGCTGCTCGGACTGATGGGCGCGCCGCTCGGCCCGCCCGCAGCCTGAGCCGCGGCGCAGCGTCTACTCAGCGGCGCAGCGTGTACTCGGCGCCGCAGTACGGGCACTTGGCCCAGCCGCTCGCCTCGATCGGCAGATACACCTTGGGATGGGAATTCCACAGCTGCATCTGCGGCATGGGGCAGGAGAGCGGCAGGTCGTCGACCCCTACCTCGTACTGGTGCTGGGCATTGGGCTGGATCAGGGGCTGCGCGGCTGCGGCCATGTCGATTCCTTGCAGGCAGAACTCGGTGGACCCGGCATTATACCGGCCGCGAGCGGGTTCTCACCCTACCCTGCGGCCTCGGAGCCGAAGGTCTGCTCCCAGATCGCACTGACCGCGGCCCGCTCGGCCGCGAAGGCCCCCTCGGGCGGCGCCACGGGACCCTCGAGCGTCAGGCGGTGCCGGTAGGCCCGGTACGCCCGATACGCCCCGGTCAGCACATCCACGGTCTGCTGCGGCACCAGGTTCGCCGAGGCCACCGACTCGAGCTGGCGGATGGTGTCGGCGAACAGGGCCACCGGCGGGTACTCCCGCGCCCACTTCAGCGCCCAGTACTGGGCGAGGAACTCGATGTCGGCGATGCCGCCGGCCTCATTCTTCAGATCGCTCGCCTCAGTCTCGCGCCGCGAGCGCTCGCGGCGCATCCGCTCGCGCATCGCACGCACCTCCTCGCGCAGCGTCTCGCGGCGCACGCTGAAGCGCAGCACCTCGAGGCGGATGCGCTCGAACTGCGCACACAGCTCGCGTGAGCCGGCCACGGCGCGCGCGTGCAGCAGCGCCTGATGCTCCCACGTCCACGCCTCGTGCCGCTGATACTCGGCAAACGCGTCGATCTGGGTCACCAGCAGGCCGCCCTTGCCGCTCGGGCGCAGCCGAACGTCGACCTCGTAGAGCCGCCCGGCCGCCGAGTGCATGGTGAGCAGATGCACCACGCGTTGCACGAGGCGCGCGAAGAACACTTGATTGTCGATCGGCCGCTCGCCGCAGGTCTCCTGATGCTCCCCGCGCGAGTCGTGCACGAACACCAGGTCCAGATCCGAGCCGTAGCCGAGCTCCATGCCGCCGAGCTTGCCGTAGCCGATCGCACACACGCGCACCTCGCGACGCGCCTCGGTGCAGCACGGCGTTCCGAACTGCGCGGTGATCTGGCGCCAGCCGAGCTCGAGGGCCCGATCGAGGATGAGCTCGGCGATCTCGGTCAGCCGGTCGCTGACGCGCATCACCGGCAGGCGCCCGGAAAGGTCCGCGACCGCCACCCGGAACACCGCCGCCCGCTTGAAGTGACACAGCGCCTCGATCTGCCGCTCCGGATCGTCCGCGTCGACCCGCTCGAGCGCCGCGGCGAGTTCGCGCTCGAGTTCGGCACGCTCCGGCAGCGCCTCGAAACTGCGCTCATCGATGAACTCATCGAGCAGCAGCGGGTGGGCTGCGATCTGCGCGGCCAGAAACTCCCCCTGCGCGCAGATGCGTACCAGGCGCATCCGCACCGCCGCGCTTTCGCGCAACAGCGCGAAGTACGCCGAGCGCTTACCCATGGCCTCGAGGATCGCGAGGATGCGCTTCAGCACGATCCGCTGCGCCGGGCCGGCGCCGATCGCAGCGGCGATGTCGGTGAGCAGCGCCGGCAGCAGCACCTGCAGCCGGTGCCGGCCGGCCTCGTCGAGTTTGCGCACCAGCGTCGAGGCGCGCAGCGCGAGCAACTGCTCAGCCACTTCGGCAGCCGCGGCGAACCCGGCCTGCCCGAGCGACTCGATGAGCGCGGCGGTTTCCGCCGGGTCATCCCACGCCCGGCCCAGATCGATGCGCACGCCGGCACCCTCGCCCGCGCCACCGCCGAGCACCAGGCGCTGAAAGTGATCCACGACGCGCCGGCGGTGCGCCTCGAGCGCTGCGGACAGCGCCGACCAGTCCGCCGCTCCGACGGCGAGTGCGCACCGCTCGCGGGCGAGCGCATCCTCCGGCAACAGGTGCGTCTGTTGGTCGGCGAGCATCTGCAGGGCATTCTCGGTGCGGCGCAGATAGCGGTACGCGGCGGTCAGCTCCTCGACGGCTGCCGGCGCGAGAATGCGCGCCTCGCCGAGCCGCGCGAGCGCCTCGAGCAGCGAGGTCGTCTGCAGCCGCGGATCGCGCCCGCCGCGGATCAGCTGAAAGGTCTGCGCGATAAACTCGATCTCGCGAATGCCGCCGGGACCGAGTTTGACGTGATCGGCCAGTTCGCGCCGTGCCACTTCGCGCTCGATCAACCCCTTCATCTCGCGCAGGCTCTCGAACACGCCGTAGTCGAGGTAACGCCGGTAGACGAACGGCCGCAGCGCTGCGGCCTGGACTTCCGCGAAGCGTTCGGCGCCGACGACCGGTCGGGCCTTCACGTACGCATAACGCTCCCAGTCTCGCCCGTGCAGCGACAGATAATCCTCCAGAGCGGCAAAGCTGGTCACCAGCGGCCCGCTGTCGCCGAAGGGCCGCAATCTCAGATCCACCCGCAGCACGAACCCCTCGGGCGTCGGGGATTCCAGCAGGCGGATCATGCCCTGACCGAGACGGGTGAAGAATTCTTCGTTGCTGATCGGACGCTTCCCGTCGGTCTCACCGTGCTCGGGAAACAGCAGCACCAGGTCGACGTCAGAGGAGAAGTTCAACTCGCGGCCACCGAGCTTGCCCATGGCCAGCACGACGAGCGGCTGCACGAGGCCGTCGGCACCGCGGGGCTCGCCGAAGCGCTCGATGAGCTGGCGGCGCGCGTAGTGCACGGCCGAGCCGATCGCCGCATCGGCGAAATCCGACGACTCGCGCAAGGTTTCCTCGATGTCCGCCCCGCCGGCCAGCGCACGCCAGGCAATACGGACCAGCTCACGGCGACGCCAGCGCCGCAGCGCCGCCAGCATCGCGGCCTCGCTCTGCTCGGGGGGCGGGGCGCGGCCGGCTGCCTCCTGCGGCGCGAGGGCGCGCTGCAGATCGCCGGCCGTGATCAGCTGCGGTTCACGCACGCACGCCTCGGCCACGAAGTCGCTGGTCGCAAACACCTGCAGCAACGCCGCATCGAGGCGTGGCGCGAGCGCCGCGCGCAGTCCCGGCGCAGCGGTCTCGAGCGCCTCCAGACGGCGTTGCACCAGAGCATCGAGTACGGGTGTCATGATGGGCGCATACAGCCCGAAGCGGCAGGGAATTGCAAGCCGCCCCACCGGCACACTGTTGGCGACATGCAACAGCGGCCAACGCGACACAACGCGCCGTGGTGTATCGAAATTGAAACATCGGCATAGGGGGCGGTCCATGAGGACCGCTCCCCTGCCACACCACCCGGCGTGCGGGTCCGCACCGGGCGGTTCGAGAAGTTGAGGTCAGGTGAGGCGAGGCATGCCGAGGCGATCGAAGTATCC
>Ga0315298_1003322_pt1 | contig 25852 bp, 25 predicted proteins | sample WHS_1_MG_FD_203077 | JGI IMG/M metagenome (GOLD analysis project Ga0315298, IMG submission 203077) | Extremophilic microbial mat communities from Washburn Hot Springs, YNP, Wyoming, USA - WHS_1_MG | ecosystem: Environmental > Aquatic > Thermal springs > Hot (42-90C) | place: USA: Wyoming... | reverse complement strand
GGGAAACGCTTCTGCCTTACCCAGTCACACCGCCTACCAACTGGCTCTTCCCTTGGCTTACCCTGATACGACTTTGTGAGACTTTGTTAAAGTTCTGTATATACGATTTTATGAGACTCCACAGTTCGTGAAATTTGTGTAATTCGTGGCAAAAAATGTCAAACCTCGAGATTTTGCAAAGCCAGTAGCCTCTGCACCTGACTCAAGGTCACAGTAAACATGCCTTTTTTAGCATCCTATTCAATCACCCCACACCGCCCCTCGACGAGATTCAACCTCCCGCCTGCCTGCGCGACCTGAACCTCGACCAAATCATCGAGGCGGCAACAGCGCCCAAGAAGGACTACGACCTCCAGCCGTTCTTCTACCTTCCCCTCGCCGACGCCGAAACCATCGCCTATCGCCAGGAGATAGCGCGTGACTTGCAGGACAAAACCTAGATGGCGCACATCTGCGCCTTTGCCGAGAAAATGGCTGCCGCCCGCCGTTACCGGACGATGACCGAAAAACTGGACTTCGAGTATCACAAAAAGGGCTGGTTCCTCGAATCCGCCCTGACCTACTGCGAAGCAGTCGAGGGCCTGGCCGAGGCGCTGCAGACGACGCCCCTTGCCTCGCGCGGCTTGCAGGGATTGCGCGAGTACCTCCTCGCTTACGTTCAATCGCCCGCCTTCCGCTTGCTTGCCGATGAGGCGCGCCGGGTCAAGGTCGGGCTGGCGGCGGTGAAATATAGCCTCATCATCCAGACCGGGCGCTTCAGCGTGCGCCGATACGAGCAGGAAACGGATTACAGCCTCGAGGTCGAGAAGACGTTCGCCCGCTTCAAGCAGGGCGCGGCCAAGGATTACCGCGTCAACCTGTACACAGGGACGGGCATGAATCACATCGAGGCCAAAATCCTGGAATTTGTCGTCCGCCTCTACCCCGAACCCTTCGCCGCCCTCGACCGTTTCTGTGAGCGTCACGCGGACTTCATGGACGCCACCCTGCTCACCTTCGACCGCGAAGTGCAATTCTATGTGGCTTATCTGGACTATATCGCCCCTCTCCAGGAGGAAAGCGGGCTGCCCTTCTGTTTTCCCGAAATGGGCGAGGGGAGGCAAGTGGAGGCCCGCGACGCCTTCGACCTGGCCCTGGCCGAAAATCTGCGTTACGAGGGCGCGGCGGTTGTGCTCAACGATTTCGAACTGCGCGGTGCCGAGCGCATCCTGGTCATCACCGGCCCCAATCAGGGCGGCAAGACCACCTTTGCCCGCATGTTCGGCCAGTTGCACTACCTGGCCGCCCTGGGGCTGCCCGTCCCGGCGCGGCAGGCGCGCCTGGCGCTCTTCGACCACCTCCTGACCCACTTTGAGCGCCAGGAAGACATCCGCACCCTGCGCGGCAAGTTGCAAGATGACGTGACCCGCCTCTACGACCTGCTCCAGCAGGCCAGCCCGCGCAGCATTTTCCTCTTCAACGAGATTTTCTCCTCCACCACCCTGAAAGATGCACTCTTTCTGAGCCGCAAAATCATGACCCGCCTGCTGGAACTGGACGTTCTGGGGGTATGGGTCACCTTCCTGGACGAACTGGCCGCCTTCAACGAGAAGACGGTCAGCATGGTCAGCACGGTCGTGCCGGAAAATCCCGCTGAGCGCACCTTCAAAATCGTGCGCCGCCCGGCCGACGGCCTGGCCTACGCCCTCTCGCTGGCCGAAAAGCATCGTCTGACGCGCACTCACATCCTGGAGCGGATCCGCCCATGAACGTCTTCCTGCTCTATCCCGACCGCAACTTCGACCCGCAGACGCCGCTCCCGCCCAACGCCGAGGACCTGACCCAGGACCTGGCGCTGGAAACCCTCTGGCAGGCAATGGCCCAGGGCGATAAATTCCTCTTCGAGACCGCCCGGCTGGTGACTCTCTCCGGCTCGCAAGAGATGGAGGTCATCCGCTACCGGCAGGAGATTTTGCAGGATTGTCTGAAAAATCCGGCCACCGTGCGCGCCCTTTACCAGATTCCCATCGAGGCCATCGAGAACAAACAGCGCTGCTGGCTGGGCATCTTCTCACACTATCCGGCGGGAATCTTGAGCAGCGCGGTCGAAATGCTGGAAATGCTCGTCGGTCTCCTGCACCGCTTGCGGCAAATCGCCGATGAACACGCCGCCGAATTCGAGTCGCCGGGGTTTCGGCGCTTCTTCGCCATGATTCAGCAGGAACTGGACGACACCTGCTTTGCCGAGATGGAAGCGCACCTGCGTCAACTGCGCTTCCGCGAGGGCGTGCTGCTCAGCGCCGAACTGGGGCCGGGCAACGAGGGGACGAACTACGTCTTGCGCAAACCCAATACGCCCGACGGCTTGATGAAACACCTGTTGAGCAGAAAATCGCCGACGTATTCCTTCACCCTCCATCCGCGCGACGACCACGGGGCGCGGGCGCTGGGCGAACTGCGCGACCGCGGCGTGAACCTGGTGGCCAACGCCGCCGCCCAATCTGCCGACCACATTGACGGTTTCCTCACCCTGCTGCGGCGCGAACTGGCCTTCTACATCGGCGCGCTGAACCTCCACGAGCAGTTGGCCGCCCTCGGGCATCCGATTGCCATCCCGCAACTGCACCCGGTGGAGGAACGCCGCCACACCTACCGCGGCCTGTACGACGTCTGCCTGGCGCTGACCATGCGCAAGCGCGTCGTCGCCAACGACGGCGACGCCGACGGCAAAGACCTGATGCTCATCACCGGCGCTAACCAGGGCGGCAAGTCTACCTTCCTGCGCAGCATTGGCCTGGCGCAAGTCATGATGCAGGCCGGTTTGTTTGTGCCGGCGGAGGAGTTCGCGGCCAACCTGTGCCGCGGCCTCTTCACCCATTACCGCCGCGAGGAAGACGCATCCATGAAAAGCGGCAAACTGGACGAGGAATTGAAGCGGATGAGCGACATCGTCAATCACCTGCGCCCGAACGCCCTCGTCCTGTTCAACGAGTCCTTTGCCGCCACCAACGAGCGCGAGGGCGCCGAGATTGCCCGTCAGGTGGTGGACGCTTTGCTGGAACGGCACATCAAAGTCGTCTTCGTCACCCACCAGTACGAACTGGCGCGCGGCTATCACGAGCGCCGGGCGCCCAACGTCCTGTTCCTGCGCGCCGAGCGTCAGCCGGATGGCAGCCGCACCTACCGCGTCCGCCCCGGCGACCCGCTGCCGACCAGTCACGGCGAGGATGTCTATCGTAAGGTGTTTGGGAAAGAGGGATAAACAGCCCTACCGCTGAAATGTGACTCTTGACACATCCCCGTCAGCGGGAGTATATTCGTTGCGTTTGAAAATCATGGAATCGCACAGTTCGACCGATCCTCTCCGTACCTTTTCTCCCTTTGCGGTTCGTAGCGCTCGGGCAGGAAGTTGACCCTGCCTGCTCTCTGGCTGTCTCCTGCCCCGCGCTCGAACCGGCGCGGGGCTTTGCGTGTGTTTCGGGATAGACATCAGGAACGCACCAAAGTTTTACGGGACGAAAGTTCGTTCAGCACCAACAAATCACTTCAGGAGACGGCATGGGACTCTTCGCAAACATCCTTCCTCCCAAAGAACGCATGCAGCGCCTCTTCACCTGGGGCGACGCGGCGGCGTTGCTGCTCATCGCCGTCCTGCTTTACGGCGGCGTCCGCCTGGCTTTCAACGCTCCCGCCGAGATTCAAGGCCCGACCATCCGCCTGGAGCCGCGCGTCCTGCCCTGGTACGCGCTGCTGTCCACTGGTCGCATGGCCGCCGCATACGCCCTCTCCGCGCTGTTTGCCCTGCTCTACGGGCGCGCCGCCGCCTACAACCGCCGCGCCGAACGGGTGCTGATGCCCCTGCTGGACGTGCTCCAGAGCGTACCGATTCTCTCCTTCCTGCCGGTCGTCCTGCTCAGTTTGAGCGCCATCCTGCCGCAAAAAGTCGCTGTCGAACTGGCCTCCATCGTGCTTATCTTCACCAGTCAGGCCTGGCACCTGACCTTTGGCTGGTATCAGTCGCTCACCACCATTCCCAAAGAACTGCGCGAGGCCAGTGACATCTTCCGCCTGAACGCCTGGCTGCGCTTCAAGCGGCTGGAATTTCCCTTTGGTACCATCAGTTTTCTCTGGAACAGCATGATGTCGTGGGCGGGGGGCTGGTTCTTCCTCATGGCGGCAGAAATCTTCACCGTCGGCGCGCGCGACTTCCGCCTGCCGGGGTTGGGCGCCTACCTGCAGGAAGCCGCCAACCAGGGCAACACGCGCGCCATCCTGTGGGGCATCGGGACACTCATCCTGACCATCGTCCTCCTTGACCAGTTCGTCTGGCGTCCGCTTCTGGCCTGGGCCGACCGCTTCAAACTGGAGATGACGGAAAGCGATCAGCCGCCGACTTCCTGGTTCTACAATGCCCTGCACAACTCGGCGCTGATGAACGCCCTGGGACGGTTGCTGGCTCCGCTGGGCGAACGCCTCGACGCCTGGCTGATTCGCCGCTCCCCAATGCGAATGCCGGATGAGGCTGCCCGCAAACGCAACTGGCTGAGCATCCTGCTCAATCTGCTCCTGGGCGGACTCCTGCTCTACGGCGGAGTGCGCGCCGCGCAAATGCTCGCCGCGCTGCCCATCGCCGAGTGGGGCGAGATTCTCCTCGGCACGCTGGCGACCCTGCTGCGGGTGGCCATCTCCCTGTTCATCGCCCTGCTCTGGACGATTCCGGTCGGGGTCGCTATCGGGACGAATCAGCGCCTCGCCGCCGTGCTCCAGCCCATCGTCCAGGTGACCGCCTCGGTGCCGGCCACGGCCATTTTCCCCGTTTTCCTGCTGCTGGTCATCCATCTGACCGGCGGCCTGGACATTTCAGCCATCTTCCTGATGCTGATGGGCACGCAGTGGTACCTGCTGTTCAATATCATCGCCGGGGCGAGCGCCATTCCGCAGGACCTGAAGTACACCTCGGCGCTGATGGGCCTGAAAGGTTGGGCGCGCTGGCGCACGTTGATTTTGCCGGCCATCTTCCCCTACATTGTCACCGGCGGCATCACGGCCAGCGGCGGCGCCTGGAACGCCAGTATCGTCGCCGAATACGTGGAATTCGGCGGGCAGACGCTCTTCACCACCGGCCTGGGCGCGCTTATCTCGCAGGCCACCGCCGACGGAAATTACCCGCTTCTGCTGGCAGCCACCCTCAGCATGGTGCTGACCGTGGTGCTGATCAACCGTCTGTTCTGGCGGCCGCTCTACCGCCTGGCCGAAGAAAAATACCGCCTGGAGTAGGACAGGCTTTCAGCCTGTCTAAAACAGGGCTTTCAGCCTGTCAGGGGACGGACTGAAAGTCCGTCCTACAGAAATGTCCTACAGGAGTGCCTTATGACCAACGAAACCCCGCTGCTCGAACTGAAGCACATCCACCAGATTTATACCAGTGGCACGCGCAAATTTACCGCGGTGGAAGACGTCAACCTGACCGTCCAGGAGGGCGAATACGTGGCCTTGCTGGGGCCTTCGGGCTGCGGCAAAAGCACGCTGTTGCGCATCCTGACCGGCCTGCAGAAGCCCTCCGAGGGCGTGGTGCTGTATCGCGGCCAGCCGCTGGAGGGCGTCAACCCGCACGCCACCATCGTTTTCCAGACCTTTGCCCTTTTCCCCTGGCTGACCGTGCTGGAAAACGTCGAACTGGCGCTGAAGGCGCGCGGCGTCCCGCCCGGCATCCGCGTGCCGCGCGCTCTCGACCTGATTGACCGCGTCGGCCTGGACGGTTTCGAGAACGCTTACCCGCGCGAACTTTCGGGCGGTATGCGTCAGAAGGTTGGCTTCGCCCGCGCCATGGCCGTCGAACCGGAACTCCTATGCCTGGATGAACCCTTCTCGGCGCTGGACGTGCTCTCCGCCGAATCGCTGCGCGGCGAACTGCTGGAACTGTGGACGAGCGGCGGTATCCCCACCAAAGCGATTCTGATGGTCAGCCACAACATCGAGGAGGCCGTCTTCATGGCCGACCGCATCGTGGTCATGGACAAGGAGCCGGGGCGCATCATCGCCGAATTGAAAGTCCCCCTGCCGCACCCGCGCCAACGCCAGTCGGATGAATTCCGCTCCCTGATTGACGAGGTCTATGCCCTGCTGGCCGGACAGACCGAACCCGAAAGCGTCGAACTGGGCGCCGCGCCGGGCGAGGCCGGACGCATCCGTTCGCTGCCGGATGTGCATATCGGCGACCTGGCCGGTCTGCTCGAACACCTGGCCGAAAAACCCGGCGACCGCGACGACATCTACCGCATCACCGAAGAACTGACCCTCGACTCGGATCACGTTCTGCGTCTGACGGAGGCCGCCGAACTGCTGGGCTTTGTCACCGTTGCCAAAGGTGATATTGAACTGACGCCGCTCGGCGAGACTTTTGCCGAGGCCAGCATCCTGGCGCGCAAGGAGATTTTCGCCAGCCGCATCCGCCGCCTGCCGCTGGTGCGCTGGCTGCTGGGGATGTTACAACGCGCTGACAAACACTCGTTGAAGAGCGAGGTAGTCAAGGTAGCCCTGGAACTGGAATTCCCGCCCGAAGAGGCCGAAAAACAACTCGATACCCTCATCAACTGGGGACGCTACGCCGAGATTTTCTCCTACGATGACAGTGAGGAGGAGATTTATCTGGAAAACGTGCCGGAAAAAGTGACCGCATAAAGAAAAGGTAACTACTCAGCCCTGTCATTGCGAGCCGTTTTTTGGCGAAGCAATCTTCCCTTTATCGGGCGAAATGGACCGCCTGGGGATTGCTTCGTCGCAAAGAACGCTCCTCGCCATGACATCCACAACAGTTTTGAGACAGGGCTACATAGTTACAAGAAAAGGCGCACTCCATCAAAGAATCAGCCTGCTATCGCGACAAGATTTTTCCCCCATCGCCGCGCCGGCGTGCGGACAACCAGCCAGCAGAATACTACCCTGAAACCTGCCCGCACGTTTGCGCGGCGTGAATTTAACAAGTATCATAGTATTGGTATCAACTTTCCCAAACGCGCGGCCCGGCACGCTGCCCATAAGCGGCTGGCAACATGGGAACGCTTGCCGCCCTCAGCCACTTCTGGCAGGCGGGATGGAAGCCAGGTTCAAGTGTACCTCGTCCGCCCAGAGAGAATGATGTTTCGCCATTTAGCCTTGAGCACACAGGAGTTGAGCGAATGAAACAGTTCTCCCTCTTGATGGTGATTATTTTCTTCACCCTCGCCTGCTCGCTGACGAGGGCGCCGTTCCCCTCTCCCACTGGAGAAAAGGGCGGGGACGAGGGGCTTTCCTCTCCCATCCCAACCGAAGCGCCAGCCGTGACGCCGATCGGTAAGCCGACCCGTCCCACTCGCCCCGGCCCCGGCCCATTGCCGACCGGTTCTCCCTGCGGTAACGGCATCTGCGATGGGCCGGAAAACGCTCAAAACTGCCCGGCAGACTGTGCCCTCACCCCCAACCCCTCTCCCACAGGGAGAGGGGAGAAGCACACCGTCACTAACCCGGCGAGCGGGGAGAAGTACACCGTGACTAACCCGACGAGCGGGGCGGCGCTGGCGGTGTATGTCAACCTGCCCGCCGCGGCCGCGGAGTTGCCCGTCCCGGCGCTGGTCCTCGTGCCGGGCGGCTCTGGAGCAAGTTCTTCCTTCCGCAAGCCAAACGGCGAGTTCTACGCCTTCGTGCAGGCGGGCTATGGGGTCATCGTCTTTGACCCCGATGGGCGTGGTCAAAGCACCGGCACAGAAGATTACAACGGCTTCATCCAGCAGGACGGGCTGGCGGAAGTGATTCGCTTTGCCGCTGCCCTGCCCGGCGTGGACCCGTCGCGAATTGGCCTCGTGACTTATTCCTACGGCATCACGCTGGGGGCGGGCGCGCTGGCGCGCCACCCTGACCTGCCGGTGAAGTTCCTGATTGACTGGGAGGGCCCCGCCAACCGCAACGACACCGGCGGCTGCGACGCCGGCAGCCTGGGACATCTCAAAGAGGTGGCTTCCTGCACCGACGAAGCCTTCTGGGCGCAGCGTGAAGCCAGCACGTTCATCTCGCAGATTCGCGTGCCGTATCAACGCATCCAGAGCGAAAAAGACCACGTCCAGCCGGATAACGCCCACGCCATCTTGATGGTGAACAATGCAGTCAACGGCGGCGTCCCCTGGGTGCGGCTGAACGATTACCCGCCCAATCAAACGTACGATCCGAACGCGCCGCCCGCGATGTTCCGTGAGCAGATGGATCGGCAACTGGCGCAAACGGTGATTCGGTATGCCACAGAATTGTTTGGAAAATAGGAGGTGACGCTCATGTTCCGCTCACTGATTTACAGTCTGATTCTCCTATGGCTTACCACCGCGTGTCTGCCCCTTGTGGCAAACCCGACGCCAACGCAGACGATCCCCCACCCACCAACTCCAACTGCGTTCGAAGAGGGACTCGCGCCCGAAATACAACCGGCGTACCGCTTGTTGCGCACAACGGCGGTGTTCAGCGGTGCTGAGGTCGGCGTTGCGGCGACTACACCCGATACTGTTCAGGCGCTGCGCCTCATCCTGAAAGACCCGGCGGCGGAGAGCATCTTCAAGCAATTGCTTGTCGAAGCCACGCCGGCAGGACAGTTGTACGCCCTCGCCGCTCTCTACGTCATCAACCCGGAGTTCGCACGCCTGGCAGCGAAGCCGTACGAATCCAACCAAGCGATGGTGCAGACTCAGTTCGGGTGCATCAACGCAGAGATGCCGATCTCCGAGGTGACGATGCAGATTCTCGATGGGACTCTCCCGCGCGCATTGGCGGGAGCCGAGATGACGCCAACTGCCAGCACCAAGCCAACCCTGCCTCCGCCCGTCCCCACATCAGGCGAGCGGCCCTGTTTGCCCGCCGAAAGATTACCTGCTGTCCCCGACCCGAACGGTCCCTCGTTCCATCAGGTTTTGATCGCCACCTCTTCCGATGGGCTGACCTGGCAAACGAACCACCAGGTGGTCATTGATCAGGCTTCGGTGCCGGAGGTGGTGCGTCTGCCGGATGGACGCTGGCTGATTTATGCGGTGAACGGTTCTATGCTGGGCGGCCCCGGTTTTGTCTATGCCGAATCGCAGGATGAAGGCCAGACGTGGACGTGCGGCATTGTCAATGTGACGGGCGCCGACCCGGATGTCGTGCTGTTGCCCGACGGGCGGATTCGAATCTATTACATCGAGTTTCCCTTTGGACCCAATCCGCCTCAACCGGGCACGCAGATAACCGAACCCAATCGCGTCAGGAGCGCCATTTCGTTGGACGGAAAGAATTTCACAATTGAAGAAGGTGCGCGCCTCGAAGGAATCGGGTACACCGACCCGGATGTGATTCTCGTCGGCAACGAGTGGTTCATGTACGTCTCGACCGGCGAGAAGGCATGGGCAGCGCGCTCGTCCGATGGCTTGAATTTCACTCTGATTGGCCTGGTCAACGACACCGGCGCGGTCTCCGGCAGTTATCTCTTCCCCGATGGGACGCTGCGCCATTACTATTGTGGGCGCCAGGGCATCCAGAGCGCCACCTCCACCGGCGGCGGAGATCGCTGGCGCGCCGAGCCCGGCACACGCATCGCGCGCGACCCGGCCTGGGCAACCGTTTGCGACCCATCCGTCGTATCCGATGGGCACGGCGGCTACTGGATGGCGTACAAGATTCAACCGGCAGACACAACGACGCCGTCGCCCTGAGGTCGTCTTTCGGGGTTTCGCGGCGGCCTGTCTATTGCCGTTTGAAAGCAAAGACCGTTCGCCAATGACTTCGACACAAAATGATGGAGTGCGAGAATGAAACGGCTATCTGTCTTCCTCATGCTTCCGGCAGTTCTCTCTCTCGCCTGCTCGCTGACCAGCGCGCCGCCCCCCACAGTGGAGGTGACCAGGCCTGTCGAGCCCCAGCCCTCTGTCTCGACGGAAACGGCAACCAGTTCCCCCCTCCCGACCGAAACAGCGACGGGCGCGAAAGCAGTCCTGTACCTGGGCATCATGGTACACCTGGAAGGCTGGAATGATGATCAGGATCAGGCGCGCTTTGCCGAGCACGTCCGCCTGATGCGCGAGTACGCTTCTCTGTTCGAGACCTACGGTGCCAGGTTGACCTGGGAAAGTAAGGAAGTGACCGACGGCGCGCTGAAATGGGGCGATAACGTGCTGCTCGAAATGCAGCAACGCGGACATGGCGTGGGCGTCCACGCTGATATTGGCGGGGAGAGAAACTACAATTGCAGTCACTTTGCCGCCGACCTGCGCGCCGAAAAGCAGCAACTCGAATTGCTGGGCGTCACCGTGCGCCATGTTTCGGGCATCGTCTCACACTGCGACTGGGTGACTGCCGCCGCTGACGCCGGTTATCTCTTCACGACCGGGCAGGTAGCGTATGCGGTGATGTCCATGCCCGAAGAAAATCGCCCCCCGGAATATCGCTATTGTCCCCGCCCGTCGGTTTGTCACAATGTCTTCCCCCCTGCGCTGGAGGCGCGCCTGCATCCCTGGCGGATGAACAGCGGCCTGGACTGGTTGACGCCAACCCCCAACGGGCGGCTGGTGCTCATCCCCGCCAGCGGCGAATTGAACTACATGGAAGAAAACGTCACCGGTCGAACAGCCGGGGAAGACAAAAACCTGACCGAGGGGGATGTTGACTATTCCATCCAGGAACTGGAACGAGCCATTGCCCTCGCCCGGCCGGGTTGGGTAAACACCTACTACGTCGGTTGGAGTCTCGGCACGCCGCTCGCCCCGAAAATGCTGGAACTCTGGCTGCAACGCATTGACGTTTATGTGAAGGCCGGTCAGGTGGAGTGGAAGACGTTGCCGGAAATGTACGAGGCGTATGTGCGATGGGAGCAGAGTCATTAGCGTGCAACGCCTGTCCTGACGCGCATAGAGCGTCCCTTTGCCGGCGATAGATTGACTTGAGGCATAGTTTTTGAATCCAACCGCTTTCGCCGGAATGGAATGACTCAAATGGCTACTCGCGAGTTCCAGTACCTCCAGAAATCATCTCTTTCCCGGTTGGGTTGGAGATGAGGGAAGCGCCAAGTCCGTTGAAGACCTGTAAGGTGATTTTCTGAAGGAGATATTTCCATGAACCTGCTGGGATTCAATCTCATTTTGTCTGTTCGCCAGCGTATCCGCTCCATCCTGGCTGTTGTGACGATTTCTGTTTTCTCCCTGCTATGCGGTGGGCTGATGGCCTTTGGCTTTGCTCCCGCGCAGGCGATTCAGGCGTACCGCATTTCCCGCCTGCCGGTGACGGAAGACGTCGCGCAGGTAGCGGCAGCACAGCCGGGGGAGGAACTGTTGCTTACCGGCATCCTGAAAGGCAACGCTCCGCTGCTCGAAGGTCTGGATTTTGTCGCTTATTCCGAGGAAGAATGGAAAGTGACTCTGCCTTCAGACGATGCCAGCGATTCAACGCCAAGCGGTTACTGGGAGACCGTCGCGACTGTCATCCCTGCCTTAACGCTTGAAATCCATGGACAGCCAGTGTCGTTGCTTAAGACAAGCAGCGCCCGGCTAAGCGGCGACCTGCATATCCAGGTAGTCAAAGGGAGCGGCTCCCATCAGGCGGAGTACGAAGGAGAACTCCTACCCGAGGGCACAAAACGTTACTGCGCCCTCCTGGATGGTGACCTGGTGACGGTCTTAGGGAAGAAATCAGCGAGCGGCAGCGTTCTCCCTGAACATATTTTTGCCGGAGATCATCTGCAATTCGTAGAATCGCAGCGGCAGGCGGCTTCGGGGATGTTCATGGTCGGTCTATGCCTGATGGCTTTTGCTCCCCTTTTCCTGGTCGGCGGATTGCTCGCTACCCTCTTTCACAAATCATAAGCGATGAAATCACAGATCCTGAAAAGTAAAACGCTCCCTTCTATCATCCTGCTGGTTGTGACGGCTTGCAGCGTCGTTTCCCCAACTGCAACCCCCACGCCGACAGCGACTGAGGCCTTTGAGTGTCTGGAAACGTTCGAGGCGCGCCCTGTTCAAACCGATGGGGAACCCCGCACTGCATTATCCGCTGAGGAATGGGAAAGTTATCTCAACCTGATGGGCATCCAGTCGCTGTGCATCCCCGTTGAACTGGGCGCACCCTTCCTGAACGCAGATTGGGACAGCGCAAAGATCCCAGCAACGGGACGCATGGTCAGCATTGGGTTCGAGCATCTGTATCACGGGGAGGGCTGGAGCGATATGTTCCTGCTTTACTCGACCTATGATTTCACCATGGGAACGGAATTCGACCGCTTCGCCACCCTGGAAGACCGGGACGCGCTGCGCAATCACAGCCTCGCCAACAAAATCCAGATCAACGGTACCAGCGGGTTTATCCGCTTCCAAACGGGGATGCCGGCGTACGAAGGTCAGCCCCAGATCATGTACAGAACCGCTGTGTTTCCGTTTGAAAATGACTATGTGGCTGTCGTCTATAATCTGGGCGCATTTGACGGAGATGCCAGAGAATTGATCCAGAAATTCGAGCAGGGCGATTATCCCGCCAGGCGCGCCGCGCAGGTGGAAATGATGGACTTCCTGGTGAACAGCCTGCGTTTTAAATCCATGCCATGAGGCCCCATCCGCCCCCATCATGAAAGGACAAGTGGAGGAGGGCGCTTCAGCGTTTCCTCGGCGCTGTCCGCTGACTTTGTTCTTCGTCAGGATAACGTGCCGGCGCCGCGCTCCAAAAGCGGCAGCCGTAGCGTTCGACGACCTGGGCTTTGCCGCTGGCCTCGAGGTCTTTCAAGGTCTGGCTGACATCGGCGGACGGCCAGCGGCTCAACGCCTGCACCAGTTCCTCCTCACGCAGAGGGTGACGGGTGATGATGCTGACTACCGCCTCTGCCAATGAGGTGAATCCGCTCAGGTCGAAGGTCCCGCTGGCGGGGTGAATCACTTTGGCAACCTGTCCAAGCAGGGCGCGGGCGCGCAGCAGACCCTCGTCATCGGGCGGCTGAACCCAGATCTCGGCGGGTGGGCGCGTCGGCTGGAGGATGTGGACTTCGTCGGGTTGGATTTTTTGGAGCGCGGCGGCCAGTTCGGTCAGCGCCGGCTCGCTGTCGTTCAGCCCGCGCACCAGCATCACCTCCACCCACAATTTACCGCCATACTCCCGGCGGAAGGCAGTCAGCCCGTTCAGCAGCCGCTCGAAGGTGATTTCAGGATGCGGTCGGTTGATCTGACGATACAGCGCCGCATTGCCGGCATCCAGCGTCGGCAGGACGGCGTCGGCAGCGGCGAGTTCAGCGCGCACGTCGGGCAGATAAAGCAGCGCCCCGTTCGTGATGACCGCCACAGGGATTGGCGTGAGCGCCTTCACCTGGCGAATCAGCCAGCCGATGCCGCTGTGCAGGGTCGGCTCACCCGAACCCACGAAGGTCACCCAGTCAATTTCGCCGCGGCGGTGTGCCGATAATGCCTGCTCGACTTCGGCCAGAATCTCCTGGCGCGGGATATATTCTTTCCGCTCGTTCGTCAACGGCACAGTGCGCCCCAACTGGCAGTAGACGCAATTCCAGTTGCAGGTCTTGAGCGGGATGGTGTCTATGCCCAGCGATTGCCCCAGCCGCCGCGAGGGGACGGGACCGAAGACGGTTTTCATTTCAAAAGACATTCACCACACAGGACACAAAGGTCACGAAGTTTTTTACACCGAATTCCCTTGTGTACTTCGCGTCCTTTGTGGTCAGAAAAGTTTATTGCCCGTGGCCGTGTGCCACACTCTCGTCACACGGCGCGGCTTCCTTCAATTTGCCGCCGAAATAATTTTCCAGCGCCTGGCGCACGGTGCCAGCCGCGCCGGTGGCGGCTTTGATTCCATATTGCTCGAAGAACTCGATGGCGCGCCCGCCCATCCCGCCGCTCAAAATCACGTTTGCGTTTTGGGCGTGAATGAATTGGGGGATTTGCCCCGGCTGATGCGAGTTCGCGTAGGGGTTAGCCACCCCATGCACGGCGCCGATTTCGCCGTTCTCCACATCTACCAGAATGAAATACGGCGCGTGCCCAAAGTGCTGCGCCACCAGGCTTTCCAGTCCATGGTTGTTTTCTGCGGTTACTGCGATTTTCATGTCAATTCTCCTCGTTGATGAGTTTTTCAAGTTCCTCTGCCATCAAATAATCTTCGATGGCGATTTCTTGTGAAGTCACGCCGGGCACTTCGGCCACGGCTTTTTTGATCTCCAGCGCCAGCGTCACGGCAATCGGGCAGACGAACGACGATGGGCGAAAGGTATAACGCACCTTGCCGAGCGCGTCGGCCCACAGGTTTTCCACCAGGCGCATCTGCACCACGTCCACGCCGGTTTCGGGGTCGATCACGCTTTTCAGACGTTCCAGGATGGCCATTTCGAGGTCGGTCATTTGTCCTCCAACAGGGAAGAAAGGACTCGTTCCCACACCTGGCGGATGGCGACGCTGACGGCGGCTTCTGGCCGATAGGCCGTCACCGCTTCGCCCGCGACCATAGCGCTGGCTACCGTCAAATCAAACGGAATCCTGCCGACGGTTTCGATCCCATTCTCCCGGCAAAACGATTCGATTTCCTCCGTCCCGGCGGGATACACATCCGCCTTGTTGATGACCACCATCGCCCGCACGCCAAAGTGCTGAACGGTCTGCAACACGCGGCGCATGTCGTGGACTCCTGCCACGGTCGGCTCGGCCACAATCAGCGCCAGGTTCGCGCCCGATACCGCCGCAATGACCGGGCAGCCGATTCCCGGCGGCCCATCCACGATGACCAGTTCGCGGCCCTCGTTCAGGGCTTGCAGACGGGCGCGCTGTTTGACCAGCGTCACCAGTTTGCCGGAGTTTTCCTGGCCGGGGAACAAACGGGCATGGTACAGCGGCCCATAGCGGCTTTCGGAGAAGTAGAACTTGCCCGCGATTCGCTCTCGCATGGAAATGCTCTGCGTCGGGCATTGATAGACACACGCCGCGCAGCCATCGCAGGCGATGGGGTCAACCCAATATTCTCCCCTCTCCCCCTGGGAGAGGGGTTGGGGGTGAGGGTGAATCGCGTCGAAACGGCACACGGCCTGGCAGTCGCCGCACGCTGCGCAGGTTTCGGGGTCAATCACCGCCACTTTCCCGCCCTTGAAATCCTGCTCCTCGCGCAAGTTTGGCTGAAGGACGAGTTCCAGGTTGGCCGCGTCCACGTCCGCATCGGCCAGCACGACCTTGCCCGCCAGCCCGCTTTGCGCGGCGAGGTGCGCAAACGCCGCCGCGACGCTGGTCTTGCCAGTGCCGCCTTTGCCGCTGAGAATAACGAGTTGTTTCATACGGCCACCCTCGTCCGGATGTTTTCCAGCAGCGCAGAGAATTTTTCTCGATACTCCGGCGCGGCTTCTACCAGAGTCTTGCCGCTGGCAATCGCCTCGGCGAAGCGCCGCTCCATCGGGATGCGCATCAGGATAGGCAGACCGGCTTCGGCGCACCAGGCTTCGACGGCGTTATCGCCAATCCCGTCGCGGTTGACCACCACGCCGGCCGGAATGCCCAACTCGCGGGCGATTTCGGCCACCTGTTTCAGGTCGTGCAGGCCGAAGGGCGTCGGCTCGGTGACGAGCAGGGCAAAGTCCGCGCCGCGCAGGGTCTCGACCACCGGGCAGGAGGCGCCGGGCGGGGAATCTCTAATTTCAATCATGTCATTGCGAGGAGGGCGCTCTTCCCGACGAAGCAATCTCCCGCTTTCATGGTCATTGCGATGGGCGTTCTTCCCCAAAGCAATCTCCTCCACTATTGGCGGGGATTGCTTCGCGCTCCGCGCTCGCAATGACATATCATTCCACTTCTTCAACTCGCGGATGATGGGAACCGCCATCGGCTCGCCGACGTTCATCACGCCGCGGGCAAAGTCTATTCCGCCGGGGGTGGGGCCGCTTTCGAGCACGCCCATCACGTCCAGCCGCTCGCTGATAGCCTTTTCGGGGCAGTTCAGCGTGCAACTGCCGCAGCCGTGACACAGTTCCGGGAAGACCAGCGTCTTTTTGCCGATGACGGCGATGGCGTGATACTCGCAGACCTCCGCGCAGCGCCCGCAATGGGTGCAGAGCGTCTCGTCCACGACCGGCAGCAGGATGCCGACTTCTTTGCGTTGACTCAGGTCGGGATGCAGAAAGAGGGCGGCGTTGGGCGCTTCCACGTCACAATCCAGGACGCGCACCGCCTCCCATTCTGCGGCGGCGAGCGCCAGGCTGGTCGCGACGGTGGTCTTGCCCGTGCCGCCCTTGCCGCTGGCGACGACGATGCGCATCAGCGACCGCCTCCGCGATGACCGGCGTGGGTGGCCGATTCTGCTTTACTCAGTTTCCCAGCGCGGAAGAGTTCCAGCACCTCGGCGGCGGTCAGGGTTTCGCCCGCCGGTGCAAGGTACATTTCGATTCCCGCCGGGGAGAGCGTATCGGCGGCGTTCGGCCCGTAGGCCCCGCTGACCACTGCCTGCGCGCCCAGTTTGGCGACGAACTGCGCGGCTTGCACGCCCGCTCCGCCCGAAGCGGAAAGTGCGGGATTCTCGTGGACAGTCCAGGCGCCGGTTTCCGTGTCCACCAGGCAAAAGGCCGCCGCGCGCCCAAAGCGCGGGTCGAAGGGAGAGTTGATGGTGTTTCCAGAAATGGTGATGACGATTTTCATGCCACCTCACTCGCGTACCATGCGCGTCCCGCATTTGGGACATGAAATATCCATACAGCGCTGACCGACGGCATGCGGCTCTTTATGCCCGCATTTTGGACAAACGCAGTTGCCTCCCGGTCCCGAACCGGGGCGATTGCCGCCGCCCCGGCCCATCCCCTGTCCGCTGCCGCGTCCCAATCCCTGACCGCCTCCACCGCCGCGTCCGCCGCCCTGACCACGACCTCGAAACGATTGGTTATTCATCGAAAACATCCTTTCTGGAGGCCGCTCCCACAGAAGCGGCCTCCCAGTAAGTAGAAAGCATCGGAACTACTTTTCGAGTTCTTCGATGCGCTTGTTGATGGCGTCGAGTTGCCCTTTCAGCCATTCCGACCGGTCTTTGAGGGCCTGCAGCGTCTCTTCCTTTGTAGGCGGAGTCCAGGTCTGGCAATTCCGCCAGCCGAAGCCGCCGCCTCGTCCGCGCCGCCAGGCCATTCCCAGGCCAAAGCCAGGGTTGGCAAAGCCGGGCATATTGTAACCGGCGCAATAGCCTGCGCCGCGTCCGGTGCGAGGCCCCATGCCCATCGGGCCGGTTCCATCACCGCGTGGCATACGAGTCACCTCCTTTCCAGAAGAATTTATCGCCGCCTGCCGTTGCCCCATGCCGTCCCCTGACGGCCATAGCGGGCGCGGCGACGATAGGCGCGTCCGCCACCCGACGACTGCCGGGGAGCCGGAACAAAGGCAGGACGAGCGGGAACTTGCACATCCGTCATACGCGACCGCGCCAGTTTCCTGTTCCAGGCGTTCAGCAGCGTCTCGGTCAGGCGCGGCAGAATCTCACTGGCGGCCAGGGCCAGGGCGGTCAGCGCGGTTGATTTCTCGCCGCTGCGTGTCGGCTGCGCCGGCAGAACATCCACTCGCCGGACGGGGAGCGCCGCCGGAGGAACGACCGGCGTCCGCGCCTCGACATCCGCGATAGCACCCCGCGGACAGGCATCCACGCAGACCTGACAACCGGCGCACAGCGCCTCGTCAATCACAGCCCGTCCACCTTCCAGACGGATGGCGTTGGCGGGACAGACGGAAACACAGTCGCCGCAGCCGTTACAGAGTTCTCGATTGACTTGCATGCTCATCGTTCACCTTCCTGATTGTTCAGGCGCTTTTTTCACAGCGTCATACGCCGCTTCGAGCGCTTCGATTTCGCGGCGCCGCCGGCGCAGGGCTTCGATCCACTCGGATAGGGCCGCTTCACCCTGGGGGGTGATGGTGTAGACGCGCCGCTGAGGGCCGAGGCTTTCCTCGCTCCACGCACTGACCACCAGCCCGGCTTCCTCCAAGTCGCGCAAGGCGCGGTACAGGATGCTGATGTCCATCATGGCAGTATCGAAGCCGAACTCCTTCAAGCCATCCATCAGGCTGTAGCCGTAGCCCGGCTCGCGGTGCAGCAGCACCAGCAAGCACGACTCGAGAAAGAACATCTTGCGCTGACCGCCGCCTCGTCCGCGGCCGCCTCCAAAACCTCGTCCACCGGGCATTTCATTTCTCCTTTCGTCTATAGTATATAACACTATAGACGAATTGTCAATAGTTGAACAAAAAAGAACCGCCCGCAGGATTTTCTTCGCCAGGCTCCTGGAAGAAAACCAGGGGGCGGACTTATTCTGTCGCTATCAGGCAGCGGGTTGAGTTTGCTCCTGCGGTGGTTTGCACACCACTCGGCGCAACAGTTCGAGCGGCACGAGGACGAACACACCGAACAGCACGCCCAGTTCGCTCCACAAATTGCTGCCGGGGGCGGGTTTGCCCGCCAGACGGCTGAGCAAGGCGTCGAAGGTGTTGCCATACAGGTTGCCGAAAGTAATCATGCGCAGGTAGGGCAAAATATCCTGTGCGGTGGCCTCGCCATAGGTCTCCACCAGCCGCTGCCAGGCAGAGGGGTCAACCTGCCCCTGGCTCTCGGCGTAATGCTGGGCAAAGGCCAGGCCAACGGCCTCGTGCGGCGGGAAACTGCCCAGGTCGCCGGCCATCAGACGCTGAAGTTCGCTTTCCGGCACGCCCATCGCCAGCGCGGCGCGGGTGTGACCGTAGGCGCAGTAGCGGCAGCCGTTGACGCGCGTCACCGCCAGCATGAGTTTCTCGGCGAAGCGTTTGTCCACCCGTCCGCCGCGGGCGGCGCGTTTCAGGTCGTCTATCTGACCAAAGACCTGGCGCACGGCCAGGCGAAAGGCCGGCCAGGTGTAAATGCGACGGTCGAAGGTTCGTTTCATGTTCGGTCTCCTGGGGGATACAGCCCCACACTGTTCAACAAGCGCCGATGGTTGAATCGCCAGCGGCGGTACTTGAGCCGGCGGCGCGGCCGTTCTGTGGCGCAAGTCTCTAGACTTGCGCTACGCGCCAGCACTGCGCCGCGGCGGCAGACCGTTTCACAGGTGCCGCAGGCGGTGCAGCGCTCCGCCAGGATGCGGGCTTGTTTGTTTTCGATCAGAATGGCTTGCTGCGGGCAGGCTTTGGCGCACAGACCGCAGCCGCTGCAACGTTCGGGTTGGATGCGATAACGGGTCATTGAGAATCTCCTTCGGGCGCGGGGAGAGGCGCTGCGCTGCGCGGCGCGTCCCCGCTGGCGGTGTAGAACAGAAGCAGGAAGCGGCAAGCCTGACTGCCAGCGTTTTGCCAGCGGTGCGGCAGATGCGCCTCGTAGAGCAGGCTGTCGCCGCTTTCCAGGTTGTAGCGGGTTTCACCTACCTGGCAGGCCAGAGTCCCTTCCAGGCAAAAGAGCAGTTCCTGGCCGCTGTGCGTGACGGCTTCGGCGCCGCTTTCTGCGCCGGGCGGCAGGGTCACCAGCAGGGGTTGACCGGCGCTCAGGCGCAGTCCGCCGCTCAGGTCCTCGAAGCGGCTCTGGTCGAGTTCCACGCTGGGACGCTGTCCGTTCTTTTGAAAAGCGACCTGCGGGCTGTCGCCTTCCTGCTCGAAGAAAGCGGACATGGGCGCGCCAAGCGCCCGCGCCAGTTGCCGCAGGGTACTGACGCTGGGGGAGGTGCGTCCGTTTTCGATGAGGCTGAGGGTGTTGTAGTTCAGGCCGCTTTGCTCGGCCAGGGCGCGCAGCGAGAGGCCGCGGCGGGCGCGCAACTCGCGCAGGCGGCGGCCCACCTGCAGGTCGCTCTCCGTCTCGGCCTCGCGGCGGGCGGCAAACAGGTCAGCCAGGTAGCGGACGTGACGGCAGGCAAAAGGGGGACGTGAATCTCGCAGGGATTGAGCGCTCAAGGCAGCCTCCATCATGGAGCAGGGGAAATGTACTGTAATTATAGTACAAATTCGTCAAAAAATGCAATGCTTGTACTAATTTATAATGACAATTTTTAGCAAAAAGTATCCCGCAGGAGCATTCCTGCGGGATATCGCCGCTGAATGGCGCACAGAGTAGTGCAATAGAGTATGTCCTCTTTTACCTAAATTTCTTTGGGATGGAACCCCCTCTGCCAGTTTTTCATTTGATGAGTTTCTCATCCGGCGGGCAGGCTTCTGCTGCAGCCGCCGCCATGGCCGGGGCGGAGGAAACTGCTCCGCCGTACAGGCGCTTCTGGAAATAGAAGGCCCCGTTCACCAGCCCAACCATCACCGGCACCTCGATCAGCGGGCCGATGACGGTGGCAAAGGCCTGCCCCGATGATCACATACGTCAGAGATTGCATGACTCATCCTCCTTTCGCATTCGTTTATCGGCAAAGACTTATCCCCTGCCCGCAGGCGGCGCACTCGAACTGGATGGTGGTGTGTTCGATGCCAAACTGGCGCAGCCGCGCCTTGAGTTCGGCCATGATGCCGTTACTGTCGGCAATTGTCTGGTCGGCGGTGACAACGTGGGCGCTGAGGGCGACGTGCCCCGAGCAGATGCTCCAGACGTGCAGGTCATGCACGTCCAGGACGCCGGGAACGCCCGCCATGCTTGCCCCGATTTTCTCCACCGAAAGATGTTCCGGCACGCCCTCGATCAGAATGTGCAAAGACGATTTCAGCACGCGCCACGAACTGAGCACGATGATGATGCCGATAAAGACGCTCATCAGCGGGTCTACCCATTCCCAGCCCGTGAACCAGATGACGCCCGCCGCGACGATGACACCGACCGAGGAGACCGCGTCGCCGACGACGTGCAGGAAGGCGCTGCGGACGTTCAGGTCTTCGGCTTCTTCGTGCGCTTCTGCGCCGTCTTCGCCTTCGTGGTCGTGGTCATGCTCGTGTCCACCGAGGACGAAGGCGACGACGAGATTGACCACCAGCCCGATGACGGCGATGACCAGCATTTCGGCGCTTTTGACGGGCTGTGGATTAAACCAGCGATGCCAGGATTCGGTGAAGATTTCGATGGCAATCGCCCCAAGCGTGACGCCGTTGATGAGGGCGGCGATCACTTCCAGGCGGTGGAAGCCGTAGGTGTGGCGGTCATCCGCAGGCAGGTCAGAGAGGCGCAGGGCGAGGTAACTCAGCCCCAGGGCAAAAACATCCATGAAGACGTGCGCCGCGTCCGAGAGCAAGGCAAGGCTGCTCGTCCAGAATCCGCCGAGCACTTCGGCGATGAGGATGGCGAGGGTCAGGGCAAGCGAGAGGAGAAAGCGTTTTTCGAGGGCGGGGTTGGTATGAGGGGGCATGAGAAAGTTTGGGAGGGGAAATTGGCGACGCGAAGATGAGAGATCTCAAGGCAAAGCCGCATCCAAACTGGCGCGGAAGGCGTTTTCGTCTTCGTTGTTGTAGAAGGGAACACCAATGAGACGGTATTTCTTGCCATCGAAGGTGAGCGTTTTACCGGCAAAGGCGGCGCTAATGTCTTTCAAGAAGTCTTCTTTCCACTTGTCCTGCTTTGTGAGATGCCTGCCTTTCGGCTCGATGAACAGTTGATAGGTGAGCAGTTCGCCGTTTTTCTGGCGCAGGAAGAGGACGAAATCGGGCTGGAAGGCTCTACCATCGGAAAAGTTGTAAATGGCAAAATGCCCTTCGTTGCGCAGCAGGTAGATTTGTTCGTATTGTCCCTCTAATTGCTGAATGTGCCGGTCGAGCATATGCACGAAGGCTTTTTCTTCGCTCGTGCCATAGAGGGTATTGGCGGTGTACCAGTCTCTGGCGGCAACGAAGGCTTCGAATTGCTCGTCCGGCGCGGCGCGGAGGTTCCTCGCATCGAATTTCAGGACTTTGTCTTTGAAGATTTCTCGTACCCAATCACGGCGGAAGTCGCGCGTGCCTTCGTAGTCGGTCAGGTTGGTGCGGATTTCGGCTTCGATGACGCCGAGCAAACCCTGGACTGCCGCCAGTTTTTCGGCGCGATTCTCCTCCAGCCCATACACATTGCCTTGAAGGGTAATCTCCAACCCGCCGAGATAATCCTCCGAAGTGATGAAGTCACGCATGGTGGTCAGGTTAGGGAAAAAGCGTCTGAGATTGTCGAAGCGGTAGAAGGGATTGCGGTCTATGGCGGCCTGGACGATGTTGCGCTCGATGTCACGCACTTTGAGGTCACGGCGGGTTTCGTCTCTCACCACCGTTTTCTTTTCGTCAGCCAGGACAGCCGTCGCGCCGCCGTAACCAGTGGCGATGACGTGAACGTAGTTGCGCCGTTTCACGCCCAAATCGGCAAAAGATTGCACTTTGCTGTAGTCCTTGGGGCGGCGGTCGTTGAGCCAGATGAGGCCGTATTTATAGAAGTCGGTTCGCTTGAACGATTCTTTCAGTTTGAGAGGGCGCTTCACTTCGCGCTCGTCCATCATGCCCTGCTCGATGAGCGCCTGGCGGATTTCGGCGATGTAGCGATGGTCGTTGATGCTGTGATAGTGCAGTTCTTCCAGCACGCGCAGCTCGTGGGTCAGGTCGCCGTCGAATTTGCGGCGGAATTTGTCGTTGGACAGGCTTTCAGCCTGTCCGCGCAAACTGGAAGTTTGCGCCACAGTAAAGGGGAAATACCGCGCCCCGCGCCCGATTAACTGCGCTTCGGAGAGGGTAACCGCGCCGATTTTGCCCTTGCCGGAGTCGCGTGTCTCGTAACAGCGAACGATGTCGAACAGGTTCAGCACATCCCAGCCTTCGTTGAGTTTCTGCACGGCAAAGATAGCGCGGATGCGGTTTTGTGGGTCTTCGAGCGTGTTGACCAGAATCTGGTAGCGCTCTTTTTCGTTTTCGTCGTTGACCGAGAGGCAGTATTCAGGAGCAAAGTCACGGCGAATGCGCTCGGCGAGGGACTCGGCGCTCACGCCCTGGGCATCGAAAAAGTCGAAGGCGCGGCGAACCAGTTCGAGGTCCGATTTGCGGCGCAGCGACTCGATGTCAACCGCGGTCAATTGCTCTATCATCTGGTGAAAGTCGGCTTTGAGTTGGCGCGATTGTTCGATGGTCCGCTGGGCTTTGAAGAGGATGACCGGCTTGAGATTGATACGGTAGCGCGCGGCGACGGCTTGCTTGTATTCGCTCAAAATCAGGGCTTGCAGAATGCGCTCGCGCTGCTCAAAATCGGACTGGACGATGACCACGTCTTTGGAGTAGCCATCGTTGCGAAACTGGAGCAGGTCATAGCGGAAAATGACCTTGTTGCGGTATTTGTTCACCATCGCGGGGGTGGCATAGTCGTGCGTGGCGGTGAATTCCAGCAGCAGGTTGTCTTCGTTCTGCTGAAAGATGCGCTCGACGGTGCTTTCCCAGTTATCGAGAAAATCGCTTTGTTCGCCGCCGTTTTCCCCGGCTTTGGTTTTGACGTTGATGTGATGGGCTTCATCGGCAATCAGGACAATTTTGTGCTTGCGAAAATCTTCGTAGGTGAGGGCGTTCTCTTTTTGTGCCGTCAGGTCGGAATGAAGTTTCTGGATGGTCGTAAAGCAAATGTTGATGTCGTTGGGGTTCGCGCCCTCGAAATTCTCCACCGGCGTAACGCGCACGCGGCGATTGGCGAGGGTGATTTCAGGCGCGAAAAGATACTTGATGGAAGCGGGGTTGAGAAAATTGTCGCGGGTCTTCTCGATGATGTTGGTGGAATTGACGAAGAACAGGAAGTTGCGATAGCCCTGCTCGTAGAGATAGAGAATCAGGCCCGCCATGATGAGCGTTTTGCCGCTGCCGGTTGCCATGTTGAACAGGAAGTGCAGGGGATAGGTTTTGTCGGGAAAGTCGTTGTGATAGCAGTGGATGAAGCGGGCAAAGGCTTCAATCTGGTAAGGGCGCAATTCGTAGCGCGGGTCGAGGTTGCCCGCGATACTTTGGGGAACGGTTTTGGTCAGGCCGCCCCAGCGGGAGAGGGTGTCGAGTTCTTCGTAAAGGAACCGGTTGGCCATCGGGTTATCTTCCCAACAAAAACGCTCGGGTCAAAAATTCGGGTGGAATGCGCTGTTCCTGCGGCAAATAGATGGCAGTCCGAATCTCCATTTGAGAGAGGTATTTGCACATCAGCGGTCCCATATCTTTCCAATCCAGCCCGCCCAGCCCGCAGCCCAGCGCAGGGATGGCGAGGGATTGAATCCCTTCGGCTTTGTAGTTCTCCAGTAACCATTGCAACCCTTTTTCTATCCCTTCAGGGTCTGAACGTTCTTTCCAGTGTTTTTTTGTGGGGAACAAGAGGAACCACTTGTTGGCGTTCAGGTTGGGCAGGCTGAGCGGCTCATCCGCCAGATCTTCATCTAGCGAGGCTTCGCGCTTGTACAAATAAGGTTTGCCTATGACGAGCGTTTTGTTTCTGCATACATCCTGATAGACCACATACATATCGGGAAATTGATATTTGGCGCGCGATGCTAACCCTTTGCCCATCACGCCGACAGTGTTGACGCTGACGGTGAGTGTTTGCATTTGGGAAAAGAACATATCGCCGTCCACCCACGAGAGTTTGTCCGTAATTGCACCATGCCGGCGCGGCTGAAAGAACATGTGCGGCTCGACCACCACTTCGACTGAATGGGGCAATTGGCTCAGCAGGGGACGGATTCTCTCCGAAACCGAGGCGCTGGCGATATAGACAGAATGAATCGCGGCAGGGGGGATGACGTTCGGGATGAGACATTCGGCCATGATTTTGCGCTTCGTCCCGTCTTCGGTCTTCCACCAATCGCTGTTGAGGATGTTCCAATATTCGCCGTTGACGGCTTGCAAGCCCGTTTTTACGTCTACCAGAGGGGTAAGCAAATGGGCGGCATTTCCCAAAGCAATAAAGGCGCCCTCTGTATCCAAAATTTGTGGCTTGATTCCCAAAATGACCACATCGTTCTTGTTGGTTTCACTCAGCACCTTGTAAAGCATGGGGTTGCGCGGTTGAAAATAGACGTTGGCGTATTCCCACAGGCTTTTCCCGTCGGGTGTCTGGCGCTGCTGGCGGTGAGCAACAATTTCCGCGTTGTACACAGGCGTAAACGGAAGTCCGCGCGCGGTTACTTGCTGATGGGAGAGAATGCCGTGCTGAAGAATGGAGGGCAGGTTATTGATATGCGTAATGTAGAAAAGGCTTTTGATCATGTGTCTGGGCATATTCTTGTTCCCTTCAACCTTTGGCGCAAGCGTTGTGCGTTTCGTACAGAAAATTTGCGCCAGAATTCATTGTGGAAAAATCCTATCGTGCGTTAAAATTATGATTGCCAGCGGACAAAATTCGGCTCTATGCCGTGTGGTTGCGGGACTACGGTCGCCGTGACCCTATATCCCTGGCGTTTTTTGTCATGACAGAATACATCTTGAAAATCTGCGTGATGTGGTTATAATAAGATTAATCCGCTTAGCGGAGGTGGATCGCCCGCAGGGGCGAGCGTAAGAGGGTCTCAGACGAGGCCCTTTTATTTTTTGGGATATAACACAAAGCCGTATCCTTCGAGTCGGTTGTTGTATAACTGTCGGTTAAATTTGCCTTCAACGTAACTACCTACCCTGCGAGTAAGGAAACGGGCTGATAAGCAAACAAGGCGCGCAAGAAGGCATAGACATTTCTCTCTTGCTTACGGCAAGTTGAAATGACAGCTTGCAAACGGGCATAGACTTTGGCCCCTTGTTGGGTGCGGAAGCAGCCGCTCACTTTTTGCTTGACTTTGGCCGGACGCAAGTCGCGTTCTGCCTGATTATTGGTGAAAGGTACCCCCTCCACCAAAGCAAACGCCAACACTGCATCTTCATGTTCTTTCAGACGCCTCAACAAATTTCGCCCCGGAGTACTTTTGGGTCGGCCCTTGCCTGGTTTGGGTTCAGGCGGTGGCTCTTCCACTTCCGCTTTGGCAAGGATGTCCCGA
>Ga0315298_1003321_pt1 | contig 25863 bp, 25 predicted proteins | sample WHS_1_MG_FD_203077 | JGI IMG/M metagenome (GOLD analysis project Ga0315298, IMG submission 203077) | Extremophilic microbial mat communities from Washburn Hot Springs, YNP, Wyoming, USA - WHS_1_MG | ecosystem: Environmental > Aquatic > Thermal springs > Hot (42-90C) | place: USA: Wyoming... | reverse complement strand
GTGTGGGGAGCGACGGGGCATATCGGCCAACCCGCACTCCATATTTTAGTTTCAATCCACGCTCCCCGTGTGGGGAGCGACGGGCATATCGGCCAACCCGCACTCCATATTTTAGTTTCAATCCACGCTCCCCGTGTGGGGAGCGACAGGCAATACCGGTAGTAGTGGACTGGTTGACAAGTTTCAATCCACGCTCCCCGTGTGGGGAGCGACGCTAGCCTATGATTGTTGGGGATGGGTTCCTGTCCGTTTCAATCCACGCTCCCCGTGTGGGGAGCGACATGGCAGTCGTGCCCAGAGTGGTAATCTGGACATTGTTTCAATCCACGCTCCCCGTGTGGGGAGCGACCGGAAGTTGGATAGCTACCTGATAATCTCGGGTAAGGTTTCAATCCACGCTCCCCGTGTGGGGAGCGACACGGGTTGCCGCCCGGGTTAGCCGGGCAGCTGTTTCAATCCACGCTCCCCGTGTGGGGAGCGACTGCAATATCTGGGGGAGGGAAGGCTCCTTACCGCCAGATGTTGGGTCTTATTCTACACGAAGCGCGTCGCAAAGTCAATTTTTCACTCCCCAAACGCCGTAATTCGGTTGTTAAGGTGCAAAATCTCCTGCGAACCTCCCAGGAATTTTCTGATCACTTCGGGTTCGCAAATCAAACCAGCAGCGTCCCTTCCAGGTCCAGGCTCGGTTTCGCGCCGATATGCTCCACGCGGCTTTTCCAGTTATCGCCCAGATAGTAGAAGCGCAGCGAATCCACTTCCGGGTCAATGATCTTGAGCAGTTTCGCCTGCAATTGTTTCAATTGCGCCGCGTCCACCAGGCACTCGAAGACCGAGTTCTGCACGCGCTGACCGTAATCCTGGCATTTTTTCGCCACCTTGCGCAGGCGGCTTTTGCCCGCTTCGGTTTCGGTACTGACATCGTAGGTAATCAAGACCATCATCGAATATTTCCTCTTTATTATGAGCAGATTACTTCGACGCCTGGTCTCGATATGGGCGAGAAAAGCGTTCGCCCTACTCGACCGACGGCGTCTCGCACTGACCGCTCAACTCCAAAAGAACGGCGGGTAGGCGTCCAGGTCGCCGCGCAGGTGACGCGCCAGCAGCATCGCCTGGACGTGCGGCAGCAGCCCAAAGGGAATCTTCTCCTTCAAGTACGGGTGAATCAACTCCTCCTTCTTGCGCTCCTGCCAGGCGGTGAGAACCACCTTGCGCGTCTCCTCGTCCATCAGAATCCCACCGCTCTCCTTCTTCGTAAAGCCCTTGCCCGTCACCTGCTTGCGGTTGACCAGCGAAAGCGCCAGGCGGTCAGCCATCACCGGGCGCAGTTCCTCCATCAGGTCGAGGGCGAGCGAGGGGCGGCCGGGCCTGTCTCGATGGAGGAAGCCCACGAACGGGTCCAGGCCGACCGTCTCCAGCGCCGAAGCGGCCTCGTTCGTCAGCAGAGTGTAGAGGAACGAGAGCAGGCTGTTCATGTTATCCAGCGGCGGGCGGCGGTTGCGCTCCTCGAAGCGGAACTCCTCCTTCTGCTGCAAAATCAAATGGTCGAAGACGCCAAAATAAATCTTCGCCGCGCTGCCCTCGAAGCCCATCAGGTCGGCGGTGGATTTGCACTGCGGAAGCGCGCGCAGCGTCTCTTTCAGGAAGTTCGACGCGCTCGTCAGCGCTTTCACATCTACGAGCATGGCATGGTCGCGGATGGCGCGCTCGAGGACTTTGCGGCTGTTGGCGATTTTCCCCATCAGGAACGAGGCAGCGATGGGAACCCGCTGCGCTTCGTCCTCCGCGACCTCGAACTGCCTTCGCCGTAACAGAACGTTTCCCTGCACCTGACCGCTCACCCGCGCCAGGAAGCGCCCGCTGGGAGCGAGGAACGTCAGCCCAATGTGACGCTCGGCGCACGCCCCCATCAGCGCCGGGCTGACTCCCTGCCAGTTGAAGCAGACGATGTTTTCGATGTTGTGCAGCGGCAGGCGCGTGGAGGTGTTCTCGTCTTTTTTGATGACCACATTCTCGCCATCCAGCGAGAGGTAGGTCTCGGGGGTGGTGATGTAGAGGACATTGGCGAGGCGTCTCATGGAATTTCACCACGAAGGACACGAAGGTCACAAAAGAAATTACAAAGGTCAGACATTTTCCAGTTGTTTTTGGATGTATTTCGACGCGGCGAGGACGTTTTCCTGCAGCACGGGCAGGCACACATCCGCCAGCGAACAGGAGCGGCAGGCTTTAGAGGGCTTCACTTTGGGGGTGTAGCCGCGCTGGAAATAGTGATGCATCTCGGCGGACATTTCTTCCACCAGCGTTCGCAATTGGGGCGTGAACTCGACCTCCTCGCGGTGGCGGGTTTGCCCATAAAAGAGATAGCCACGCGGGATGTGCGTGGAGAGCATTTCTTCCAGGCACATGGCTTGCGCGCACAATTGGGCTTTATCCGCTGGCTTTTCCATTGGTTTGCCGTGTTTATATTCAACGGGCGCGGCAAGATACAATCTGTCTCGGTTCGGCAATTTAACGCCGTGTGGAGATTGTGTAAACTCCACCACATCGCACACGCCCGAAAGCCCCAAGCGATACGAAGCCACCGGCACCGAACGCGCGATGACTGTGCCGTTGCGCGCTTCGCTGAAGAATGGGTCATCTACGCGCTCGTGCATCTGCCTGCCTTCGACGGTCAGCACATTGTCCTGCCACTGCATTTCGACGTGAATCAGCGCCCACCGCCGGCGGCAGAACAGGAAGTGTTGAATGCCCGAAAGGGGCAGGAGTTCATCGGGGGTGTATTCGGGGGTCATCTGCTATAATTTAATAAAGAGGCAAGCCATGGATCTGAGTAAAGAACTACCAGAAATCACCCGACGGATTGTGCAAACCAGCAACCCGGAGAAAATCATTCTCTTCGGGTCATATGCACGAGGCGAGCCAAAAGCAGAAAGTGATCTGGACATCCTGGTTATCGTTTCCGAGAAGCGGCATTTGCGGCAGGAAAGCCTGAAAGTGCGCCGTTCGCTGCGCGGCTTGTTAGTTCCAGTGGATATTGTGATTGCCACTTCAGAGCAAATTCGCCGTTTAGGAAATACTGCCGGGCTCATCTATCAATCAGCGCTCCGCGAGGGGAAGGTACTTTATGAGCGCGCTCGATGATACCGTTCTCGGTTGGATGCAGCGCGCCCGCTCTGACTTGCAACTGGCTAGAGTTGCCCTGCGCGCCATCGGGGGTGTAGTCGGGGGTCATGGCTTCCAGGCAGGCAATCAAATGTGTTAGAATGTGAAGCAGAGGCAGCCAGAGATGAAAACCACTTTGCGACGCGAACAATTGCATAAGCAGATTGACCTCCTGCCCGACGAACTGGTGCAGGAAATAGCCGATTTTGTCCTTTTCCTTCTGGCAAAGCGCAAAGCCGCGCCGTTGTACGAAGATTGGGATGAGCAACAGTGGCGCGATTTCTCGCTGGAACAATTTTTCCGCGAAGAAGACGATGAAGTGACCTACACCCTTGCAGATGCCAGGGAAATCTATCGTCCATGAAGCCCGGCGATGTTGTCCTGCTCCGCTTCCCGCAGACTGACTTGGCGGCGGGCAAACTGCGCCCGTGTTTGGTAGTTGCGCTTGCGCCCGGCAGGCATCCAGATGTCTTGCTGGCGCTTATCACCTCACGGGCATACCAGGAAATTCCAGATCTCGATGAGACCATTGAGCCCGCCGATGCCGATTTTCCTGCAAGCGGTCTGAAAGCGCGCTCGATCATCCGGCTGACGCGCCTGGCAACAGTGGAAGAGAGAGTCATCAATGCCCGCCTGGGCGAGATTTCACCAGAACGGCTGCGCCGCGTAAAAATGCGCCTGGCGGGTTGGATCATGAAAGATTGAAATGGCTTCTCCATATCGGAACGAAAAACTGGTCGAACGTCTGGTCACTTATACCTTGCTGAAGGATGGGCAGCTCTTCGTGGTAGAAAATGTCCCGGCGCGGGTGGATGTGGAGACGGGCGAGCAATACTTCTCTCCGCAAACAGTGGAGCGGCTTCAGCGCATTTTGCAAGAGAATCGCCCGCCCGCCCGATTCATCCAAACGCCCGTGTACGAATTTGCATAACAAGCATAATTGCCTACCTCTGTCATTGCGAGCCGTGTTGTTTGCGGCGAAGCAATCTCCTGTTGTGGGGGGATTGCTTCGCCCTTCGGGCTCGCAATGACATTCGGTTTCTACAGTTTCTCGATGAGCGTCACGCCTTGGGGGACGCCAGCCTTGTCCACCGTCACTACATAATCGCCAAACTGACGCGGAACGACCACGCCGTCCTTCTTTTCGACCTTCACCAACTCGAACAACTTGTGCGAAGGCGCGTTGCCCAGGTCGCTTTCGTGCTTGAAAACAATCAGCCGCCGCGCCGCCATCTTGCCGCGCGCCGCCGAATGGTCATGCTCGAACATATTGATCAGCGCGTCCCAGAACAGTTCCAGGTCTTCTTCCGAGAAGCCCGTGCCTTTGGTCGGGTCGTTGGCAAGTCTGGCAGAGACATAGCCTTCGACGCGATACAAGGCATAAGGGATGACGTGCTTGCGCCCCATCGTGCGCTCTTTTTCGGCTTCTTCTTCGCGGGTCACGGTCAGGCGGGTAATGGTGACTTCCTGCTGGACGATGGGGTCAATGCTGCGCGAGAAGTTGATTTGCACGGGTCCGCGCACCTGACCACAGTTCAACCCAGTGCTCATCACCGCGCCAAATGTGCGGACATCGAAGAAGTTAGCGCACATCCAGGCACGGGCGCGCTGCACGTCATCGGGCTTGGCCTTGAAGTTCTTGTCGTCGGTGGGCAGATTGACCGCTTTGTAGGCTTCGACATGGTTTGCATTCAGTGGAATGCCTTCCTTGACGTAAATGCGATAGCCCGGCGCGTCGCCTTTGACCATCTCCACATAGTTGCGGACTTTGCGTTTCAGGCAGACATCGGTGACAATGCCATAGCCCGTTTCGGGGTCAATGCGCGGCATGTTGCCCGCGTCGGGGTCGCCGTTGGGGTTGCCGTTCTCTACATCGTAGAGCAGGACGAATTCGTAGCGGTTGGAAAGGGTAGTCATGGGTTAATCTCCTTTGTGATTTTAGATTTGTGATTGCAGATTGCAGATTTCAGATTGCAGATTGTAGATTTCAGATTGCAGATTGTAGATTTCAGATTGCAGATTGTAGATTTCAGATTGCAGATTGTAGATTGCAGAATCAAGCGGTTTCGGCTTCGGTGGTATCTTCAGCCTTCTCGCCATTTTTGGCATAGAACGCGGCGCGCTGGTGATAGTAGCCCAGCACAAACACGCCCTGTTCCTCCAGCGTCAGGCGGGACGGGAAAGGCTTGGCGTCGAGCATGTCCAGCAAGCTCTGAATTTGCCTGTCCACGACGCTGCCGTATTCGGCCTTGGCTGTCCAGTGATGGGCAAGCCGCAGCAAGGTGGGGAAGACGCTGGCAGGTGTGGCACAGGCGGACGTGAAATAGCGGTCTTTGATGGCGGCGTTGATGTTCTGACCGATGGCTTCGCGCTGCGCTTTTTCCAGCACGGCGAACAGGCGTCCCAGCACATAAGCGGGATGGGTGAATGATTCATTGAGTGACATTTGCAAAGCCTCCTGATAGGGATTGTGGTCTTGACGGCGGTATTTCCGCAACAAATGCGCCTTGATGTAGGCGGCGCGGACGTAGTTGATTTTGATGCTGCGTTTTTCCTCATCGCTGTCGTGGCGGATGCGGTTGAGCATGGCGGCATATAAACCTTCGGGGTAGGGCGCGCCGGTGAGAATGGCGCGCATCAGCGCCCCACCCAAAAGCGACCAGGATTGCTTCACTTCATCGTCCCGCCGCGTTACTTTGGGTGAAACGCACTCCGCCAGAATGCGGTAGGGCGAAAGGTAATCGGGCTGATTGGCGAATTCCTTCTCGATTTTCAGGTCTGCGTAGTGCTGCATGATGCGCTCGGCGAACACGCCAAACGGCTCGGTGAGAAAGAAACGCACCGCCAGCCGCGCCGCATTGGGTGCAAGCCCCAACACATAGAAGCGCGTGCTGTCATCCAACCCCTCGCGCAGTTTGGAAACATCCAACGCCTGTCCTTTCTGCACTTTCTCCGCTGTTTCGCCCATTTTCTTTTCAGCCTTTTTGCGGGCGGTCTGGTCTGCAGCGCTTTCGCCTTCCAAAAACTCTGGGTTGATGAGCGCCGCAAACGCGCTGGCATAGCCTTTGTTCTCACTCTCTGCCCAATAAACCACCGTGGTATCGCCCAGGTAAATTTTGCGATTCGGGTTCTGGTTGGAGAGCAAATAGTTGAGTGCCACGCCATAGCCCGAAGCCACGCGCTGACTGACGGGCGAATTCAAGCCCTGACCTTTCATGCGATTGTAGGATTCATACGCGCGTTCGTTGAAACTGACCAGCGAAGCGCCAGTTGCTTGAGCATCGCGCACGCCCTGAATGCTGGGGTGCAGGCGGGCAATCGGTTCGACCTTGCCTGTCACCAGGCACTGCATTTCGACGGCTTCCTGTCCCAGTTTGTATTCTTCCCAAGCGCGCCTGATTTCAGGGTCTTCCAGCGTGCTTTGCCCGTTGACCTGAAAAATCAGGTTGCCGCCTTCGAGCAGGGCTTCCAGATGGCGGGCAATGACGGGATGCTGGCGGGCGCTTTGCGGGTCGTGTTTATGCAGGAAGGCAATCACTGCGCGGGCAACACCGCTATTCGCTTTGGATAGAATTTCGATGTTGAGTTGACGAAAAACCTCAAAACGTTTGCGGCTGTATTCAGGCTCATCCTGGTCTTTCTCCGAAATTCCCAAGACATAAGCAGAGTTGTCGCAAAGGAAGTTCGGAACTGCGCCTGTCCGCTTGACTTGCTCTGGAACAATCATGCGGCGGTAATTTCTCTCGCGTTCTTTCTTGCCATCGAAGAACTTGGTGGTAAACGGGAAAATATCCAGCAAGTCTCCCGTTGGCGAGAGATTGAGCGCAAAACTGACGTTTGCCGCGCTGTAGCCTGGCGGGGCGATGTCCAGCGAGTCGTCTTTGAGCAAAATCTGGTAGTAGTTGTAGAGCGCCTGCAAAATCATTGCCGCACCTCCACATGCGTCAGATCAATCACGCCGTCCACCATCCTGGCTTTGAAGAACTTCGGGCGGATGTCGCGCGGATTCGAAAAATCCAGATCGTAAAGCATCCAGCCGAGATCACGCTCGCCTTTCAGTGGACTTGGGGGAATGTCGCGCTTGTCTTCAATGAGTTCCACCGTCGCGCCGAATTCGCGCGTTCCCAAACAGGGCGCATGAAAGCGCTGTCCCTGGCGCAGGCGGCGCAGGACGATGTTGTAGTGCTTTTCTTCAGTGTCCTCCGCGCCTGCCTTATCGGTCAACTCGAAATGCGCCTCGATGACGTAATCCACGTCCTTCAGAACCATCGAAGCGCGCTGCTGACGGCTATCCACTGCGGAAATGTAGAGCGGTTTTTGCGCCCCCTTCATGACCTGCAAGGCATTGTCCACAGACGCTTTCTCGCTCACCTCATTGCGCCGGATGTTGGTGAACTGAATTTCGCTCAGGACGTGGATTTTATCTATCACCCAACGGATGGCGGGCTTCCAATAGACCGCCTCAATGATGCCGCGTGCCGCCGATGGGGTGATGACATCGTAACTGACTCGTTCTACCTTCATCTCGGGCCGGGTGAAAAGCGCATAGGGCCCGCGCACGCGAATGGTGATCCCATATCCCATAGTATTGAACCTCCTTTCGGGTTTGTATGTCATTGCGAGACCTGCGGAGCAGGTCGAAGCAATCTCCTAATCAACGGCGGATTGCTTCGGGCGGAAGCATGCCCTGAGCGAAGCCGAAGGGAGCGCCGCCCTCGCAATGACATGGGCTGGACTAGAAAAACAACCCATCCCCGCCGACGCTTTGGGGGACGAGTATGCCTCTATCGGGCGAGTAGTATTCGTTAAAATGTTCTGGATTCAAGACCGCATATTCCTCCGCAATGGTCAAAATCACGCCCTTGCTGCTGAGCGTCTCAAACTCACCCTGATAAATCGAAACCGTGTACGGCTGCAATTTTCGCAGGGTGGATGATGGGTATGGGGTATGTTTTAGTTCCTCAATCAGATGTTTCGCCTCCTCGTTGAACGGAATAATCACGGTCTCGGTTGGGTCTTCGATGACCTGGAACGCTTGCGCCGCCGTTTGGAATTTGAATTTTCCCTCGCTGTCCTCGAAACATTCCATGATACGCTTGTAATCGAACGCCTGCGGGTCTTGCAGGGAATAGAGCCGCTCAAAATACGCCTCAATCGCGGGGATGGAAATTGGCTGCTCAGCATGGTCGCGCAAGACGGCGCGGGCAACCTCCACCGCCTGCGAAATGTATCGCGGCGTTTTCTTGACGAACTCCGACTGCGGCTCGAAGATGAACATCTCGCTGATGCCGCGCTTCATCTCACGGTTGACGCGCCCCGCCGCCTGATTGATGGAATCCAGCCCCGTGAGCGCGCGGTAGCCGACAGGAAAGTCCACGTCAATGCCCGCTTCCATCACCGTCGTGGAGATGACGCGGCAAGGCTGACCGTCTTTCAGCCTTTGCTCAATCTCTTTCAACTTCTCTCTTCGGTGGGCGGGACACATCAACGTCGAAAGGTGATAATTGCCCTCGCCCTCCAGCATTCCGAACAATCCGCTGGCGTGCTTGCGCGTGTTGACGATGCACAAAACCTGCTTGTGAGCATTCAGGCGTGCGATCAGTTCATCGTCGGTGAGTGTTCCTAGATTTTCTATCTTCACCCGCTTGTAAAAGTCGAACAATTTCTGCGGCTCCGGCGCCAGCTCCGTGACAGGCGTACCAGCGGGTAGGAATCGCTCCAGGTTGGGCTGCGTGGCGGTGCAAAAGACCGCGCTCGCGCCGTAATTGGTCACCAGTTCCCACACCGCGCTCATAGCAGGCCGCAGATAGTCGCGCGGGAACATCTGGGCTTCGTCGAAGACAATGACGCTTTGGGCGATGTTGTGCAGTTTGCGGCAGCGGGACGATTTGTTGGCAAACAGCGACTCGAAAAACTGGACGTTGGTTGTGACTACAATCGGAATATCCCAATTCTCCGCCGCCAGTTTGAGTTTGGCATAGACGCTGTGCGTGCGGTCGTCGGCTTGCTCTGCCGCTTCGCGCTTTTTTGCCTCCCAATCGAAGTTGGAGTGATGCTCCAGCACGTTTTCTTCGCCGAGAATCTCCTTGAAGACGCCCGCGTTCTGCTCGATGATGGTGGTGAAGGGAATGACGTAGATGATGCGCTTCATGCCGTGCGCGGCGGCGTGATTGAGCGCAAACGCCATCGAAGCCAGCGTCTTGCCGCCGCCTGTTGGCACAGTCAGCTTGAAAAAGCCAGGCTGCTGCGCGGCTTTTTCCACGCACGCCTTGAGCGTCTCGGTGCGCTTGCGGTTGATGTCGCTGGTAGGGTTTTCGAACTGACGCAGGTGAGCATTCAACTTATCGCGCAGGGTGGGAATGTCCTCATGACCGCCGCGCGGCTTTTTGCCCTGCATGAATTCTTCGGTTTCCTGAAAGTCCGCATCCACCAGCGCGGAGTAAATCATGCGTATCATAAACGAAAGCGAAAAGCCCAACTGCCCCTTCAGCGGGCGGATGGGTAACCGTTGCGGCAGTGCCAGCGCGGAAATATCTATCTCGCTTTTATAGGCGCTGTAATCGCACACATCGGTTTTCAAGCGTGCCGTCAACGTGCCATCGCCAGGCAAATCGGTCGGGCTGCCGTAATCCAGCAACCCCGTGTGATGTCCGCTGATGCAATACGCCAGTAGCATGGCAAGCCCTTCCTGAGGCGTACCTTTGAAGAGCTGAATTACCTCCTTTGCGCCTGCGGTGGCGTGGTCCACTCTGATTTTTGCGCCGCGCAGCCGCGCCTGAAACTCTTTGGAATACTTCCCCAAGTCGTGAATCATCCCCGCTGCCCGCGCCAGTTCCGCCACGCCCGCGTCGCGCCCGAACTCGGCAGCGTAATCCGCCACGCGGGTCAGATGCTCGATCAACGGCTGCCATTCAGATTCGAGAACGTCCTCGCGACTATGTGCATAGAAGCATTCCTTTTGAGTATCATGCACCACACCCATATACCTCCATCAGCCTCTTTGCCTCTTGGGTCAGCGCTTTGCGCAGTGACTCCGGCTCCAGCACCTCGCAATCGGCGCCCCAGCCGCGGATCCACGGCAGCATCTCTCTGGGTTCGGCAATGCGCGCCCGCCAGATCACGGATCCATCTGCTTCCAGGGTTGTTTGCTCCGAGCGGTGCCAGCGCGTTTCCTGCACCCGATGCGCCACAGCCGGTGTGAAACGCAATACCACCTCGACCGGTTCACCTTCAGTATACCAAATCCCCCAGGCATCAGCCAGCAAATCGCTGGGGTCGAATGTCGTGGGAATCTGATACGGTTCGCGCGTGAGAGCGGCACGACGGATGCGTTCGACTTTGAACGTGCGCATTTTCTCTATCTCCCACCCTGGCTCAGAGATCAGGCGCGCCAGCCCTATGACGTAAGTAGTCTGCCCAATCGCGTAGGGTTCGATGAAATAGGGGCTGACCAGATACTCAGACGCCTGAGCCCCAGGCTCGCCTTGATGCCAGATGTGCACTTTGCGCTGCTCAGCCCAGGCCAGAGTCAGGGTTTCCAGGACCTGCAGGTAGACCGGATCATCGCGCCGGGCGGCGTCGTCCATCATATCTGCTGACTGCAAAACGTGGGCGCTGATGCGGCTGGCCCAACGCTCCATGGCCAGACCCAACTTGCGCAAAGCGGCGGCAGCATGACGGTTTTGTTTGTCCATGCGCGTTGCCAGCAGGCGCGCTGCCAGATGAATCGCCAGCGCCTCATGCAGGTTCAAACAGATGTGGATAAGATCGGCCGCACGATCAATCTTCAGACGACCATCGTCATCCTGATAAATATGGGCCGGCAAGTCAGGGAGATCGCGCAGGATAGTGGAGCGCGCCACCCCCAGACGACGCGCCAGTTCCGCTTGTGGAAGGCCCTCCGGATGAGCAAGGAGAAGATTCTCTATTTGCATAAGACGAGACGCCTTATTCGCCGCGCGTGACATATACAGACTCCACAGCAGGTTATTCTTTAAGACAATCCCATGATACAACAGATTTGTTGCCAGTACCGCAACAACGCATCCAGAATCCGGGGAAAACGCCAGGCCTGTGATACGATTCAGGATAACACGAGGCAATCCGAATAAAATTCCCCTGTCTTACGTATTAACAGGCAGAGAGCGAGAGTACGTTGTGGTTGAACTGGATTATCAGGAAACCGAGCGCAGACTGATTGAACTGGCTCGCGACGGAGATAAGGAAGCCTTCGGCGAACTGGTGCAGCGTTTTTACCCGGGAGTCGTGGCGGTGGTTTATCGCCTCTGTGGTGAAGTGACGCTGGCCGAGGACGTGGCGCAGGAAACTTTCGTACGCGCCTGGTTGAATCTCTCCTCGTTCCAACTCCCGGCGCCGTTCCGCAACTGGTTGTACCGCATTGCCGTCAACCTGGCCTTCGACCGGCTGCGTCAGCGCAGAGCGTTGCCTGTGACCACAGCCATGGAGATTCAAGAAATGGCCGACCCCAGTGAAGACCCGGAAACCGTGGTGGTCAAACGCGAGCAGGCAACTCGTATCCAGCAAGCCATCCAAAGCCTGCCGCCAGCCGCGCGTGCGGTCCTCGTCCTGCGTGAATACGGCGGACTTTCGTATCAGGAGATAGCCACTACACTGGATATACCGCCGGGCACGGTCATGTCTCGTCTCAGTTACGCGCGCGAACGCCTGCGCTGTCTGCTGCTGGAACTCGTGGAGGAGCACCATGCATGAATCCATACGTCTTGCCCTGAATGCCTGCCTGGATGGCGAACTGGACGCTATCCGTCAGCAAGAGGTTGAACAACATCTGGCAGATTGCGAGGCCTGTCGGAACGAATATGCGCAACTGTCCCGCCTCGTTGCCCTGCTTCGCGCGGCTCCGGCTCCTGCGTTTCCCCAGGCGGAGCATTTTGCCTCCCACTTGCTCCGTCGTTTGCCGGCCCGGCCGCAGGCATTCCCGGCGCGGCGGCGTTTTCTCACTCCGACCGCCTGGCTGGCGCCCTGTGCTCTGTTAACCCTCTGGCTGGTACTCCACCTGGCTATTATTGCCGGGAACCTTTTCGGCGTTGCCGAGGGCATCGGCCTGACGTCGCTCGGCGTCCCGGCGCTTCGTCCTGATGAGGCGACCTTCTGGAGCGTCGTCGGGCATTTCCTGAGCCGGTGGCTGAGCGCGCCCGCGCAATCTCTCCTGGCCGTGTTCTATACGTTCAACCTCTGGTACCATCACCTCTGGCAGAATTTTGCCAGTCAGGCCAGCATCGCCTTGCTTTACTGGCTCTGGGTAGGCTGGTTGCTGCGACGCAATCGTGTGATCGCTCACGTTGTAAGCGCCGCATAATCTTTCAGATCAGAAAGGAAAATAACCATGATTAACATTGGCAAAATCCTCAAACGCTCGGCTCAAATTCTCTGGGATTACCGTATCCTGTGGGTTTTTGGCCTGCTGTTTGCCCTGACCAGCGGTGGGGGCGGTGGGGTGGGTCGCGGCAATACCAGCTTCCGCCTCCCGGATTCCCACACTCCACCAATGCAACAATGGGACGTGCGGACCATGCCCCCCGCGCTGCGCGCGCTGGTAGAGTGGTTCGAGAAAGACGTTCTCCCGCTGATCGAGCATCCCGAAGCACACGTCTCAACCCTGATATGGATTGGGGTAGCCGTTCTGTCCTTTGTGCTGCTGATCGGCATTCTTCAGGCGATTGTGCGCTACGTATCTGAAACGGCCATCATGCGCATGGTGGATGAATACGAGCAGAGCGGGGTAAAAGTCGGTTTCCGCCAGGGGTGGCGACTGGGCTGGAATCGACGCGCCTTCCGCCTGTGGTTGATTGACTTGATTGTCGCCCTGCCCGTGGTGCTGGCGGTCGCGTTGTTCATAGGAGGGGGCATCGTGCTACTCATCGCAGCCATCAACCGCTGGCCCAACGAGGCCCCTGCGCTGGTTATCGTTGCCTTTACAGGCTGGATTTTCCTCTTTATGTTTGTGGTCATGCTGATTGGAGTCTTCATCGACTTGCTGCGTCAGTTCTTCAGCCGTATGGCCGCTCTGGAGGGCATGAGCACACTGGCTTCCCTGCGCAATGGCTGGCAGATGGTCGGCAGGCACTGGAAAGATGCTCTTCTCGTGGGGTTGATTATGCTGGGAATCCGCATTGGGTTCAGCATCTTCGGCTTCATAGCGTTCTTTCTGCTGATTCCCCTCTACCTCCTTTTACTCTTGCCGGCGGCTCTGATCGCGGCGATTCCCGGCGCCCTCGCGTTTGGCATCGCCAGCCTGTTCACCACCGCGCCGCTGAACTGGCTGATCGGCATTCTCCTGGCCCTGCCGGTCTTCTTCACCGTCCTTTTCGCCCCTCTCTTTTTCCTCTCCGCTTTATATCTGGTATACGAGTCCAACGTGTGGACGCTTACCTACCGCGAGTTAAAATTACTGGAGACGACAACCCCTGTTCCAGCGTCAGCCAATGCAACTTTCGGCCAGTAAACTCATCGAATCCACGGAGGTCGCTATGAAGAAATACCGCATCGCTGCCATTGCTGTCACCGTTTTGGTTGTACTGATCGGGATGTATTTTCTATGGCGAGGCCAGGCCGGCAACAATGCCATCGCGGCATGGCAAACAAGTCGTCTGGAGCGTGGTACGTTGACGGCCACCATCGGCGCGACTGGCTCCGTGCGCGCGCGTCAGTCGGCTGTGTTAACCTGGCAAACAAGCGGTACTGTAGAATCGGTATACGCTCATGTCGGCGACTACGTCACAGCCGGCCAGGTGCTGGCAACGCTGGCAAAAACCTCGTTGCCGCAAAACATTATCCTCGCCGAAGCAGATCTGGTCGCCGCACAGCGCAATCTGGATACCCTGCTTCATTCCAAAACTCCCGCTGCTCAGGCGCAATTGAACCTGGCGGCGGCCCAACAGGCTGTGAAGGATGCCGAACGCAACTACTACAACGTCACCGGCAAGCGCGCCAGTTCGGAGACAATCGAAAACGCCGAAGCGCAGTACGCGCTGGCCATGAAGCGCGTTGACGAGGCCCAGAAGATTTACGATCAATATGCCTCCTTGCCGGACGATAATCCTCTGAAAGCGCAGGCGTACAGCAATCTCTACGCGGCATGGCAGGCGCGCGATCGCGCCCTGGCGACGCTCAACTGGTATCTGGGCAAGCCCAGCGAGATTGACATTGCCAAAGCGGAGGCGCAACTGGCACTGGCCAAAGCCCAGCTGGAAGACGCTCAACGCGAATGGGAACGCCTGAAGAATGGCCCCGACGCAGCCGATATTCGCGCCGCTCAGGCGCGCGTGGCGGCTCTGGAGGCCGCCCTCAACGCGGCGCGCATCACCGCGCCGTTTGCCGGTGTGGTCACTGTGGCGCGGCCACTGGTGGGCGATCAAGTCTCGCCCGGCATGATAGCCTTCCGCCTGGATGATCGCTCCCACTTACTGGTCGATGTCCAGGTATTGGAAGTGGACATCAATAGCGTTCAGGTCGGCCAGCCGGTCCTGTTGACCTTCGACGCTGTCCTGAACCAGGAATACCACGGCAAAGTGATCGAAGTGGCTCAAGCGGGCGAAAGCGTTCAGGGGTCGGTATATTTCACGGTGACCGTCGAGATGGAAGATGCCGATTCACAGGTCAAACCCGGTATGACCGCCGCGGTGACCATCATCACCAAAACTCTGGAAGATGTCCTGCTCGTTCCCAATCGTGCCGTTCGCCTGGTCGAGGGCAAGCGTGTCGTGTACGTGTTGCGAAACGGCAAATTGACGCCAGTCGAAATTACCCTGGGCGCGACCTCCGACACGGTCAGCGAAGTGGCCGCGGGCGATCTGGCCGCGGGCGATCTCATTGTGCTGAATCCCCCGGCCCAGCTCAATGATCAGGGCGGCGGATTCCGCATGGAGGTACGTTAACCTATGGCGCTTTCCTCCAACGACATTGTCATCGAGACGCATCATCTGACCAAGGTGTACAAGATGGGGGCGGTGGAGGTACCGGCTCTGCGCGGCGTCTCCCTGACGATACAACGCGGCGAGGTCGTGGCCATTATGGGGCCATCTGGCTCAGGAAAATCTACGTTGATGAACCTGCTGGGTTGCCTCGATCGCCCCACTTCAGGCGAGTACATTCTGGATGGCGAGAAAGTCTCAGACCTGAATGATGATCAACTGGCCGCTATCCGTAACCGCAAAGTCGGTTTCGTCTTCCAGTCGTTCAATCTCCTGGGGAGAGCCACCGCGCTGGCTAACGTGGAATTGCCGCTGCGGTATGCCGGCGTGCGGGACGGACGCCGCGAGCGGGCGCGTGCCGCACTGGAAGCCGTTGGCCTGGGCGACCGTCTCTACCACCGCCCGACAGAACTATCCGGCGGTCAGCAGCAGCGCGTTGCCATTGCCCGCGCCCTGATCAACAATCCGGCTATCATCATGGCTGATGAACCCACCGGCAACCTGGATTCGAAAGTAGGCCAGGAAATCATGAATCTGCTGCTCTCGCTTAATCAGGAACGCGGCACAACTCTTCTCATTATCACGCACGACCCCAACATCGCCCGTCAGACCCAGCGTATTATTCGTCTGCGCGATGGCCTCGTCGAGGAGGATGGCCGATGAATTTCTTGCAAACCGTTCTCGAAGCTCTGGAAAGCCTGAATGCCAACAAAATGCGCTCAGGCCTGACCATTCTGGGAATCGTCATCGGCGTTGCGGCAGTAATTGCCATGCTGGCCGTCGGGCATGGCGCCGAAGCGACCATTACCGGCTCTATCAGTGGCATCGGTACGAACCTGCTCTTCGTTTTCTCCGGCGGCACAAAGGATGTACGCAATCCCCAACCGTTGACGCTGGCCGATGCCCGTGCCCTGGCCGATCCGTTCGCGGCTCCATCCGTACAGGCAGTAGCCCCGGTGGTACAGGGCAGTGTGGAAGCGTCCGCAGGGGGTGAAAAAACCGCCACCATGGTCATCGGTGCCACCACGGAATACCTCACCATGCGCAACTACAGCCTGCTCGAGGGAGACTTTTTCACAGCAGAACAGGTGGCCGGGCGCGCCTCGGTCATCCTGCTGGGCCCCGACGTTGCAGACAGGCTGTTTGATCGCCGCGATGGACTGGTCGGCGAAACGATACGCATCAACGGACAACCGTTCCGCGTGATTGGGGTTTTGGCGCCGAAGGGAGGCGGTTCGTTCGGCAGCGAGGACGACGTGATCATCATGCCGTTGGATACGGCCCGGCTGCGTATCCTGCGGCGCGAATCGGATCGCGTGGGGATGATCCTGGTCCAGGCCACCGGCCCACAAACCGTGCCGCAGGCGATTGAGGAGGTATCGCAAATCCTCCGTCAACGTCACCGTTGCGAAATTGGCGCCGATGATTTCATCGTCTTCTCGCAAGAAGATTTCCTCAACCTGGCCCGCACCATTACCGGCGTGTTGACGATCTTCCTGGGCGGTATTGCGGCCATTTCGCTGTTAGTCGGCGGCATTGGCATCATGAACATCATGCTGGTCTCAGTCACCGAGCGCACGCGCGAAATCGGCCTGCGCAAGGCACTGGGGGCACGCAAACGCGATATCCTGGTACAATTCTTGACCGAATCTTCATTGCTCAGTCTACTGGGAGGGATGATCGGCATTGGTCTGGGATGGTTGATATCGTTCGTTGTTGGGCGCATCGCGGCTTCGTCCGGCACGCCTTTCGAGCCGGTCGTCAGCCTGAACGCCATTTTGCTTGCCACGCTCTTCTCCGCCGCCGTCGGTTTGTTCTTCGGCATCTACCCGGCCAATCGCGCCGCGAACCTGGAACCGGTGGAGGCTTTGCGCTATGAGTGATCTGCATACCGTGCCCATGCTGGTTACCCGCGCCGACAGGTACTGCTGAGCGCCGTTAAACTATCCCAAATAAGGAGTGCTCTATGAAATCGTTTCTGCGTGGCTGGTCGTTTCTCAAACAAGCCTGGCAAATGGCAATCAAAGACCCGGACCTGATCAAGCCTTCCATTCTGGCCCTGTTGACAGGCTTCGTTATCTCGATTCTTTTCCTCCCGTTCATGATCGGCGCATCGTTGCTCCTGACCGGCGGCGAAGGCAATCTTATCATCGGGCGGGTGGCGCTGTTTGTGTTGAGCACGGTGATGATTTTCGTCCAGTACGTCGCCAGTTATGTTTTCTCGGCGATGACCGTCTACCTGATTTACGGCTATCTGGCCGAAGGGGACGGAATCATGTCGAAGGCCTGGGCAATAGTTCGACGCGATTGGCTGGACTTGATGAGCCTGGCCGCCGCCTCGACGGCGGTCAACCTGCTGAAGAAACTCATTGAGGGGAAAAGCAAAGCGGGGTCGCGCAACCTCCTGGCCGGCTTGATTGACACAGTCTGGACAGAAGCCGCTTTTCTCATCCTCCCGGCCATGGTGATTGAAGACATGAACCTGAAAGAGGCTCTCAAGCGTGCCGGCAGCATCATCAAGAACAACCTCTTGCTGGTAGGCATCAGCACAGTCGGCGTGAAGGCAGTCAACGGGCTGATTGGCTTTCTTCTGGGCGGGCTGGGTCTCGGCCTCGGTTTCAGCATCGGCTATGGGGTGATTACCGTCACCTCCGCTTCGACCTTTGGACTGGTGAGCGGCATTGGACTGGGCGTGATCGTGGCTGGTACATTCATTATGATTGCCGCCGTGCTCACCTCCTACACGGCGATGGCCTACCACACCTGCCTCTATCTGTGGGCGCGGGATGTGGAAAAAGCGCAGGCAATGGGCCACAATGTGGCGATTCAGGCTCCCGCCCCGCTGGCGGCGGTGTTGGGAAAGTAACTCCCTGGCAGAGGCCGTTTTTCTCGCCGCGAAAGATAACATTTCCGCGCCAGTTGTCAGCCTGAAGGTCATCTGGCGCGCCGCGTTCTTCTTCGTTGGAGGCTTTGCGACATGAGCAATCCGCCTGCAATGTCCGTTCTGGTTACCGGTGCCGACAAAGGGTTGGGATTGGCGCTGGTAGAACGTTTCCTGCACGCCAACGATTTGGTTGTGGCCGGGGTGCACACGTCTGCTACAGCGCTTGAGCAACTTTTTGCCCGTCTTGGTCGCCAGGCCATACTTGTCGCGCTGGATGTCAGCGATATGGAATCAGTGCGCCAGGCGGCGCGTGAGGTGGCACGGCAAATTCCTCATCTGGACATCTTGATTAACAATGCGGCCATCTACCCCCATCGGCCAGTGCTCCCCCTCGAACAAGAAGATTTTACCAACGGTCATCTGGAACGCACCATGAACGTCAATGCGTTCGGCCCTTTGCGCGTGACGCAGCAATTCCTGCCTCTGCTGGAGAAGGGACAGAGAAAAATCATTGTCAACGTTTCATCGGAGGCCGGGAGTATCTCCAATTGCTGGCGCACCAGTGAATTCGCCTATACCATGTCAAAAGCGGCCTTGAATATGCAATCGAAGATTCTGCAAAATTATCTGGGCGCGCGCGGGTATAAAATTCTGGCCATACACCCTGGCTGGATGCGTACCGAGATGGGCGGCCCCGACGCAGACATTGACCCGGCAGAGGCCGCCGAAGGAATCTTTGCCCTGGTCAATCGCCCCTGGCGCGTGGACGACGATATTTACCTGGACTATCGCGGACAGCCCATGACGTGGTAGAGGAATGAAGAAACCCAGACGAGTGCTGCTGCTTCTGGGTGGGGAATGGCATGACTTCGAGGGATTCGCGCACACCCTCGAGTCCGTGCTTGCACAACGCGGCTATCAGATAGAGGTCGCCTGGGAGCCGGCGCGGCTGTTACGGCTGAAAGAGGATGGTTGGGACGGCGTGATTGCCTATACCTGCTTTACCACCAACGAGGGCAAAGGCGCCGTAAGCGGCCTGACTCAAGAACAGGTTGCCGCCCTGACGCGCTGGGTGCGCACTGGCGGGGGATTTCTCGCCTTGCACGCCGCTACGGTAGTCGGCTCTTCAGGAGAGGCTTATCGCGCTCTTTTAGGGGGCGAATTTCAGTCCCACCCACCGCCCTTTTCGTTCACCGTTTACCCTCTTTCTCATGCTCATCCCATTCTTACGGGAATCACCGCCTTCACCATTTACGATGAATTTTATCTTCAGCAATATGACCGCGCGGTAACTGTTCACCTGATAGCACTCTACCAGAATATGGCTTATCCTGTGGCCTGGAGTAAGGTAGAGGGACGGGGACGCGTGGCTTATCTGGCTCCCGGTCACTTCCCAACCGTTTGGGAGAACCCGATGTATCAACGTCTGGTGCAGCAGGCTCTGGAATGGGTATTGAAGGTCTTGCCCTGAACAATGCTCTTTCGTAACTACCTGCCCACCATGTCATTGCAGGCCGCCATAGGCGGCGAAGCAATCTCAAGTTCCACAGAAGCCATAAGAACACTCATGAGACTCGCGCGGGGATGGCTTCGGCGGCGCCCCGGGCGAGCCTCGGCACAGCGAACCACAACGCCAGTTTTGCTATACAATTAAAAACAAAACCAGAGATGCTTTCCGACAGACTCGCCCTCGTTTTACAGGGCTGATAGCCACAGGAAAGGAGGAACCTATGGCAGGTGTTCGTGTGGGCAAGGTGACCCATTTCTTCGACCGGATCAGCGTCGCGGTACTCGCCCTTGACGATAAGATTCAGGTCGGCGATACGCTGCACTTCCTGGGAAGAGCAACGGATTTCAAGCAGAAGGTTGAATCCCTGCAAATTGAGCACCAGGCAGTGACACAAGCCGGCCCCGGTCAGGAAGTCGCCATCAAAGTTGTCCAGAAGGTACATCCCAACGACTCGGTGTTCAAACTGATCGGCGAAGAATAAAGCCCCGCTTGCCGCCCGGGTTTATTCTGGCAAGATACGCTGTTGCCAGGCAAACATCCGGGCATACAATCCCCTCTGCTGCAGCAGGTCAGGGTGTGTGCCGCGTTCGACAATTCGTCCCTGGTCCAGCACCAGAATCTCATCCATATTCTCCAGGCCAATCAGGCGGTGAGTAATCAGAAGCAACGATTGGGAGCGCGGCAGGCGGTAGAGATTGGCGAGTATCGCGCGCTCGGTCAGGGTATCGAGATGCGCCGTTGGCTCGTCCAGAATCAGAATTGGCGCGCGGGTTAACAGGGCGCGCGCCAGCGATAGCCGTTGACGTTCACCGCCACTCAGCCGCAGGCCGCGTTCGCCGATGAGGGTATTCAGTCCCTGAGGTAACTGCGCGACGAAGTCACTCAAGAGGGCCTGCTCCAGTGCCCATTCCACTTCGCGCGCACTGGCCTCTGGATTAGCCAGGAGTAGGTTTTCGCCTAATGTCGCGTAGAAAAAGAAGGGGGATTGAGGTGCTACACCAAAGAGCGACCGCGTCTTCTCGACATCATACGATAGCAGGTCGTTTCCCTGTAACCAGATGCTACCTGATGGCGGTTGCCAGAAACGCAACAGGAGATGAACCAGCGTGCTCTTCCCCGCCCCACTTGGGCCCACAATGGCCAACCGGGCGCCAGGCGGCAACGAAAACGAGACATTCCGCAAAACAGGCCCTTCTGTGGCAGCATAGGCGAAGGTTAAGCGCCGAAATTCAAGCGCAGGGGGCGAGGAAGATGGCTTTTTGGGTCCGTCATCCATCAGCAACCCCTTCTGTGAGCGCAGGTCTTGCTCCTGCTCTTTTTGCTCTGCCCCGGCGTCGACAATGTCAAACAGACGCTCGCCGGCGCGCAGGCTGGTGACCAGCATTTGCGCGGCCGTGGGCAACGGAGCAACGGCCTCAAACCCCGCCAGAGCCGCCAGGAACAAGGCCGCCAACCAGGGACCGGTTATTTGCCCGCTTTGAAAGGCAATGGCCGCTATCAGCAGAATGATTACCCCGCCACTTTGCGTTGTGATGAAAAAGATGGCGTCGAGTAGTGTGCTGATATGTGAGGTTTTTTTCTGTGTCTTGAGCTGTTTTTGGCTTATGTTGGAGATATATTGGCTATACGAAATCCAGGAACCAGCAAGCAGGATCTCCGCCAGACCCTGCACGCCGTCCACCAACGCCACACGCAGGGCTGACCGTTGCGCCAGAAGCCGCTCCCCAGGCCGGCGACCAGCGGCCACAGCCAGACAGGGGATGCCCAGGGCGGTTACGAGAAACAGTCCCAGATACACCACCGCCAGCCCCGGGACAAAACTACCGAAAAAGAGGCACAGCCCCGCCGTCGTAATCAACGCAACCAGCGGTGGAGCAATTCCTCGCCCATAAAAATTCTCCAGTGTTTCTACATCGGCCACCGCGCGATTGAGCAAATCCCCGGCGCGATAGTAAATCAAGCGCGCTGGCGATAGCCTCTCCAACGCCCGATAGAACCAACCACGCAAACGCGCCAGCAAACGAAAGGTCACCTCGTGCGAGGTCAACCGCTCGGCGTAACGGAAAACCGCCCGCGCCAGTCCAAAGAAGCGCACTCCGACAATGGCCACTTGCAGGGCAGCCAGCGGCGGTTGCAACGCAGCCGTAGCAATTAACCACGCTGCCAGCGCCATCAGGCCCACGTTGCTCCCGACTGTGAGCACTCCCAGCAGTACCGAAAGCACCACCGGCCCTTCCCTGCCCTGCAAGAACCCCAATAGATGTCCCAAAAGCGCCCACCAGGGTTGGGGCATGCCGGTGACAGCGCTCACATGGTCGTCGGCGGGCGGTCGCGCCTCTGGCGGCGTGGTCATTGGCGCGGACAACATGCGCCGGTCCAAAGCGAGGCGCTCTCCTTCGCCCACCAGGCGCGCATACAGGCCGCGCGCCGCCAGCAACGCGGCATGAGAACCGCGCTCGACAATCCGCCCATTATCCAGTACCACGATACAATCCGCTTCAAAGACAGTCGTCAGGCGGTGAGCCACCACCAGCGCAATCCTGCCCTGCAGCAGCGAATGGCTGGCCTCCATAATCAGGGCCTCCTCACGTGGATCAAGACTGGCAGTGGCCTCATCCAGAACAAGGATCGGGGCGTTTTTAAGAAAAGCCCGCGCCAGAGCCAGTCGCTGCGCCTGCCCGGCGCTCAACCGCGCTCCACCTTCACCGATAACTGTCTGATAACCTTGCGGCAGGGAACAGATAAATTCGTCTAAATGCGCCGCGCGCGCCGCCGCGATGACTTCCTCTTCTGTAGCCGCCGGCCGCGCCAGGCGAATGTTTGCCGCAATCGTGTCGTGAAAGAGGTATGGGTGCTGAGAAACCCAGGCGACAGCGTTCCAGGGCGGTGGGCCCTCGCGGACAGAGCCGTCGGCGTACACGGTCACAATTTTCCCCGAATCCGGTTGCAGGAAACCCAGAAGCAAATTCACCAATGTAGATTTACCGGCACCACTTCGACCGACCACCGCCAGCCGCTGCCCGGCGCGCAACACAAGATTCACATCCTGTAACGAGGGGCTGTGTTCGTCCGGATAAGTAAATGAGACCGCGTCGAAAACAATGGAGTCAATGGCCGGCAGGTCCGCCACCGTACCCATCAAAGCAAGATCAATCTGCGGCGACCGATCCTCAAGGAGCCCCCAAATCTGACGCGCGGCGGTTCGACCGGTCATTCCAGCATGAAAACGCAGCGCCAGCATTCGCAGCGGCAGGTAAAACTCCGGGGCGAGCAAAAGCACCAGAAGAGCCGGCGGGAAGGCCATTTTCCCGTAAAGCAGCCGCAAACTCACGGCCACAGCCACCAGCGCCGTACTGATTGCCGTAAACAGTTCAAGCACAAGCGCAGAGAGAAATGTGAGGCGCAAGACACCCAGAGTCGCCTCACGAAAACGCTCACTGACCCTGTCCACCTCTTGCGCATGAGCCCGGGCGCGCCCGAAAAGTTTGAGCGTTATCAACCCCTGCAGGCTATCCAGAAAATGGGCACTCAGACGACTCAGAGTTTCCCATTGACGCTGCGTCGTCCTCTCGGCGGCCTTGCCAATCAACATCATGAACAACGGCAGCAACGGCGCGGTCGTCAGGAAAATCAACCCGGAAAGCCAATCAATCGGGAATACCAGCAGGAGAATGCTCAGCGGCACAACAACCGCGACGACCAGTTGCGGCAGATAGTGGGCGAAAAAGGCATCCAGATTTTCCACCCCCTCCATGAGAATGGCCGTTAATTCTCCCGTCTGCCGCCGACGGGTAAACGCCGGGCCAAGCGCAAGAATCTTCTCGAACAATCGGGCACGCACATTCTCCCGTACACGTGCCGAGAGCGCAGTCGCGCTTCTCCCCCCAATCCAGAACGCCAGGGCGCGTAACAAAATCAACGATCCAATAGCCGGCATAACACCCGGCAGGGCGGCCAAAGAACGCTTGGCCAGGAAGACTTCCGCGATAAATCGACTGACCAGCCAGGCCTGAGCAATGGTCAACCAGCCGCCGCATATCTGAGCCAGTATCCCTGCCGCCAGCAGGGAGCGGGCGCGCGGAGCAAAGCGCAACAAACGCCATGTTAAACGCATACTGAGAAAACGATTGTGAGCACTCAGCCGCTGCAAATGCTTATTCCTGCGACTCCTCCACCTTCACGCTTACCCGTTGGCGGAAAACCCAATATGTCCATGCCTGGTAAGTCAGCACCAGCGGCAGCAAAAACACGGTGACGATGGTCATGACGCGCAATGTGTAGGCTGAGGAGGCGGCATTCGTTATCGTCAGACTATAACCTGGATCGAGGGTAGAAATAAGGATGCGTGGATAGAGGCCGGTGAAAATCATCGTGATCAGGCACAGGATGGTCAACGCGCTGCCGAGGAACGCCCATCCTGTTCGCCATTGACGCAACGCCAGGCCGGTAAACAAAAGAACCAGCCAGGCCAGAGCCGAGGCGGGCAAGCCATTGAGGCCCGGACGACTCAGGATATCCGTCGTCTGCCAGGTCCAGAGATCGAAGAGAATCAGACCACAAAGCACGGCCAGCCAGACAGAACGCCCTGTTTTCGCCGCCCGTTCTGCAATCTCCAGCGGGGCCTTGCGTATCAGGAAAATCGCGCCATGTAGCGTGAACAACGCTGCAAAGAGCAAGCCGCTGGCCAACGCATACGGATTCAGCAGGGGAAGCAGGCCATCATAGTAATTCCCATCTGCCCGGATAGCAAATCCACGCGCGAGATTACCCATCACCACCCCCCATAAAAACGCCGCGAGCAAACTACCGGCAAAGATGCCCCAATCCCAGAAGATACGCCAGCGCGCGTGGTTCATCCTGTTGCGATATTCAAAACCTGCGCCGCGCACAATCAGTGCCGCCAGCAGTAACACCACAGGCAAATAGAACGCGCTGAAAAGGGTCGCATAGGCCGCCGGGAACGCCGCGAACAAGGCTCCACCGGCCGTAATCATCCAGACCTCGTTGCCGTCCCAATGCGGGCCAATAGTCCGTAAAATAGCACGGCGATCAGCCTCTTTCCGGCCAAGCCAGGGCAGGAGCATTCCTACCCCATAATCGAATCCCTCCAGGACAAAGAAACCGGCAAACAGAATCATGACGAAGATGAACCACAGGATATTGAGTATCATCCTGGCCTCCTTAATCAATACTGAACCACATCCCCAGCGACCTGCGGCTGCGCTGTTCCCGCGCGATACATCAACCAACCGGCTACAATGGTCAAAGCACCAAGCAGAAGCGTAAAGAAAATGAGCGAGAACAACACACTGCCCGTCGTCAGGCCCGGCGAAACCGCCTCTTCGACTTTCTGCAATCCGTAAACAATCCAGGGCTGCCGTGCCCCCTCCGTGACAATCCAGCCGGTCGTCGCGGCGAGGTACGGCAAAGCCATAGCCGGCAGCAACAAACGGAGGAACCAGGCGCGCTGCAAAAATTTCCAGCGCGGTCGTAGCATGGCCAGCAATGCCAGTAAAATCATCAAAAGGCCCACCCCTACCATCAGACGAAAAGCCCAGAAAACAAGTGTTACCGGAGGAATATAACTGGCCGGGCCGTAACGGGCGAAATATCGCGCCTCAAGTTCTGCCTGCAAATCATTGATGCCCCGCACCTCGCCGGTGAAATTATTGTAAATCAGGAAAGACAACGCCTTTGGCACCTTGACTTCAAAAGTATTCCTGCGGTTTTTCTCGTCGATTCGGGCGACAACAATAAAATCCGCCGGCTGAGCCGTTTCCCAATGCGCCTCCGTGGCGCTGATTTTCATCGGCTGTACCCGTCCTAAAAACTGACCATGAGCATGACCGATCAAACCAAGCAATACCGCTCCCGTCAGAGCCGAAACAGCCGCCCAACGAAACGAACGTTGGAAGACTTCCGCCACCTTACTACCATCTCGCCAGAGATGCCAGGCACTGAATCCCAGCAGCAAAAAGCCAGCCGTTGCCACGCCGACGAAAAACACATGAAAGAATTGATAAGGCAAATTGGGGTTGGCCAGCAACGCCCAAAAGTCGGTCATGACCGCCCGTCCGTTTTCAATAGCATAGCCGACAGGATGTTGCATGAAGGAATTTGCAATCAAAATCCAGAGCGCGGAGAGGTTGGAGGCCAGCGCCACAAGCCAGGCCGCGGCCAGATGAATCCCTTTCGAAACCCGCTCCCAGCCAAAAATCCACACGCCCAGGAAAGTGGATTCAAGGTAAAATGCCAGCAAAGCCTCAATGGCCAGCGGCGCGCCAAAAATATCCCCCATGAAGCGCGCATATTCCGACCAGTTCAGGCCAAAATGGAATTCCTGTACAATA
>Ga0315298_1003320_pt1 | contig 25873 bp, 32 predicted proteins | sample WHS_1_MG_FD_203077 | JGI IMG/M metagenome (GOLD analysis project Ga0315298, IMG submission 203077) | Extremophilic microbial mat communities from Washburn Hot Springs, YNP, Wyoming, USA - WHS_1_MG | ecosystem: Environmental > Aquatic > Thermal springs > Hot (42-90C) | place: USA: Wyoming... | reverse complement strand
CAGTCCCACCCACAGGGGCATGCTTCATCACCTCCGCCTTTTTTATGCTCTGCGGAGGTGGAAAAGCACAAAGGTCAGGCATGGTATACAAACCCCACGGGGAGGAAAGGCTTATAACGGGACCTCTCGAAGGGAAAGTGTAAAAAAGGTGAGCCCATGGTACCGTTTCCAACGCCCGAATGGCTCGAGGAGTACGTGAAGAAACTGAACGAGAGCAAGGAGCTGCAGGAGGCTGGCAAGGGCTGGGGAGTGGGATGGAACGGAGACTTCATCTTCCAGATAGACAAGCTGCCGGTGGAGAAGATAGAGCAGCTGCCCGAGGGGGAGATCAAGAACTACATGAAGGAGATGATGGCCAAGTACGCCTCGGGGACCACGGTTTACACCTGGATAGGTTTGAAGGACGGGAAGTGCACGGGGGCCAAGGTGGTGAAGAACCCGAACGAGGTGCAGGCCGGGTTCAGGCTGATCGGGGACTACGACTCCTGGAAGAAGCTGGCCAAGGGTGAGGCCGACGCCACCAAGCTGGTGCTGACGGGGAAGATGAAGCTGCAGGGGGACATGAGTAAAATCATGAGGTACATCAAGGCCACCCAGCTGATGGGCAAGATAGCCTCCCAGGTTCCCACCGAGTTCCTGGACGAGCTGGTCTGAATCCTTTCCCCTTTCTTTTTTCTCCGCTCCCCCAGCGCTCCGTGCCGTCTTGTCCCGGCCCCGGCGAAGGGTATTTATCGGCGGAGGGGGAGGATTTAAAAAAGAAGGGGGTGAAAAAGGGATGAAGTTTGCTTTTGGGACCCAGGCCTGGAACGAGGAGTACGTCAAGAGGCTCAACAGCGATCCCGTGATGGCCGAGGCTGGCAAGGGCTGGGGAGTGGGATGGAACGGAGACTTCATCTTCCAGATAGACGAGGTGCCGGTGGAGAAGCTGCAGAAGGCCGAGACCATGTCGGAGGCCGAGCTCAAGCAGCTGGCGGCCAAGGCGGGGGTCTCCCTGGAGGACGCGAAGAAGATCCAGGAGGAGTTCAAGAGGGTGCTGAAGGAGTACCTGAAGGGTAAGACCATCTACGCCTACGTGGGGCTGAAGGACGGGAAGTGCACGGGCATGCGCCTCCTCAAGGATCCCAACGAGGTGCAGGTGGGCTTCAAGCTCATCGGCCCCTACGACTCCTGGAAGAAGCTGGCCAAGGCCGAGACCGACGCCACCAAGCTGGTGCTGACGGGGAAGATGAAGCTGCAGGGGGATATGAGTAAAATCATGAGGTACATCAAGGCCACCCAGCAGATGGGCAAGGTCTCCTCGCAGGTCCCCACCATCTTCGTGGACGAGTACGTCTGAAGCCTCTTTCCTTTTTTCCTTTTTATTTCGTCCGGGCTGCAGCCTTGGGAGGATAGGAGGCCGGATCCTCACTTCAGAAGCCCGGCCTTCTTCATCTTCTCTATCTCTTCCTCCCTCAGCTTCCTCTTGAAGACCTTCTCGGTGACGGTGAGGGGAAGCTCCTTCCTGAACTCCACGAACTTGGGGACGGCGTAGGGCGGAAGCCTCTCCCTGCAGTGCCTTATGATGTCCTGCTTGAGCTCCTCGCTGGGCTCGTACCCCTCCTTGAGCTCTATGAAGGCCTTCACCCTCTCGCTCCCCGGGCGCTCCGGATCGGGTATTCCCACCGCCGCCGCCTTGGCCACGGCGGGATGCTCGTAGAGGACGTCGTCCACCACCCTCCCGTAGACCTTCAGCCCCGAGACGTTGATCATGTCCTTGGTGCGGTCCACGATGTAGAAGTAGCCATCCTCGTCCATCTTGGCCACGTCCCCCGTGTAGAGCCAGCCGTCCCTGAGCCCGCTCCCCGGGATGGGCCAGTATCCCTTCATCACCTGGGGACCCTTGATGATCATCTCCCCCGGCTCCCCCACCGGCACCTCCTTGGTCCCGGTTTCGATGTCCACGATCTTCACGTCCGTGTCGGGAACCGGTATGCCTATGGAGCCTATCTTCACCGGCATGCCCAGGTCCAGCCCCGCCCCCTTAAGGATGGCCACGAAGTTGGAGTGGGTGACCGGGCTGGTCTCGGAGAGGCCGTAGCCCTCGCTGACCAGCACCCCGGCCTTCTCCTCGAACTGTTTGGAGACCTCTGGGGGAAGGGCGGCCGCCCCGCTGTAGGGAACACAGCCCTTGAGCTCCGAGAGGTCCACCCCCTTCTCCTGCAGTAGCCTCATGAACTGGGTGGGAACCCCGGGCATCAGGAGGGGGCGGTACTTCACCAGCAGCTCGTAGATCATCTTGGTGTCTCTGGCGTCGGGCACCAGCAGGATGCAGCCCGCCCAGTAGAGGGCCACGTTCATGGCGCAGGTGAAGCCGTAGATGTGAAAGAAGGGCAGGCACCCCATCACGGAGAAGTTCCCCTTGTTGGGCTCCAGCATTCCCGCCGCGGTGGGCCCGAAGGTCTGCAGGATGTTGGTGCTCAGGTTGTAGTGGGTGAGCATCACCCCCTTGGGTATTCCCGTGCTCCCCCCCGTGAAGAAGAGGAGGGCCACGTCCTCCACCGGGTCTATCTCCACCTTGGGGGGAGAGGGCTGGGCCTCCGCGAGGACCTTGCGTAGCTGGAGGGCCCCAGGCACCTCCGGCGGCTCGGGATCCTCGGAGGGGGAGAAGTCCTTCACGGAGGTGGCGATGATGCGCTCCAGCTTGGTCCTGCCCTTCATCTCCTTCACCTCCTCCAGCCTGGATTCGTCCGTGATGTGGATCCTGGCGCCTGAGGTGCTCAGCTCGTACTCCAGCTCCGGCTTGGGCAGGAGGGGGCTCATGAGGGCCACGATGGCCCCCGCCTTGAGGACCCCGTACACGCCTATGAGGAACTGGGGGGAGTTGAAGAGCTGCACCCCCACCACGTCCCCCTTCTTTATGCCCATCCTGTGCAGGGCGTTGGCCAGGCGGTCCGTGTACTCCTTGAGCTGGGCGTAGGTGTACTCCCTGTCGAAGTACACCATGGATTTGCTGTTGGGGTACTCGGCGGCCGCCCGGTCTATGAGCTCGAAGAGGGGTATCTTGGGGTAGTCAAACTTGTAGGGAAGACCTATCTGCTCGTAGATTTTGAGCCAAGGGCGGTCGCTGTAGGTTACCCCCCCCATTCTTCCTCCCTTAGAAGTTTCCCTATAAAAAACTTCTAATGGGGGGAGAGGGTTAACTTAATTTGTGGAGAGGGGAGTTTCGCCGCTCATAGCCGAGATCATCCTCATCGCCATCGTCTTCTCCATAGCCACGGCGGTGATCGTGGTCCTGGGGGGGACCAGCATGTCCGTCCGGACCCTGGATGCCCAGCTGGGGGTGGACGGCTTCCAGTGGAGGAGCCAGAGGCTGGTCCTCCACCACCTGAAGGGGGAGGTGATCAGGGAGGCCTTCGTGGTGAGGGACGGGAAGTTCGGCTGGGGGGACCTGGTGGTGAAGAAGAGCGGGGTGGAGGTGGAGCCCCTGAACGCCCGCCTGAACGGCAGGAGGGCTGGGTACCTGATTTATGAGGACCTCAGCTCGGCCCCGCTGGGGACCCGCAAGAACTCGGCCTACTACGACTGGGAGAACCGATGGGTCAGGCTAACCAGGGCGATCAACAGCGACAACGGACAGCTGGAGTACGTGCTCAGCCCTCCTCCACAGAGCTTCGTGGTGGAGTTCCAGTTCTGGGCGGGAGGGGGGACGGGAGCAGACGCCACCTACTTCTACGCTTACTGCAGCAGCACCCCCCTCAACGAGGATGCGAATGCCGGGGGATATATCTTCGCCTACGATGAATACCAGGACAACCTGCAGCTTCGCTACCGGGATAACCTTCTGGCCTCCGTTCCCCTGTGGAACATGGACGACAACCGCTGGCACGACGCCCGCATAGTCTTCGACGGGCAGGTCATCGAGATGTACTTCGACAACCGGCCGGACAACAGGATCAGGTATGTGGACTACCAGGCCTCCAGCCGGAAGGTCAACACCCTCTTCGGGTGGGGGGCCAGGACGGGGGGCCTGAACAACGAGCACAGGATCCGGAACCTCAGGATGTGGATACCGGGGGAGGTCAGGCTGGACTTCTCCCCCGGGGATGTCCTGGAGTTCGAGCTGAAGGACCCCCTGGTGATAGGGGATGCCATGACCATCACCTACCTCCCCCAGAACAAGCTCCTTTATATGAACGACATCTCCTGAATCCACCACAAAGTTTAAAAGAAGGATTGGCAAAAATTTGCGTTAAAATCGGGCAGGGGTAAAAATGGCCAAGGCGGAGAAGAAAAAGCTGAAGTTTGCCTTCTACTGGGCGGCCAGCTGCGGGGGGTGTGAGATAGCCGTTCTGGACATAGACGAAAAGATCCTGGACGTGGTGGAGATCGCCGACATCGTCTTCTGGCCGGTGGCCCTGGACATAAAATATAAGGATGTGGAGGCCATGCCCGACGGCTTCATAGACGTCTGCTTCTTCAACGGGGCCATAAGGACGGAGGAGCAGGAACATATGGCCAAGCTATTGAGGAAGAAGGCCAAGGTGCTGGTGGCCTTCGGGGCCTGCTCCCACACCGGAGGGGTTCCCGGTCTGGCCAACCTGGCCGACCGGGAGGAGGTCTTCGCCAGGGCCTACCTGGAATCCCCCTCCACGGAGAACCCCCGGCGCGTGGTTCCCAAGACCTCCACCAGGGTGCCGGAGGGTGAGCTGAGGCTCCCCGAGTTCTACGACAGGGTGAAGACCCTGGACCAGACGGTGGAGGTGGATTACTACCTGCCCGGATGTCCCCCTACTCCTTCCCTCATCCTGAAGGCGGTGGAGGCCATAGCCAAGGGGGAGCTTCCCCCCAAGGGGTCGGTGCTGGCCCCCCTGAAGTCGGTCTGCGATGAGTGCCCCAGGAACAAGACCAAGCCCGAGAAGCTCTCCATCCCCGAGGTGAAGAGGCCCTACGAGGTGCAGCTGGATCCCGAGAAGTGCTTCCTGGTCCAGGGGGTGATCTGCATGGGGCCGGCCACCAGGGGTGGGTGCGAGGCCAGGTGCATCAACGGCAACATGCCCTGCACCGGCTGCCAGGGCCCCTGCCCCAACGAGGTGGACCAGGGGGCGGCCATGATAAGCGCCCTCTCCTCCATCCTTGGGGTGGAGGGGGAGAGGGAGGCGGGTTATGACCCCCAGAAGCTGGTGGATAAGGTGGTGGATCCCGTGGGAACCTTCTACATGTACACGCTCCCGGCCTCGGTGCTGGGGGGGAGGGTGAAGAAGAAATGAAGGTCATCACCATAGATCCCATCACCAGGCTGGAGGGCCACGGCAAGATCAGCATCTTCCTAGATGAGAGGGGGAACGTGGCCAACGCCTACCTGCAGATCCCGGAGCTCAGGGGCTTCGAGCGCTTCTGCGAGGGAAGGAGGGCGGAGCTCATGCCCCAGATCACCTCCAGGATCTGCGGGGTCTGCCCCGTGGCCCACCACATGGCCTCCACCAAGGCCCTGGACGCGGCCTTCCACGTGGATCCCCCCTCCGCCGCCAAGAAGCTCAGGGAGCTGATCTACTCCGGGTACTACATCTACGATCACACCCTCCACTTCTTCTACCTGGGAGGACCCGACTTCGTGGTGGGGCCCGATGCCCCCCCGGCCGAGAGGAACATCCTGGGGGTGATCAAGAAGGCCGGGCTGGAGGTGGGGAAGGAGGTGATCAAGCACAGGGCCTACGGGCAGAAGATCACGGCCATCCTGGGGGGAAAGGCCACCCACCCCGTCTGCGGACTGCCCGGAGGGGTGAGCAAGTCCCTGAGCGAGGAGGAGAGGAGGGAGATCGAGAAGATGGCGAAGTCCTGCGTGGAGTTCTCCCAGAAGGCCCTCCAGATCTTCGACCAGGTGGTGCTGAAGAACAAGAAGTACGTGGAGCTGATAAAGAGCGACGCCTACACCCTCAAGACCTACTACATGGGGCTCGTGGACGACAAGAACAGGGTGAACTTCTACGACGGGAAGATAAGGGTGGTGGACCCGAGCGGGAGGGAGTTCGTGAAGTTCTCCCCCTCCCAGTACCTGGACGTGATAGGGGAGCACGTGGAGGACTGGACCTACGTGAAGTTCACCTACCTGAAGAAGGTGGGGTGGAAGGGGCTGGTGGACGGTCCCGGCAGCGGGCTCTACAGGGTGGGGCCGCTGGGAAGGCTGAACGCGGCCGACGGCATGGCCACCCCCCTGGCCCAGCAGGAGTACGAGAGGATGTACGAGACCCTGGGCGGGAAGCCCGTGCACTCCACGCTGGCCTTCCACTGGGCCAGGCTGATAGAGCTCCTGTATGCTTCCGAGAGGGCGCTGGAGCTCTCCCAGGACCCGGAGATCACCAGCAAGGACGTGAGGAACCCGGTGGGGGCTCCCGGGGAGGGAGTGGGGGTGGTGGAGGCGGCCAGGGGAACCCTGTACCACCACTACCAGCTCACCGAGGACGGCCTCATCAAGAAGGCCAACCTGATCGTGGCCACCACCAACAACGCCGCCCCCATCTGCCTCTCCGTAAAGAACGCGGCGAAGGCCTTCATCTCGGGAGGGAAGATCACGGACGGGATCCTGAACATGGTCGAGATGGCCTTCAGGGCCTACGACCCCTGCTATGCCTGCGCCACCCACTTCGCGCTGGGGAAGATGCCCCTGGAGGTAAAGATCTACGACCACGAGCGCCGCCTCGTGCGCACCCTCACCAGGCCCTGACCCAACGGCTTTAGCCCTTCTTTTCCCACCTTTCCTGATGGAGAGGGAGCTGAGGGACTGGCTGAGGGGCTGCCGGAGGCTCCTGGTGATGGGGGTGGGGAACCCCCTGCGCAGGGATGACGGGGTGGGGCTGGAGGTGGTGAGGAGGATGAGGGGCAGGGTGGGGGGGGAGGTGGAGCTGCTGGAGTGCGAGGGGGTGGCGGAGAACTACCTGGAGGAGGTGGAGAGGCTGGCCCCCACCCATCTCCTTCTGGTGGATGCGGCCCTCCTGGGGAAGAGGCCCGGGGAGGCCAGGCTGGTCACCTCGGAGGAGCTTCCCGTGGAGACGGTCTCCACCCACCTCCTTCCCCTGAGGATCTTCTGCGAGTACGTGAGGGAGACGGTGGGGGCCGAGGTGGCCCTCCTCTGCGTCCAGCCCAAGGACACGGACTTCGGGGAGGGAATGACGGGGGAGCTGGTGGAGGCGGCGGAAAGGCTGGCGGAGACCCTCTCCAGGGTGGTGCGGGATTTATGTGGGGGGAGGGAGGAGGAGAAGGATGTGTCTGGCGGTTCCGGGTAGGGTGGTGGAGAAGAGGGGGGAGCTGGGGAAGGTGGACTTCGGGGACGGAACCCTCCGGGAGGTGGACCTCTCCCTGGTGGAGGTGGAGGTGGGCCAGTACGTGATCGTTCACGCGGGCTTCGCCATCCAGGTTCTGGACGAGGAGGAGGCCAGGGAGAGCCTGAAGCTCTGGCAGGAGATCCTCTCCCAGGGCTGACCATGTTCAGGTTCAGGGACAGGGAGACGGCGGGCAGGATCGTGGAGGGGCTCAGGAGGATGGGTCTGAACCTCTTCCTGATGCACGTCTGCGGCACCCACCAGGACACCCTGGTCAGGTACGGGCTGGACCGCCTGCTGGAGCCCTGCGGGATCAAGATAAGGCAGGGGCCCGGATGCCCCGTCTGCGTGACCACGGAGAGGGAGATAGAGGAGGCCCTCCTCCTGGCCAGGAGGGGGAAGACCGTGGCCACCTTCGGGGACATGGTGGGGGTACCCACGGGGAGCGGCTCGCTGGCGGGGCTGAGGGGGGAGGGGGCGGACGTGAGGGTGGTTTACGGGATAAGGGATGCGGTGGCGCTGGCGGAGAGGACAGGGAAGGAGGTGGTCTTCCTGGCCATAGGCTTCGAGACCACCGCCCCCTCCACGGCCGCCACCCTGCTGAGGAAGCCCCCTCCCAACTTCTCCGTCCTCTGCTGCCACCGCTACATCCCCCCCGCCGTCAGGGCCCTGCTGGAGCTGGGGGAGACCAGGATCCAGGGGCTGATAGAGCCCGGGCACGTCTCCACCGTGATAGGCACCAGGGCCTACGAGGAGATAGCCAGGGAGTACCGGCTCCCCCAGGTGGTGGCGGGCTTCGAGCCCCTGGACCTCCTCATGGGCGTCTACCTCCTGGCCAGGATGATCTCCAGGGGGGAGGTGGGGGTGGTGAACGAGTACACCAGGTCGGTGAGGCCCGAGGGCAACGTGAAGGCCCTGAGGGTGATGGAGGAGGTCTTCGAGCCCGTGGACGTTCCCTGGAGGGGCTTCCCCGTGATCCCCCGCTCGGGCATGGCGCTGAAGGAGGAGTTCGAGGAGTACGACGCCAGGAAGAGGTACGAGGACGAGCTGAGGGAGCTGGAGGGGAGGGAGTTCAGGCCCCATCCCTCCTGCCGCTGCGACAGGGTGCTGAGGGGCCTGCTTGACCCCCCCGAGTGCCCCCTCTTCGGGAAGGTCTGCACCCCCAGGAGCCCGGTGGGCCCCTGCATGGTCTCCTCCGAGGGCTCCTGCGCCATCGAGTACAAGTACGGGAGGAGGGCCTAGAGGAGCCAGGATAGGCCCCCGGCGGTCAGGGCGGTCAGGGCGTTGGCGGTGATCACGCCCAGCGCCAGGGTGGCTACGGTCCTCCCGTCCCTCATCCCCAGCAGGAAGGCCAGCGCCGTCCCCGTGTAGGCCCCGGTTCCCGGGAGGGGGAGGGCCACAAAGGTGAAGAGGGCGGCGAAGTGCCTCCTCCTGAGCCTCCTCCTGGTCATGAGCCTGAAGAGGGTCCCCACCCACCTCCACCTCCGGCGGAGGGGAGGCACGACGGTACCCATCCCCAGCAGGACGGCGGGGATGACGGCCAGGTTTACGCAGGTGCAGAGGAGGTAGGCGAGGGGGGCGGGGAGGCCCCAGAGGATGGCCAGGGGTATGGCGTACCTCCCCTCGAAGAGGGGAACGGCTGAGAGCAGGAGGGGGAGCCAGAGGGGGGGCAAGCCCTACTCCTTCCCCCCCACCGCCCCCAGGTGGAGGAGGAAGCGGGCCATCCCCTCCACGTCCTTGACCTCCCTCCTGAGCAGCCTCTTCAGCCTCTCCCTGGGATCGAGGAGGGGCTCCACCCCCATCGCCCTCAGGTGCCTGGAGCATTTCAGGGCCAGCTCCTCCCCCTCCTGGTCGAAATCCGTGAGCACGATCGCCCTGGCGTTCCCCTCCAGAGCCTCCAGCAGGCTCAGGAGGTTCCTGCCCCCGTTCAGGTGCACGATTTTTCCCTCCACCCCCAGCGAGAGGAGGGCTTCCCTGTCGTGGAGCCCCTCCACCAGCACCGGGGTGCCCTGGCGGCTCTCCTCCCGGAGCTCCTCCAGTACCTCCTCCACCTCCTCCAGGGCCTTCTCCTTCAGCAGGGGATCACTCCTCCTCTTCCTCCTCCACCCAGAGGCCCTTGGAGAGGCACTTCTTGCAGGCCCCGGCCTCCTCGGAGTAGCACCGCGGGCAGACCGCGGCCCCGCAGATCTTGCAGCGGTGCAACTCGGAGGTGCTCCTACCGCACAGCGAGCAGCTTCCCGTCAGCCTCCCCATTCCAGAAGAGATGACCTCTCCCCGTTAAATACCCTCCACCGCCCTCTCCACGGCGGAGGGGTCGAAGCCCCACTCCAGCAGCCTGCTCCTCACCTCCTCCCTCCCCCTCCCCTCCTCCCTCAGCCTCCGGGCCAGCTTGAGGAGGGTCTCCCTGACCTCCCAGGGATAGACCACCCACTCCCTCACCTCCTCCACGTAGAAGTCGGGCCTGAAGACGCTCCAGGGCTTGTAGTGCAGGGTGGCCACCTTCAGCTCCTTCTCCCCCCTCCCGGAGAGCAGCTCCCTGACGGCGGCCAGGGAGTGGCCGGTGTCCGCCACGTCGTCGGCCACCAGCACCCTCCTCCCCCTCACCTCCGCGTTGAGGGGATGGACCACCTCCGGTTTTCTCCCCGTCTCCCCGGGTCCCAAGTAGTACCTGACCTGCACGGAGGCCAGCTCCTCCACCCCCAGCAGGTCGCACAGGATCCTCCCCACCGGGAAGCCCCCGCGGCTCACGGCCACCACCAGGTCGGGGGAGCAGCCCGCTTCCCTGATCCTCTCCGCCAGCCTCTCGCAGAGCCCCTGCACCTCCTCCCAGCTCAGGTGGAGGAACCTCACCTTTCCCCCTCCTCCGTGCCCTCTAAAAAGGGAGGGGTTCAGTAGGGCCTGCTCTTCAGCCCCATCCTGTAACCCGCGTAGTTGGTGAGGAGGTGGAGGGGAGGGGTGAGGAGGAGGAGCACCGCCAGCACCCCCCAGGTGAGGCGGGGGAGGATGAGGGGAAGGGAGAGGAGGAGGGCTCCGGCCACGAAGTCCAGCTGGTCCAGGAGGGGGAAGGGCTCGCCCCTCTCCACCCCCATCCTTCGCTTCAGGAAGCTTCCGGCCAGGTCCCCCAGCATGGCCCCCAGGGAGAGGAGGAAGCCCGCCAGCGCCGTTTCCAGCGGTCCCCCCAGCAGTAGGGGGAGCCGCGGCTCGAGGAGGGGGTGGAGGAGGGCCTGCACCATCCCCACCAGGGAGCCCACCAGGACGCCGCACGCGAACCCCCTCACGGTTTTCCCCGGCCCCAGCAGGGGCCTCCCGTCCAGGAACTTCCTCCCCCCGTCGATGGTCCTCCCCCCTCCCGTCACCACCGGGGTCATGTTGGCGGCGTAGGCGGGGAGGATGAACCAGAGGGAGGAAAAGAGGAGCTGGGGTATGCTCATCTCTCTCCCCTCACCGGCCTTCAGCCGCCCGGGCCCCCCCTCACTTCTTGACGGGCTTGAGGGGGAGGCCGCAGCAGATCAGGTCGCAGGCCGTGCAGGTGCAGGGGCTCTCTATGGTCACGATCAGCCCGCACTTCTGGCAGCGGTACTTCTCTCCCTTCTTCAAGCTCTCCTCCTCCTTCCCGTCCCCCACCTTTAAACCTACCCTCCGGGGGCTCCGTGGTAGGGCACGTTCTTCCAGAGGAGGTCCCATAGGTCCTCCCCCGTCACCGTCTCCCCCCTCACCAGCAGCTCCAGCACCCTCTTCAGGAGGAGATGGTGCCTCCTCTCGTCCGCCAGGATGGCCTCCAGCAGCATCCTCACCTTCTCGTTTTCAACCTGCGGGAGCACGGAGCCTATCTTACCCATCAGCTCCTCCTCCCACCTGAGGTGCTTCCTCAGCGGCTCCTCCAGATGAACTCGTGGGTGAGGTTCTTGTTGACGCAAACCGCCACCTGGGGGGATCCGAGGTCACCTGGAAGACGGTGCTGGCGATCTGCCCGTTGAGCTTTTCCCCGTCCCTCGAGGTGAGGACGTAGATCCCGTAGCTGAGCTTGTGCAGGGCCTTGGGATCCATCTCCCACCCTTCCGGGTTAAGAAAGGCGGAAAACCGGAAACGGAAAAGAGAAAATCTTTTATAGGGGAACTCTGATTAACCTATTTGATTCTAAGAGCTTGTGAGGTGGTGAGATGGCGGCGCCGGTGGCTCAGCTGGGTGGTACTCCCGTCCTGATCCTGCCGGAGAAGGCCGTCAGGTACTTGGGCAGGGACGCCCAGCACATGAACATCATGGCGGCCAGGGTGATAGCGGAGGCCGTGCGCACCACCCTGGGTCCCAGGGGAATGGACAAGATGCTGGTGGACAGCCTGGGTGACATCACGATCACCAACGATGGGGTCACCATCCTGAAGGAGATGGATGTGGAGCATCCCGCCGCCAAGATGATGGTGGAGATCGCGAAGACCCAGGAGAACGAGGCGGGGGACGGAACCACCACCGCCGTGGTCCTGGCGGGCGAGCTCCTGAAGAAGGCGGAGGAGCTGCTGGACCAGGACATCCACGCCACCATCATCGCCAGTGGCTACAGGAAGGCGGCGGCCAAGGCGCAGGAGGTCCTGCAGAAGATCGCCCGCCCGATCTCCCCCGATGACGTGGACATGCTCAAGAAGATCGTGGCCACCTCCCTGAGCAGCAAGGGCTCCGAGATCAAGGGGGACAAGCTGGTGGGCCTCATCGTGGAGGCGGCCAAGCAGATCGTGAAGGTGGAGAACGGGAAGATCAAGGCGGACAGGGACAAGATAAAGCTGGAAAAGAAGATCGGGGGCTCCTCCTCCGACTCCCAGCTGGTGAGGGGCATCGTCCTGGACAAGGAGGTGGTGCACCCGGGGATGCCCAAGAGGGTCAGGAACGCCAAGATCGCCCTCATCAGCAGCGCCTTCGAGGTGGAGAAGACCGAGACGGACGCCAAGATCAACATCACCGATCCGGAGCAGCTGAAGAGCTTCCTGGATGAGGAGAGGAGGATGCTGGCAGACATGGTGGAGCAGGTGAAGAGGGTGGGGGCCAACGTGGTCCTCTGCCAGAAGGGGATAGACGACGTGGCTCAGCACTACCTGGCCAAGGCGGGCATCCTGGCCGTGAGGAGGGTCAAGGAGTCGGACATGCAGAAGCTGGCCGAGGCCACCGGTGGGAGGGTGGTGATGAGCCTGAAGGACCTCAGCCCCTCCGACCTGGGAACGGCGGAGCTCGTGGAGGAGAGGAAGGTGGCCGGGGAGGAGATGGTCTTCGTGGAGGGGTGCAAGGATCCCAAGGCCGTTACCATCCTGGTGAGGGGTGGAACCGAGCACGTGGTGGACGAGCTGGAGAGGGCGGTGCACGACGGGGTTTCCGTGGCCTGCGTCACCCTGGAGGACGGGAAGATCCTGCCGGGAGGGGGGGCCTGCGAGATGGAGCTGGCCAAGGAGCTCAGGGACTTCTCCAGGGAGCTGGGGGGAAGGGAGGCCCTGGCGGTCAACGCCTTCGCGGAGGCCCTGGAGATCATCCCCAGGACCCTGGCGGAGAACGCGGGCCTCGATCCCGTCGACATCCTGGTGAAGCTGCGCGCGGAGCATGAGAAGCCCAACGGGAGCAACAAGGGCATAGAGGTGGTGAGCGGTCAGATCATGGACATGATGGAGAAGGGGGTGGTGGAGCCCATCAGGGTGAAGCTGCAGGCCATCAAGTCCGCCAGCGAGGCCGCCGAGATGATCCTGAGGATAGACGACGTCATCGCCGCGGTGAAGACGGAGGAGGAGAAGAAGAAGGAGGAGAAGGAAGAGAAGAAGGAGACTCCCCCCTCACCAGAGTTTTGAATGCAGCTCGCTAGCTCGTGGGGGGGATGGGACGTTTTCTCTCTCAGGAAATACACCAAATTCGAAAAGGCCAGGATCATAGGGGCCAGGGCCCTCCAGATCTCCATGGGCGCTCCCGTGCTGGTGGAGGTCCCCCCCCACCTGAAGAGCTCGGTGGAGATCGCCCTCTACGAGTTCGAGAAGGGTGTTTGCCCCATCACGGTGCTCAGGGAGCCTCCCGGGGAGTTCTGATCATACCTTCGCCCGGTAGAGTGGCGGTAGGAAGCGCGTGAATTCACCCATCTCCTCCAGGCAGTGCCTGCGCAGGGACTCCCGGACCACCCGGAGGAGGCTCCTGGGCAGCCTGAAGGTGGAGCGCATCCGGGTCCCCCAGGGCGCCCTGTCGTACTCGTGCATGACCCATCCCATGGGCTCGTCCTCCTTGCCCAGGATGCTCGAGGCCACCGCGTGGCGGTAGGAGGTTGAACGGGGGATGGGTATCTCCTCGGGGTTTTCGGGCCGCATCCTCATCTCCACGGGAGGGGTCTCCCCTATCCTCTCCACCACCCTGTGAACCACCCCTCCTTCCTCCCACTCAAAGGAAACGTGATCCCTTGGATGCCAGAGCCTGTACCTACTGTTCCTCTCCTCCCTTCCTCCTTCCGTCTCGAAGAGGTAGACCCAGAACCAGTCGATCATCTCCGGCTCCACCCCCCTGAGTTCGTGCTCCACCACCAGGTCCTCCTTTTCCTCCCCAGCCTCCACCAGCTCCTCCAGCCTTAGCCTCTCCATCCCACCCTCCCTCCGCCGCCGGACTTTTAATCCCGCCCCCCGATGTTCTACGATGGGGGTGCAGCTGGGCCCCCTCCTCCCCCGAAGGGAGGTGGGGCTGGAGGAGCTGAGGGGGAGGAGGGTGGCGGTGGACGCCATGAACTTCCTCTACCAGTTCCTGTCCATCATCAGGCAGAGGGACGGGGAGCCCCTGAGGGACTCCAGGGGCAGGATCACCTCCCACCTCTCCGGGCTCTTCTACCGCACCGCCAACCTGCTGGAGGCGGAGATCTACCCCATCTACGTCTTCGACGGAAAGCCGCCGGAGCTGAAGAGGGGGACCCTGGAGGAGAGGAGGGTGGTGAGGGAAAAGGCGGCGGAGGAGTGGGAGAGGGCGCTGAGGGAGGGGAGGCTGGAGGAGGCCAGGAGGTACGCCGCCCAGGCCGCCAGGGTGGAGGAGCAGGTGGTGGAGGACGCCAAGCGCCTGCTGCGCCTGATGGGCCTCCCCTTCGTGCAGGCTCCCTCGGAGGGGGAGGCCCAGGCGGCGCACCTGGTGAGGAGGGGGGATGCCTGGGCGGTGGCCAGCCAGGACTTCGACAGCCTCCTCTTCGGCTCCCCCGTCCTGGTCCGGAACCTGGCCCTCACCGGGAGGAGGAAGCTGCCGGGCAAGGACGTCTACGTGGAGGTGAGGCCGGAGGTGGTGGAGCTGGAGGGGGCCCTCTCGGAGCTGGGCCTGACCAGGGAGCAGCTGGTGGACGTGGGTATCCTGGTGGGGACGGACTTCAACGAGGGGGTGAAGGGGATAGGGCCCAAGAGGGCGCTGGAGCTGGTGAGGAAGTACGGGTCCCTGGAGGGGATCCCCGACGTCAGGGTGGAGGGGCTGGGGGAGATAAGGCGGATCTTTCTGGAGCCGGAGGTCACGGATGACTACAGGCTGGAGTGGGGGCAGCCCGACGTGGAGGGGATAAAGGAGTTCCTGTGCGGGGAGCACGACTTCTCGGAGGACAGGGTGCAGTCGGGGATCCAGAAGCTCCTCAGGGGGAGGGAGGGGAGGCAGAGCTCCCTGGAGAGGTGGTTCTAGCCCTCCTTCCACCCGTACTTCCCCACCAGGGGGACGAAGGAGCAGGGGGTGAAGCTCTGCACGCGCAGCCCCTCCTCCCCCTTCTCCGCCACCTTCCAGACCTGGGTGTGGTAGAAGTGCCCTATGGGGGCTCCTATCCTCCCCCCCACCCTGAGCTGGTCTAGGAGGGGAGGGGGGAAGCCGGGGGAGCAGGCGGTGATGAGGATCCTGTCCCAGGGGGCCCCGGGCTCGTAGCCGCAGGTGCCGTCCCCCACCACCACCTCCACCCAGTCGTAACCCGTCCTCCTCAGGTTCTCCCTCCCGAAGGAGGCCAGGCGGGGGAGGCGCTCGATGGAGACCACCCTCCCCTCCCTGGTGACCAGCTCCGCCAGCAGGGCCGCGTTGTACCCCGATCCCGTCCCCACCTCCAGCACCCTCTGCCCCCTCTCCACCTCCAGGGACTCCAGCATCAGGGCGATCATGCTGGGGGCGGAGATGGTCTGTCCCAGCCCTATGGAGAGGGGGTGATCCTCGTAGGCGTACCTCCTCAGGGAGGGGGGGACGAACTCCTCCCTCGGGACCTTCCTGAAGGCCTCGATCACCCGGGGGGTCCGGAGGTAGCCCCACCTCACCAGCTCCTCCACCATCCTCTCCCTCTCCCTCTCGAAATCCAGAAATACCCCCCAGAAGACCTGAGGCAGGTATGAAAAAAAGGGAGAGGGTGAGGGCCAGGGGGCACCCCCTCCTCACCGCCCTCCACCCCACCACCCTCATGATCACCAGGGAGGAGGAGGTGGGACCCAGGGGGGACTGCATCGTGGCGGTGGGGGCGGACAGGTCGGTTTCCGACCTGTCGGAGGAGGTGAAGGAGGGAATAAGGAGGGGGGGAAGGGTGACGGTGAGGATGGAGGCGGGGGGAAGGGTGGAGACGGTCAGGGGCTGGGGCCACCCCTCCCTCCCCCTGGACCACCCCACCGACATGGTGGTGAGGAGGAGCTCCTTCGTCTGCGGGAGGACGCTGGCGGTTAGGGCGGACAGGGCGGCCTCCGACCTCTCCAGGGAGTTCGTGAGGGAGCTCAGGAAGGGAGTGCCGGTGGAGATCCTGATAGAGGTGGAGCTCTAGCCGCGGAGCTCCTCGGGCATGAGCTCGGGGGGGAGGAGGTAGGGTATCCCCTCCACGATGGGGTAGCGCTGGGAGCACCTCCTGCAGATCAGCTCCTTCCCCCTCAGCCTCAGCTCCCCCTTGCAGACGGGGCAGGCTAGGATCCTCAGCAGCTCGGGGCTGAGGGAGGGTTTACTCCTTCGTGGTGTACCTCTTCCCGTACCCGTACCCGTAGATCTCCCTCCTCACCCTCCTCACCTTGAGGTAGTCCCCCACGTACCTCCTCACCCCCATCCATATAAGACCCATCTCCCTCCTCCCCAGGATCTTCCTGAAGGCGCTCTTCCACCCCTCCCTCTTGGAGAAGTCGGCGCAGCGGTTGCAGAGCTCCTGGAGCTCCTCCCTGGAGTAGGGGGTCAGGCCCAGCTCCGGGGCGGTGGCCACGAACTGGTCGGGCCTGAGCTTCCCCTCCCTCCTGGCCCAGTTCCAGATGGCCGAGCCCACCATGTAGAGCAGGATGTTCCCGTTGATGAAGTCCGCCCCTCCCCTCTCCAGGAACTCGATGGAGCGCTCCATGTCCTCCCTGGTCTCCATGGGGGCCCCGAAGATCAGGCTCCCCAGGAAGATGATGTCGTGCTCCTTGCACAGTTCCAGGGTCCTCCTCACGTACTCCGGCCACCTCTCGGGGTGGGGGGTCTTCGCGTACCACCTCACCACCCTGGGAACCACCGACTCCACCCCGTAGCTCAGGGCCAGCACCCCCATCTCCCTCATGGCCCGGTAGAGGGCCCTGCTGGGGGTGTCCACCCTGGCCTGCCCGAAGAAGTGGAACTTCAGCCCCTCCTCCTTCATGAGCTCCGCCAGCTTGATCACCCTCCTCGGGTCGTTGGTGAAGTTGTCGTCGGCTATCCAGATGGAGTCGAAGCCCTCCCTGTCCAGCAGCTTCAGCTCCTCCAGCAGGGAGCGGGGGGAGCGGGCCCTGAAGCCCAGCTTCTTGGGACGGTTGCAGTAGGTGCAGCCGTACCGGCACCCCCTGGTGGTGAGGATGCCCGTGACCTTCCCCAGCATCTTCATGCCGTAGAACTGCCCGTACTCCACGTGCTCCACCAGCCTCCTGGCGGGGAGGGGGAGGGAGTCCAGGTCCTGGGGCTCGGAGGCGCGGATGAGCCCCCTGGGCCTCTCCTCCACGATCCTGAGGATCTCCCCCTCCGCCTCCCCCACCACGTAGGCGTCCGCCCCTATCTCCCCCAGCAGCTCCGGGGGGCAGACGGAGATGTGGGGTCCCCCCACCACCACGTAGGCCCTGCACCTCCTCCTGGCCTCCCTCACGATCCTCTTGCAGGAGTCCAGGGTGAGGGTGAGGCAGGTGATCCCCACCACCTCGGGCCTCTCCTCCTCCATGATCCTCCCCAGCTCCTCCAGGGAGAGGCGCTCGGCCTCCGCGTCCACCACCCTCACCCTGTGCCCCGCCCCCTCCAGCACCGAGGCCAGGTACAGGATCCCCAGGGGAGGGGCGTAGGCGGAGAGGGCCGCCCTCTCCTCGAAGCTCAGGGGCGGGTAGATGAGGAGGACGGACGCCATCTTCATCCGTTTTTAGGGAGGAGATAAAAAGGGGGAAGATGGCGAGGAAGGCTGTCAGGAGGGCCCTGCTCCTTCTCCTCCTCCTCTCCCTGCTCTCGGTCCTCCTCTTCCGCTGGAGGGGGGACCTGCTCCTCCTGGCGGGGTCCCTGGGAAAGGTGAGCCTGCTCTGGTTCCTGGCGGCGGTCTCCCTCTACTTCGGAAACGTGCTGGTCTGGGCGGTGAGGTGGAAGGTCTCCCTCTCCTACCTGGGCTTCAGGGTGGGCCTCAGGGACCTCTACCTGGTCCTCTACGGGAGCATCTTCATCAACAACGTCACCCCCTTCACCAGGGGAGGGGCGGATCCCCTGGGGAGGGTCTACCTGCTGGGGAAGACCAGGGGGGTCCCTTACTCCAGCGCCCTGGCCACCACCTTCGTGGACCACCTCTTCGACTTCCCCGTGGTCCTCTCCTTCCTCATGCTGGGCCTCCTGCTCGGGGTGCCCCTCCCCTTCTCCCCCTCCTGGCTGATCCTCCTCTGGCTCTTCCTCCTCCTCTTCCCCTTCCTGCTGGTCTTCGGGGTGGTGAGGAGGAGGCTGGGGGTGAGGAAGGTGAGCAGCCTGCTGAACCTCCTCTCCAGGCTCCTGCGGAGGAGGGGCAACTTCCTGCGCTCGGTCCTGAGGATGTACCGGAGCTCCGAGGCCGTCCTCTGCAGCTGGAGGTGCGTGGGCCCCATCCTCCTCTCCTCCCTCCTGATCTGGACCACGGACCTCCTCAGGCTCTCCCTCATCTTCCTGGCCCTGGGCTACCACCCCTCCCTCCCCATGCTCCTGCTGGCCACCACCCTCCCCACCCTGGCGGGCCTGGTGCCCTTCCTCCCGGGAGGGCTGGTGCTGGTGGAGGCCACCATGATCTCCGTCTTCACCTTCTTCGGGGTTCCCTTCCTCACGGCCCTCCTGGCCACCCTCCTGGAGAGGGCGATCTCCCTGGTGATGAGCACGGTGGTGGGGGCGGGCGTCCTCTCCTACCTGGGCCTGAGGGGGAAGAGGTAAAAAGGCAGCGAGGGGGGAGGGGAGAGGATGAGGGTGGCGCTGGTGGGTGACGAGTACCCTCCCGTGACGGGGGGGGCGGCGGTCTACGCCCGGGAGCTGGCCCTCCACCTCTCCAGGCTGGGGGTGGAGGTGGTGGTCTTCACCAGGGAGGGGGCGGAGGGGGAGGGGGTGGAGGTCAGGGAGCTCAGGGGCTTCGGCCTCTTCCACCGCTCCCTCTCCCCCCGCCTCTTCGGGGAGCTGCGGAGGGAGCTGCGCTCCGGGGGCTTCTCGGTGGTGCACGGGACGGACATGTACTCCCCCCTCTCGCTGGCGGCGGTCCGCTTCGCCAGGGGAGCCGGCCTTCCCTCCGTGGTCACCTGCCACTCCGTCCACCACTCCTCCGGCCTGTGGAGGGCGGTCCACCTCCCCCTCACCCTCCTCCTCCGGAGGGCGGACAGGGTGATAGCGGTGAGCGGGGCCTCCAGGGAGTTCTGCTGCTCCCTCGGGGTTCCGGGGGAGAGGGTGGAGGTGGTCCCCAACGGCGTGGACCCCTCCCTCTTCCACCGGGGGGTGGACGGTAGGGGGTTCAGGAGGAGGCTGGGGGTGGGGGAGGGGGAGAGGCTGGTGGCCACCGCCATAAGGCTGGTGAAGAGGAAGGGGCCCCACCTCCTCCTCAGGGCCTTCTCGGAGCTGGCGGGGGAGTTCCCGGGGCTGAGGCTGGCGGTGGCGGGGGAGGGACCGGAGGAGGGGGAGCTGCGGAGGAGGGTGGAGGAGGAGGGGCTGGACGGGAGGGTGCTGCTCCTGGGGCGTCTCCCCCACGGGGAGGTGGCGGGCCTCATGGCGGGCGCCGACCTCTTCGTCCTCCCCTCCTCCGTGGAGGCCTTCGGGCTGGCGGCGGTGGAGGCCATGGCGGTGGGGACGCCCGTGGTCTGCCCCAGGGCGGGGGGAATCCTGGAGTTCGGGAGGGACGGCTACAACTGCCTCATGTTCGAGCCGGGGGATCCCTCCTCCCTCCGGGAGGCCATGGCCAGGCTCCTCTCCGACGGGCGCCTGGCCCGGACCCTGCGCCTGGGCGGGCTGAGGACGGCCAGGAGGTTCACCTGGGAGAGGACGGCCAGGCTCACCCTGAGGGTCTACCGGGGGATAGCTTGAGGGCCGCCCTCACCGTGGACCTGGAGGAGGACGCCCCCCCCTTCCTGAGGAGCTGGAGGGGGATGGAGGAGGGGCTGCCCAGGCTGCTGGAGGTGCTGGAGGGAGAGGGGGTGAGGGCCACCTTCTTCTGCACCGCGGAGGCCGCGGAGAGGTTCCCCCTCCGGGAGCTGAGGGGGCACGAGCTGGGGTGCCACGGCCTCAGGCACGAGAGGCTGGACGGGCTCCCCCCGGGGGAGGGGAGGAGGAGGGTGAGGGAGGCCACGGAGAGGATGAGGAGGAGGGGGGGGAGGCCGGTGGGCTTCAGGGCCCCTAACTTCAAGCCCACCTCGGAGGTGCTGGAGGAGGTCAGGAGGCTGGGCTACCTCTACGACTCCTCCCTGGCCGTCTACAAGCTCTACCCGGGACTGAGGCTCCCCGACCTGCCCGAGTTCCCCAACACCCTCCCCTCCAGCGTCCTCCGCCTCCCCCTCCCCCTCTCCCGCAGGATCCTGAGGTTCTGCGTGAGGAGGCTCCCCCTCACCGTGCTGGACTACCACCCCTGGGAGGCGGTGAGGATGGAGGGGGTGAGGTGGGACCTGAGGTTCTCCACCGGGGAGGCCTCCCTGAGGAAGCTGGGGATCCTGCTGGGGGAGCTCAGGGGGGAGGGGGTGGAGTTCCTGACGCTGGGGGAAGCGCTTTCTTCTTTAGGGAGGGAAGAAGGGTGAGAGGATGGTCACCCCCAAGAGCAGGGGAACCAGGTGGGAGTACAGGGTGGCTTACAGGTTCGAGCGCTGGGGATACCAGTGGAAGAGGTCGGGGAGCTCCCTGGGGTCCTACGACCTCCTCATCCTGAGGGACGGGAGGCCCAGGTTCCTGGTTTCCTGCAAGAAGACCATGGGGGACCGCCTCTACGTTCCCCTCTCGGAGGTGGAGGAGCTGGAGAGGGAGGCGAGGGGCTTCGGGGCCAAGCCCCTCCTCTGCTTCGGCTTCCGCAGGACCTCCCCGCTGGTCTGCGAGCCCGGGAAGCTGAGGAAGAGCGGGGGGGAGAGCTACAGGCTGGAGAGGGGGGACGGGGAGCCGCTGGACGAGTGGCTGGAGAGGAGGGAGGGGAGATGCAGGAGGGGCTGAGGGAGTTCTTCGAGCACCCCCTCCTCCGCCCCGGGGCCCTCAGGTACAGGAGGTACCAGGAGGAGATCGCGGGGGAGGCCGCGAAGAGGAACACGCTGGTGGTCCTCCCCACCGGCCTGGGGAAGACGGTGATCTTCACGCTGCTGGCGGTCCGCCTCCTCCACCTCCACCGCACGGGGAGGGTGCTGGTGATGGCCCCCACCCGCCCCCTGGTGATCCAGCACGCCAGGAGCTTCGTCTCCTCCGTCCGCCTCCTCCCGGAGGAGCTCAGGGTGCTCACGGGGAGGGTGGATCCGGAGGAAAGGGGGAGGGCCTGGAGGGAGGGCAGGGTCTTCTTCGCCACCCCCGAGGTGGTGAGGAACGACCTGGAGGGGGGGAGGCTGAGCCTCGGGGACTTCCTCCTGCTGGTCTTCGACGAGTGCCACAGGGCGGTGAAGGACTACGCCTACACGCTGGTGGCCCAGCGGTACCTGGCGGAGTGCCCCCACCCCCTGGTGCTGGGCCTCACCGCCTCCCCCGGCTCCTCCCCCGAGAGGATGGAGGCCATCTGCAGGGCGCTGGGGATAGAGCACGTGGAGTACCGCACCGAGCTCGACGCGGACGTGAACCCCTACGTCTATCCCGTGGAGGTGAGCTGGTGCAGGGTGCCCCTCCCCCCCGAGTACTCCCCCCTCTCCTCCCTGCTCAGGGAGATGAGGGAGGAGAGGATCAGGTGGCTCTGGGAGCACGGCTACCTGAGGGTTCCCCCCAGCAGGGTGACCAGGAGGATCCTGCTGGGGCTGGGGGAGGAGCTGAGGAGGAGGATGGGGAGGGAGAGGGGGGGAGCCCTCTTCACCGCCCTCCGCCACTACTCCCTCTCCCTCACCCTCTCCCACGCCCTGGAGCTGCTGGAGTCCCAGGGACCCTCCGTCCTCCGCTCCTTCCTGAGCAGGGTGGAAGGGAAGAGCGGCGAGAGGAGGACCTACGCCCTCCTCCTGAGGGACCCCAGGTACCTGAGGCTGAAGGCCCTGCTGGACTCCCCCCTCCCCGAGCACCCCAAGAGGGGGAGGCTGCTGGAGGAGGTGAGGGCCCAGCTGGAGGCCTCCCCCACCTCCAGGGTGCTGGTCTTCGCCCAGTACAGGGACACGGCCTCCGAGCTGGTGGATTACCTCTCCCGCTCCCTGGGGGTGAGGGTGGAGAGGTTCGTGGGGCAGTCCAGCAGGGGGGGAGACGCGGGGCTGAGGCAGAGGGAGCAGCTGGAGGTGCTGGACAGGTTCAGGAGGGGGGAGACGAGGGTGCTGGTGGGGACCTCCATAGCGGAGGAGGGACTGGACATCCCCTCCGTGGACCTGGTGATCTTCTACGAGCCCGTCCCCTCCGAGATAAGGTACATCCAGAGGAGGGGGAGGACGGGGCGCTTCTCCTTCGGCAGGGTGGTCATCCTCCTCTCCGAGTCCAGCTTCGATTTGGCCTCCCACTTCTCCTCCCGCAGGAAGGTCAAGCGCATGCTGGCCCTGGCCAGGGAGCTGGACCGCAGGCTCCAGCCCATCCTCCGCCTCTCCGTTCCCTCCCCCGATCCCATGGGGGAGGAGGAGCTCTCCGATCCCAGGAGGGATCAGCCCTTCGAGGTGAGGGAGGGCTAGGGCCTCCTGGCCCCCCTTATCACGTCCTCGGCGGCCGCCCTCCAGTCCCTGGCCTTCACCACGCTGGAGGCCAGGAGCACCCCCTCCGCCCCCAGCTCCAGCGCCTTCCTCACATCCTCCCCGGTGGAGATGCCCGCGCCGCACAGGACCCCCACGGAGGGGTCCACCCCCTTCACCAGCCTGACGGCCTCGCTCACCACCTCCGGCCTCACCTTGGAGACGGCCCTCCCCGTCCCTATGAGCTCGGGGGGCTCCACGGCCACGAAGTCCGGTCGGAAGGAGGCCACCCTCCGGCACAGGTCCGGGTCCCCGGCGCAGACCACGCTCACCAGCCCCACCTCCCTCAGGCGCTCCACGCACCTCCCGATCTCCTCGGGCCTCAGGGGGTGCTCGGAGTGGTTGACCAGGGAGCCCACCGCCCCCGCCTCCCTAAGGGCCTCGGGGAGGATCCAGCCCGTGTGCGCCCCGGGCGTCAGGGGATCCACGTGCTGGGCCAGGACGGGCAGCCCCACCCCCGCCACCTCCCTCAGGTCCGGGGCCTGGGGTGCCACGGCCACGCACACCCCCGTTCCCCTGGAGGCGGAGGAGAGGACCCTGGCCAGCTCCACCGCCCTCCTCCCCGTGGCCTCCGCGTAGGCCTTGAAGTTCACGATCACCAGCGGGGTCCTCAGCATCGGCTAACCTTGCCCCGGCGGGTAAAAAAAGGCTGGGGATCAGAGGTCGCTGCGGAGGAACTGCCCCAGCACCTGCACCCTGGGGGAGAGCCTGTAGAGCTTGATGTTCTTCCCGCTGTACACGGTCTCTATCACCCCCTTCTGGAGGAGCAGGTTCAGGTGCCGGGTGAGGTTCTTGGGGGCGATGTTGATCTTCCTGGCGATCTCCCTGATGGAGGCCACCTCCTTCCTGGCCAGGAACTTCAGGGTCTTGAACTTAAGCTCCTCCCCGGAGTCTTCCGAGTCAACCGTTTAACCCTCCCCAGATCCAAGTAGAGGGATGGAGCTGGGGATAAGGAGCTATCCCGAGGAGCTGGGTCTGGACCTGAGGAAGCCGGGGGACAGGTTCAAGTGGTTTCTCGCTTCCCTCCTCTTCGGCAGGAGGATCTCCGCGGAGATAGCCCTCCGGACCTTCAGGGAGTTCGAGAGGAGGGGGTACACCACCCCGGAGAGGGTGCTGGAGGCGGGCTGGCACAGGCTGGTGGAAGCCCTGGACGAGGGTGGGTACGTGCGCTACGACTACTCCACCGCCGACAGGCTCCTGGAGATCTGCGGGAAGCTGAAGGAGGAGGGGGGGCTGGAGAGGCTCCACTCCTCGGCCCGCGACGCCAGGGACCTGGAGAGGAGGCTGATGGACTTCAGGGGGATAGGGCCCGTGACCGTCAGCATCTTCCTGAGGGAGCTGAGGGGGATCTGGGAGAAGGCCGACCCTCCCCTCTCCCCCCTGGCGAGGGAGGTGGCGGGGAGGCTGGGGATGAGGGGGGAGGAAAGGATGAAGGAGCTGGAGCCCAGGCTGGTCAGGCTCGCCCTGGAGTACTGCAAGAGGAGGAGGTGCCCCTCCTGCCCGGTGCGCGGGAGGTGCAGGGAGGGGGGAGCCTGAGGGCCAGCGGCCTCCTCCTCCACTTCACCTCCCTCCCCTCCCTCCACGGGGTGGGGGACCTGGGTCCCTGGGCCAGGGCCTTCGCCGACCTCCTGCAGGAGGCGGGGCAGAGGTTCTGGCAGTTCCTCCCCCTCCTCCCCCCCTCCTCGGGCTTCTCCCCCTACCATCCCGCCTCGGCCTTCGCGGGGAACGTCCTGCTGCTCAGCCCGGAGGACCTGGTGGAGGAGGGGTGGCTGAGGAGGGAGGAGCTCTCCCCCCCACCCTTCCCCCCGGACAGGGTGGACTACCCCTCCGTCCTCTCCTACAAGCGGGGCCTCTTCAGGAGGGCCTACGGGCGCTTCAGGGAGGAGGGGGCGGAGGGCTTCCAGGACTTCTGCGCCGAGAACGCCTGGTGGCTGGAGGATCACGCCCTCTTCTCCTTCCTCTCCAGGGAGCTGGGGAGGAGCTGGGTGGAGTGGCCGCAGGGGCTGAGGGAGAGGGATCCCGAGGCCCTCCGGAAGGTGGCGGAGGAAAGGAGGGAAGAGGTGGAGGAGGAGAAGTTCCTCCAGTACCTCTTTTACAGGCAGTGGGGGGCCCTGAGGGGCTACTGCAGGAGGAGGGGGATAAGGCTGGTGGGGGACCTTCCCTTCTACCTGGACCACCAGAGCTCGGACGTCTGGGCCCACCGGGAGCTCTTCAAGCTTGACCGGGAGGGGAGGCCCCTCTTCGTCTCGGGGGTTCCCCCCGACTACTTCAGCCCCACCGGGCAGCTCTGGGGACAGCCCGTGTACGACTGGGGAAGGATGGGAGAGGGGGGATACGAGTGGTGGGTGAGGAGGATGGAGCACGCCCGGGGGATGTTCGACCTGGTGAGGCTTGACCACTTCAGGGGCTTCGTGGCCCACTGGGAGGTCCCGGCCGGGGAGAGCACCGCCAGGAGGGGGGAGTGGGTGGAGGGGCCTGGGGAGGAGCTCTTCAGGGAGGCCAGGAGGAGGCTGGGCTTTCTCCCCTTCATAGCGGAGGACCTGGGCACGATCACGGAGGAGGTGGTGGAGCTAAGGGAGGGGCTGGGCCTCCCGGGCATGAGGGTGCTCCAGTTCGCCTTCCAGGATCCCCCCTCCAGCCCCCACGCCCCCCACCGCCACGAGAGGAACTGCGTGGTCTACACCGGGACCCACGACAACAACACCGCCAGGGGGTGGTTCGAGGAGGAGGCTGGCCCCGAGGTGAGGAGGAGGTTCTTCAGGTACGTGGGGAGGGAGGTGCCGGCGGAGGAGGTCCACCTGGAGCTCATGAGGCTGGCCCTGGGCTCGGTGGCGGACCTGGCCATCCTCCCCCTCCAGGACGTGCTGGGGCTGGGGAGCGAGGCCAGGATGAACACCCCCGGCAGGGCGGAGGGGAACTGGAGGTGGAGGGTGAGGGCGGACCAGCTCACCACCCCCCCGCTGGAGAGGCTGGCGGAGCTCACGGAGCTGTACGGGAGGGCCTGAGGGTCCTGTCATTTTCCGTACGGTGTGCCGGAAACGGAGTCGGGCGGCAGGAGCGGCCACGCTGTCCCGGCCTCCGAGGCACCCCACGGCGCCCGGACCCGAACCATCCCGCTCGGGGTTTGTGCGGCAGGAGGTACCCGCTCCCCGCACCCCGCATCTCCGGACCTAAGCAACACCTTACCGCGCATGCGGACCTGGGCAGAGGCCAACCGGGGATTTTCCACCCTTCTTCAGACCTGCCGGTGGGGACCCGACAGCCTTATTTGGCGGCCCTCAAAAAGAAAAGGATGGAGCCCGCCAAGAGGGTGGACCG
>Ga0315298_1003319_pt1 | contig 25876 bp, 40 predicted proteins | sample WHS_1_MG_FD_203077 | JGI IMG/M metagenome (GOLD analysis project Ga0315298, IMG submission 203077) | Extremophilic microbial mat communities from Washburn Hot Springs, YNP, Wyoming, USA - WHS_1_MG | ecosystem: Environmental > Aquatic > Thermal springs > Hot (42-90C) | place: USA: Wyoming... | reverse complement strand
CGGGTTTCAAGTTGCGGTAGATGACCTCGATCTCGTCGACCGCAGGGATATACCAGTCGGCGTGTCCAGCGATCCGGAGGTCGAGCGCCCATTGCGCAAGATCGCTTCCAGCTGCGGCCATGGCCTTGGTGTTGGCGAGTCCGTCGTTATACGACAGTGCCCCCGGCACGTCCTTGTAGTCGTCGATCCAGATGGACGGGGCATGTTCGCCTTCGGACTTGGGCGCCACGATCAACGCGAAGGCCTGGTCATCGATCATGATGCGTCCGGCGTAGAAGCCGCCGTCCATCACGGTTCCGAGAATTGTGGTGATTTCGTTAGGATGATTCATATTGGCTCCTTTGAGTGTTAAGCGGCTTGTTGAAGATTTGTGAGAATGCCATCCTCGAGCCAGAGTGCCTCGACCGTGCCCGGTAATCCGGACGGAAGCGCTTTCATGGTGCCGAAAATGAGCGCGGTGTCGATTTCTCCCTTGAGGGCAAGACTGTGCATCCAGACGATCATCTGTCCGCGACCTTTCAGGTCAAGCACGTCGAAGCGATCAAGCACCAGCAGCTTCATGCCGGAAATATGGGAAATGGCCTCGGCGATCATGGCATCCACGCGCCACTTCTCGGATTCGGAAAGCAGTGCATATGGGCGCGGCGAAGCGCCTTCCTCAGCTGCATAGATGCTCATGTCCTTGCCGATATTGATGCGCAGCCATTGAGCCTCGTTCGCCGAATGCGCGAGACGCTCATTGATTGGCCCCAGTGCTTCGGCCAGCATTTCTCCTGGGATTCCGGAGGGGGAGAGCGCGTCGGCGATCGCGAGCCACTCCACGACGCTCTTGTGAAGCTGCGCGGCTTTCTGGGTTGTGGATTCGCGCGATGCAGCGGCTTCGGCAGCCTCTTTGTATTTCTCGGAATCGGCTCGCCACGACCGGCGCTGGTCGTTGAACTCATCAATCTTTGTCTGCAGCGCAGCGGTGTCTGGAATTTCGGTTTTTTCGGCGTCTATCTCCTTGAGCTTCTCTGCCGCACGGTTGGCCTCCTCGAGGTCGCGCTTGCCGTTGGCGACCGCCTTCTTTAACAGGTCGACCGCTTTCTCACATTCTGGGATCTTCGCGAGGTCGTCTTCTGTTCCATACGCATGCATGGAGGCCTTGACCAGCTTGCCGTCGAAGAACATCAGCATTTCGTTGCAGCACGGGCACGGGAGAGCATCTTGCGATTTTCTGGATGCTCTCAGCTTTTCGAGTTTTTGCTCCCATTCCTTCAGCTCTACTTCGTCCCGGTTCAGCTTGTCCTGAATACGGGCGAACTTGCCAGCGTTTTCCTCGAGATTTGACCGGGTTTGCAGGTTCGCCTTGATGCGCTGTTCGAGGGCCTTGGCGATCCCGATCTGTTGGGATATGTCCTCAATCTGCGCGTCGAATTCCTCAAGGCGCCCCTTGGCATTCTCGTAGAGCTTTTGCGCCTTCTCGACGTCGAGCGCCTTCTCGACGTCGATCGCCTTCGGTGCCCAGCCCTCGGCCTTGTCTTTCCCCCAGGTCTCGCCTCCGGTGGCGGTTTTCCACGAGGCTTTCGCGTCCCGAGCCTTTGCTGCAGCTTCTTTCTCGGCGGCATCGAATCCGGAGCGCAGCAAGGGGAAGACGATCTCGACCTTTTCCATGTTCAGCCCTTTGGCCTGCAGTCGTTCTTTGACGGCTTGGCCTGCGGCTTTCAGACCCATCAGGCCGAACAGGAATTGTCGCCGCTGGTCATCAGGAAGTCCGGCGAAGCGCTGCGCGTCGAGCACGTAGGGAAGAAAATCGTTCTGGCTGTGCGCGCCCTTTCCCGCGGGAAAGGCGATCGAGAACTTCTCCCCGTGGCACTCTACCTCCGCAAAACCGGAGTCTGCACCTTCGGAAATGATGCGCCCGTAGTCTTTTTTCTGGGCGATCCTGACGCTCTCTCCAACCATGGCATGCCTGACAGCCTCCTGCAGGCTGGACTTCCCGGAGTGATTCGCCCCGGCAAAGATCGATATCTGGCGCGAAAGCTTCACGTCAACGCTTCGGATGCCGAGGAAATTCTCGGCGATGATGTGGGTAATTTTCATGCTGGCGCCCTTTCATCAAACAGCTGCTGGTTCATCGGCCGAATGATGATCTGGCCGCTCTCCTGAACACTTTCCGCAAGCAGGGCAACATTGCGACCATCTGGCTGGAAAGTTGCCGAGAGAGTCAAGTGGACGAATTTCTCTTCCTTCTCCATCTTCGGCTCGATCATGAACTTGGAAATCCTCACGTTCCTGAATTCCAGGCCATGTATCTCCATTTCCATGTTCAACATTTCCCCGGTCCAGTTGATCGCGCCCATGCTCTTGAAGCGCACCTGGTTCGTTTCATAATTGAAAAGAAAATGGCGAAGTGCGGGGTCGAAGTAGGGGAGGATGTCGTCCGCTGCAGCGGTGATTTCCAGCTTCATGTCGACGGCCAGAACCTTGTCATCCTCCGGACCTTCCTTCCTGATGTTTAAATGCTTGATGCTGGCGACGGCATTGTCGAGATCGATGGCCATGGCATTACTCCAGGTTCATCTGGCCAGTCTGGCCTGCTTCGGCTTCTTTACCGGGATGTTCGCCGTCGACTTGGGCGAAAGTCTTGGTGGTTTCATCCTCTTTGGCGCCCTTTCCAGACTGCTCTGTATCGTGATGACCTTCCCCTTCACCCTCGATGATCACGAAATCGCCGTCCAGAGATGCCTTTTTGCCTTCGTCGACTGCGTCGCCGATCTGGATGGCGTTCGCCATTTCGATGGACATGGGCAGGTAGTTCGCCATGCGGCGGATCAGGGTTTTCCGAACCATCTGCTCATAGTCCGTTACCCACGGGCCATCATCGGCCGACTTCGATCTGGCGCGGATCTTGTTCACATCCTGAATGCTCATCCATTCGAAGTGGTGGCCACCGTCCTTGAACTTGGCGACCCCGTAGACAAGCCTGATCTTGCCGCGGTCTCCGTCAAGGTAGGGAATATGCTTGACGTTGGAGTCGATGCCCAGTCTCAAGTCAAAATCGTCATTTTCATAGACGATGTGGGTCTCAATGCTGGTCACTTCACCGGATCGCCTGGCAAGGGCAATCAGCCCCTTGTAGCCGGGAATGAATTGCGCCTCGATGGTTCCCTTTTTGCGGTTGTTGAAGGGCACCAGATAGGCCTGTCCAAGAACCCCGATTTCGAGTCCCAACTGCGATGCCTGGATGATCGATCCGAATACCGTCAACGGGTCGCATTTCTGCAGCCTCGGATTCTTGGCGAATTCGGTTGTAGCCAGACGGATCATGCGATCTGGGGTCAGATGCTTGGGAAGCGCGGCGGCCAGCTGGGCCTTTTGCTTTTCCAGGAAAGAGCGGAATGCGATGACAGGGTTCTTTCCCTCGCCTGTTGCCACTTCTCGAAGTGCTTGTGCGGATGACATGGCTGCTTCCTCCTATTTGATCCGGAAAGTCCGGGTTTCGATGGTCTTGCGAAATTGCGCTGCCAGGTCTGGGTGCGCCGCTTCGAATGCCTTGGAATCGAATCGGTTTTGTATGCCAGATTTCCAGCTGGCGACCTGCATGCCATGCATGGTCAGGATTGCCGCGTCCGCCATGAAAATCTTGATGCGATCCTCCCGCGCCTCGATCAGCGCGTTGATCTGCTTCGCCTCGTCCTTCAAGGCCTTTAGCGCGATCAAGTCGGCCTGGATTTCCTGAGAGGCTTCGATAAACAGCCCGGCATCCTTGCCATAAAGCCGCTTGATGTCCTCGACAGAAGAAGGCTCCGGCGCTTCCATGCGCTGCACGCGACCCCAGAATTCAACCTCCTTTTCTCGGATTGCCTGGATGGTGATATCGTCGCGTTCGATTCGGTAGGTGCGGAAATCGTCGGCCCCGATCAGGACGCCGAACACGCAGACATCCTTGTCTGTCACCATCAGACCGTGCATGGCCTGGGCGGCATAATGCAGGGGAATTTCGTCGGTTTTCACTTCGCCCCATTCCTTCGCCTTGAATGGGCTGACGGTCTTGATCTCGATGTTCTCGCCGCTGGATGCTTCTGCGTCGATCTCGGCGGCAATGAAGCCGTATTCTGCATCGATGTAGCGGTTTCCCCTAGCGACGATCTCAAGCCCCGTTTCCTCAGCCAAGAGGTCGATGACATAGGGCTCCATGCGCTTGCCACGCGTCAGGATCTTCACCCGGTCAGGATCGGTGATTTCCACGCGACCCTGAACCTTGTCCAGATAGACATCGAGGGCGGTTTTCCAAGGTGAAATCCCCAGAATCGCTGCGACATCCGATCCGCCCAGGTATTTCTGGCGATCGAGGCTCGCATTCATTGGTGCGTTCATGCTGCTTTTCCTCCATTGATTGAATAAAACGGATGCGGGGTCTGCCTTGCGATTCCCAGCGCCTCCTGGATCGCCGTCTGCTTGGCGAATAGAACCTGCAGCTCGCGGAATATCTGTTCGTTCTCGCCCTGCTTCCTTGCGATGTCTATGCTGTTCATCCGGTGCAGGCTGATCAGCCTGGCGAATTCGGCTTCGTTCCTCACAAGCTCTTCATCGAGGGCGGCGAGAAGATGAGAGACAGCGGAAATGGTCATGATTTTTTCCTGAACGCTTTTTCTGCATCAGCCCCAAGATAAACAGCCTGAAGTTTTGATGCGCTTCCCACGCCGTAATATGTCTTCCTGGTGGTTTGCCCAAATGGAGCGGTGACTTTCTTTTGAAACCTCAAGACCCAACCGTCACCGTCGCATCCGTGATGCCATTCGCCGTCAGGAAGAAGGAAATCACGTTCCGGGGCTGGCTTGATCAATTCCACGATCATCCCCGCATACTTGGAATTTCCGAGAACAACCGCAAATACACCTGGCTTAAGATCGCTCATATCACCCTCGGATGCAGAATCACGTCCACCACCATGCATTGCTTCATATCGCAGATTCGTTGATGGATGTGTATCGTGTGGACCCTGTGCGGCATCGGGTGCAGGATGTTCACGGGGAGCGGAATCGGCTGCGCCGGAGAGTCCGGGGTCAACCATACCCACAAGGCAACCAGAGCGAACATGGCTATTGCCAGCTTGTGCCACCTTGTCAGCGGCCTTGTATCTTCCTCGGCCAATGGTGCGACAGGGTAGAAACGATCATATTTGCTCATGCTCATCCTCCTCCTCATAGTCCGGATCTGTAGCCCGGAGAAAAACCGACACAATCCCGGCGAATGCCAGAATCAGTAATCCGATGCCTACAAATAACTTGATAGGGCTGATGGTCCACAAGATCATTATTTCCCCTCGGTGAATTGATGAATGACTAAATGACTTCTCTGCGGACGGCCCGGGCGCGCAGCTTGCTGCCGGTGCCGTAGCAATGCTGGTGGCCATTGAGGAAGTACTGGTACCAGGCATAACTTTTGTCGGTCTGATGGACTTCGCGCGTCCAGTAGGCCTCCGGCTTGAACTCGTCATTCATGGTGGCATGCAAGAATGCGCCTTCTGTTCGGTCGAAGAGCTTTCCTCCGATAGACTGCGCCCAGGACATCTGTTTCTTCCAGGAAGCGCGATCGTTGTCACCTGGGAGAAGAATGAAGCGAGTGAGACGGCCATCAGGACCGGAATAGTAACCACCGAGGGTTTCGCCATCCGCCAGTTCGAAATGCGGCAGAACAAGTGGTGATTCTATTTTTTTGTCAGACATAACGATCTCCTTGAATTCATCCCCGTCTATAGATGCCGCCTCGGGGTGCGGCCCAATTTTTCGTACATGGGAGTCGGCCTGTATCGGTTCAGGCTTCGCTAAGCTATCCGGCCTCTACCCGGATCGCGCCTTTTCGATAGGCTGAAGGTCTTGATCTCCTGTCGTCGCTTTCCCCTACAGGCGCGCTCAGAACAGCTCACCGTCCCGTAACGCCGGGCTTTTCGCGAGGGCTAAATCAGCCCCAATTCAATTTTCCTGCTCAATCTGAGTTGGGCTTTGTCTGCCGCCCCTCTGGTCCAGTGCCAGGACTTTGGGATCCAGATTTCGTGCCTCGTGCCGACTTGGTGCTCAACGTGGAACCGACCTGCACGCTCCACGATCCGGATGTTCGGGTTCGTGGTCATTACGCAAAAATCGCGTCAATCGCCTTGGAAGCAGCCGCCGTGGCAATCGCCTTGGCCGCGATCCGTGCCGCGTAAATCTCGGCTTGATCCATCAGAGCGCGAGCCTCGTCAATGCTGATTTTCTCGATGCCGTTGTGCGGCACGAATTTGTAAAGCTGCGTTCCGGACACGTTGGCGAGGATGTATGCGTCGGGGAGATAGTCGCCCGGTGTCGCTACGGCAGCCTTGACGACCAGCTGCAGGAATCCGACCTTGACGGTTTGCCCAACATCCCAGGACTGTTTCGTGTTCTTGACCATCTCAGCCTCCGTTTGCGTTGTGTATGGATCAATAATAAGGCAATGCCTAATGCATGTCAATAGGCAATGCCTTATTTATTTCACAATAAAAAAGCCGCTCTGCGCGGCTTGGTTTAGAACAAGTTGGAATTAAGCTAGATCGATGGACGAGATTTCGTCGTGGTGCAAAAGCATGACGCCTGCAGAAGAAGCCAGTTGTCGAGCGGAAGGGGTATATGTGGCATTCGAGATAACCGCAGCGGCGTCTGCCTGCTCGAACGTTTTGCCTGCGATGATTTCCTGAACAGCCTTGTTACCTACAGGCGACGAGTAGAGCTTGCACTGTACGACCAGCTTGAGGCCGTCCTTTTCCGCAATTATATCTATGCCCTGGTCGCCGGTTGCGGAAGTGGTTCGCGCAGACCATCCGAACTCACGCAGCCTGCTCGCAACTAGGTCCTCATAGTCAGTGGGGGATATAGCAGGAGAAAAAACTGCAGAAGACTTTTCATAAGACGCTGTTGCTTTATAAATCATGGTTCGCATCTGATCAAAATCAGTGGGCTTGATTTTAATTTTTATGATGCCTGGGAGAATGAGATTTTCAATAAAAAAATTAATTTCCTTTTTCCACTTTGAATCATCAACAAGGCCATATCCCATTTGGATGGTCAGTTGCCTTCTTTTTGTTGTTAGCTCACCTTGGTGTTTATAAATTATCTCAGCAGCGTGGATTTTCAAATTGACGAGTCTTTTCCGCTCGGCTTTTTGTTCAGAAAAGACCCAGTAAAAAAATAATAATAATAAAAAGGCAAACCAAAAATATTCCATTAAGGATTCTTTAAATTGAAGCTCATCTGAAACCAGACCTTCAAAATATTATTGCTTGGCGCTTCCATGGTTAGGGGTGTGGTTCGGTTCCGAAGAAGAAAAAGCGGTTTTTACTACCTCGTCCTTTTGAGTTTCGTTCATTTTTTGCATATGATAAACGACGTCAAGAACTTTCCTGTCTACTTTAGCCGATCCGAACCACCATTCATAAGGTAATCCGAAATATTCCACCAGGTGCGGATAGTGCTTTTTATCAATTCGACCATATTTTCGCCAGTCCGCCACTGAAGGGGCTTTAACCTTAAATTCGCGCGCAACCTCGGCCTGAGTGACGCCCTTTGCCTTCATGGCTGCCTCAAGGAATACGCCCAGGTGATCTTCTTTTTCAAAGTCCATTCCGCAATGTAGCAAAACGCCCCCATAGAAAGGCAATGCCTATTGACAAGATAAGGCAATGCCTTATAAACTTGCTCTCATGAACCAATTTATCGAAAAAGCAATCTCTCTTTTCCCATCCCAAGCGGCATTCGCTATCGCCGTTGAGGTGAAATCGCCAACTGTGAGCGAATGGAAAAATGGAGATCGTCCAGTACCTATCGAAAAGTGCGTGAAAATCGAACAGGCAACCGACGGGCTTGTCACGCGCCGCGATCTTCGTCCCGACGATTGGCACCTGATCTGGCCCGAGCTCGTCGATAAGAACGCCGCATGAACACCCAACCCCTCCTCACTGTTGTGCGGAGCTTTGCCCGATGCGATTCGGGCTTTTTTATTCACAAGGCCAGTTTAGGTTTTTTTGACCATTTGAGCTTCTCAACCGCTCTCAACAAATTTGAGAGGTCTTAAAATGCCTAATCAAATCAGCATTCCAGTTGAAATCCGCACTGAAGAAATAGCTCGGAAAAGGACGCTCGGACAGGCCATCGAGCTATGTGCGGAGCTGGCTGGATATGCGCTTGACAAGCAGCTTCAGGAAGAGCTGGGCGTCGACAAGGCGCAATTCTCCAGATGGATCTCCGGTCAGGAAGGCGTTGTCTGGCCAAAATTCGAAAAGCTCATGGATGCCTGTGGGAACGATGCCCCGCTTTTCTGGATGCTCCATCAGCGCGGATATGACTTGGGCAGCATCAGGAAGCGCGAATCTGAGCTCGAAAAAGCTCTCAGAGAAGAGCGGGAGCAGAAAGCTGAGCTTGAAAAGCAGGTCGAATTCCTTACCAACGTAATTTCCGGGAGGAGCAGAGCGTGACAGATCCTCTCGTGCCTCCTGATTGCGATTTGCGAGCTTTCGCATTCATGCCTCTGGATGTTGTTCGGCTTCGTGATAGTGATATTGCAGCCGTTTCATCTGGAGAGGAATTCAGGGCCGCTGTCCTTTTATGGTGCGCTTCATGGCATCAAATCCCGGCCGCAAGCCTTCCAGATGATGACATGATTCTCGCGCAACTTGCTGGGTTCGGCAGGGTGATTAAGGAGTGGAAGAAAGTTCGATCTGGCGCGCTTCGTGGATGGATTCTGTGTTCCGACGGTCGTTTGTATCATCCAGTCATAGCGGATAAAGCAATCGAAGCATGGGGCAGAAAGATCGAGCAGGCATGGAAAACTGAATGCGCTCGGATCAAAAAGCAGAATCAGCGTAATGGGACAGAGCTCGCCTATCCAACATTTGATGAGTTCGTGTCCCGAGGGACAAAAAGAACAAGTCCCCAGGGACATGATGTCATTGTCCCTGATCTGTCCCACTGGAAACGGCATCCAATAGACATAGACAGGGACAGGGACAGGGACAAGGAAATTCCTAAAGATACTTCTAAACAGACTAGAAACACTTTCCCGGTAAAGGGGGGCGAAAGCGTGTCGGTAGTCGGTCTATCTTGCAAGGCAATGATCGATGCCGGCATTGAGCCAACAACTGTAAACCAATCGCACCCAGATCTTCTCGCCTTGATCGAAGCCGGTGCCACTCCAGAAGAATTCGGAAACACGGCCACGGAATCCGTAGCCAAGGGGCACAAGAAATTCGCCTACGTCCTCGGTATGGTAAAAAACCGGCGCGCTGAAACGAGGGTGCGCCAGACTCAAGTGGGCCGGCAAGGTCCCAAAGCAGAAGATTTCCAAAAACGTGACTACGGAACTGGAGGGCCATTGTGAGCAAACTGACGCTGATCGATTTTCCTGAAGAACCCAGCAAGCATGAGAAATGCGATATCCACGGGGAATACGAAAGCCGGCAGATTATCGGGGCGATCTTCTCGAAGTGTCCTGAATGCGGTCGGATCGAACATGAGAAATCGGTTCGCGAGAAGGCACAGAGAGCGCGCGACGAATCTGCCATCCGGTGGCAATCCAAGCTCGGTGAGGCATGCATTCCTGAAAGGTTCAAATCGCGACGCTTGGACAACTTTACGGCAGATGGTAAGGGGCAACAGGACGCCCTCGATATCTGCATGAAGTTTGCTGAAGACTTCCCTGCGAACGCAGGAAAAAGCTTGCTTTTCCTCGGCCTTCCAGGGACCGGCAAAACGCATCTTTCGGTCGGCATTTGCCAGATGATCATGGAATTGCACGGCAGCACAGCGCTGTTTACTTCTGCCATGAAGATGCTTCAGCGCATCAAGGGGACATGGAACCCGAGATCGGAAGAATCCGAGCTGAATGCGATCAAGGTTTTCGTGAGGCCAGATCTCCTGGTGCTCGATGAAATCGGGGTCCAGTTCGGAAGCGAAACCGAAAAGAACATCCTGTTCCATGTCATCAACGAGCGATATGAGCGAAACAAGCCCGTAATTCTAATCTCGAATCTCACCCTCAAGGAGATCGTCCCGTACCTTGGCGAGCGGGTCTATGACCGGCTGCGCGAGGATGGGGCAGAAAGCGTCGTGTTCGCCTGGGAGAGTTTCAGGAGCAAAGCAGCATGACCGACACCGCATTGATCTTCGACATCCTCTGCGTTCTGGGTGTGGTGGCTGTTTTGGTGGCGATGAAATGAAGGCCTTCGCCATTTGCTCCGGAATGAATCTCGACGCCTGGCAGCCTGAAACCTGCTCCTGTCAAGAATTCTTTGAGGAGCGCGCCGCCATTCGTGAATACGACGCAGGATTCCCGCGATTCGTCGCCGAGAAGAAAGCGCGCGAGGACGTGAGCCGCTATTCGAGGGTTGAGGATGAGGGGTCAACACCATGACCTGCCCACTTCCCCACACCGAGCCTTCTGGTCGCTTCAACCTGCACTGTCTGGAATGCTGCATTCGGCTGGTCAAGTCCACGAAGCCAAGGAAGGATCTGGCGAAGGTAATGCTCGGTGTGATCGAGCGCAACGGTGGCCCGAGCAGGGCGGATATTTTTGAGGGGGTGAGGTGATGCGCGTTTTGTCTTTAGGTGCTGGCGTTCAATCCTCGACTTTGGCTCTCATGTGCAAACACGGCGAAATCGAAATGCCGGATTGCGCTATCTTTGCAGATACCCAGTCAGAGCCAGAATCGGTTTATACATGGCTGGATTGGCTGGAAACACAATTGCCATTTCCTGTTCATCGCGTGACGAAAGGCGATTTGTCAAAAGCAGCTTTGATGGTCAAGACATCAAAAAAATCTGGCTCAAAGTATTGCCAATCTTCTCCTCCTGCATGGGTAATTGATGATGGGGAAACAAAACCCAACTTGATGATGAGGCAATGCACCACTGATTTCAAAATCATCCCGATTCGAAAAAAACTCAGGGAACTTGGGGGAAAAAAACCGGAGTCGAACAGTACATTGGAATTTCACTCGATGAAGCCATCCGCATGAAACCTTCTAGGGATGCGTGGGTAAAAAACCGCTGGCCGCTGATTGAAAAACGCATGACACGGCAGGACTGCTTGAACTGGATGAAGAAAAACGGCTACTCCCTTCCGCCACGTTCAAGCTGCGTGTTTTGCCCTTACCACTCGAACGAAGAGTGGAAACGATTAAAAACAGCAGAACCAGAAGATTTCCAAAGAGCCGTTATTTGGGAAAAAGAATTTCAAAAAACGATGGGTAATGTTTCTGGATTCAGAGGAACGCCTTTTTTGCATCGGTCTTGTGTTCCTTTGGATCAAATAGATTTCGATCCTGAAAGCGATCAGTTTGATCTGTTTGGGAACGAATGTGAAGGGATGTGCGGACAATGACCAAGCGCATCTACATCCTAGCCCATCAAGTCGCCCGCGCTGGTGCGCTCAGGGCCGTTCAGGATGCCCCTGACGGGTATGTCGTCAGGGTTGAGCCTCCCAGCAAGTCCCGAGATCAAGAATGCCATTACCACGCGATTTTTGGGGAAGCTGCCGAGAAATGCCGGCACCTGAATCGGGCTTTTGATCTGGAAACGTGGAAAAGGCTGCTGGTAGATCAATTCATCCGGGAAATGCTCGCCGACCCGACCTGCGACGAGCGAATCAGAAAAGACCTCGAAGGTGAGTCCTCGAAGATGATCCCCTCTCTGGATGGCTCAGGGATCGTCCAGGTTGGCTACCAGACGCGCCACTTCGGGAAAAGGACTGCCTCGGCTTTCATTGAATGGCTGAAGGCGTGGATGGCCGAGAATGCGGAGGATGCAGCATGAACCAATCCTACACCAAAACACAGCGCGTCCATCTTGCCCGCGTGAAAGAGCTTCCGTGCTCAGTATGCAACGAGCCGGGGCCGAGCGATGCTCATCATATCCGCCAGACGAGAGCATTCTCAGTGGTGGCGCTTTGCAAGTCATGCCATCAAGATCCGCACAACGGAATCCATGGAGAGAAGGCCATGTGGAGGATCATGAAAATGGACGAGGTGGACGCTCTTGCGGTGATGATCGAGAGGTTGTTGAAATGATCGAGCTCAGATTGCCATGGCCTGTGTCTGCGAATCGCTACTGGCGCTCATTCGTGCCGAGGGGGCATAAACGGGCAATCGTGGTTCTCTCCGACGAGGCCAAGCTTTACAAGCTCCAGGTGCACGAGATCGCGATAGTTTCCGGGTTGCGCGAATGTCTGGCCGGCCGCGTCCACGTCGATGTACAGCTCTATCCTGGCCTACCCAAAGACGCGGTGAAACGCATGCGCAAGCACGGCGAGGGCTGGGACGATACAGTGCGCTCGATCGACCTGGATAATGCTCTGAAAGTTACCATCGACGCGCTCAAGGGCATCGCCTACCACGACGACAATCAAGTTTGGAAGCTGACAGCCCAACGTATGGAGCCTGAAGGCGAGGCTTGCGCGGTCTTGCGGATTTCCGAAATTACACTCATCCAGAAGCAACAAACCATCTTTGGAGATTGAAAAATGCTGACGGCACACGATTTTGATTTCACCATTCCAAAGCCGATGCCTGAGGAAGTGAAGCCACCGCGAGAGCCAAGAAGCCCAAGGGTCCTGACCAGAAAAAAAGAAAATTCACTCAAGAACATCCGGGTCCTTTTCGATGCTATGGCACTTCAACACGATTTCAGCGCAGCCGAGCTCGCTGAAAAAAGGCGTGGAGGGGTGGGCTGCCAGTACATCATAGCGAAAGAATTCTGCGAGGCGATGATGCGAGAGGGGTATGCGATCAAAATCAGAATGCCCCCTGGGTGGGGTTATCGAAAGGTAAAAAATGCCGAATGACGAACACTCGAATGCACTGCCGGCCTACATGTATGGCGATCCTGCTTATGCCTATGAGCGCATCGAGTCAGGCACATGCAGGGGATGCGTTCACGAACTCATTGTGCATATCGGGGGATCGATAAATTGTAGGGCGTCTACGCATATTTCATGCGATCTTCCGCTTAGGAAGTACGGCAATCGTTGCAAACGGTACAAGGAGAGTGAAAGTGAACATTGAACACAAGATTCGGGAAATTCTCAGGGAGCAGCCTGATGGGAAACTTCTTACAGCCAAGGAAATATTCGATGTCGGACAGTTTGAGAACCTGACGGTAATCCAGGCGCAGCTGCAGAAGATGGCATCTAAGCCAGCTTCAGGAATTTCCAGAGAGAAGATCAAGAATCCTGAAAAAGGTGGGTTGCGCGAGATATGGGCGTATTTCTCACTCGACAAGAACGCAACTCCAGCGCAGCAATCTGTTTACTCTGGGCCGGGCCCATCCGCGAGAGTGAATGAAAAGCCGGAAATCGAATGCAAAGTCAATCTCACAAAAGCGCACCCGCTGCAGGAAATGCGACACAGCGAGCCTACGGTCAATCTGCTAGAAGAAGCCAATGTTGCTCATTTGCGCGAAGATCAGAATACTGCGGTCTCCAGAAAATCTGGCTGGCTCCGAGTCCAGGCAAAAAATTCTACGTCAAGGGTATTGATGATTTCGAATCGCTCGACGAGGCCGTGGAAACTGCCAGGCTGTTTGCCGGAAAACATCCTGGCGAGATTTTCGAAGTTTGGGAAACCAGGATTGTGCGTCGTTTTCGGGCCAGAATCGAAATCCAGGAGATCGCTGAATGACAACTGATTCCCCGTTGTTCAACTCGGCGCATGCCGCTTTAATTTTTGCATTCCACTATTCAGGCCAGCAGTCACCAAGATCGCCGATGACGCAATTGCTCGGTGGACATGGAATCGGCTCAGGAAAAGGGCTGCATGGCCTGGATGGGGCTGCGCAGGCCGGACTCATCCTGGCTGAATTCGACAGGCTGTCCGAACAGCAGCGGCATGTTCTGCTCATCAGATTCGGAGATGTCAGGCACTCCTGCCCGTGCTGTGGCCAAATGGCTCCGTCAGAAGAATGGATGGAAGCACTCGATGCTGTTTCATGGTCGATGGGTCTTGAAGGATATCCGCGAAAGATCCGACACGGCATGATCGAGAAGGCGGTTTGCCGGAGAAAATGGGATGCGAAGCAAATTTCTGATGAGCACGGCATCTCTGAGCGAACCTTGCGCCATCAGATTCGAGACATCAAGACCCGGATCGCGAAGATCGAAAGCCAGGCGCTGAACGATCTCTACAGCCGCTTTTCAGAAAGCGGGATCTGTGGTTGAAAAAAATCTGTTGAAAAAAATTCTTGACCTTTGCCGAAAAACGGCAAATAATGCGAAATATTGATACTCTTCCAAGCCTCGCCCAGGAAACTGCGCGGGGTTTTTTGTTTCCGCTTCACCCAAGGCGTGAGTGGGTAAAAACCGCGTCAGACCGCAACAGCAATCCTCCTTCTCGCTTCGGCGCATCAAAGATGCTGGGTGCGGCCACTCTTAATTCAACGAGATTCCGATCATGGCGAAAATTACCGACAGGCAAAAAAGGTTTGTCGAGGAATATCTGATCGACCTGAACGCGACTCAAGCTGCGATCAGGTCTGGATACAGTGCCAGGAATGCAGGAAAAATCGGGCCCGAGCTGCTAGGGAAAACTAGGGTGAGGGAATACCTCATCGAACGCCGTGAACAGCTTGCCAAGAATACGGACATCACCCCTGAAAAAGTTCTCCAGCTATGGTGGGATCAGGCAAATGTTGATCTCAACGAGATCGTTGAATACCGACGTGAAGCATGCGAAAGCTGCAGGGAAAACGATAGCAATACCGTGAGCCCCAATCCAGATTGCCCGTCATGTCATGGAGAAGGGCGCGGACATCTGCACATCCAGGATTCGCGAAAGCTCAAGGGTGCAGCCAGAAGGCTGTACAACGGTGTCCAGATCGGCAAGGATGGCATCAAGGTTCTGATGCTCGACCGCGACAAGGCGCTGGAGAACGTGGCCAGGCACTTGGGCATGTTCATCGAACGAAAGGAAATCACAGGAAAAGACGGTGCGCCCATTCAGCATCAGGCGTTGCCGATCGATCTTTCCGCATTGACCGATGAAGAACTCGCAGCCCTCGAGGCAATCCAGCTCAAGCTCACCGTTCCCAAGTCTGGAGCAGACCAGGGCAGAAAAGGCTAGGCGCAACCTTTCTTCGTTCGTCAAGGAAGCATGGTCAATTCTTGAGCCCGAAACGCCTTATCGGCATGGCTGGCATGTTGACGCGGTCTGCGAGCACCTTGAAGCCGTCAGCTGTGGGCAGATCAGAAAGCTTCTGATCAATGTACCTCCTGGCCACATGAAGTCCATGTCGGTTTGTGTATTCTGGCCGGCGTGGCACTGGATCGATAAGCCACATTTCAGGTGGCTGTTCGGTTCATATTCCGCCCATCTCTCAATCCGGGATGGAAACAAGATGAGGACGATCATCGGTTCTCCCTGGTATCAGCGACATTTCGGGAACAACTTCCGGCTGACGAAAGAGACTGAGCCCTTTATCGCAAACGATAAATCAGGGTTTCGGGTTAATACTTCAGTAGGAGGCGTCGGTACTGGCGAGCGCGTCCATATCGTCGTCAACGACGACCTGATTCGTGCAAATGATGCCGATTCTCCGGCGATGAGAGCTCAAGCGCTTTCTCACATGCGGGCAATGTCTACTCGCGGCGTTGACCCGGAGACTTTTTCCCAAGTTCTCATCATGCAGCGGGTTCACGAGAACGATCCTGCTGGATGGGCAATAGAACAAGGCGACTGGGAAACGCTGATTCTTCCGGCGGAGTTCGAGTCTGATCGGCGTTGCGTGACTTCCATCGGATTCACCGATCCGAGGAAAAATGAGGGCGATTTACTCTGGCCGGAAATGTTCGGCGCGGATGCCATTGCCGAACAAAAAAAGGCGCTCGGCGCTTATGAAGCGTCGGCGCAGCTTCAACAGAGACCGGCCCCTCCAGGTGGAGCACTTTTCCGGCCGGATCGAATCGGCATCATCGATGCTATTCCAGTTGGTTGCAGATGGGCTCGCGGTTGGGATTTGGCGGCTACCATTCCAGAGCCAGGGAAAAAACCAGACTGGACTGTTGGGGGGCTTCTCGGAAAAACACCTGATGGCCGCTACATCATTGCTGATATTCGCCGTGTCCAGGATTCGCCCTATGGCGTGGAGCAGTTGATCCTCAATACCGCCCATGCTGATGGATCGGAGGTGTCCATAAGCGGCCCACAAGATCCAGGACAAGCAGGAAAAGCACAGGCACTCAGATTCGTTCAGATGCTTTCCGGATTCGATGTCGAGTTCACACCCGAGACCGGGAGCAAGGTGGCGCGGGCAAAACCGCTTGCCGCGCAGATGGAAGCCGGAAATGTGTTCATGCTTCGCGCCGCATGGAATGATGAGCTTTCCCTCGAGCTCGGCATGTTTCCTTTCGGATCGAACGACGACCAGGTGGATTCTCTCAGCAGGGCATTCCATCGATTACTCACTGATACGGGATTTGTATTCGGCTGATGGGAATTATCCAAAATATTAGGCTCTGGGCGGCTCGCCGCCGGTTCCAGCCAGAACGCGAAAGCCTGGCATACCCAAAGCTCGTCGGCCTCATGGGCCAGAACCGCACGCTTGGGACGCCGAAACCGACACCGACGAATCTGCGCTACTTTTCCAGAACGGTGTACGCCAGGCGCGCAATCAACACGATCAAAAATCCGATTTGCGGCCTTGGCTGGGAAATTACCTTGGACGGTGTAAAGGGGGCTCCCTACGAAAAAGCGGCGGAAGTTCTGACAGCCTGTTTTCAGAGGCCTAATCAAGGAGACTCCTGGAGATCGTTGCTGGAGCAGATCATCGAGGACGCATTGGTTAATGGCGCCGGCGTGATTGAGCAAGCTGAGTCCTCGGACCCATTGCGTCCGCTCTGGCTATGGCCGGTGGATTCGACAACGATCAGGCCAGTGATCAAGTGGGACGGAAACCCGAAATCCATCCGATTCCTGCAGGCCAATGGATACACAGGCGGCTCTATTCTCTCTGATCTAAACGCCGCAAAACTCAAAGCCGAAGACATCGTCTACATGCGGCTCAATCCGTCGACTGAAAGCCCCTACGGATATGCGCCGCTGGAAATTGCCTACGACTCGATCAGCCGACAACTCGGCGTAGGAAGATATGCCGCCGCCGTCGCAAGCAACGCTCAACCTCAAAATATGATTTTTGTGGGCGAGGCGACAGATGAACAGGTTCTGAAATTCCGTAATTACTGGCGGAACGAAATAGAGGGACGCGGCCAGACGCCTATTCTTGGCAACAAGGGCAAACCTGAGGTCATGAAGCTCCATCAAGGAGGTGACGAGGCGCTGTATCTGAAGTGGCAGGAATTCCTGATCCGAGAGATAGCCACGGCATTCGACATCAGCCCCCAGAATCTCAGCATCGAGCGCGATGTCAATCGCAACACGTCTGAAGTTGCGGAGGATCGCGACTGGGATCAGGCCATCATTCCCATGGCAACGTTGATCGAGAATCACATCAATTCAGACATTCTCAAGGGACGGCTGGGAATTCCGTACCTGAAATTTCAATTCAATGGAATGGATCGCGAGGACGAAAAGGCCACTTGCGACATTCTGACGAAGTACTACCAGAACAACGTGCTTACCCCTGAGCAGATCTGCGAAAGGCTTGGGTGGAAAGCGCCTGATTCAATTTGGTCGAAGAAGACCTACGCCGATATGCAAATTGCGATGAAAGCAGCACAAGGCGCGAAAGAAGTAGACGACCCTGAACTCACCAACCAAGGAGAATGAAATGCCTCCGTTAGACCAGCACACAATCGAAATTCCCGACGACGCGCTTCCGGCCCGTCAAGATCGGACCACCATCGGCTCGATTCCAGGCGTAGCCAATGTCGCCGGTGGAAGTGCCGGCGCGGCAGTCGTGACCGCAGTTGCGATGAAGAATCTGCCAGAGTCATATTCTGTTCTGGTGAATCCCGGACAGGACGCAACGTGGTTCGTTTCAGGAAAGACGAACTCCGGATTCAATGTGACCCTAAATCCGAGGTTGTCCACCAATACGCTGGCTGCTGGTTCGTTCGATGTCGTGGTGATCGCATAATGGCCGCCCCGAAAGAAAAGGCGGCGCAGACCGCAATGTCTGCTATTTCCGGGATCTCCGAGAATATCGCCAAAGCGAAAGAATCGGCACAAGGAGAGGTGCTTGCAGCGCTCCATTCGATCGAGTCCGCCCTCGCGGATTTGAAGAATCGGGCGAAAACCGTCGACGGGCATCTGAAGGAAGAATTCTCCCACATCCTCGAAGCCATCAAGGAACTGTAAGGAGGGGCAATGGCTCTCACGACCGAACAGAGGAATGCGCTTCCTGATTCCGACTTTGCTGTCCCGGGAAAGCGTGCGCTTCCAATCCATGACAAGGACCATGTAAAGATGGCATGGTCGATGCTTGACCATACCAAGGGCCTCACTGAAAGCGAAAAAGCCGAAGGAAAGCGCCGTATCTTGAACCGCGCGAAGGAACTCGGAATTGATACTTCCGACTGGGAGGCTCACCAATCCGCAAGGATGGGAATGCAGCCGTCTGGTGAAAATGACGGGGGCAAGATCCAGGCGTTTCATTTCGAAGCGATGAGCCTTGAGGTCCCGGAGGTCAAGGACCATCCGAACCGTGCACCATTTTCAGGGATCATGACGCGCATTGACGAGCCTTCTGACAATCCGGTGGGAGGCGCAAACGGAAAGCGTGTTCTCATTCCGAAATCGGTTGCTGAAGCAGCCCTGTCGTCTCTGCTTGGCATGGGTGTCGATTACAAGCCGTCTCTGGACGGTCACGATGCCCAGAACAAAATCGGCGTCATCACTGATGCAACTATCGAAGGTGATGGCATCCACATCAAGGGTTTTCTGTACGGTTCGGATTTTCCGGCTGCCGTCAGCGAGATTCGGAAGCAAAAGAAGCGTCTGGGCTTTTCTTATGAAGCCCAAGCTGCTGTTGCAGACTGGAACGCTGACCCTGTCGAGGTCACGACGTGCATTTTCACTGGCGCCGCAATCCTGCTGAAGGACAAGGCCGCCTATACGTCAACATCACTCGAGGCTCATGCCTCTACGGAGATCGAAACCATGGACAAGAATGAACTGGAAGCAATCATCGGCGCCGCGGTCAAAGCGGCAACCGAACCCCTGCAAAAAGAACTCGCCGACATCAAGGCCAGCACTGGCAAGATGGAAGCCGCAAGCGTCCTTCACAAGGTCAAAAAGCATGCTGACGCAATCAGGGCTTGCGCCGATGGCCTGGAAGCCGAAGGGATGGGCGGTCACGAGAAGAGGGGGCATGTTGCCCATCTTCGCCGCATGGCCGACAAGATGGAGGCAGAAGCCGTCATGGGCAAGCTGCCGCATATCTGGAATGACCATGACTGGCTGGATGCCGCTTCGGCAGATCTGAAGGCCAAGGTGGAGTCGCTCGAGAAGGAAAACGCCGAATTGAAGGCGAAGGGATTCAGCGCGTCCTCGGCCCCTGGGAGACCCACTGATGAAGCGCTGGCAGCCGAAAAAGCGGCCCTTGCCGCGGGCGCAGAGTCCGTCGACTACAAGAAACTTGACGTCGACCTGAAGGCAAGCGGCGCAACGATTCATCAGCGCCTGGTCGCGATCACCCTCGGCAAGATGGGAGCGGGTGCCACGGCACACTAATCCATATCCAATTCAGCATAAAGCCGCCTTCGGGTGGTTTTTCCATTTCAGCGAAAGGAATTTCCATGAAGCAAGCACAAATGATGACCCTCGAGGCCGCTGCAGATTACCTCGGCACCGGCGCGGTTGAGGTCAACGAATACGAACCCGTCATTACCGACCTGGTGCGCCGCAGCTCTGTTGCGCTTCAGCGCATGAAGGGTTCTCCGGCAACCGGTCAACCGCATCGCTACTTCGAGCAGACCGCTGTCGCAACTGCGACTTTCAGCTCGACCGGCGGACAGGGTGGTTCGGCCATCAGCACGACGCCCTCGGGCCCGACGCGTGCAGAGCGCTCTGCCTTCGTCAAGGCGATCGTCGCCCAGTCCAACATCAGCCTCTTCGACAAGATGGTGACGCAGCAACAGAAGAAATTCGCGTCCGTCATCGCGAAGGACATCGAGGACATCGTCAGCGGTATCCTGCGCCTCGAGGGCTCGAATATCTGGAATGGAAACGACACGAGCCTGACCACTCCCACGACCACGCAATACGTGGGTCTGCTGACGCAGATCGCAACCCTCCAGTACACTGTCGCTCCAGGAGCGTCGATCATCGATGGCCTGAAGAGCGCGGTGGCGGAAATGGTCGGAAGCCCGGATTATGACGTGCGCCCGACCGCGATCTACGTCAACCCGATCCTTGGCGATTACATCGATCGTGAGGCGAAAGCCGGCCAGATCTTCCTCAACGAGGTTGAAGTCGTTGCGGGCGTGAAGGTCAAAGCGATCTCCACCCAAGCCGGCGACTTGCCGCTGATCGGTGACTCGTTCCTGCCCGCGTCCTCGGCCGCTGCCTATGGCTTCGGGGCACCTCCCGCCGGAAACAACAACTATTTCGCGGTGATTCTGACCGAGGAAATGGTCGAGCGTCCTTACGTCTCCGGCGAAGACGACAACCCCAACCCGCTGCTGTTCCAACTCGGGCTGACTGGCAACCTTTCCGGCCAGTTTGTCGGCGTGCACTTCAATTCGGTCATCGCCAAGGGCGCAGCCTATGCCCACGCGACCGTCGCAGTCCAGCGTCCGTAATGCTGGTCTATCGCCCTCATGACGAGCTTCGGGCTCGTCATGTGATCTTCGTCCAACCCGGAAGCCAGCATCGAATCTCCGACTGGATGGACGAAAAAGGAAAGCCACGGATGTTCAACGTGGTTTTCATCAGGGGCCGTGCCGAGGTTCCCAATAACCTCGGCCAGTATTTGATTGATTCGGGGCAGGCTCAAGCCTCCCCGATCATTTTGCCGGAGTAGACCATGCTCTCAAAAAATCAGGAAGACGCTCATGTCGTCATGGATGCGGGGCCTGTCTCGCAGGTTTTTCTATCGGCATCACAGCTCAAGCTGACTGCACCTGGAATAAGCGATCTGCTGCAAAGCGGCGGCTACACGAAACTCGCTGTCGGGGCTACGAACTCAGTCTCCGGCTCTATCGTGGTGCAAAGATACCTTGACGTTGCCGGGACGATTCCTCAAGGTGCGCCGCTTACTCAGGCGCTCACGGCAGCAACTGCTGGCGTGCTGAATGTGACCGACGGTTTGCCGTTTCTGTCATTCACCGTGCAGATCACCGGCGCCGGCACGCTCAGCAACGTCGGGGCGCTTTTGCAGAGCCGATAATGCCGAGCGCCTATCTTCAGACTGGAGACCTGCCTGCTTACAATGTGCCTAATGCAACCGCTTCTCAGATTCAGCAGGCATCGCTTCAAATAGATACCTATCTTGGCCGTAGTGAGGGGCTCGTGTGGTCTCCTGATTCGGATGGTAATCCCTGCTATATGTCTGGGCTGCAGCCTGAACTTACATTAAGCCTCAATTCTCCAATCAATCCTGGTCAGAATGTTGTCGTGGGAGTTTCGGGGCCGACGGGCATGCTGCAGGTAGGATCGGTGTTGATTGCCGACCGGGCAAACCAGAGCCTGGTTGAAGCGCTTGTTGTGGCTTCGGTATCCGGCCAGAACGTGACATTCGAAAGTGTCGCGAACTCGCACGCGGCAAATGCAACGCTTGATTCGGGCCTCACGATCGTCGAGCAGCGCACGATGCCTGAAAATCGCCCCATCACGGCGGTAAGCAAAACCCCGGTCATGCGGATGATCTCTGGAGTTGGCCGCTACGGATACATGCGCAGATCAGAGGACTCTGTCGGCTCCATAGATACCTACAACCTGCTTGCGGTGATGTCGAAATTCGGTGGCCCACCCGCTTGGGAGGCATGGACACCACAAGCAAACTCGATCGATCCTAAAACGGGAATGGTATGGGTTCCAGCAGGCGTGCTCCTTGCCTATTACACTGAGGTACGCATGCACTATGTGGCCGGCTGGGCGCAGGCAAATCTTCCCGCTCCCATCAAGCAGGCCTGCGCGAATATCATCAACAATATCATGGGCACGAACGGCCTCCCAGGGACGGCGCAGAAGTTCCAGGCTGGAGACACGAGTTTTCAGCGATTCGGTACTCAACCCGGAGTGCTCAATAGTCTCGTCATTGACGACGATACAAAGCAACTCTTGCAGCCATACGTTGCTCAGGTTATGGCATGAGCTTTCTTTTTCCGAGGACGATTTCGATTTATCGAAATTTGCCGAATACATCGCCGGGCGTCCAGGGATACAACTATCCGAATGAAAACACGGTGGTTTCATCCGATATCTCAGCAAGCATTCAGCTCTGGAAAGAATCTGGATCGAATCCAGCGGGGCTTCCCGGCGATGTGTCGAAACGGGTATATTGGCGTATCATGTTCAAGGGCGGCGCTGGATTGTGTTTGGACGGGGACGTTATTCATGATGATCTCGGGCAGAGGTATCAGGTGACAGCGGCATATTGGAATTTTTTTGGCTACCAGTGTCTTTGTGAGCGACTGGAGTCGTAATGGCCGATCTATCCGATGTCGTCAATGTCTTGGCGTCGCTCACACAAAGCGCGGTTTATCCGACAGGCACAACGAATCCAAGCGTAAGCGGATCTCCGATTACGATCATTCCTGGCTGGCCTGTTCCGGCTCAACTGGATGCGTTGATCGCGGCTGGATCTTCGATGATCAGCCTCTATCCAATGCCGGGGATGGACGCGAACACGAGCCGCTTTCTGGGTGATTCGCAGGTCCAAAGCTCGATTCCGGCAGCGAACCTGACCCTGACCATTAACGGCAATCAGGTCACGGTAGGAGGCGCGATACTCGCGAACGAAGCAGCCACGCTTCGGGTCAATTATCAGCCGTTCAGCTACCAGATCAAGGCTACCGACACCCTCACAAGCGTTGCCGCTGCGCTGTCTGCCCTGATACCCGGATCGAGCGTCTCCGGCGATGTGATCACGCTGCCTATTGGCGCATTCGATATCGAAGCGCTTGTTTCGGTTCCGGTCGAAATGCAATCGGAAATAGCCCGGCAGACGCGGGTTTTCATGGTGACGGCGTGGTGTCCCAATCCGGGTAATCGGGATGCGATCTGCAAGGCCATTGACGTCTATTTCAAGCAACAGTGGCGCGTAGTCATGCCGGACAACACATGGGCGAGACTGATTTATCGGGGAACCCTTCAGACAGACGAGCTGCAAAAGACCCGGATTTATCGCCGTGATCTCCGATATGAAGTGGAGTACGCCACCACCGCGACCGAAACCGACCAGACGATCACGGATCTCGGAATTACGCTCAGCAGCACCGGAAATACCATCATCAACATCTGAAGGAGTAGGTCATGGCCTCGAAATCTTCCATCAAACTCGTGGTGATCCACGCTTTCGGCAAATACCGCAGGGGCAACGAAATCACCGACCCGGACATCGTTGCTGACATCCTGGTGAGCGAGAATGTTCATTCCGTCCGCAGGGTAGCAGTGTGAATCAAATCATCGTTGCATCGTTGCGCGAAGCCATGATGCCTTTTCATGGCAAGGAAGCGACTCCGCAGACGATTTATCGCATCAAGAAAGCCTTCATCGAAATCGCCAAGCGAAACGGTGTCGATCTCAGTCGTGATGCCGGGCGCATCAAGCTGGAATTCAAGGACGGGAAGAGCCCGAACCTCATCATTCCACCTGATCTGTTGATCACCCACTAGCCGCCTCCGGGCGGTTTTTTGTTTCCCATTCCTAGACCGCCTCCGGGCGGTTTTTTCATGCCCGAAAGGACCGAATCATGCCTGTCTATCAAGCCGGACAACTGAACGTTACCAGCCTGCAAGCCCCCGACCTTTACGTCATCATTCAGCCTCCCGGCATGGTGTATATCAACGGCGTTCCCACGGACGGCCTCGGCCTCGTCGGAGTGGGTTCGTGGGGTCCAGTCAATGCTCCTATCCTTGGTATCGGAACGAATGCCCAGGCGCAGCAGATGATAGGACCAGTCACATTCCGCGCTCATGATCTGGCGACGGCGGCGGCCATCAGCGTTCAGAACTTCGTGCAAAACATGGTCCTGGTCAGGGTTTCGGACGGCACCGACACGGCAGCAGCGATTGCCCTGAAGGATACCGCTTCCCCGACACCAGCCACCGGGATGACCCTTACGGCCATGTACACCGGCGTCGTCGGCAATACCATCACGGCATCGATTTCCACAGGAACGGCACCCAACACCTTCAAGCTGTCCATCCAGCGCCAGGGATTCGTCCCTGAAGTGTTCGACAACATCACGGGGACGGGCGCAACGTTCTGGACAAATGCGGTATCTGCGGTCAATTCCGGTCAATCCGGACTTCGTGGACCCTCTCAGATCGTCGTTGCGACCATCGGGACGTCCACAGCAGCGCCCAATACCTCAACCACCTACACCCTGACTGGCGGGACGGACGGCACGACTACCATCACTGACACCGTACTGGTGGGAACGGATGGGCTTACCCGAACCGGCATGTATGCGCTGCGGAAATCCGGCGTTCAGGTCGGAAACCTGGTGGACTGCCAAACCTCATCCACATGGACGGATCAGCTTGCTTTCGGACTTCAGGAAGGCATCTATTTTCACTCCGCCAACCCTCCCGGAACAAGCGTCACGGCCAGCGCATCGGCGCTCAATACCGCAGGGATCGACGGCTATGGCATGGCCTGCCTGGTCGGCGACTGGTGCTACTGGCAGGATAACGTCAACGGCGTACAGCGCATGCTTTCCCCCGCAACCTTCACCGCGGCAGAGCAGGCCGCGCTTTCCCCGGAGCAGTCGATTCTCAACAAGCCGATCTACGGGATCGTGGCAACCCAACGAAGCATGCAGAACCTGCCGTATTCGGATGCCGAAATCGCGCAAGCCGCACAATCCAGGCTCGAAGTCGTGACCCTTGGCGCCCCTGCCGGGAATATCTTCTCGGCCAGAACCGGACGCAACATCTCGAGCAACGCGGGCACGAACGGCGACAATTACACACGCATGACCAATTACATCGCCTTCACCATGGCGGCCGCATTCGGTTATGTGCCCGGCAAGGTTCAGACCATCGACCTGCGCAGGAACGTGAAGGGATCGATGGACGCCTTCTTCGCCAATCTCCAGCGCGTCGGCATGATCGGGGATGTGAATAACCCCACCTCGGCGGCATGGTCCGTCGAAATCGACGCAGCGAACAATCCATCGTCTCAGGTGGCCTTGGGATACATGCAGGCAAACATCCGCGTTACCTACCTGTCCATCGTCCGCTACTTCCTCGTGAACATCGAAGGCGGCCAATCCGTCACCGTCACGCCTCTGTAATCAATCTCTGAAGGAGCCTCATCATGCCCCAGAACGGCTTGAATATCGGTAAGGATTACCGATTCGATTTCTATACTGCGCAGGGCAATATCGTTCTGCCCACTCTTCTAAAATTCACGGCGAAGAAGATCAATCAGAAGATGACCATCAAGCCCATTACAGGCGCCCCGATTCAGCTTGTTTTCGAGGACGGTGGATGGGAGGGTTCCTTTGATGTTTCGAGGATCGACAGTTCCCTCGACGACTACTTCGCGGCAAGGGAAGCGGCTTATTACGCCGGGGCGAACATTCCCTCCGGGTACATCCAGGAAACCATCAGCGAAGTCGATGGATCGATCTCGACCTACCAATTTCAGGGCGTCGTCTTACTGTACGAAGATGCCGGCGACATCGAGGCTGAGAAAGACGTGATTCAGCGCGTTTCCTTCGTCGCGTCCACCAGGATCAAGAAATGAGCGGAAAAATGGAAATCAAGA
>Ga0315298_1003318_pt1 | contig 25877 bp, 19 predicted proteins | sample WHS_1_MG_FD_203077 | JGI IMG/M metagenome (GOLD analysis project Ga0315298, IMG submission 203077) | Extremophilic microbial mat communities from Washburn Hot Springs, YNP, Wyoming, USA - WHS_1_MG | ecosystem: Environmental > Aquatic > Thermal springs > Hot (42-90C) | place: USA: Wyoming... | reverse complement strand
ATCGAGTAGGAGGACGGGTCTCCCCGCCCTCCTCTCACACCACCGGACGTGCGGGTCCGCATCCGGCGGTTCGCCATTCATTACGGATATTGCGATGCTCCTCCGCCAGGCTCAGCAGTCCCAATTCTGACCAGTATGTCTTCGTCAGCACTGCTTGCATCGGCGGACTGCCCGCATTGCGCCAGGGTCCTTTCTGTGATCCAACCCATCGGCCCATCCATTCCGGCATCCCCAGCGCTCGCAGGTTACGGCGTCGCGTTCGCCCTCGCTTCCACTGCCGCCAGTACACCATCCTCAGCCGTCGGCGTAGCCATTCGTCCAAGGCCTCAAACACGCTTGCCGTGTCTGCCAGCGCGAAGTATCGCACCCAACCTTGCAGCTTCTGCCGCAGCCGTTTGATGCGTTCCTCCATCGTCCAGCCTCCCCGACTCGCTCGTGTTAGCTCCCGAATCGCGGCCTTAATTCGTGAGATCGTCTTCGGCGCCAGACCTATGCGTACTTCCGCCTTGTACCGGAACAGGCGAAACCCCAGAAACTTGCGGTGCTTCGGCCGGGCTACCCCAGACTTCCCCCGATTTACCTTCAGCTTCAGCTTCTTCTCTAAGAACTCAACTACCGATTCCATCACCCGCTGCCCCGCACGCTCGCTTTTGACGTACACGTTGCAGTCATCCGCGTAGCGCACGAAGCGGTGCCCTCGCTTCTCCAGTTCCTTGTCCAGATCGTCCAACAGTACGTTTGCTAGCAATGGGCTTAACGGTCCCCCTTGCGGTGTACCTTCCTCGCTCACCACTATCACCCCGTTCAGCAGGACCCCTGCGTTCAAGTAGGCTCGAATCAGCTTCAACACCCGCTTGTCCGTCACCTTCCGCGCCAGCCGGGCCATCAGCATGTCGTGGTTCACTCGGTCAAAGAACCTCTCTATGTCCAGGTCTACCACCCACTCGTACCCTTCGGCTACGTAGGCTTTAGCTCGCTTCACCGCCTGGTGCGCGCTCCGCCCAGGACGGAATCCGAAGCTTGCTTCAGAAAACTGCGGCTCGAATATCGGCGTCAGTACCTGCAGCAGTGCCTGCTGGATCAGCCGGTCGATCACGGCGGGTATGCCTAATTCGCGTACGCCTCCGTCAGGCTTCGGTATCCCTACCCTCCTGACAGGTTGCGGTTGATAGCTCCCCGCCAGCAATTGCTCTCGGATTTCTACCCAGTGCCCACGTAGATGCTCCCGCAGTTCTCCCACGGTCATCCCGTCGACACCAGCGGCTCCCCGATTCCTCTCGACCCGCTGGAGCGCTTTCAGCATGTTCCCTCGCTCCAACATCTGTTCCAGCAAGCCCATACCCTGCTCTCCGTGGGTCGGTTCCTTGGTCTGCGCCACCAGCACACTCGGCTCTGCCTGCGGCCTTCGCGCCTCCATCGCTACTTCCACCGACAGTTCCCTCTTAGGGCTTGGCTGCTGTCTTCGCGTGCTGTCTGAGCTTTCCATCTCCCTAACCCTGATTGACGTTCGGCCCTTCCCAGCGGAGTGATCCACTACACACTGGTACTATGGCCTCTGCTGACCCCTGCACCAGCCTACCGTCCCTTCCGGTTCGGCTCGTCCTTCCTCTGGAAGGACACTGGTGCAGGTCTCCCCGGGTAAGAACGCGGACCTTCGCTGCGCAGTCGCCGCGTTTACGTAGCCGCCCTTCGTGCAGCAGCGGACTTTGCCTAAGCATGCAGGCTCGCCCAGGACGACCCCGCCTCATACGCGGTTCTTGTTCATCGACTCGCAACTTTGCCTCCAGCTTCCTCCGGACCCCACCTCACGATGACGCCCTTGCCCTTGGCTAACGGTTCGGTGCTGCCTCCACCGTAAAGGACTTCCACCTTCAAGTCCGCGCCCATGCCGGGCGCACAAACAAGGCATCCGTCTGGGGTCAGACGGATGCCAATTCCGACATCTCTCCGTTGTATAATTACAAGTCGGAGTACAGGAAGAACTCGTAGGGGTGCGGCCGTAGAGCAACCTGCTGTAGCTCACGCTCACGCTTGTATCTGATCCACGTCGCGATGAGGTCTTCGGTGAATACGCCACCTTCGAGCAGGAAGTCGTGGTCTTCCTCTAGCGCCTCTAGAACCTCTCCCAGCGAGCCCGGAGTGGACTTGATCTTGGCAGCCTCCTCGGGTTCCAGCTCGTACAGGTCCTTGTCGACAGGCTCAGGTGGCTCGATCTGGTTGTTGACGCCGTCGAGGCCAGCCATGAGCATCGCTGCGAACGCCAGGTACGGATTGCAGCTAGGATCCGGTGGCCGGAACTCGATACGCTTCGTCTTGGGGTTGCTCGAGTACATAGGAATCCGGATGCATGCGCTTCGGTTGCGCTGAGAGTAGACCAAGTTGATTGGTGCCTCGTAGCCTGGCACTAGGCGGCGGTAGGAGTTGGTTGTGGGCGCGGCAAAGGCTAGAATGGCCGGGGCGTGCTTGAGCAGACCGCCGACATACCACCTTGCCGTATCGCTGATCAAGCCGTAGCCGCTGGCATCGTAGAACAAGTTCGCGCCATCCTTCCACAGACTCTGGTGCGTATGCATACCCGAGCCGTTGTCCTGGAAAATCGGCTTGGGCATAAACGTAGCCGAGTATCCGTTTTGGTAGCAGACATTCTTGATGATGTATTTGAAAAGCATCAGCTTGTCAGCCATCTTCGTGAGGGTATCGAACCGCATGTCGATCTCGGCCTGGCCAGCAGTCGCAACCTCGTGATGGTGTACCTCGACATCGATGCCCACCTCCATCAGCTTGAGAATAATCTCCGAGCGGAGGTCCTGCAGCTTGTCCGTGGGGGGGACAGGGAAGTAGCCTTCCTTGTAGCGTGGCCTATATCCCAGGTTCGGTTTGCCACCATCCGCACCGCTGTTCCAGATGCCCTCCTCCGAGTCTATGAAGTAGTAGCCGCTGTGGCTGGTCTGATCGAAGCGGATATCATTGAAAACATAGAACTCCGCTTCCGGCCCCCAGTAGCTGACGTGCGCGATACCCGTTTGCACCAGGTAGTCCTCGGCCATTCGGGCAATGTGCCTCGGGTCACGGTCGTAGGGCTCGCGCGTTATCGGATCGACGACGTTGCATATCAGGCTGAGCGTCGGCACTTTCAGCACCGGATCTACCACTGCCGTAGTTGGGTCGGGCACGAGAAGCATATCACTCTCGTGAATCTGCCTGAAACCCCGGATGCTGGATCCATCAAACCCGATTCCTTCCTCGAAAATCGACTCGGTCAGCTCGCCCAACGGGATGGAAAAATGCTGCCAGAGGCCAGGGAGGTCCACAAACTTCAAGTCAACAATCTTCACGCCCCTCTCTGTTGCCCTGGCAATAACCTCCTGAGCTTCAAGTCTTGTCACAGTCACGCTTGACGCACTTATCACTCCCGCACCGTCCTTTCCAAATCGATTGTTTTCCTTCATTACTGTACTGGGCAAACGGTCCAATAGTCTACGTGCCGAATGCCAGTTTCCGGGCTGATGAGTTTGTGCAGGAATAACAAATATGCGCAGCGGGCCTTCTCGTCGGGCACTGCACGTGCTATGATGCTGTTGGGTCACAACGATATACGGTAGAGTGAGGTGCCTGTATGAGCAAGAAGCCTGGATCCACATCCAACTGCGCCAATTGCGGATGGCGACTGAAATCAGAAGAAAACCCCAAGACATTCATGGCGTGGCTCTGGCGATTCCACACCAAGTTCTGCCCAGGGTGGAGGGCTTATCAACGGAAACTAGCCAACCAGGGTAAAGGCAGCTGAGCCGAGATTTCGATCGGCCAATCGCTCCTAGTTCCCAAGGTAAAGTGACCGAGAAAAACGTTGCGGTTCGACGGGAATGCGAAATGACTTTACAGCGTGATCTGGCGTGGAATTACCTCAACCAGGTGTATCAATCGAGTATCTCGTACCAGTTCGCCCGTTACGGGCTTGCTCTGGAATACGAATCGTTGCCCCCTGATGTCGTACATCAAGCTAAGCGTTGTCTGCTGGACGCCCTGGGCTGCGCCATAGGCGCATACAACGCGCCTGGACGACCTATGTGTGAGGATGTGGTCAGGCAGTTGGGCGGCACGGAGGAGGCCACCGTGTTTGGCTCCGGGCTCCGTACCACCGCCCCTAACGCTACCCTAGTCAATAGCTTTCTCGTGCGCTTCCTGGACTGCAACGATATCGGCGGCGGCGGTCACAACAGCGACTCCATACCGGCTATTCTGGCAGTATCCGAACGCGAGAAGGCAAACGGGCGGGATTTTCTCACCTCCCTCGTCGTCTCCTATGAATTGGGCGCGAGGTTTGCCGAGGCCGGAGGCTCCAGAGGTTCGATTGGAGAGAAGGGCTGGACCTCGGATGTCCGGGGCGGACTAAGCATGCCTCCGGCCCTGGGGAGACTCATGGGGCTTAGCGTGGAGCAGATAGCCAATGCTATAGGTGCGTGCGCGTGTCACAGTCTTCCCCTGGGAATCCTTGACGCAAACAAAGAGGAAAACCTGATGAGCAAGAACCTCCGCTTTGGATGGGTGGCCTGCAACGCCATCTTGTGCTGTATGCTCGCCAAGCAAGGCTTCACCGGACCCGCCCGTGTCATCGAGGGTGAAAATGGGCTGGCCGATGTCGTGTTGCGAGGCAGCCTGGACCGTGAGCGGCTCTTGGACTTCAGCGGCTGGAGGATTCTCAAGACAAGACACAAACCGTTGTGTGTCAACGGCGAGTCTCTTGGGCACGTGTCGGCCACGTTGGCCATTGTGAACGAACACGATCTGAAGCCAGAAGATATCGCGGCCGTGCGGATCAAAGCTAACCCGCGAGAAGCGCGACACACTACTTCTCTGGCAAAAAAGTATCCGCGAAATGCGGAAAGCGCGGACCACAGCGCCTTCTTCGCAAATGCGATAGCTATCAAAGAGCGAAGCCTCGGCCCAGAGGCGTTCGAGCCCGAGAAGTTCACCGACCCCGTGGTGCTGGAGCTCATAGAGAAGATAACGGTCGAGGCTGACCCCAGCTTGTCCGAGTTTGGCGGGATGTCGGAGATAGCCACCAAAGACGGACGTCTGCTGCAGAAACGCATCGAAACCGCGCACGGCTTCGGCGACGACCCTCTCAGCGATGATGAACTGGAAGTTAAGTTCAGAAACATGGCCGCGAGATACATCGGTGAGAATCAGATCAAGAAGATATTCGACACGGTATGGAATCTGGAAAGCCTGGACGACATTCACAAGCTGACCAGTCTTATGGTTATCCCCGGAGGCGCTGCGCCTCCGCCGGTTTACGCCGAACATCCTGAATAGCCCGGTTAGCCGTAGCCTAGGCGAGTGATCTCTTCCTCGGACATACCGAAATGGTGGCCTATTTCGTGGATGATCGTGCGTCTAATCTCGCGCCGTAGGCAGCTTCCGCGCCCAAAATCTGCTACGAGCGGGCGCCAGTATATAATGATGCGAGCTGGCATAGCGAAAGGGCCCGGGTCTACGCCTACCGGCACCCCGTGGTACAAGGCGTACAGCCTTTTCTCCGCGCCCTCCTTGTCATCCGGTCCCGGCTCATCCTCAATCACGATCGCCACGTTGGCTAGGTGGCGCTGCACCCATTTGGGCAAACCATTCAAGGCGCGCGCTACCTCACGCTCGAAAGCGATGTCTTCCAAATTGCGCTTTCGGTATCTCGCTGGCACGTATCTTCCTTTCGCTACCGCACTGTCACGCTCACGATGTTCGCTCTCTCCCCAACTGAACGTCCCGAGGCATCCTGCACGGGCAGATTGCTCCACCCTCGCGCGGTCGTGCCGTACACGATAACCTCAGCACGGTATACTCCGGGCGCAAGGCCCTGCAAAGACAACTCGTAGTAGTCACCTACCACTTCCCCAGGAATCCAGCGCGTCGTGGGATACAGGGAAAGCACCGGATGTTTGTTGTCTAGCTGGGCCACATCTTTGCCGTCGCTGTCCACGAGACGGAGAGACACCGAGTAGTCTGTCTGCAACTGGGTGAGCGCCTTCCAGTATAGCGCGATCGCCAGCACCTTCAGATCGCCAGATTCGGAGCCAGTGAAATGTCCCCGGTCGTCGTACTGCAAGTAGCCCAGCAAGGCCATCTGGGAACCAAAAACGTAGTTCAGAGGATCGAGGTTCGGCGGAGCATCGTGAGACGGGGCGCGGACAAGCTTCACCAGAGGGCCAACGGAGCTAAACCGCCTAGTTCCCGGATCAGGGTAGGCGCGGGCGAGATAGGTCGGCCTTTCGCCTGCCCTTTTTTCTATCTCCTCCATAGAGTCTACCCCGTACACCACCTCCACTCCTCGTTTGATCCCCTCCACTTGCTGCGCGTACCAGAAAGGGGTCGCCTGCTCCCAGTCCCCGAAGATGACGGCGTCGTCCTCCACATAGGGCAGGCTGGCTGCCACCAATCGCCGTGCCGCATATCCCCCGTTCAGATTCTGCCGGAACTTGTCCAGAGGACGCATGGCATTAGCCGTAATGCCATCCCAGTTCGCGACGCCCATCTGCACGAAAGGCACCAGCAGAGGCACCGCCACCGCCGTGCAGGCCAGCCCCCGAAGAGAAAGCAAGCCTAGCAACCTCGACAGCACGCCACCCAGAAGCCTTGCACCCCCAGCTACCCACAACGAGAAGGTAACGTACGCGGGAATCAGGTAAACAACGTTCAGCCGGTCCTCCCCCACGTTCCAGTTAAGTGTCTGCGTGATGACGCTGGCTACGAACAGAATGGTTAGCCCGAAAGCCGGCGGGTTTCGGAATAAAAGCCACAACACACCTAGGCACCCAAGCGCCACTCCTGCTAGCCCGAACTCGCCCGATAAATCGCCGGCAAACATCGACATCCTGGCCGGCATCTCTGCCTGCGGGACAGAGAAGAACGACTCGCTCAGACGCGTCGCCAGAACCAGGTCCAGAAAGCGCGGCAGCGTATCAGGGTGAAACTGATCGAACGGACTGCCCATTATGGACCGGATAGGCAGGTACAGATACGTCAACAAAGGAAGAACAAAGAGGAGGACACTCATCCCCACCGTCCGAACAGATAGCAGCATCCGCGCGTTTACGGCCAAGACAAACAGCGCCAGCGGCAAGGCCAGGAGAATAGCCGAGCGATGGTGCGCCAGTGACGCGCCGTAGGCCAGAGCCAGCCAGAGAAAGGCTCGCCGTGCTTCCCGACCGTTGGGATCATCAGCCGATTTGCTCTGCCAGCGGATGGCGAGGTACAACAAGAGTGCAGTCACAAGTGCCGTGGAGGACCGTACCCCGGCAACCGTGCCCCAGAGCCAGAAAAGCTGAGTGACCGCCAGTGACGCCGAAGCCAGCAGCGCAGGAGCTAGCTTCCCAGTCAAATCCGCTGCGACGAGACACACAATGGCAACCGTTACCGCCGCGAAAATGGCCGAAAGCAGGTTCATTCTGAAAGCCACTGAACCGAGCGGAACCAGCGACCAGACCTTGCCCAGCAGTGTGTAGAGGGGATACCCCGTATGGTGCGGGATGCCCAGCACGTAAGGCACGAACTGGAACTCCCCAGCATCGCCGCCAACCATATCTGGTGCAAGAGTCAGAACGTAGAGGACGAGTGCACAGACGCCAGCCAGCGACGCGACCCAAAACCGGCCCATTATCCGCACGGCCGCCGGTTGAATCCGTTTGGCGGTGAGATCAGGATGATTCAACGTTACACTAGACTCTCTTTGGCCCTGCGCATCCACGATCTACTCTTCCCCGCGCTGATCGACCGAGACTTGAAACCCAATCAGGCCCCGTCAACTATAAACGGCACGCGGGAGCGTGTCAATCCCACCATCCCCCTGACGCATACCCAGTGTTAGGTTGCTTCAGGTACAGATATTGGCAGAGCACGACTGATTCTGGCAGCACGCCTGGCGAGCGTCGTTGCTATCCCGTGCCAATGGCGGATTTCCCGTCCTGAAGCGGCCTTGTCGACCATTAGCAGACGGGCACTGGGTATGCGTCAGCACCATCCCCTCCTTGACGGCCCACAACCCCTGTGGTAGGATTTCGCCATCTTGAGGCAGCCAGTTATCCTATTGGGTGTTATCTCGGCATCAGCGCCGGAAGCATTTGCCTGGAATTCACAACTTGCATCAGTAGGAGTAGGTATGAAAATCAACAAGATAGACCACATCTGCATAGCCGTGAAGAACCTGGACGAGGCACGGAAGAAGTGGGAGCCCATTCTGGGCAAGCCGGAGCCCGATGACCCATACGTCGAAGAGACAGAGAAGATCCGCGTGGCCAGATACTGGTTGGGCGAAGTCGGCTTCGAGCTTATGGAGTCCACCTCGCCGGATGGAGACGTGGCGAAGTATATCGAGAAACACGGCGAGGGCGTGATGATAATCAGTCTCAATGTGGACAACACCGAGGAGGCCATCGAGGAACTGAAAGACAAGGGCTACCCCCTTATCCCAGCCTCCAACGGTAAGGTACCCCGGCCGTTCCGCGATTGCCAATACGCTTTCATTCACCCCAGAGCGGTGAACGGTGTTCTCCTTGAGGTAATCGACTACAAGTGGAGAGAGTTCGAGAAATAACCCTGGGGCTTCGTCAGCACGGCTGTTAAAAAGCCTCCCAAATCGTAGCCCACGCCCCGGTGTTCGGCCACACAGGGCGGAAACTCTGCAGGATAGGGAGATGCTCTAATACAACACCGAGGGGAGGCGAATGTAGCCACGGTTGAAAACCGCCAGGCGACTGTGAAAGATCCCGCCCAATTTACCGGACCCGCTACCTATTCCTCCCCATACTGCGCTTCCTCAATGCCAGGGCAGCAAAATTAAGAGGGCCAGGAAACTCCGGCCCTCCAAACCATTAGGGCATCGCCCTACGCTTTCCAAAACAGTGACCCTCGATTCTACTGCTGACTCTTGGGATCCAGAACCATAGGCTTGTACTTCCAGTCAACGAAGAGGTCGATCTGATCCGAGAAGTTCGGTCCCGCCTGCTCGTTGAAGCTAATTAAGCCACTTTCTCCCGGAGGAACAGCATTCTCAGCTCGGATGCCGTCCGCCCCCAACTCGACGAGGTGATTCTCCGTGCCACGGTTCTGGAAGACGATCTCAGCAGGCTTGCCAAAGGCTTGCTTCACACCAGCGAAATTGACGGTGTCGAATCTTAAGATCGTATCCTTGGAGTGCCACTGCGTCATATCTGGGCCTTGCTGGGCCTCGAGTTGATTCAATGCGTTTATCAGCGCATCGGCCGTAGCCTCGTTAAGAGGCCAGCCGTTGAAGTAATCCATTGATGGCTTCAACGTAGCCTTGTCGCCTGCGAATATGTGCTGCAGCACTTTCGTGCCATTGGACAGGTTCATGCTGGACGCGTACGGTCCAACGGGATACTTGTACGAGTACGCTGCGTACTGTGGACCCAGCTTGATCTTAAACGCGTAGTCAAGGATCGTCGACAACCACGTCTCAAAGATAGCCTGGCCCGGGCTGTCGTAATAGCCGCTGCCAGTCGAATCGATGCGCTCGCCGTTCCATTGTTCCAGCAGATCCGCTGCCTGCCTCAACCTCTTGTCAACAAACGACATCTGTCTTGCTGATTTGATCAGGAACGGCTTGAAATACTGAGCGTTTACGTCAGCGTACGCTACATGCCTGTTTATCTCCTTCATATCGTCGAAGGATATTTTATCTCGCGCCTCGATGGCGTCCCGTATGACACGCACGCGGTCAGCGTAGCCCCAGAGCGAGAGGTCGGGATTGTTCCATCCTGCAGCGGGCTGGTTGTTCCAGTTGGCGATAAACCCTTCGGCGGGATTCAATACGTGCGGATTCTGCTCCTGAGGGATGAACCCCTTCCACTCGTACTCCCCGGTACCTGGCGTTGGCAGCCGCGGGTCAATGCCGTCGGCCCTCACAGGGTACTTCCCTGCGTAGGCATAGCCGATATTGCCCTGCCGGTCAGCGTAGTAAAGGCTAATAGTGAGCGGCATCCTGTTCACAGCGGCCAGCCACTCATCCCAGTTGCTAGCCCTCGTCGTGTCCAGCCAGGCGGCCCAGGAGGAAAGCTCCGAGCCCTCCCAAGATCTATGTTTGGAGTAGGCTTTGTTGTTCGCCTTGTCAATGCTTATTACAGGGCCATGAATTGTTCGGTACACGTCGAACGTGACCGGGGCGCCACCCTTTACCTTTATAGTCTCGGTGCGCTTCTCCATGTCTCGCCACTGGCCGTTGAAGAGGTACTGGTTCTGGTTACTGGGATTCAGTTCTTCCACGAAGATATCTACGACGTTACCTACCCCGGCTGTCGACGTCCAGGCGATGTTATCGTTGTAGCCGAAAAGGATCATCGGATAGCCGACAGTCGTACTGCCGACCTGATTAAATCCGGCGCCGTGTAATCCCACTTCGTGCACGTAGGCTGGCGTTGTCCACCCCATCTGCGGCCCGCCGAATAGCATAGCCTTCCCGCTAGCTGATTTCTTCGGGCCGATTAGCCAAGCATTGCTGCCAGCCATAGCTGGCAACGCCATATCGTGGAGCGCCGCTTCGTACGCCTGACGCTCGGTGCCAGCTTCCTTTCCCACCTCAGCTATACCTTCAGGTATAGCCTGCTCCTGAGCAGGCAGCAACTCTGAGACGCTTTCCTCGCGTGGAACTGTTGTAGGCGCGCCAGGATCATCCAACCATTTAAGATCGTTGAACATAGCTTTGCCCTGCTCTTCACCGTAGGTGTCAGTCAGGTACTTCAGCAGAGCGGCATTGCCAAGTTCGGCAGTAAAATCGGAGTACCTGGTGGCCATCGTGCCCACAAACACGGCGCCGACATCCGCCGCGGTCCATTTCGGTGGGTCGAACCCAAGGTACTTGAACTCGTAGGGCAGCTTGGTTTGAGGATTCGCGAGCGCGGCATCGATGTAAGCGTTTATTCCATCGGCGTAGCCCTTCAACATCTCCTGATATTCGGCGGGCAACGCATCCACCCGCTTCTGAATCTCGCTCAGCGGATAGCTCGTGGTCCTCGTCTGTTTGTCGAAGTCGATGTACTCCGGACCCAGCACCTCTGCAGCAGTACCCAGAGACGACCTACGGAACATCTCCAGTTGGAACAGCCGGTCTTCCGCCACAACATAGCCAAACCCGAAGAAAAGGTCATAGACGTTGCCAGCGTATATGTGCGGCACCCCATAATGATCGCGGATGACCTCCACTCCAGGTTTCGGTCCGTCTGCGCTGGCTGTGCCAGCGGCTGCAAACGGAACTAAAATGGACACAACCAAGACTAGGGCCATCACAAGACGCCAAAAATGCCACCCGGACGGTCTGTTCATCGTGTTCCTCCCATCTTTCGGTTACGGATAGTACGAATCCGCTGGAAGCAACAGAAAGCAGTGGCTGTCGCTTCTCGGACGAAGTCCCGCTTTGCGACAGCTAATACTCCGGTTCCTGCACTCGTAGCAGCAGAGCCCTCGCGAGCGCAAGAGCCTCGATCTATCGCTCCGCAGATACTGTGTTTACGGGACACAGCGAACGAGCTAGGGTCTGCAAACGATAACTAGGGTAAAGAGAAGATGCGCATTCCGCGGTTACGCGCTACAGTTGGCACACAACTCGACTGCATCCCGGCAAAGGCGCCCACACAATGCTGTGCTATAACCTCTTGCGAGAAAGCAACAGTGCCACAGGTCGATGCGCGCAGTCCTGGTAGACGTTACCATCCTACTCAACGGGCTAAGGGAAAGGGCAGCCAGCATCGGGAACACACGGAATGCCTTTCCCCTGCACACTTAGCCCTGCCAACGCTCTTACGTCAGCATTATAGCACCCTCGTCAAGGGGCGCTTCCCTGGACCGCCTGGAACGCAGGGGAGTAGCGACGCCGTGGTCCAGAGACGTTCCTGCGACGCATCTGCCTCCGGGCTCCATTTCGCTCGGCGATGATACCTCTTAGCGTCTAGGAGACCGCGAGATCGAGCTCGGTTCCTAGTCGGGCATTCCAAAAATCATCACTGATCCGATATAGATGCCGGCGATGCCTCCGATGTTGTGAATCAGGCCAAGCTTGAGGTTCTTGACTTGCCTTTCCGGATTGTCGACCTTGCCTCGCAACTGGTTGTAGACTTCGTAGGCCATGCGCAGCCCGCTTGCCGACAGTGGATGGCCAAAGCACTTCAGGCCGCCGTCGGTGTTCACCGGCTGCTCGCCTGAGAGGGTGAATCTTCCCGCCTTTATGTCCTCCGGCGCCCGCCCTCGCGCGCTGAAGCCGAGGTCCTCCATCGTTATCATCTCCGTGCTACTGAAGCAGTCGTGAACCTCGGCCATGCTTATCTCTTCGCGCGGGTTCGTTATCCCCGCCTCTTTGTAAGCCGCCTTGGCGGCGGCCACGTTCTCCGGAAAGTGCACGAAATCGAACTCGCGCTGAAGCGTCGCCTGTCCGGCCCCTACAGCCAGCCCGTGGCCTTTCAGCAGCACGTAGTCTTTCTTCAGCGTTCGCGCTATCTCCGGCGTGGTCACAATAGCGGCAGCGCTACCGTCGCTCATGCCACAGGCGTCGTACAGTGTGAAAGGCCACGAAATGATCCGTGCCTTCATTACATCCTCCACCTCGATCTTACGATGGAGGTGAGCCTTGGGAGCCAGCAGCCCATTGTTGTGATTCTTGACGTCGATCAGGGCCAGTACTCGCTTGAACTCCGCAAAATCCCATTTGTAGTAGTCGCGGTAATGGTAGAAGTACCTGTTCGCGAACTGTCCGAACTGGCTAGCCGGAGGTATCTCCCATTCGGCTATGCTCCGGTCCAGCGGGTCCTGAATGAATACCCCAAACCCACCCCGATGGTCTTTGGTCTTCTCCACGCCGCAGGCCAGCGCGATATCGTAAGCGCCCGAAGCTACCGCGTAGCAGGCGTTTCTCAGCGTATCCTGCCCGCCGGCGCAGAAGTTCTCCACTCTGCTGACCGGTATATAATCTGTCTTGAGCGCACGAGCCAGTTGAGCCCCGGTAAACCCCGTTTCCCGGCTGCCGTACCAGGCCGCCTGGACATCTTTCGGCTCTATGCCAGCATCCTCGAACGCCTCATAACAGGATTCGACGACCAAGTCGTCGATGCTCTTGTCCCACAACTCGCCGAACTTAGTGCACCCCATGCCAACTATGGCTACCTTATCCTTTATACTTCCCATAGAACTGTCTCCTTCACCCGGTTGCCTAGTGTATCGTCAGGCGACTCTTGTAGCCTTACCCCAATCTTGGCTATGCGCTGGCGTGTAGCGCAAACTCCTCGACAGCCAGCCGCCACACGGATTTCAGCCGGAGTTTTCCCTCTGCGTTCACGTTTCCAGGCTAACCAACGATAGCCACTTATGCTCTCAACGGCTTGGCTAGCCAGAAGTAAGTGTAAACACCATCCCGAAGCGGTATCTCCTCCCAGAGCTTGTGCCTCCTGAAGGTCATCTGCACTGGCATCCCTATCTCTATCTTCTGGACGTCCACCTCGGTCATGTAGCACTGAATTCTGCCTCCGCCTTCGAAGTCGACCTCGGCGGTCGCAATTGGCAGCTCGACCAGGGGACTGATGTAATCAAGGGTATATGAGAACACTTTTCCCGTCTGGCCCGTGAAGCTGTAAGGCTCCATCTGATCCTTGGCGCGACAGTGCGTACACACCCTTTGCGCTGGGAACTGCACGTACTCACAAGCTTTGCATCGGGAACCTCTGAGACGAATTGTGCGGTCGTATTCCCTCTTTGCGACAACTGAGGAGTAGGAGGCAACCGGAGCCGCCGCTGACTTGTCAATGGGAACGATCCCCCGCCACCTCAGGTACCTCAGATAATCGTCCACCAACCTCTTGGAAGACAGGTGCCCTTTCATCCCCAGAGCCTGCCCTCTGATTTTGTCGATATTCTCCGTTGCTCGCAAGGCGAAAGCGTCGGCACCATTGCCGTAGCTCGCCAGCAAGATCAGGTCACCGGCTTTGGCTTCTTCCAACGCACTCACCAGCAACATCAGCGCCGAAGCGGCACCTGTGTTGCCCATCTGATCGATCAGCGGGTCCTGAAGCGCGCTCGGGTTAAACCCGAGACGGCGAGCTACCTCAGCTCCCCTCCTGCCATCCGGACTGTAGAAGACCACCTTTTGAAAATCGGCCGGCTTGTAGTTGAACCTCTCCATCAGCCCCACTACCGCCTGGTGCATGGACGGTATGTATCCCCGCTCGGCTACGAATCGATCTTCCCAGGTCCGGACGTAAGCGTCACCGTTGGTTCGCCACACATCCATTATCTCGTTGCAAACCGAGTAGCTGCCCTCAACGGCAGCGCCCACCTCGCCGTCGCCAATCATCACAGCCGCCGCACCATCGCCGAAGTTCTGCTCCAGACTGGACCCTGGATTCCCGAGACGGCAATCTGCCGCCACCGCTACCGCTGCCTTAGATGACCCCGCCTTTACCGCGTCCACAGCTGCCTTGAGGGCCATAGTACCCGCCCTCAGCGAGTTGCCCATTTCAGCAGTATACACATCGTCCCGAAGATCGCTAGCCGCAGCGACCGTCACAGCCTCTGAGTGTTCCTTGTAGAGCGACGTGGTAGTGCCATAATAGAGAGCATCAACCACATTTCGGTCTCTTCCTTTCAGGCAATCGGCAACTGCCTCCACCGCCATCGTAACGCTATCCTCATCGAAATTGCAGATGGCCTTCTCGCCTCTATTACCAATAGCACGCCTATCCAGCCGGAAGAGCGGCACGTAGGCACCGTACGCTGTAATACCTACCAATTTATTCCTCCCCAGCTCATCTGTTGAACAGTGGTTTTCGCTCTTGTAGAAAAGCCATAATTCTCTCGCTTGTTGGGGATGCACACTCTGCGCGCAGGTCTCTTCTTGGGCACACTTCCCAACCGCTTCGCATTATATCACAGTGGGTCCCGTTCGAGGGGATGTCTTTCTGGCGCACCACCCAACAAGTTATCCGAAGGGCCGCCTCACAGCAGCTCGACTATCGATGCGGTCGCCTGGCCAAAACCTATGCATATCGCCTGCAGACCCAACCGTCCGCCAGTGCGCATCAACTCGTGGATCATCGTCGTCATTATCCGCGCGCCGGTGCAGCCGATGGGATGTCCAAGAGCTATTGCCCCTCCATTGGGATTCAGCTTAGACGGGTCCACTTGAAACTCACGCAGCCACGCCAGTGGAATCGAGGCGAAAGCTTCGTTAACCTCAAACACGTCGATGTCATCCAGGCGCAAACCCGCCTTAGCCAGAATCTTGCGCGTCGCCGGCATCGGCCCACTCAAGAATCCCGTCTGGGGGTCGATGCTGATCGCGGTCGTGGCGACTAGACGCGCTATTGGCCTCAGTCCAAGCTCCTTGGCTTTCCTCCGAGAACACAACACTAACGCGGCAGCGCCATCGGTAACCTGGCTGGCATTCCCTGCGGTAATCTTGCCATCCGGTCTGAACGCTGGCTTGAGTGCCGCCATCTTCTCCAGCGAAGCATCATAGCGTATGCCCTCATCCTTGGTGACAACCTGCACCCCGCCATCGGCTGTCGGAGCGCGCACAGGGAAAATCTCCCTCTCGAAGTGTCCCTCAAGAGTAGCCCGAGCCGCGCGCACGTGGCTTTCATAGCCGAAAGCGTCGAGCTCCTCTCGCGAGATGCCGTATTCGTCTGCCACTAGCTCCGCTGCATGAGCCTGGTGCGGCCGAGGCGGCAAATGGAACCGTTCGTGGAGCCAGGGGCTGAACTCCTCTGGCAGGTCCATGTCGATACCAATTCGCGACATAGACTCGACGCCTCCAGCAATCACCACGTCCATCTCCCCCGATGCGATCGCATATGCTGCCATATGGACCGCCGTCTGGCTAGAACTGCAGACTCGATGGACGGTCACTCCTGGTACCGTCGCTGGTAGGCCAGCCTCGAGCACCGAAAGACGAGCGACGTTATGCCCTTGCTCCCCAATCTGCTGACCGCAACCCCAGATCACGTCTTCGACCAGTTCGGGATCGATCCTCGCTCTCGCCACTGCCTCGCGCAGCGTCAAGGCAGATAGCTCATCTGGGCGAAGCAGGCTGAACACTCCGTTTCGCTTTCCTATGGGTGTCCGGACTGCCGAGATTATGACCGCTTCCTTAAGCCTATCATTCATTCATCAGATCCTCTCTACATCGAGTTAGCGCAGCACAAGCCTAACGCAGCGGCTGCTGCCATTCCTCTACCGAAACCATCTCCGCCAGTTCCTTGCGCGGCCGGGCATCCGGCCAGCGGTCGGGGTAGCCCAGCGGCGTCATTCCCACCACCCTGATGTTTGGCGGGATGTTCAAAAGTTCCTTCACTTTCGGCTCGTCAAAAATCCCAATGAAGCACGTGCCCAATCCCACTTCCCTCGCCGAAAGCATCACGTGGGCCATCACAATCCCCACGTCGACCAGATAGTAATCCTGGCCATACATCCGCCCCGATTTCATGGGATCGGCGCAAGCTACCAGTACTATAGGCACCACGCCAAGTGATTTCCCCACTGCGTTGGGATAGTACTCTGCGCCTTCCACATTGCACAGTCGGCCAAGCTCCTCTCGCTTGGCTTGATCTCGAACGACAATTATCTTCCATCCCTGGTGATTTCCCCAGGTAGGCGCCAACCGCGCGGAACTGAGCACATGCTGAAGCTTCTCCTCCTCCACCGGCTGTTCTACGTATTTCCTGATCGACCTTCGCTCCTCGATCTCCCTCATAACGCAAAATCCCCCTTCTCATCTGTTACTGATCGTCTCCGAGTTGGTATCGCTGTGGATGATAGCTCGGGTCAGCGATCTGACGATACATAGCCGAGACCACGGGAAACGCTCATCGCCGCCCTCTGCACCAGTTCAGCGATATCGTCTTCTTTCCCAACGTGAAGCCGTTGCGTTGGGCCTGCCACTGTGATAGCGGCGGCAACCCTGCCGCTGTGATCGAAGATGGGGGCGCTAATCGCACACGTGCCAATGTCAAGCTCTTCACAGTCGAAAGCGATGCCACGAGCGCGTACCTTCTCCAACTCGATCAGCAGACTCTCTCGATCAGTTATCGTGTTCTGTGTGTATCTTTTCAGACCTCGGGCGATGACTCTGTCAATTTCCTCGCCTGGCAGAAACGCCAGCAGCACCTTGCCTCCCGCGGTCGAGTGCGCGGGCATCCGTGATCCCACCCCTGCGTTCACCCGGGATAGACGTCGTCCGTCGACACTGGCAATCACCAACGCACGGTCTTCGTCCCATATCTCAAGCATCACACTCTCGTCAGTTTCGTCCACTACCGCCCGCATGTGCGGCAAGGCCTGCTTCACAAGGTCTATGCCATCCAGCGCAAGGCGCCCTAGCTGAATCAAAGCCGGGCCAAGCTTATATTTGTCATTGTCAGGGCTGTGCCGAACAAATGATTCCTGCTCGAGGGTAACGAGCAGGCGATATACAGTAGTCTTGTGCAGCCCGGTGAGTCTGCTCAGCTCGGATACGCCAAGCTCGGACTTCCTCGAGCTAAAGGCGCGCAGGATACGCGTAGCTCGGAGAACCGATTGGATGGTGTCCTGATGTTGCTTGGTCTCGACCTTGTCCGAGTAAGAATCGCTAGAATCGCTCGACACGAATATCACCTCGTTGCGGACACCGGAACATGGTTGCGCAAACGCATTATAACGGCAGCTAGGTTGCAGGTCAAGAACTTGACTATGAGAGATTCGGGCTCTTGACACGCAACCTGCCCTCCGTATATAATAAGCCCACGGAATAATGTTCCGCTATGGGAAACAACACCCGGTGCGTATCCGGCCGGGGCCTGGAAGTATCCGCCAGGAATTCCCCTACCCGGGGTGGCACGGCACTAATGCCTAATGGGTGCCTTGATTACGCACTAGGAGAAACAACACAAAAAGGCTGCGACCTTCAGCTGAAGGTCCCGTCGCTCCTTCCAAACTCGATTCTTTTCCCCGTCCCTGGCATTTGCAACGGGTCGGCCGGATGGGAAAGTCGGTTACCGATTAGAACTCAAGTTCGCGTGCTCGTTGATCCGCCAACGGTACTTTCGTGGCAAACAGAAGCGCGCAATAGAGCAACCAGTAGCCCATTATATATTTTGCGCCCTCACGGGCGACTGGCCGGCTTTCTCTATGGGGCCGCCCTGACGTCCGATAGGTGGCGGCCGAATGGTGATCGATCGGTAGAGTACCGACCTAAAGGAGATGAAAAGTCCTATGTCCAATGAACTTGTCGAAGCCATCGCCAACATGCAGGAAGGCGATGCCCTCAGAATCGTGGGAGAGATGATCGAGCGAGGCGAAGACGCGTCGCGCATCTTGAACCTCTGCCAGGAAGCAATGGGCATTGTCGGCCGGCGCTTTGAGAGTGGAAGTTACTTCCTGCCCGAGTTGATCATGTCTGGCGAGATGCTCAAGAGAATCTCGGAGCTAGTTAAGCCGAGACTGGCTGCCCAGATCGAGTCCCGCCAGCATCTGGGCAAGGTGGTGATAGGCACGGTGCGAGGAGACATTCACGACATCGGTAAGGACATCGTGGCCTTTATGCTGGACGTGAACGGCTTCCAGGTGCACGACTTGGGCATTGACGTGCCCGAAGAGCGTTTTGTCCAGGCCATAAGAGATGTCGAGCCCCAAGTGGTTGGGATGAGTGGGCTTCTGACGCTAGCCTACGATTCGATGAAGGCGACGGTGAAAGCCATCGGCGAAGCCGGCCTGCGTGACAAAGTGAAGATCATGATCGGCGGCGGGGGCATCGACGAGATGGTCCGTGAGTACACCGGCGCGGATGCCTACGGCACCGATGCCTTAGCTGCCGTCGCGCTGTCCAAACAGTGGGTGGGAGTTTGCTGAGACAGAATTACGAGAAAGGAGGGAAACAAGCGAATCAAGTCCTGTAAACACCGGAAGAACGGACTCCGACGGCTACCCAACTTACCTTAGTCGCTCACAGTGAACCAAAGGTCTATCTGATTAAGTGGTTGCACGCGTATCTTACGTAATTAGTTAATGGCTCACGACAGCGAGACCTAACAAAGCGCCTGAATCCTTTGGAGGTAGGAAAAATGAAAAACAGGGTGCTCGTTGGTTTGCTACTGCTTATCCTTGTTGCGTTGCCTCTGCTCGGCGCCTGCGCTGCGCCAGCTCCCCAGGCTAGTGCGCCTGCTACTTCGGGTGCTGCCCCCACTGGACCAGCGGCTGCATCAACTAAACCAGCAGCCGAGCCTGCGAAGCAAGCGCCAGCGGCGGCCAAACCCACCAAAGACAAAATCCGAATCGGTCAGGCCATCTCGTTATCAGGTCCAATGGCTAGCGGCGTAGCGTCAACTAGTGGCCCGGTGTACGATATGTGGGTTAAGGAAGTTAACGCCGCCGGCGGCATATACGTGAAGGAGTATGACAAGAAACTCCCTATCGAGTATATCAAGTACGACGACAAGAGTGACTTGGGCACGATGACGAAGCTCCTCGAAAAGCTGATGCTGGAAGACAAGGTCGACTTTATACTCCCACCTTGGAGCACCGCTTTCCTCTATGCGGCTGCCCCCATAGCCAATAAATACCAGTATATCCTCATCGGTGGCGCTGGTGGCGCGGCGAAACTGAAGGAGATCATCAACGGTCTGCCCTACTTCTTCTCCGTCTTGAACTTTGCCGATACTCAAGTGCCGGTTCTCGCCGACATCCTTAATGAGCTCGGCATCAAGCGCGTGGCGATAATCTTTCTCGGCGACCTCCACGGCGTAGAGTACTCGGGTGCAGCCGGTCCCGAGTTTGCCCAGAAGGGAATCGAAGTGGTGATGCTTAAAAGCTACGCGCCCGGGGTCAAAGACCTGTCCCCCTTGTTGAAAGAGGCCGCGGCAGCTAATGTCGATGCTTTCATAGGTTTCACCTATCCCGATGAGTCCTTCCTCGCCACCAGCCAGGCGATGGAGCTAGGCTACAACCCCAAGGTCTTTTACCTCAGCGTTGGACCGTGCCTCACCGCGTACAGGGACACGTTCGGCGCCAACGCAGTGGAGGGAGTGATGGGCCCTGGCGTCTGGAACGAGAAAAGCTCCCCCGGCGCCAAGGAATTCGCCGCTCGGTATCGCAAGATATTCAACAAAGAACCAGACGACTACTGGGGGCAGCTATATTACTACGCCTCGCTCCAGGATTTCCAGCAAGCCATCGAAGAGGCTGGAACACTGGACCAGAAGAAAATCAGGGACCTTATGGCTACCAAGACTTACGACACTCTCGCTGGGCCGTTCAGCTACCAGGGCGGATTTTTCCGAGGTCACCTCGGTCAAATCGGACAGTGGCAAAAAGGAGTGTTCGAAGTGATAGATCCTGGGAAGAATCGTACGGCACAACCTATACTGAAACCCGCTTGGCCGAAGAAGTAGGCACCAAAGCAGCCAGCGGTGATATCGCTAAGCTGATCCTGGCTCGGCGCCAATGCTTAATAGGCGCCCTGATAATGCGCTAGGGATACTCGGACTTGAACCTCCAACAAGTGCAACAGAGCGTCAGGCTCCAAAGGGCGGCCGTGAGCCGCTCTTTGGAGAAGTCTCGGTGGGAGACATCCACCGTAAACTGCCTTCTCATCGGCCAAGCACCTTGAGTGCTGGTCCCTATTGGGTGGGAGGGCCGACACAAGGAACTGCCCGAAAGGCATCCTGGTAGTGGGCGTGGGAGCTATTACAATGATTGCGATGGTCCTGGACGTTGTGATCGGCGGTTTGCTGATGGGCGGCATCTACGCCCTCATCGCCGTCGGGCTCAGCCTGCAGTACGGCGTGGCCCGGGTGCTTAACATTTCTCACGGCGAGTTCATTATGCTCGGAGCTTTCGTCACCTGGTCACTCTACACCCTGTTCGGAATCACCCCTTTGGCTTCTATAGTGGTATGTGGCGCTGTTGTATTCGTGATCGGATTTGTGCTTCACCGCACTCTGTATTCCCGCATCAGAGCCCTGTCAGAATCCTTGGCTATTTTCGAGGGCAACTCCCTGTTAGCTTCTTTTGGGCTTCTCTTCATCATCCAGAATATGGCGATATTGATGTGGGGTGGTGAAATCAGGGGATACTCCTATCTGGCTTTTCCAGTCGATTTCTGGGGAGCGACATTTGCCGCGAACCGTCTCGTGACCCTTCTGTTCGCTGTGCTCATAGGGACAGCGTTCTATATGTTTCTGGCCCGGACACGGCTGGGAAAAGCGATCAGAGCCGCGGCTCAAGACCTGGTGGCCGCTGGGCTGATGGGCGTGAACATCGATCACGTGCTCGCTTTATGCTTTGGCTTTGGCGCCGCGATGGCCGGTATGGCTGGCTCGCTCATAAGCATGTCCTATATGATTTCGCCGGTGATGGGCATGGAGTATACCGTTATTGCCATAATAGTGGTCGTGCTGGGTGGGTTGGGCAGCATTCCCGGAAGCTTCATCGGCGGATTATTGCTGGGCCTGGTTGGTAGCTTAGTGAGCTATGTCCAGCCAGGCTTATCGCTGGCTGCCTATTACGTGCTCTTTATGCTGCTACTCCTGGTAAGACCTACGGGCATCATGAGGAGGTAGAGTGGTGGATAACGTCGCGGAAGTCCTCAGAAAGCCCATCCTACCCGCCTTAGCCATCTTGATCCTGGTTCTCCTGGCTGCCTCACCTAGCTACGCTCCCGGTTACATCGTTGTCCTCCTGACCGACATATTCATGTATTCTATCATGGCCGTAAGCTGGGCCATGTTCTCCGGGCCCACCGGTTACATCTCTCTGGCCACGGCAGCCTTCTTCGGCGTAGGTGTGTACGCCTTGGCTCTGTTAGGGTTTATTCTACCCTTGCCTGCCGTCATCCTTATCGGCGGCCTGGTGAGTTGTTGCCTGGCGCTTCTCGTCGGCGCATTGACTCTCAGGCTAAAAGGCATATACTTCGCCATATTCACTTTTGGGCTCATTGAGCTCATAATGAATCTCCTCCTGTGGTGGGAGGTCAATAGATCCGGCACAGTTGGAAGACTGGCTGTGCCAGTAGACTACAACACCGTTTACTACGTTATGCTGGGTATCCTAACTACGTTGCTGCTGACCGCCTACCTCATTAGGCGCTCCCGATTTGGGCTAGCACTTCGAAGCATCGGCGACTGCGAAGAAGCTGCGGCACACATAGGTATCAACGTGACGGCCCTCAAGACCACCATCTTCGCCATTAGCGCCTTCTTCTTGGGAGCATCTGGAGCCATTATGGCGACAAGATGGACCTACATCGACCCTAGAATCGCCTTCAACCCTCAATACTCTTTCATGCCAGTCCTGATGGCTATGTTTGGCGGGATGGAACAGCTTTACGGTCCCATCTTGGGCGCCGCCGTTTTCACCTATCTTGAAGAACTGCTGATAACCAAGTTCCCATACTACTATATGCTTCTTTTCGGCATCATACTGGTGGTCGTGTTGTTGTTCTTGCCCAACGGCCTCGTTGGCTTGATACAGAAGTGGCGGAAAGGAGGCTCGATCAGGCAACGTGCGAATACTTGAAGGTCAAGCGGTGACAAAGCGCTTCGGAGGCCTGGTCGCCGTATCAGGCGTTGACTTCCACGTAGAGCAGGGAGAAGTAATGGGTCTGATTGGGCCGAATGGAGCCGGCAAGACCACATTGTTCAACCTGATATCGGGAGCTATCGTTCCCGACTCGGGGGTAATCACGTTCAAGAATCTGAACATAACCGGCTCAAAGCCACACCATATCTGCCGAATGGGGATTGCCAGAACCTTTCAGTCCGTCAAAGTCTTCGGCAACATGTCAGTTTTGGAGAACGTCTTGTTAGGCTCATTATTCGGAAAGGCTGCCAACGTGTCATCTGTTGCAGCTGCAAAGCAAGCGGCGGAGTTGCTGGATTTTGTGGGAATGACAGAAGTGGCAGAGGTTCCGGCTAAAGAGCTGACTCTGGTTAGCCAGAAGAGACTTGAAGTAGCCAGAGCCTTAGCCACCAAGCCACAGCTACTCCTGCTCGATGAGATGATGGCCGGACTGAACCAGACCGAGGTGGCAGACGCGATGGAACTAGTCGCCAGGATTCGGGACAGCGGAATCACCATCTTAATGATCGAACACGTCATGAAGGCAATCATGAACGTATGTAGCCGAATCGTTGTGCTCCATCACGGTGAGAAGATCGCCGAGGGAACGCCAGATGAGATTGCCACCAGCAAAACGGTCATCGAGGTGTACTTAGGAGAGCAAGCGTATGCTGGAAGTTAGCCACATTGACACTTTTCACGGCCGGGTTCAGGCCCTGTGGGACGTCTCCTTAACGGTCGACGAGGGCCAAATTGTTGCCTTGGTGGGTGCCAACGGGGCCGGCAAAACCACGCTTCTTTGCACGATATCTGGTTTGCTCCGTCCAGCCTCAGGCAGCGTGAGGTATCGGGGCCAGCCAATAAACGAGCTCACACCCCACTCTATCGTGGAACTGGGGATTTCTCACGTCCCCGAAGGCGGCAGGGCTTTTGCAGACATGACAGTGCGCGAGAATCTCGAGATGGGCGCGTATCCTTACCGCGCGTGGAAGCGGAAGGCCGAAACACTTGAGCAAGTCTACCAGGTTTTCCCTCGGTTGAAACAACGAGAGCGACAGTTGGCCAGCACGCTAAGTGGTGGCGAAAAGCAAATGCTCGCCATAGGTAGGTGCCTGATGTCGAGACCCAGACTGTGCATGTTCGACGAGCCTTCGTACGGCCTGGCGCCGATCGTAGTCTCAGAGGTCTTTAGGGTCATTAGGTCTCTCCGTGAGCAGGGGATCACCGTCCTGCTGATCGAGCAGAACGTTCGAAACGCGTTGGAGATAGCCGACAAGGCGTACGTGCTAGAAAACGGTCGCGTAGTCTTGGAAGGAGCCTGCGACGATCTCCTCCAGAGTGACTACGTTAGGAAAGCATACTTGGGTCGGTAGCCTTACTGTTGGTCCTTGTCCAAACCATGTCACGGTTGAAGCCATATTCTTGTGAAAGCCAGCCCGTGCTGTGTGAGGAACAGGCCGGCCCCGGAGAAGATTTTAGCCAGGACAATGAGCAGGAGGGGATAACGTGAAAAAGCAACCGGAAGAGCTGTCGCTGGATGACAAGCAGGAAGCTATGTTCGACGCGTGGCTATCGCCACAGGGCGTAGAGTTTGCCAGCGCTGAAACCGAGAGACTGTACAAGGAGAGAGTAACCAGAATAAAGGATGCGGTCCAACTAAAGAAAGCACCCGACAGGGTGCCGGTCTTTCCCATCATCGGCTTTTTCCCTGCCTACTATGCCGGAATAACCCCCCAGGAGGCTATGTACGACTACGACAAGCTCTCCACAGCCTGGGAGAAATACGTACTGGATTTCGCGCCGGATGCGCACCTTGGCATCGGCATCCCTACACCAGGGAAGGTCCTCGAGGTTCTCGACTACAAGCTGTACGCCTGGCCCGGCCACGGTTCGTCTCCTAACCTCTCGTATCAGTGTCTCGAAAAAGAATATGTCAAGGAGGATGAATACGATGCTCTGATCCAGGACCCATCGCATTTCTTCAACAGCACTTACCTGCCGCGCATATTCGGAGCGCTATCGCCTCTCAGTGCGCTCACCAATCTCACCGGCATCCTGGAAATCGTGTTCGTAGCCCCGCTTCTGATACCGTTTGGCCTCCCTGACGTCCAGGCTGCCTACAAGGCGCTTTTCGAAGCTGGCGTCGAGGCTGTCAAATGGGCAGGGTTTGTCGCCGCCCACGACAAGAAAATGGCGGCAGCCGGATTCCCCAACTTCTTCGGTGGATTCTCCAAGGCACCGTTCGACGTTATTGGGGACACCCTCAGAGGCACTAAAGGGATAATGCTGGACATGTACAGGCAACCCGACAAACTCATCCAGGCCATCGACGCTGTGACGCCGTTAATGGTCAAGCTGGGGGCATCCGCGGCGAAAATGGCCGGCAATCCCATAGTCTTTATCCCCCTCCACAAGGGCGCCGATGGCTTCCTCTCCGACGAGCAGTACAGGACCTTCTACTGGCCTTCGCTAAGGAAGCTCCTCGTTGGATTGATCGACGAAGGATGCGTGCCGTTCCCCTGGGCGGAGGGCAGCTACAACTCGCGACTAGAAGTTATAAGAGATGTTCCCAAGGGAAAGGTCATATGGGGATTCGACAGGACAGACATGGCACGAGCCAAGGAAATACTGGGCGATGTCGCCTGCATAGGTGGCAACATTCCCGTCACCCTTCTGGGTGTAGGTGCGCCTGAGCAGGTAAGAGACTACGTGAAACAACTCATCGATACGGTCGGCAAAGGCGGAGGATTCATCGTGATGAACGGCGTCGCCCTTGACGATGTCAAGCCAGAAAACGTCCGGGCGATGATAGACTCCACCAAAGAATTCGGCTTCTACGGCTGAACGCCGAGAAGATTGCCTGTTATCTCAGCTAGAGACCATCATATGCGTGAGCACTAGCCAGTGCAAACGTCCCGAATTCTGTTTGCTGAAGTGGCCATTTGAATTGCCCTGCATTCCGAGAGGCAGAAGTATAATTAGCTGAAAGGAGCAAGACATGCCGGGAGTATTGGAGAACAAAGTGGCAATCATCACTGGAGCTGGCCGCGGTCTTGGTCGTGCATTCGCCTTCAAGTACGCCGAGGAGGGCGCGAAACTTCTGCTGCCTGACATCAGCTTGGAAGCAGCCGAGGGAGTAGCCAATGAAATCAGAGCCAAAGGCGGACAAGCGGTGGCCATCAGGACCGATATCTCGGATGAGAAAGCCACGCTGGAGATGGCTGAGAAGGCCGTGCAACAGTACGGCAGCGTAGACATCTTGGTCAACAACGCGGCCATATGGTATGGAGTGGACAGTA
>Ga0315298_1003317_pt1 | contig 25877 bp, 24 predicted proteins | sample WHS_1_MG_FD_203077 | JGI IMG/M metagenome (GOLD analysis project Ga0315298, IMG submission 203077) | Extremophilic microbial mat communities from Washburn Hot Springs, YNP, Wyoming, USA - WHS_1_MG | ecosystem: Environmental > Aquatic > Thermal springs > Hot (42-90C) | place: USA: Wyoming... | reverse complement strand
GCATATTTTAGAGTGCTAAAAAAGTCTGAGGCAAATTCTTTTGTTAAGTTCAGTTTTTCGCCATTTTTCTTTTCTTTTATGGAAACCATCGGCAAGCATGATGTTATACCGCAGAAAGTTGCAATTAACAATGGCAGAAACATCATCTCTTGCGGTGTTCCTCCAATGCTTATCATAAGCACTCCAGAGGCTATGGTGGCTATGAAGCTGCCAATGGAAGTCCACAGGTTTATGTTAGCGTTTGCCCTTCCAAGCTTGGATGATGGAACTAAATCGCCTATTAATGCCGTTATGGCAGGGGTTGCCATAGAACCCAAAACTGCTTGGACAGCGATTAATATTATGAGTTGGGTTGCATTCGCCACAAAAATCATTGGAATCCAAAGCAAAGCCATCGTCAACGTGCCTATGATTATGAATGGTACTCTGCGTCTTACTTTGTCGCTTAGTCTCCCCCAGAAGACTTGCATTACATTGTTTGATATGTTTGATGACGATTGATACCATCCCATTTCTGCGGATGAGGCGCCAAGTTTTACGGCATAGGCTCCCATGAATGGACTTACCATTCCACTGCCCAAAGAGTTGACTACCGAGCGCACGTAAAGTGGTTTCAGATTCGCTTCTTTCTCGTCCACTTCCAATTTTGGGTCACGCTTGCGATTCTGTTGATTTTTCAATAAAGCATATGGGAAGCTTAAAAACTAATCGTGTGCTTTAGCGGAGGATTTGCATGTTATTTTTAGAATTTTTGAAGCGAAAATTATATTTGAAAGTTCTTTTTGCCTTTCAATCTCGGTTCGGGGTTCAGAATTTTGGGCGAAAACTTGGATAGCCTACTTTTTCTTTTTCCGCTTTTTAACAACCGTTACGGTGGATGTTTGAGTTAGTTGCCGAATTTTTGCGTTTGGGAATATGCGTTCAATTTCTTTCCGAAGTCTTGTTAAGTTCACTTCACCATAAGTTTTCACGTCTATTATGGGTTTTTCATTTTCGTCATAACTCACAGACACAGTGTACCCCGAACCAACCTCAACTTGGGCTGGTTCCAAAACAAAACCTGATTCTTCAGCTTCCATTTCAATGATGCCTTGAGCCTCATGTTTCTGTTTACGCTCTGCCATCTTAACCACAACATTCTAAAAATGCCATGTTTTGGAATTAAAGGATTGTTATGTTTCAATATTGATTTGCCGTTCTGTCTAAGAGATAATTTAGAACTGTTATACACGAAGCCGCCAAATAGGGTTTCTTGCCCAAGGAAACTTTTTCGCCATAACGCAAGGCGAAAGCCTCAACTCTTTTAGGTAAACCCACATGATCTCCTAAAACAAAAACTGGCTTTTCGCCAATTTTCGTTTCAAATATATCCTCTCCCCCCTCTTCCAAAACATAAATTTTCGATTCCTCAGCCTTAGCCTTAATTAACGCTTCAAAACTCATTTTGGACAGGCTTATGCCCGGATGCGCTTTTCCAGCTAAAACCTTTCTTAGGATTTGCTTCCATGTTTCTTGGTCTGTGCGGACATCATGAAGGACTGCGCCATCTATTTTCAAGTGAAGTGGCGGTTTCGGCGGACCATTTAGAATTGCATTAAATGTGACATTCTTGCGGATAGCATGGGATAAGAACAAGCTTGCAACGGCACATTCGTAAACTATGTCCAAGCGTCCAGCATCGTGCAAATTCTTCCAGTTCGAATCCGTTCTGCCCAAACGAGAATACAAAACAAATTCCCGCATCAATATTCCCTCATAACACTGTGGGGTTCGTGAAAATTATATTTACTGTTCGCCCAAACACCCTTGTAAGCACCTTGCTATTTACAAAAGAAAAGATGATTCGATTAGATAGATTGTTAATAATTGACAAGGCAAGATAAAACCTAGGGAGCCTATCCTAACCTTTTTGAGGCTATAAGCGTTACTGAAATTTACCAGTAAAATTAGAGACGCCTTGTTGTCTCAGCAAGCTATGAACTAAATGTCAGAATCTTGTATAACCGTTCTAGTGTAAGGTTTCTTTTATTGCGTGCATGATATCGCTTCTTGTTAATATCCCCACCAATTTCTGGTTATCACTTTTGTCAATGACGAGAAGTCTTCCAACGTTATATTTGTTCATTTTTTCGAGGGCTTCAGCGATGGAGTTTTCGGGGAAGACGGTGACTAACTTTTTGGTGCAAATTTCAGCGATAGAAACATTGCTCCGCTTTTCTCTTGCAATTTTCATTGCATCTTGCAGTGTGACTATTCCAATGAGTTTATTTGACTCGTTGATTACTGGGAAGCCTATATGATGGTGCTCTGCTACTTTGTCGAAGAATTCATTTACCGTCATTGTAGGCGTTAGTGTAATAATGTTTTTTGTCATTATTTGTTCTACTTTCATTTCCTTTAGCATGCTTATTTCGATTGGTGTTGGCTTTATGTAAAACTCTGCGGCTGTTGGTATTATTATGCCTTGTTTTTCCATGTTTTTGCTTTCTTGCAGTGCGCTGTTCCTTTTTTGGGCTGATATGTTGATTAGGTGTGCTAGCGTGTCTGGTTCTGTGGCTATTTCTTTAGTTGTCAAGATTTCTTTTTCAACGGCTCGATTGAGCAAGTCTTCGCCTTTTTTGGTTCTGACAATTATTATTGACCAGTTTTTTAGTGGAGTTGCTCCGCCAACGCTTAGGTCCGCGAGTTCAGATGTGAAGTCTGTGCATGTTTTGCAGCGGTTCATAATGTGAGGTTTGATTTCCGACATGGGGATTCGGAGTGTGCGATTTTCTGTAGTTACTACGTATTTGTTTCCTTCCAAGTCAACATTCATAATTTCGTTAGCTGCAACGCCGTGTTCTTGAAAGAGATACTCTAATAGTCTGCCAAGTGAAAAGGTCCAGAGGCAAAAAAGCCCTACTGTTATTTCCAGACTGTCGATAAGTTTGTGTTGCCAAGCTTCAAGTTTTCGGAGGGCAAGAATGTGGCATGGTACGCCAACGAAGGCTATGTGAACTTTGCCATGTTCAAAAACCGCACGTCCAAAAGCTTCTGCAACAGCGCATGGCATGATTTTTGAGTCTACTGCGGAAAGGGCATCGTCTGGCACGAGACCTATTAGGGGCTTAATTTTTACGGCTAGGCTTGGAGAAACTTTTGAAACAATTGCGCTGTCAATTATTTTTTGGTTAATTGCGAAATTGAGCAGAGCGTTTACAACTCCTCCGCTTTTTGTTGCTTCTCTTATTGTTGGGTTGGTGGCTTGTGCGAGTAGAATTTTTCTGTAACAGCCCAAAGCTTCTCTTCTGTGTGGTGCATCTGCAACGAATCTCAATGTTTCGTATAAAAGTGCGCTGGTATGTGGGCATATATCGTAACAGATTGGGCATGTATCTAAATGTTCAGAACAATCATACAACCTCTCTGGTTTGTCTGTGACTTTTATTGCGTGGATTGGGCATGCAGCTTCGCATGCGCCGCAAACTGTGCAAAAATCGTGATCTATTATAAGCCGTTTTAAATCATCGAAAGCTATAAGTTTGTTCTTGGTCCTCTCCGTTTTCCATTCCTCCATTTAATATTTAGAGGGAGTTATGGCATAAAAGGAAACTGCTTTATTACTGGGTCTATGAGATTTAAAACAGCTGTGGGATAGATGCCCAAGAATATTATTGCAATTGCAAGAATAAATATTGGAACAAGCAGTTTTTTTGGTTCCTTAATTTTTGCTTCAGCTTCTGCGTTAGGCTTTCTACCATACATGTAATTGATTAGCCTTAAGAGGTATGCGGCTTGGATAACGCTTGTTAAGACGCCTATGACGGCTAGCCAACTCATGTTCGCCTCTATTGCAGACGTGAAAACTAGGTATTTTGCTATAAAACCTGCGAATGTTGGAACTCCGGCGAATGAGAAGGCGGCTAAAATTAGGGATAAGCTTGTGAACGGCATTTTTCTACCTACGCCAGAAAAATCATCTAAAGTTTTGAATCCCATACTGTTGAAGATTCCTACAACCATGAAGGAAAGCGCTGTTGCTATTCCACCAGCAAGGAAAAAGTAGAGGTTTCCCATTATGCCTAGCGGTGTTACGCTTGTTATCGCCACAAGGTTATAGCCTACATCTGCAATGCAAATATACGCGAATAGTCGTTTCACATTTCTCTCCGTTAAAGCAAGCAAGTTACCAACAACCATCGTCAATGCTGAGAGAACCGCAAACATGAAAGTCCACGGCAAAACAGTTGGCGGCGTCAAAATGTAGATGAGAACCCTTAACAAAACGTAGTAGCTTCCTTGGTCAACTAATGCTGAAAGGAAGGCGGATGAAGAGGCTGGCGCTGCCGTGTATGCGTCTGGCAACCACATGTGGAATGGCACAACCGCTGCTTCGATGGAATAGCCTGCTGCAATGAAGATAAAAGCTATCTCGATTAAGTGTTTATCCGCAAGAGAAGCCAATGCATGTTTTACTTCCCAAAAATTAAGCGAACCTGTAAGGGCGTAGATTACTGAAAGCCCATAAATTATGAAGGCTGAAGCTATTATTATCATCACCAGATACTTCAGCGTGGCATGCAGCGACTTTGCTGTTTTCTGGTATAGCATCAAAAAGCTTGAGCCTGCTGCTGTTGCTTCCCAAAAGATGAAAAGCGTTAATAAGTCGCCAGCGAGGGCGGTTCCTACAACACAGCCAATAATCATCAACATAACAGCGTAATAGCGCTCTGAAAGCTTTTCGTTGGGATTTATGGAAAAAAGGCTGTATATGAAAATGACCGCACCGACAATGGTGAAAATTATCGTCATGTAAACTGATATGGCGTCCACAAGGAACACGCTGGAAAAGATGACTGAAGAACCTTCAATCAATGATAAATTTAGAAAAGGCTGAGGCGACGGTTCAGCATAATATTTCAATGCAAGGTTCGCCACGGTTGTACCGGCAACAATGAAAATTGCCAAGAACCAGCAGAGTCCCAAAACGGTTTTTCCGCTTTTTCTTTTCCGAATAATTTTAACAGCTGGTATGGTTAAGAGAGAAAACGAGATGAAGGCAATTATCGGCAATGACACATCTAAAAGCGCTATCATCTATACGCCTCACTAGACAAAGCTTGCACTTGTAATTAACTGTATGAAGAATGTAGGCCATATGCCAAGGGCAACAACAAGTGTTGCTAGAATAATCATGGCTAATTTCATGAAGGATGGGGCGTCTGCGACTTTCTCATGTTTTGTTGAACCTAAGAAGACGTGGCTTAAGAATCTTAGGGCGTATGCCAGAGATAAAACTGTGGCTATTAGCATTAGCGCTGTTGGGATGAGGTAGAAGTTGTCAATGTTGATTGTTTGGAATGCTCCAACAAATATTAGGAATTCACTCATGAAACATGCAAATGGCGGTATCCCCGCAATGCTAAGCGCTGCCACTGTTGATGATGTAGCTGTGATTGGCATTTTTCCCGCTAGCCCACCCATTTCACGTATGTCGCGAATTTCAAGTTGCTTCATAACAGCGCCTGCTGACAAGAAGAATAAGCCTTTACTTATCGCGTGATTTACAAGGTGTAAGACCGTTCCTGTAATTGGTTCTTGAAATGGAAAGAGTGAAAGCCCGAAGAGAACGTAGCCCATATGGGCTATGCTGGAATAGGCGATTATCCTTTTTATGTCAGTTTCCACCAAGGCGATTAAGGAGCCGAAAAAGGCTGATATTATCCCAAAAATAGTTAGTCCATGAAGGAATATGTTTCCAAAATCTGTTGCCATAACCGCTGGAAAAACCGTTCCTAAGGAAACACGCAATATTGCGTAGGCGCCAGCGCTGATTATTACACCGCTTAATAATGCAGACATCGGTGCTGGTGCTTCAGAATGTGCGTCTGGCAGCCACATGTGGACTGGAACCGCAGCCATTTTGACTGCAAAGCCCACTGTAAGCGAGAGCAGTATCCATTTGACGAGTTCTGGGTTGGCGGTCATTAACGCGGTTTGTGCTTGGAACATGTCTAAGTCGCCTGTAACCATGAATATTGCGCCTATGCCTAGGAGGACGAAGACTGCGCCTGCGTGGGTGAATATGAAGAATTTGAACGCTGCTCTGTACGGCTCCTTGTAGCCCCATCCGCCTATTATGAAGTATGATGGTAGAAGCATCAGTTCCCAGCAGAAGTAGAAGAGCATCAGGTTTGATGTGATGAAGACGCCGACGAGTCCTATTGAAAGCAGCGTCAAGAGAGCGTAGTATTCGGCAAGTCCCTTCTTCTCTTGCATGTAATTTATGGAAAAAAGGGCTGCGGTTAAAATGAGTACCATAGTTATGATTGCCATTGAAAGGCTTATTCCATCGACGAAAAGCGTGAAAGAAGCGTGGAGAACTGGAATCCAATAGTAAGATTCAACATACTTGTGGCTTGTGTCGTTAAGGATTGTTGGTATGGTTGTTGAAAGCAATGCGATGTTGATTAGGCATGTGAGAACTATCAGGAAGGCTGCACTTTTAGAAGATTTTTTGCCCAAAAAATAGACGAGTGGGACAGCCACTGCGGGTAAGATTATTGTTAATAAAAGTGTGTTTTGCATTTTTTCGCCTCTTATCTTAGCATTGTAACTATTATTAGTATAAGGATTATTAAAAAGCCGATTAGTGCTGCTGCCACATAATGCTCTATTGAGTCAGACCTTACCTTCTTTATTTTTGATGCTGAAGCCAAAGTTTTGTTTGTCGCCATGTATAATATTTCATCCGCGAGAATATCTAAATACTTTTGAGTCCCATGAGCCACGCTCATAACTCCATTTGCAAAAAGATAAGGCAAACGGTTAAAGAAGGATTTTTCAACATGTTCATAAAAGACCCTAGAAAATCGTATAATACTATTGGCGATGAAGTAGGGTAGCTGTCCAAAAAAGGTTAATTCCGCGTGCTTAAGACTGGATGAAAACAGCAAGACTCCCCGCGGAATGCTTTTTTCATATATGGCGTCAAAGAAGTAACCGTTCTCCAAAACTTTGTTTAGAGAACCGCGCAACTGCCTTATTTGTTCTGGCAATGCAAGTTTTCTGTAGTAGGTGAGGTATGCTGGAAATCCTCCAATTAGAAGTGTGAAGAGAAAAATCAAAGTTGACAGGTTAAGCACTTCGCCTAAGCCTATTTCCACATTAGCCTGCATAAATTGTGAAATCGCATTCCCAAATAAAACTGAAATGACGCAAAAAACTGCAATGGCTCCAGATGAGAAAAGCATTATTTTTGGCGCTTCATGCAAGTGAATTTGCTTCAAATAGTCCGATTTCTCACGTAGATATACGAGTGTGATGACCCGTAAGGTATAGGCAAAAGTAATCGCCGTGGAAACATAAAGTATAAGCGCGGCATATAGGTTTCCAGACGATAGGACGCTTTGGAAGATTAGTTCTTTGCTGAAAAAGCTTATGAAGGGAGGTATTCCGGCACGAGCTAATAATACAATGATGCTGAATGCAAATGTTATCGGCATTGCTTTTCGCAATCCGCCCATCAACCGCATATCACGTGTTTTTGTTGCATGGACTATTCCGCCTATCAAGAGGAAGTCAAGACCTTGGAAGAGTGCATGACTCACTAAGTGAAGTAAGCTTGCAAACCAGACAGCCGATGGAGCGGAAGATGCTGTGCCTAAGGCTGCAAACATAAAACCTATTTGGCTTATTGTGGAGTAGGCAGCCACGCCTTTAATGTCTGTTGTGGATAAAGCCAAAGTAGCGCCGATAAACGCTGTTATTGTGCCAATCCAGAGGATAGATGGCAACCACATTGGAATTAAAGCCGTTAAAGAGCCAAACAAGAGCATTAATCGGGCAATCAAGTAAACGCCTGCCTTAACCATTGTCGCAGAGTGCAAAAGTGCGCTTACGGATGTAGGTGCTTCCATGGCGCTGTAAAGCCATGTGTGAAGTGGAAGCTGTGCCGATTTTGCGACGGCTCCTGCTAGCATTAGAAAGGCTACCGCTGTTAAATATGGCATTGGCACATTTCCTATGTTAGCAGTAATATAGGAGAAGGAAAACGAGCCTAAGTTTACATAGAGGAGACCTATTCCCGCTAAGAAGCAAGCGTCTCCTACACGTGTCATAAGGAAAACTTTGGTGGCTGAACGAACCGTTTCCGGACGCTTATACCAGAAGGAAATAAGCGAATAGGAACAGAGTCCAACCATCTCCCAGAAAATGAACATTTGAAGGAAATTGTCCGACATAACCAAACCCGTCATAGAGCCTATGAAAAGAAGCATGAAAAAGTAGTATCGTGTTAAGCCTTCTTCACCAGCCATGTAACCCAAAGAATAAACAGTTATCACAAGACCGAAAAACGTGACCACACATGCAAGCAAAACGCTTAATGGGTCAATATATACGCCTGCGCTAATGCTTAAAGATGGAATCCAAGACGCTGTTAAACTGGAACCTTCTGAAGTGTTAAAGTAAACGTCTGGAACCATGGAAAAAGCGAATACTACGGCGATTAAACACACGGCTACAGCGAAATAATCCCTAGCTTTCTTGCTGAAACGTGCAATTAATGGCACCAGCAGACTGGAAACAATTGGAAATGCCCAAACGAGCCAAGGCGTGTATGGAAGCAAATTCATCGCCTCACTTTTTAAAGACAACGTTCAGTTTCGTTTGTGTGCCTCTCGTGTTTTACGCCTTCTTACCCATTTTAGACTAGCCTTCTGAGATATAAAGCCAACAATTTAAATTTTGTCTGGCATAAGGCGACGATTAAGCAGTTTTACTCATAAAATTGCACAATTATTAACGAAACAGTTTTATTGCAAGCTATAAAGTCTGCATCGCTGATAACCATGGACTACCATTCGGTGGTTGCGCTAGCAATTTTCATAGTCACGCTTTTCTTGATGATTAAACGTCCCAGTGGCATAAGCCTAGGTCTGGCGGCTGGAATAGGCGCTGCAGCTTCACTTCTGCTTGGCACAGTAACGTTGAGTGATGCGGCTGCGGCTTTTGTTGACATCTGGGATGCTGCTTTGGCCTTTATTGGAATCGTGACTTTGTCGGTGACACTGGACGCGATGGGATTTTTCAAATGGGCAGCCATAAAAGTGGTTAAATTAGCTGGCGGAAGCGGTTTAAAACTTTACTTTTACGTTTCACTGCTTACTGCTTGTGTGAGCATACTTTTTGCAAACGACAGCGCCGTGCTTATACTAACGCCGATAGTTCTCGAAATCATCAGTCAGCTAAAAATAGACGCTAAAGGGAGACTAGCATACCTCTTCTCTGCTGGGCTCATCGCTGACACCGCTGCAATGCCGCTGATTACAAGTAATCCAATAAACATTGTGAGCGCTGACTTTTTCAAATACAGCTTCATCGACCATCTGGTATTCATGGGGCCAGTAGCCGCAGCCACCATAATTAGCAGTCTCCTTTTGGTTTACGCCTTTTTCAGAAAAAGGATTCCGAAATCTTATTCGATGGAGCTTGTGGAAGCCTTAAATGTTGGAGGACAATTGATAGCCCCTTCACTTTTGAGAGTAAGCATAGTAACATTGATTGCAATTGATGTCGGCTACGTTTTAGCTTCGTTCAATAGGCTTCCAGTTTCGATTATCATATGCTCCGGCGCACTGTTTCTTTTAGGGGTCTACGTAGCAACTTTAAACAAGCCTTCAATGCTGAAAGAGGAGCGTAAAGGCATAGAAAGCATAGCAAGGGACATCAACTGGGACATCCTGCTCTTTATGATAAGCATATTCCTGGTTGTTCAAGGATTACGGCATACCGGCGCCGTGGAGTTCTTCGCATACCTATTCACGAAAACGCTCTCATTGCCGCAATTTCTCTCCGTGCTTGCTTCAAGCATGATTGTCACCGTCGGCGCGAGCGTAATGAATAACTGGCCAATGACCATCCTCGGTCTTTTATCGATAAGGCAGGCGGCAAACAGTGTTAGCCTAAACTCGCAGAGCCTTACAAGCTTGGTGTTCTCGAACATTATTGGAAACAATTTGGGCCCGCATTTTTTCCCTCTTGGGTCTTTAGCGATTCTGATGTGGCTTGAAACAATGCGTCGAAAAGGTGTCACAATAAGGCTTAGGGATTATTTGAAGGTCGGTTCGGTAGTGTCGATTCTTGAGGTTACTGTGGCATCCTTGGTTTTGTGGCTAGAACTTACTTTCTTGAATTTAAGCTTAAACGTTCAACCTTAATGTTCAGCAATGCCTTGTCTACTCAATTTGTTTACAAGTTGACTTTTATAGAAGGATTTGTTTCCCGTAAGGAAATAGCTTACAGCAGCCGAAACAACAGTGGGAATTATAAAGTTTGGGCCCATGGTTTCAGCGACCAAAGTTATACTTGTCAAAAGGCTTTTGCTTGTTGCCGCCGTAACAGCAGCCATTGCCAATATGACGTATAGAACAAGCGATTCAAGGTTCATAATCTGCGCGTAAATGAGTCCAAGCGCTCCGCCAACATATAGTGATGGAATGAAAAGGCCGCCGCTTCCGCCAAAATTCAACGTTATACTTGTGGCTACAATCTTTAAAATCAAAAGCGCGGTCAAAGTTGTCAAAGCCGATTCTCCTAATTCGGTTATGGCGATTTTGTGGATAAAATCATAACCCAGCCCAAGTGCTTCAGGGTAAAGCAAGCCTATAACTCCAAGAATTAATCCAGCAATTATGGTCATAGGCAACATTGAAAATTTGCTGGTAAGCCTTTTGCTTATGGTGTTTGTTCTTTCAAGGGTTTCCATGAACGCCAAAGCAACTAATGCCGCTAGGAGTCCTAGAAAAATTGCATGCATAAGGATGAAAGGTGTTGGCATAAGAAAGATTGGCGTTGGAAAAATGGTTTCTGTTCCAAGGGTTATGGCAGACGTAAAATAGGCGGTGATAGAGGCTATAGACGCTGGAATAAAAACTTCAGTTTCAACATCTCTCTTGTAAGGTATTTCAAGCGCAAACAATATCCCCGTCAATGGAGCTTTAAAAATCGCTGAAAATCCCGCTGCCGCCCCACACAAAAACAATTTTTTAACATCACTTTGACCTAACTTTAGCCTTCTAGTGATAAACGAAGAGATTCCTCCACCCAACAAAAGACTTGGGCCTTCTAATCCAGCGCTTCCGCCAAAGCCTATTGTTATTGCAGAAGCTAAAGTTCTGCCTATAGTATCTCTTAAGCTAACGAAGCCATTTTTAAAGTGGTATCTTTCAATTACGAGTTCCGTTCCGCAACCGCACTCTTTGTTTTCCGCCAAAAGTCTTATTGTTAAATATCCTCCGAGGAGCGCAACGATTGTGGACACTAAAAGAAGCAGAGAATTCCAGTTTACAATAAGAAATGATGCAGAATTTAGCAAGTTGTAAATGTAGACGAGGAGGAATATGGCTAAGCCTATTACAAAGCCTAAAATTAAGGGCAACAACCAATACTTCGCAAACTCGAAGAATCTTTCACGATTGAGCCTCAAGACTTTGCCTGCTCCTCATCCGCGCTTCGCTCTATTTCTGCCAGTTTTCTAATGTCGCATGTTCCATACTTCTTAGCAACTATAACCAGCAAAGCCAAAACAATGGCAGTTACACAAGTGTCCGTGGAAAAAGCAAGCACCAGAAAGGTTTCACCTAAAGCCCTATTCAAAGAGGACGCCAATAAAACAAAATTCATCGACGCCGCCACAGCAATAATTTCAATTGAAATTAACACTTTCACAAGATGGCGCTTAGTTAGTAAGCCGTAAATGCCAACAGCGAGCAAAATAACCGACAAAATCATGTAATCCATCAGCTTTCACCTTCTCTCCGCTCATAGAGAACTATGGCAATGCCTAAAGCAACAGTCATTATAACCAAACCCTGCAGTATCGCATCTATGACTCTCAAGTCCCAAAGCGCCTCCGCAAACGAAAAACCAGAAGAAATATTAGCCGGCGTAACCGCAACAGACAAGAAAATCGAAGGAAGAGACAAAACAACCGCAAGCAAGACAACAGGAAAAATTTTCTTTAAAGACTTTTCCTTTTCTGGCTTCTCGCTTAGCATTTCGCCAGCCAAGAAGAGAACAGCCAAAGTCCCAGCGCTAACAGCCAACTGAAAAACAGCCACAAAAACGGCATCACTTAAGGCATACAAAACAGCCATCAAAACAAACATGCAAGCCAAAGAAGCAACGGAATAGACTGCCTCATCAAGGTAAATTGCCAAACAAGCTGAAACAACCAAACCCACAGCAAGCAACTCAACAATCATATTATTGGCTCCCCCCACCCGTATGATTTGCCTTAGGCTTTACAACCAAATCCGATTTATTCGTTGAAGCCAACTCAAAAATCTCCGAACTTTTAATCGCATTTCTGGGACAACTTTCAGCACACTGATAACAAAATATGCAGCGATCCAAATGAAAAAGCGGTCTCAACTTTCCATCAACCTCAACCATCTCAATAGCCTTCGCGGGACAATCCCTAGAACACAAGCCACAACTAATGCAGAGACTTATATCAAATACTTGTCTACCGCGGAAACCAGCGGGAACATGCGGCTTCTCTTCTGGATATTTGCGAGTTGCAGGCCTCTTAAAAAAGTGAACAAACACTTCCTTCAAAATCGGCGATAACTTAGCCATTTCACACTCACCTCAACGGACTAAGCAAAAAGCCCACGCCAACAGCCGCAGCAAGAGAAAGCAAAGATAAAGGCAGAAGCACTTTCCAGTTAACAACTAAAACCTGATCAATACGCAATCTCGCAAAAACGCAAGTCAAGTACTCAGTAAGCACGACAACCACGAGAAGTTTAAGCACAAACCACAAAGTATACCACAAAGCAGACAGACCATAAAAAACAGGACCATAAGGTCCACCTAAGAAAAGCTCAACAGCAATAGCCGCTCCAAGCACTATTTGCACATCCTTAGCAAGCTTAAGAAAAGCCAGCCTTCTACCCGTATACTCAGTTTCATACCCACCAACAATTTCAGTTTCAGCATGCGGAACATCAAACGGATCTTTCTCCAACTCCGCCTGAAGCGTGATTACAAAAAGCGCAAAAACCCATGGAACTACAAAAGCAAATGGAAAATGCTGATTGGCAGCTACCGTTGAAATGCTAAGGCTTCTAGCCAAAAAAGCAGGAGCCAAAGCAAGAATGAAAAGGGGCATATCATAGCCCAAAAACTGCGTCAAAACTCGTGCGGCGCCCGTCGCACTGTAAGGATTAATCGAAGACCACCCTGAAAGAAAAAGAAAGAAGTTAGCAATTGAAACTAATGTCAAAACAAGAACAAGGTCGCCTTCAAAATTTGAATTGAAAATAACGCTCGCTCCATCAATTGGCAAGAAGACAAATGAGAAAACAAATATCGCGAAAGAAAGAATTGGAGCGCATTTGAAAACGAAATTTTTTACGTTAAACGGAACAATGTCCTCCTTCGTTAAAAGTTTGACAAAGTCAGCAAACGGTTGAAAAACACCGGATGGACCAGTATATATGGGTCCCATCCTATTCTGCATTCGCGCCTCAATTTTCCTTTCAACCCAATCGCAAAACATCGTGAAAAATAAAATGAAAGTGAAACCTGGAAAAATCAACACACGAAATAGAAACTCCAAATCCAAACTCATTCTACATCATCCTACCTGTCTGTGCATGAAAAGCACGGGTCAAGGCTAACGAAACTTGCTGGCACATCTGCAATATTACCGCCTTCAGCAATCTTAACAAAAGATGGAATATTAGCAAAAGTTGGAGTGCGCACCTTAACACGCTCTGGAAAAGCCGTTCCATTACTCTTTACATAATAAAATAGCTCTCCCCTAGGCGCCTCAACACGCCCGATAGCCTCGCCTTCTGGCACAATCCTTGGCACTCTAATTCTGTAAGGTCCACTTGGCAAATGTTCTAGGGCATATTGTATTACGTTAATGCTTTCAACAATCTCGTCTAAACGAACCATAAGTCTAGCCCAAGAGTCGCCTTCGTCGTAGGTGATAACGTTAAATGGTATCTCGTTATAAGCAGCGTAAGGTTCATCCCTTCTAACATCCATATTCACTCCAGACCCCCGTGCCACAGGACCAACAACACACAATTTCAATGCGTCCTGTTTGCTCAGAACTCCAACGTTTCTTGTTCGCATTTTCAATGTTGCATCACTCTCAAAGAGACTTTTGTAAAAACTTAGCCTTTCCCTCAAGTTTGCCAATTCCACCTTAATTTTCGGCACATCCTCCTCCTTCAAATCTCTCCTCACACCACCTATGGTAATAAAAGATGCGACAACACGGTTACCAGTGAGCGTCTCCACAATATCCATTATTGGTTCTCTGTCTCGCCACATGTAATGAAACAAGGTTTCATATCCAATCTCTAAACCAGCATGACCCAAAAGAAGCATGTGACTATGAATCCTATTCACCTCCAAAATTATCGTACGCAAATATCTGGCCCTAGGCGGCACATTCACTCCCATTATCGCTTCAACAGTCTGACAGAAACAAGCAGCATGACAAGCATTACAAATACCGCATATCCTCTCAACTAAGTATATATCCTGCAAGTAAGTGCGACTTTCCGCAGCCTTCTCAATACCCCTATGAACATAACCAATTCTAGGCTCAACAGCCTTCACAATTTCGCCGTCAACTTTTAAGGAAAACTTCTCAGGCTCTATCAAGGCAGGATGCTGAGGCCCCAACACAATATTTACTAGCCTTTCACCGTTGGAAACTTGCACGTCATCCTTTGAAGCTTCAGAATTCTCTGTTTTACTCTGAAAATTTGCCGCCGTAACATCCTTTCTCAGCGGGAAAACGTTTTCCGGCCAGTCCTCTGGAAGAATAAGCCTCTTAGGGTTTGGATGTCCATCAAATGTTATGCCGAAAAGGTCAGCTACTTCCCTTTCATGGAAATTCGCTCCAGGAACTATGTCGGTTACGCTTTCAATTTTCGCATTTTCCTTTGGAATATCGACTCCGATGGTAATTATTGTGTTGCAGGTGCGGATGTGATACATCAACTCAATTGTTTTGCCGAGGTCAACGCCCGTAATTGCAGAAATACCTGCATTTTCATCTTGTTGGAGCAAGACTTTCACAGCGTCTCTGTGGGCTCCAACTTTAACTTGAACACATGTTTTTTCAGGATGCAGCTTTTTAGTTTGGACTATCCTATCCCCAAGTGCATCCCTTAAGGCTTTCAAAATCTTATCAATGTTTATCGACATGCCTTGCCTCCTTAATCGAATTAAGCAGTTTTACAACACCGTCAATTATCGCCTCCGGCTTCGGTGGGCATCCAGGAATATAAACATTAACCGGAATGACTTTATCAACTCCACCAACCACATTATAGTTTCCTTCAAATACTCCACCTGAACAAGCACATGCGCCTATGGCAACAACAAATTTCGGTTCAGGCATCTGCTCATAAATACGCCTCAATCTATCCGCACACTGACGAGTGACAACACCAGTGGTTAATAGCACATCCGCGTGTCTTGGCGAAGGCTCAAGCAATACCCCAAAACGTTCAATATCATATCGAGGCGTTAAAAGTGCAACAACCTCAATATCGCAGGCGTTACATGCTCCGGAATTGAAATGAAGAACCCAAGGCGATTTCAGCCTCGCCCACTTTAAAAGGCTCGCAAAATTCGTTAACGGTCGCCTCCATCCAAAAGCAGCAAGCCAGACATAAAAACAATGAATAAGTAAAGTATAAAAAATAAAACATTTGCTACGTTAAGCGCCGTTGAAGCAAAAGCCACTAACAACACTGAGGAATCCAGAATTACAAAGTATATGAGATACCTATAATGGGAAATGCCAATTTTCAATTTACCAAAATTCACTCTCTCACCACAAGCATAAGCAGATTTACCATTTCCGCTACGCATAGGTTTTGCTGACAACGAACGCCCAAGCAAATAAATTATACATGAGACAGCCAAGATCAAGGCAAAAGCGACCGTTAACTCAATAACCGTATGCTTGCCTCCTTTATAACCTCAGTATTATGCTTCATCCCTTGCGCTTTAAACACCTTCCCTAATCAATCTCTTCAGATGCCATAATACACACTTTCATTTCGCTCATGAAAACAAACAGCAAGATTTAAATTTTATCAACAAACCCTCACTTCTCGCATATAGCAACACAGTACAACAAATAGCATCATCGACTTCTCCAAATTTCCCTTTACAAAAAGCCAAGTCATTTATGTTATCTAAATATTGCCTCATAGCCACCACATAATATTAGAAAATGAACGCTTTTACAACTCTGGTTTAAAGCCTCGGGCGGGATTCGAACCCGCGACCACCGCCTTACCAAGGCGATGCCCCACCAGGCTAGGCCACCGAGGCATAGTAACAACATGCAAGAGACAAATAATTTTATTATTAAGGTGTTATTTTAGGATTCTTCACGCCGAATAATTAAAAGCCTAAAAAGCGCGGGGGTCGCCAAGCCTGGTCAAAGGCGCAAGGCTTAGGACCTTGTCCCATAGGGGTTCGTGGGTTCAAATCCCACCCCCCGCACCATCTTCGGAATATCAGATTTGCTCAAATTTCGCTCGTTTTGAGCGTAAAATGACAGAAAATCAACTTTAAAAATTAGGTGGCTTTTGATTTTACTTGAGCGTTTAAAACTGTCAACGTCTCAAAACATGGAAACCCCCGGCTTTTTGAATTCTAAATAAGAACTAGCGTATCGTAATGTTTAATATATAGTATGCCCGTTAGATTTAATGATGGATATGAAGGTTCTCAACGCTGTTGCCCCAAGATATTACCCAGTCATAGCTGGCTTGCTGGAGATTGCTCTCGGTTTCTTCGGTATTTACATCTGTCTTCTTCAAATGGTGGCGATAGGAGGTCGCCTTCCTCCATCTCCCTTCATAGTTGGGGGACTCGTTGCCTCTTATCTCGGCTTAGTAGGTGGTCTTAGTTCACTATTAAAAAGATACCATAAACTTGGAATATTAGGAGCCTACGCGATGTTTGTATGGTTCGGTTCGTTATTCTGTATTCAACTGATTTCCAACATCGCCCTATCTGGTGCTCCATTTGCAGCAAATACGTTTCCTTCCACCTCAATAGAGTTTATAGAATACGTAGCCGTGTTCATCATATTGCTTCTGACGCCTTCATTCCTTAGCTCCATCCTCATAAGAAAGTCAATAGCAGAGTTTGTTTAACGGGTTCATCGGAGAGAAACAAGTCTTGGTGCTCAACGCAAGTTTCAGGTAATTTAGCCAAAATCATGCTAGGTACCCCAAATATACGAACATGTTAGTATATCAGTTGACAGTTTTAAACGACAGTATAAACCTAACCCCCCGCACCATGTATGGAAAAGTCTACTGGGTTCTTGGTAAACTACATGTATGGGAGCGAATGATTTTTGTTAACCTTTTGTTTCATAATGTAATAGTGAAGTTTCTTGGGTTTGATTTCGTGGTTTGATCCTTGGCGTTCAAAGCTTTGCAGTTGTCCGCCTAAATTGACTTTTAACCCTTATACTGGTTGTGATCATGCGTGTGTTTATTGTTATGCTTCAAGTTATATTCCGAAATTTTTCTTTTGTAGACCCAAAAAGGGTTTGATTCCGAAATTGGAAAGAGAAGCTGTGAAGCTTAAGGGTGAACTGATTTCTATAGCCAACTCTTCGGATCCATATCCGAACTTGGAAGCTGAAACGGGGTTGACAAGAAAATGCTTGGAAATTCTAACGCAGCATGACTGTAAGCTTCAAATTATAACAAAATCCAGCATTGTCCTAAGGGATGTTGACCTTTTAAAGAAGAAGCCTTCAATGGTTTCTTTAACAATAACCACAATCGACGATGACCTCGCAAGGGTTATTGAGCCGCATGCTCCGTTACCATCGAAGCGGTTGAAGACCGCTGAAAATTTGATTAATAAAGGCATACCGACGTCTATTCGCATAGATCCGATAATTCCATTCGTAAACGACGATCAAGAAAGCCTCATCAAAACACTTGTGTCTATAGGCGTAAAACACGTAACAGTTTCAACGTATAAGGTTAAACCAGACAATTGGCAAAGACTAAGCGCAGCACTGCCCAAAGCAGCAGAAAAATTGGAACCGTTGTACTTTGAAAAAGGCGAGAAAATTGGCAGATATACGTATTTGCCGAAAAGTTTGCGGCTTAAAATAATGGAAAAGATGCGTTTAACAGCTGAGAAATACGGCGTAAAATTTGGAACCTGCAGAGAAGGGTTAAACCATTTAAATACAGCTTCATGTGACGGCTCATGGTTACTATATTCAAGTTGAAAATGTTATGGCTTTAGCAAGCCTTATTTTTTGCAGTTCCATATTGGACTATCATGCCGCCAGAGAAGCATAAGAACAAGGGTTTGCCCCCAGGCCAGAAGCCAATTAAACAGCATTTAAGATGGGGAAAGGATCACCCTACGATAGGCGTTTCAGTCCCAAAAATTGATTTAGAAAGTTGGGCTTTGGTTGTGGATGGGGAGGTTGAGAAGCCTTTAAGGCTGAGTTGGAGTGACATCCAAAAGCTTCCAAAAGTTGAATCAGTAAGTGATTTTCATTGCGTTGAGGGGTGGAGCGTTTTAAGCTGCAGATGGGAAGGAATCTGCTTCAAACGTATAGTGGATTTGGCTAAACCAAAGGAGAATGCAAAGTTTGTTTCCTTCCAATGTGCAGATGGATACACAACCTCTCTTTCATTAGAAGAACTCTTGAAAGACAATGTTCTTTTAGCATACAAACTTGACGGAAAATATCTTGAAGAGGGTTTAGGCGCTCCATTGCGTTTAGTTGTCCCTGACAAGTATGGATACAAAAGTGCCATGTGGCTTATAAGAATAAAGTTCACTTCAAAGAAGGAGCTGGGTTATTGGGAAAGCCGTGGTTATAGTGACTCTGCAGATGTTTGGAAAAACGACCGATTCGCCAAATAAACTTATCATAATTTGTAAAGGTAAATTGTATGCGTATGAAATGCGCCACCTGGTATTTGTAGTGTTTTGGTTGGATGAAGCCTTTTTAAAGCGTAATCGTGAACAAGGATTCTGCTTCCCTTTTTGCATTCTCTAGCGATTTTTTCTGAAAGGCTCTCAACAACTGGCGGATAGGGATAAACATAAACCACGTTAAACCTTGAAATGTCGACTTTAAAAAGGTCCGCATGGACTATTTCAATCAAATTTTTAAGCCTGGAAGCCTTTGCATTCACTTGCGCTATTTTAACAAGTCTGCCGTCGATTTCGAAACCTACACTGAAAATGCTAAACCTTTCAGCTGCCCTTATTAGCACGGTTCCATCGCCACATCCCAAATCAACAAAAACATCTTTAGGTTTGAATTCTGCCAAATCCAAGGCTACATCAACTACCGAAAGCGGGCTTGGTAAGTAAGGAAATTCTTGAAAGATTCTCAATATTAGACTCTTATCGCACTCCACTTATACGTTTCACTCAAAATAACTTATGTTAAAAATAACATTTAAAATGGTAGCCCGGGAGAGATTCGAACTCTCGTCGGCGGGTCCAAAGCCCGCTATGCTTGTCCGCTACACCACCGGGCTTCCTTTTTGGCGTTTGCTAAACTATGTTTTTATTAGGTGGTTTTTGATTAAAACTTTCCTATCTCTGCGTATCTTGAGGATTATCTCTCGAGTTTTACTTATGGCGTGTTCTGTGCTACTTTTGTTTACGTTGTTTAGATTCAGAAATTTTATTATGCAGTCATAGCTTTTTGGGTTTTTCTCTTCCAAGTTTTCTAGAGTTCGAATCAGAGTTGTGTAGTCTACTTTTATTTTTTTAATTGAGGATTTTAGCCAAATATAGTTCTCAAGAGTGTTGAGGAGTATGTCGCTTAAGTAATGTGAAGCTTCGGAAAATTTTCCATTTTCTATTAGAGAGTTTGTGCGTATTATGGTGCCTTGCAGAAAAGCGGGGTTCAAATAATAGTTAAGTTTGGTTTTGACCGTAAAATGAGAGGAATTAAAGGTTTGCATGTTTTGTTTAGTTGTTATCTGCATTTCATCCCAGATATTTTTAAAAAGCCTCAGTTTCTCCTTAACGCCTTCATTACTGGCTTCCTGTAACCTTGCTACTTTCAAGAATCCGCTGAATAGGGTTTGCATTCCAAATTCTGCCGTTGAAGCTTCGAGGTTTTCTAAAAATCGACTGTTTGAGAAGGGTTTGAGGGCTATTTCAATCAAAACTTTCAGAATGTTCTCTAAGGCTGAACTGGCAAAAAGATATGCACTATAAAAGTCTTCTCTGGAGAAGGCTGAAGTTGCACGGCTTAGGTAAATGTCCGCATCTACAATGTGAGTTTCTGTTCTAATCTCAACCCTTTCAGGTGAAGCATACGATTTAGTCATAAGAAGTTTCGTGTTCGTTAATGACCAGTCTCTGTCGTAAAGGATTTGCATTTCATACAGTTTCTGGTCTATTTCTGGAGGTATAGGTCCATGAACCCATTTTTGGGGAACATGATCCAAGTCGATGAATAACCCGTTAATTTCTATTCTTTCAACATACTCGTGTGGGAAGTTGCCTTTGTCAAGGATGAACAGGTCGATGTCGCTTGAGGATGTGGCATCGTCTCGGCTCCAACTTCCAAATAATCCTATACCATAAATGTTTTCTCTAGTTCTCAGTTCCGCTACTATTTTTTCTAAGGTTCTTCTTATTTTCTCTGGAAGCCTTATCATTTGGTTCACTCTCTGCTTTAATGAAGTTATAGCGTGTGTAAGTATTCAAAATTTGTGAACTGGATATTTTTAACTAGACCGCAAACTTTATATATTGAAATATTTCATCTAAATAGGCTCACCGGGGCCGGATGTGCTGTTTTCTAATTCCGAAGTCCCAGATGAGGAATGTGAAAGGTGACGGTTCTGTAAGCGTTAAGGTGAGGGAAAATGAGTAAGAAGGAAAGTGGAACCCGTCAACGCCTAATCGACAAATGCCCAGAATGTGGCAGTGTAAACCTTGTTCACGATTATGACACTGGGGAGACTGTGTGCGGCGATTGTGGACTTGTTTTGTATGAGCAAATGATGGATAAGGGTCCTGAGTGGCGGGCTTTCACTCAGGAGGAAAAGGCTTCAAGAAGCCGCGTGGGTGTGCCAACTTCATATTCTGTTCATGATAAGGGTTTGTCAACTGCGATAAGTCAAGTTGATCGCGACGCCTTTGGAAGGAAACTTCCGCTTTCTACGCGGTTGCAGATGTGGCGTTTGAGGAAATGGCAAATTCGCTCTCGTGTGCATAGTTCGATTGATAGGAATTTGGCTCAGGCTATGGCTGAGTTGGATAGGCTTTCTGATAAGGTGTATATTCCTCCGCCAATTAAGGAGAAGGCTGCTGTTATTTATCGTAAGGCTTTGGATAAGGGTTTGGTTCGTGGAAGGTCTATTGCTGCGATTGCAGCTGCTGCCTTATACGCTGCTTGTCGTGGAAGCGGAACGCCAAGAACTCTTAGGGAGATTGCAGAGGCAAGTTTGGTTGATAGAAAGGATGTAGCCCGCTGTTATAGACTGCTCTTACGGGAGTTGGATGTGCAAATGCCAATTGCAGACCCATTAACATACATTTCGAAGATTGCTGAGCGAACTGGAATTAGTGGCAGAACTCAGGGTTTGGCTGTTCAGATTTTGAGGGAAGCAAGGAAGAGGCGGGCTGCTGCTGGGAAAGACCCTATGGGCTTGGCTGCGGCTGCGTTGTACATAGCTTGTTTGCAAAGCGACGAAAAGAAGACGCAGAAGGACATTGCTGAAGCTGCTGGCGTTACAGAAGTAACCGTTAGGAATAGGTATAAGACTTTAAAGAAACAGCTAAACCTAGAACTGCCCGATTAGTCTTTTATTTCTCCTTTTCAATTTCCATAACTACTGGACCAGTGTATCCGCAGTTTTCGCACACATACTTTTTTGGGGTAAGCCAATAATCCAAGCTGCTGGACAAATGTATTTTTGGGCTTCCACATCGTGGACAATAAATTTTTGACGGCTCCCTATGTTTCAGCATCCGGAATACTTCACGTATGTTTTTCAGCAGTTTCAATTGGGCTTACTCCTTCACATGATAGGCTACTGAAGTTCAATGTTTTCTTCTGGGTATCCAAGCTTTATCAAGTACTGCCTAACTTTTTCACGTTGGTCTCCTTGGAGCATGATTTGACCGTTTTTTGCTGTTCCTCCGCAGGCGCAGAAGCTTTTTAGTTTTTGGGCTATGTTTGCCAAGTTTGTGTTTTTGTCGTTTATGCCGTCCACTATTGTTGTTGGTCTGCCGAATTTTCGTGTTTCAAGTCTTATGCGGATTCTTTGTTGCTCCTTTTCGATTTCGCTGCAAACGCACAAATCCTTGGGAAGCCCGCATATTGGACAAATCTCAGCCATGACGCTCAAATCATAAATTGCTATGGGGGTATATAAGATTTTCAAATTTTCCGTCAATAATTAGACTATACATTAACTAATTATGTTACGACGCCCATCCTGTGCAGTTCTTCTTTGAGGCTGTCCATAATCTGTTTCAGGCTTTGTCTTTTTTGCACATATTCATCTCCAGTTACCTTGCCAGCCTTGAAGTCTTCGTCTAATTGCTGCAGCTGAACGGTTATTTCTTTTATTCTCGCCCTCAATTGGTCAATGTAGGAAACTGCCTTTTCTTCTGCTATGACTTCGGATGGCGTTAATGCCATTTTTATTATGCCGTCTTCTATTCTTAGGATTCTGTCGGCTGCTCTTGCAACGCTTGGGTCATGGGTTACCATTATTATTGTTTTGCCAAGTTCCTTGTTGACTTTTACCAAGTAATCGACAACTATTTTTGCGTTGACAGTGTCTAACTCGCCGGTTGGCTCGTCTGCCAATAGAATTGGAGCGTCATTTGCCATGGCGGCTGCTATGGCTACTCGTTGTTGTTCCCCTCCGCTTAGTTCTTCTGGTTTGTGGTGGGCTCTGTCTGTTAAACCAACAATTTTTAGTAGTTCTTGGGTGCGTTCGGCTCTTTTGCTTCTTGGAATGCCTAAGGCAATCATTGGAAGCTCTATGTTTTCCACTGCTGTTAACGTTGGGATTAGATTTAATGTTTGAAACACGTGACCGACAATTTTTCTTCGGTAGTCAACTAGTTGGGTTGTTGTGAGGGCTGTTACTTCTGTTTCGCCAACTTGCACTTTTCCAGCTGTTGCTTGGTCTAAACCACCTACAATGTTGAGCAGTGTTGTTTTTCCGCTTCCGCTTGGTCCTATTATGGATATTAATTCGCCGGCTTTGACTTCCATGCTTAATCCTCTTAGGGCTTGCACTTCAATCTTGCCCAAACGGTAGACTTTCACTAAATCTCTAATTTTTATGTCTAAACCTTTCATCTTAGGCGAACCATCCTTTCCAGTTTAGTCACATATCTTCTTGACATTATTAGGATTGGGAGGATTGTCGCTGCGAAAATGAGAACTAAACAAGAGGTGAGCATTAAAGTTGTGTCTAATGGAAAAACGAGGCGTCTTTTAACAAGTTCTAAAATCATGGCGTTCGAAGAGGAAATGTTTCCATACACAATAACAACGCCTACAAAAATGCCCAATATGACGGAAAAAGTTACGAGGGCGAGATTTTCTGTCAAGAACATTATAACCAGCTGTTTATAGGATAAGCCTTTGACGCTCATGATTGTGGCTTCACGGCTTCTCTCCTTTAAACTGACGATGCTTATGAGGGCTGTTCCAACTGAGGCTGCTAAAACTGCGAAGACTATGCCTAATCTTTGAACGTCTAATGTGCCCATTGTAATAACGTTTTCTTGGGCTTTTTCCCACTCCTCAGCGAAGGATTGCACCTGGATTATATCTAAGTTCATGCTGCGAATTTTGTTAGCAACAAGTTTTCCGTCTGCTCCATCCTTTAGTTTTAGCAGTATTCTTGCTGAGGGACTTACGTATGTGCTGATTTCTTCTAAGAACTCTTGTGAAACATATGACCAGTATCTGTTTATGGATGCTGGGAGCGGGTAAATTTGGGATTGGGATTCTGAGCTTGGACCAAAAAAGCCGACAACCCTAAGCCCTATTGGTTGCGAATCAAAACTTAAGTATAGAGTTTCTCCGATTGTGAGGTTGGCGTATGATTCGGCGACGGAGCGTTCTAAAATGATGGTGTGATTATCTACGGCTAGGTTGTTAAATGCTGTTATCACATCTGTTCCGCTGAACCAGTCACCTTCGTAATAGGCGGTTTTTAACCAAGCATTCGGCTCTACAGCCTTCATAAAAATGTTGCCAACTGAAAATGAATATTCAATTGTAGCGTTATAAACAAATTCGGAAACATTTGCCACTATAGTATCCAGAATTTCTGGTGCATTATTAGCGTTTGGAACGATGACGGCTATGTCTGCGCCAACCTGATAATATACGCGTCTTCTGGCATAGTCTTGTTCGCTGGCTAATTGTCCATTAACTTGGACGCTGTAGCCGACGATTAAAGCGATTAGGAAGGCTATTGCTGCGGAGCGGGCTGGGTTTCTCCTAACGTTTTTGGTTGCTAAAACGCCTAAATCTCCGAAAAACTTTGCTGCGCGTGCTGTTAATTGCTGAAATTCCAGCGAGCCTTGGATGAACATTTTTGTGAATCCCCAAAAGAAAAGCAGTGGTCCTATGTAGTTAAGTATGGAATCCACAGACAAGAAGATTAGAACAAGTAGTATCAGGATAAAGTTTCCACCACTAAACATTATTCTTGTCAACACTGCAGTCATGTTTACGCCTAGGAGAAAAACTGCAATTTTGTATGTTCCCAAAATTAAAGCAACCATAGGCCACCTTTTCTTGTAAGGTTTCTCCATTTCCATGGGCAAGTATTCCCTAAGCGCTTCCACCGTGGGAAGTTGTGAAGCCTTTCTTGCTGAGCTATAGGTTGAGAGTAAAGCCATGATAACGCCGAAGGCTATGGTGAAGCTTACGGTGAAGGGGCTAATCAGATTTAGGTCAAATAGCGTGTTTGTGCTGAACTGAGTGAATAAAGGGTTTAAGATGAAGCCTAAAAATACTCCGAGGGCTCCGCCAACCAATCCTATCAATAAAGTTTCAGTTAAGAAAGTTCGCAGAATCTGACCTCTTGAGAATCCCTTTGTCAGCAATAGCCCAATTTCATGTCTCCTAAGATTGAAGGAAACGTCTGAAACTGTTGTTCCCATATACCATGCCATGAAAAATATTGGAAGCGAAACAAGGGTAAATGTGAATCGTATGACTATGGATGAAAATTGGAAACTGTACAAAGGCCCTTCCAAATTGTTCTGGATACCAATAGAGCCTAAATCTTGAGTCACAGCATTCGTAATACTGTTTTCTACCGCTTGAAGATTGTTAAGGGATGTGCCTATGTCCCATGGATTTATCAAAGCATCTCGGTCTAAGTAAATGAGAAGGCTTGTTTCCATCCACCCATATGACCGATATACGTCTGGCAGTGACGGCAAAATTTTCTGCATTGTTTTCTCCCAACTTACGAGGAGGAGAAAATCCATCTGGGTTGTTGGGGATATGGCATCTGTTTGGAAAGGCGTCAACCAATACTGAGAGCCCAGAGCAATTGCAGAAGCCTTATCATCCAACTGAGCAAAACCTTTCACTGTGAGGTTTAAAGGTATGTTAATTTGGGTATCATATGTGGAAAAGTTTACTTGAATAATATCGTTGACTTTTACCATGTTTGCTAAAGCCGTGTTTTCTGGAATGTAAGTTTCGTTTTCACCTATTTCTTCTATCTTTTTGTTCAACCATCCCTTGTAAACTTGTGAATGGTTGGTTATGGCCGTGATTCTGACCATGTCCTCCTTTGTTGAGCCGTCTTCGCCGAAAATTGTTATTTGAA